>Ga0181576_10003720_pt1 | contig 11176 bp, 4 predicted proteins | sample 101ome_22_FD_132464 | JGI IMG/M metagenome (GOLD analysis project Ga0181576, IMG submission 132464) | Coastal salt marsh microbial communities from the Groves Creek Marsh, Skidaway Island, Georgia - 101412BT metaG (megahit assembly) | ecosystem: Environmental > Aquatic > Marine > Intertidal zone...
AATTGGCAAGCGGTTAGGACTACTACCCTTGGTAGAACCCAATTAATCCAAGCTCGTGAGTTTAGTCGCTCGGCAAATCTTTTCTTAGCTCCTCGGTGCATTCCCCAGCCCGAAACTGTAACGAATAATGGAGCCGCCATACCTCCAAATGCAGCAGCCACGAATGCTGCAGGATGTCCCACAGTGATTCCTTCGGGAGGCAATATTGCTGCTGTATGAACCTCGACCATGAAGAGAATTGCAATCGCTTTCATTTGGTCGATATAGCCCAATCTCATACACTCACCCGATAATCTGAGTTATTCTAGATTCAACTTCTACTATTTCGGGTGTAACCGAAAAGGCAGAAGAAATGGATTCGGAAAAGCCATTTGGTAAATCATTTCGATGATAAATTACAATCAATGGCTCACCAATCTCAATTTCATCACCAACTTGGGCTTCAATAATAGCCCCAACTGCATGGTCGACATTATCTGTGAGAGTTTTTCTACCTGAACCTAATTCTAGACAGGCGAGTGCAATCGACATTGCATCAATATCTTCAATCCAGCCATTCTCTTCTGCATAAATCTCAGTCGAAAGTAAATTATCGTCGAGTAATCCAAGCGAACTTAGCATAGAATGGTCACTCATAAAATCATCACGATTTCCGCCTTGGGTTTCTACCATATCTAGGAATTTGGTGAGAGCGCTCCCATCGTTCAGAGAATTATGAATCATCAAAGCCCCCTCTTCCATATCTTCAACAATTCCGGATGCTGCCAACAGGATCCCTGCCTGTACACATACTAATTCTTCCAGATCATGGGGACCACGTCCACATAGAGTTTCCACCGATTCTACAATTTCCAGCGCGTTTCCTATCGCGCAGCCCAGTGGTTGGTCCATGGTTGAAATAACTACAGATGTGGTAATTCCCATCCCATTGGCAGCATCTACCATCGATTGGGCTAATGCCTCAGCTTGTTCTCTTTCTTCCATGAATGCGGCTCTGCCATGTTTGACATCTAGAACCAATGCTGAAAGCCCCTCTGCAGCCTTTTTGGAAACAATTGATGAAGTGATTAACGGGATAGATGCAACTGTTCCGGTTACGTCGCGTAAGGCGTACATCCTTCTGTCAGCAGGGACAAGTGAATCCGTCTGACCAACCATTGCTAATCCGATTCTTTCAACCTGTTTTTGCATTTCATCTATGGATGGGTCTACTCGAAAACCAGGTATACTTTCGAGTTTATCCAAAGTGCCACCGGTATGCCCCAAACCTCGTCCAGAAATCATCGGCACTTTGAGTCCACAAGCGGCGAGTGCAGGAGCTAGCACGATTGAGACCTTATCGCCCACCCCTCCTGTAGAGTGCTTGTCAACAACGAGATGACTCCACTCTTCTGGCCACGTCAGAACTTGCCCCGAATCTCTCATTAATTCTGTTAGAATGATAGTTGATTCCTCGTCAAGTCCGTTTTGGAATACACTTCGCAACCAATCGATGACTTGTTCATCACCAAGTGAACCATCCACGACTCCATTTACAATTTCAGCGATTGAATCGCTCATGCCTCATCCTCGCCGTATTCATCGCGTAATTCTTCGATGCTCATTCCCTTATCCAAGAGGAATTGGACTCGATCACGGTCAAGTTTATCGAAGCCGAAGCCATCTAAAACAATCCGACCATGTACTCCATCATCTCTACCTTCTGTCCAATCCCGAGTATCTTCTGATTCTTCGTCGAATCTCGTACCCTTGAGAATAGCCTGTTCAGCATCCGCATCATCGAATCTATATCCCGAATCATCGATTAATCTAGAATCGGTTTTTGTTCTTGGTCTTCTCACCATTGTTAAACCGGCACCGATCAAAGATACAGCGGCAATTATTGTCAGTGCCAACAAGAATTTTGCGCCTGGAGTCGAGAGAGGGTCGTCACGAACATTGTTCTCAATCCACCCTCCATTTTCTTGGTCATTGTTTTCTCCATCATTGCCATTGGTATTGTTAGTTTGACCATTATTGTCGTCGATAATTTCTTCTTCATCACAACCAAATTGTATGCCATCAGGTATGCCGTTTCCGTCAATATCGCTGGAATTCATGGCCACTACGGGAGATCTCCCTAATGATTGAGCAAAGTCCGCTTCTTGACCGTCTAGAATACAATCATCATCTGTGTCATTATCATTCGGATTTCCACCCCAGAGGTACTCGTTTAGATTGTTTAATCCATCATCATCTGAATCCAGCGATTGTTCACTAAGGGCGGTTCCGAGAACTGCTGCAGAATGTCGATTTAATCCGTATTGTATTTCCCATATATCCGGTAGTAGATCTCCGTCTGAGTCTGTAGTTTCGTCAAGTCTATTCCAATCTTCGTTGAATGACCGTAGATAGTCAGAAGTCAGTCCTTGGTCATGAATTAATACACCCATCTCTCTGTTTCGTAACGCTGCATTTGAACCCCAATTCATACTCCCGACAAGGACGCTCTCCCCATCGATTATTGCGCCCTTATTGTGCAGTTTAGTAATCGATTCAGAATATGCCATTAATCGAGCTGTGGTATCCAAGCCCTCTGTTGCGTTCCAATTTGTATTGAACAGGTTAACAGCGTCTCTAATTTCATCATCACTGTCCGCATAAAATCCATTCAATAGTAAGCGCACTTGTACTCCTCTTTGGGCCGCTTGATAAATTGCTTCAATGATTGGGTTATCACCGAATCCCCAATACCAATCTAAGTCTAAGTATTGCAATGAGAGTTCAATAGTTGAATCCGCGGCATCAATCATTTCGATAATTCCACTGACACAATCGTCAGGGCATGTCATCAATTGCATTTCCAAAGGACCAGAATATGATTGGGAAGTGATTGCTTGTGGAGATGCACCACTGCTTTCGCCCATTACCCAATCGAAGGTTGGGGCATGATTCGATGAGTGTGGTGATATGTGTAGGTGATTGTCATTTTCGTCCCAAGAAAGACGAGACATAACTAGGTCAGCGAATGAAATTGAATTGACAATAACCGACCACTCTCTATTCCCTATTCCATCTGGTGGTAAGCTTGTATCCTTCCAGTTCCCTGATGAAATCCATACACTTTCCATATCCCTAACTGCAACTTTGCTGTGAATGTAAGTATAGGGGGAACTAATCAAACTTGGATCCTCCATCCAAAGAACGGTTGCTCCGGCATCATGGAGAGTTTGTGCATGACCTCTTTGGTTATTTTTTGTACTACTTCCATCAAGTATACCTTCTTCAAGTAGAATTGTGACAGAAACACCTCGATTTATTGCTTCCAGTAATGCAGTAGTGAGGTCTGGGCTCATAAATTGATAGACATGTAGATGAATCGATGTTTCTGCATCCTCAATCCAGTGAATTAAGTCATTGAATGATGTATCAGGACCAATAGAAGATGAGACTGTAGAGGATTCTTCTAGCGTGATTTTTCCTCCATCACAGAATGTTGAGGCACCAATTCTAATCCACCTGTGCTCCCAATCCTCGCCCATGTCTGTGTCAGGATTATCTCCACAGCCAGTGCCTCGCATCAAAATCAATCCAGGCGTCCCATCTCCAGGTACTGAAATCGCTGCACCATTCCATCCTTCGATATCAGCATCTCCTCCTCCATAAACAACTGCGTCAACAACAGTTCCATCAGGAGACTTTAGTTGAAGGGCGCTTCCAGAATCAACAAGCCAAGGCATATTGTTCATGACAACATTTCCATCCATTGCAATAATTCCACCATCAGACAACAGATTGTTCGGATTTTCAGTCAATACAATTGAGCCTCCTGCTGGTATAATCAATTCGTTGAAAGTTGAAATCCAGGGGGTTGTCGACCTTATTCTCTCAATTGTCCAACCTGTAAGGCTGATTTCTTCATCACCGGTATTAGTCAATTCAAACCAATCATTATCTCTGTTCGGAACCTCACCCGGCATAATTCTGGTAAATTTCACATCATACTCGTTGTCCCAATCAGATGGCTCAGCAGGAGGTTGCCAATGCCATAGCATGTTATTATCGTGTTTTCCAGTATCTTCGGCAATTAACAGACTACCATCGTTGAGTACAGCGAGATTATCGGGGCCGGCAATTCTGTTTACATCACAACGACCTGAAGAATAACTTCCACCTGCTTCTACAGGTTCAATTCTAGAGACCTCCCATTGTTCATCAACTGGCAAACTGTAGATTATGCCACAGCGATTTTCCGAGAGTTGGATATCCCCCGAAGAATCGGTCATGTCATATCTGATATCTGACATAGCAAGATAGACATATTCAGGAGAGTTTTCATTGAATACTACGCCCTCCATCTTATTCCATTCATCGGTTGCTCCCAATGCGGCCGCTGCCTTTCTCGATTCTAGGAAAGCAACTCGATTATCAGCGGCAAAGCCAATATTTCCATCGCCGTCAAGGTCATCGTCAAGCCTATGTTCTGCCCAATCATTGATTTCTTGATCAGAGATGTACGAATTCTGACCGTTGACAAAGTCCGAAGTATCTATTCCATCATATTGGTCAATCCAACTGGTGATTTGAGCAGAATTTGAGTGGCCTAATTCGACCCATGTTACATCAAATCCAGTAGTAGCGGGATTAGTTCCTGAGTCTTGGTTTAGCTTTGCGGCGTAAAGGGTACCTGAATGCAAATCTCCGGCAGAATCTGCAATAAATTTGAACAATACAGTAGCATATCCATCATCCGATAAATACACGGTTTTCCTATCTGGCATTACCTGGGCATTCTCATGAGAAAATCTACCAAGAGGGTACAATCTTTCAAACTGAGGATTTTCTCTGTCAGCATCTTCAACTTCAATTATCCAACCGTAATCATATGGATTTGGATAATATCCAAGATAGTCTGCCAACTCTAATTGGTCTTGGTGATAATTGTAGTTCGGATTATTCCAATCAACGGTGTCATCAAAATATAATTCCTCAGATAGCAGTGGAGTTCCCCAAGGACTCAATGAACCAAAACAAAGGACCCAGCCTCCATTAATTCCGCTTAGGTCAAGCATTTTCCCTCCAATAGTATCCCATTCTCCAGACATATCGTTCCATTCGATATGTAGTTGGCTAACTCCAGCAGGGCGGCTTTCCCAAGTAGAGTAAAGGTAGCCCTCAGTGCCTTGGGGATTCGTTGGTACAAAGACATTGAAATCAGGTTTCTCAGATGTAAACAATAATGCTCCATCATCAGCAGCATAAATTCCACCTGCAACATCTCCACTGCTGAGGGAGTCGCCTGATTGAGACAAGACTTGGTATGTGCCTACTGATGTTCGAATTCCATGCCAAATTTCTGATTGACTGATTGTCGATGGAAGTTCGGAAATAGTCTCTGGTAAATCATTCCAATCAAACCCATTAATCACACCAATAGTTGCTTTGTAGGGGTCATCAGGGTGCATTGCACTAACGAATAGGTTACCAATCGAATTCACATGTAATCCAGTAGTTTCAGCACCATCTGGAACCATCATTATTCTTGTTAAGTCGCTAGGAGTTGGAGGGTCAGGGTCGCTAACAGGGTCTCCGCCAGAGTTCTCAGTTCCTGGTGTCGGCTGATCTGAGTCGACCCAATCTCCATCACTTCCCGAAGGTATCTTAGAGACTCCATTGGCTGCTTGCCCTGTTGTGATTTCGTGAACTACCGTGCCCTGGGAATCTTTGAGAAATACTGTTTCTCCGCCATTATTCAAACGTAGAGTGCCGATTTCATTTTCTGCGATAACAGCGTATGCTCCTGGTTCTAAGTGGTAAGGTGTGGCTAAATTTGCAAAGCCAACCCAACTGCTTTGGTTTATTGGATGGGTCCAACCACCGATATCCACAATTGTCCATCCCTCTAGATTCACAGAATTAGAACCGGTATTGAGAAGTTCAACCCATTCACCTTGAGGAAAGATTCCCTGGTCGGACCCATCTGCATTGGGCATTAGTTCGTTAATACAAACCGTGCATGAGGAATTCCTTACTGTCTCCCGGAATTCATTAGAGGAATCTACTCGTAAAATTGGAGAGGGACCAAGCAGACTTACTATCAATATAGCAATGATTGCCAGTGCAGGCCTTGCTGTACGCCATTCCATTGCGCTTACGTCTAGAGTCTAACGATTGAACCCTTCGCGCACGCGCGCACACGGCTGGCTACGCCAGCCGATGTTTTGCAAAAGCCTCACTCTTCTTCATCAGTTGATACAGCAATCGGTCCTATGCCACCGAATCCGAGAGCACCAATAGAGATCATGACTATGCTTGCGATATACAATGTCGCAGTTACATAATCAATTATGGCTGTGCCTTCTAATTCACAATCTCCGCTGCCGCCAAAATCGGTCCAGTACATAGGCTCCATATTGTCCAGCACCCGACACTTGAAAGTTTCAGCATCTTCATCCCCAATTTCTGAGAAGGTATGAATTTCGAAAACCGGATGTGTGTCTACATCCATCTCAGGATTAAGCATTCCAGGACCTCTTAGGTCTAGGTGGAACATAGAGATGGATTTACCGTACATCGCAACTTGGGTGACAGGCTCTACCTTGATGTCTACAGTTGAACTAAAGTAGACAGGTAATGCACCTGGAAGTACATCAACAAACGATGCGGAGCCAATTAACTTGGCTTGTATTTGGTTTTGTGATGGATCTAGGTTTACTGTGTGTGCTCTCATCTCAATTCCTTTGTATGTTTCCATTTCTCCAGGAACTGATTCAGCCATTGCATATCCCACAAGGTTGACCTTGAATGAATTTTCACTGTCTGCGACCCCACCAACAGAACCAGCAACTACAGTGTTGTTGTTACCGACATGGGCCGATAGTAGTCCTAGAGTAGAGGTTTCTCTGTGTGGTGCTCTCCAAGGGAGGTGCTCGGTGAATCCGTACAATTCGCCTTCTTCACAGGGGTACATTCCACTTGAGTCTGCATCTGCCATTGTGCCATCGGAATTCAACTTGAAATCACAATGTCCGTCACCGTCAGAATTGATGTATCCCTGGCGCAATCTTTGTCCCATATCATCGCCTTCTGTACTTGCAACATATACATCGTAATCTCCAGTAGTAACGCTATCCGAGCCGAAGTATGTTTCATTTGTTTCGAGACTTACCCAACCCAATGCCATATTGTCAGGTTCTCCGTAAACAACATCGGCCACGATGATATCTCTCCAGCCAAATAACCAGTTATCTACAGGTTGGGTAATGTAAGCAGAACCACCGTATTGGAAGCCCAATAATGCCCCAATAACTTGGTCGAACATGAAATCCGCAACCCAACTTCTAACAGCGGCTGCATCTGCTTCAGAGATATCATACAACCCAGCAACATAAGCGTCGTTCCAATCGGTTGTTGCACCGCCTTCTTCTGCAGGCAGAGTACTTCCTGATAGTTCACCATACATGAAAATGCTAGCAAAGTCAGAAGTTAATGCATAAGGTGAGGTATAGAGAATTTCAGTTACTTTGGCGACATCCATGTCGACTGCACCTTCAAAATCTCCTCGATTAAGTCCAATTGGTATATATCCTCCAGCAATTGGCTCCTCGCCCCCAAAGGAAAGTTGCCACCAATCATCAGCATTGATCGTACCTTGGCCACCTGCGAGAATCATTTCAAATTCAGTCGGGGTGCCAACTAGACCAATCCATTCTCCTCCATAATCTGAAAGCCCTAGTAATTGAGTAAGTCCTATACCATAAGTTGTCATTGTACCAAATAAGTCGCCTTGTGCACCTAATAGGAATAGGGCGACTCCATTCAATGGGATACCGCTGTAGTCTGACACCGATAGCAGTCCGTTTGGAATATCGGCGTCGGGTGTTCCAAAAATTACACCATTCAATACATCCGGATCTGTAATGTCAACTCCACTGACCTCGTCCAATCTCTCTCTCAAGTCTGTCGCTTCGGAGAGTTCGGCCCCTCCTCCGCGTGCTAGGAAGGACCCTCCTGCTAGAGAGTAAACGGCCAAATCAATTGCATTCATTTGTTCACCAGAATCTGCGTATCCATATAATGCGGCTCTAGTTTGAGTAGTTACTCCACCATCCGGGGCTCCCATGCCTGCAACAAGCATAGGGCCAATGTCACATGTAAGGGCAATACAAATTCCCGTCGATGGGTCGACTGCATCAGTCATTATTCCATCTGTGTATGCTGAGAAATCAGGCATACCATCGCTGCTTCCTCCATTACCTTGCATGTATGCGCCTGCTAATGTTGCTGCAGCTCCATTAGCCGCAACCAATCCCGAAATGTCTTCTGAGGCCCAAATTGAAGGTGCTCGGTTTTGCAAATCATTGGCGATCATGTTGTTAGCGAATCCAGCCTTAGCAAACACTTCACCATAGGTTATTCCAGTTGAAATTCCAGCGATTCTTTGAGTATTCCATAGGATGTTTACTTGAGTGATTTCAGTCGAACCGGGGACAGAATTGTGTGAATCTCCATTGTCATCTGTCCAGGTACAATTCTCACACCACTCAAAACTATCATATTCCGAGTAAGTGATTTCCCCAGCATCATAATCAAAATCTAGAATTTCTCTGGTTGTAGTAACTTCGTAGATGAATGGCCCCATCTTGGTAAATTCATGCTCTTCACCTGCATCAACACCTTCCGGGTTATCAAGAGAGTATGCAAAGTACACTCTCTCAGAAGTCGAGACTAACCATTCATCATCATAATCCGCAGTGTAGTCTTTGCTTCCATTATCGTCATATCCGTCGTAGCCATCAGCCACTGCATCTGCTACACCTGCTTCTACTTGCCCTGCTACAAACGGCGCTAATGCTAGGAAATTAATCCCAATTAGCACAAGTCCAGTCACTAATAGTACGCTTGCCTTTTGTTGGTTGTCCATGGTATCACTCTAACCCCCCTCGCGTACCGAAGGGAAATAAGCGATTCGTATCCAGTGTTACCTAGTGTAGTTGAGTACACCGACTTAATTCCAATGACGTATTTGACTCAAGCAAAGCCGAATGCATCTAATTCCCTTGCGAAGGTGTACATCATAATTGGAACTAGAATTACACCCATTCCATGCGATCTTCTGATACCGATTCTTGGTGCCATGAGGCCAATCATTGTTCCAATTACCAAAGTTCCAACACCAATCCAATCTGTAGAGATATAGACAAGAATTGTAATGAAAGCACTAACAGAAATTACCAGGTTTCTTAGAGGTACTAATTCATGCATTTTCAACATACCTTTCCCGACCTCAATCATCACAGGAACAGCAAATAATCCTGATGCTACAGTAATAGCGAGCAGTCTAACGAAATCGGCAGGCGGCTCAATAGCATTCCAGATATCGATTGGATACATCATGTTCAATGCTAGCGCGGCTCCAGATCGAGGTCTTCCTACCATGTACAGGAAACCTAGAACCATGACTGTAACAGCGGTGTTGACAGACGAAAGAATTGCAATAATCTCAAGATCTCTCTGTTGATTATTATTTACCAAATCCAAATCTGGAGTGGCGCCCGCTTCAGAGAGGGCTTCTTGGAATAACAAGCGGTCCTCATCTGCAAGGTCTTCCATTCCCTCGAATACCATCATCTGGGGCATCTGTTCAAATCCAGGTTGAGTCCCATGTTCGAAATCTGCTGGAATGTAATTGGGGTCGGTCAGTCTGCCCCAGAAGTTCCGTGCACTCATTACTACCACAGTCGCCTGAGCAGCGGTCATTCCAGGAAGAATTGCCATGACGGACGAAACCACTGCTGAGAGGAATGTTGGGACTGCAAGAGGCTTAGGGTCTGGCATTTCCCAATTTTGTTCTTGTGGTGGAATTTCGCTTGTTGTAACGTAGATATCAATTAGGTTTGCAATACCAAATAATCCGGCTAAACTTGGGAATAGCAATGAAGCGGAAGGGATTCCGACTGGCGATCTTGCAGGTAATTCGAAAACCGCCCATCCATAGAATCCAGTAAGTAGAAAATATGCTGTTGCAACAAGTATTCCAGCGGCTCTAGAACTTTCTCCAAGTCGGAAGTCAATAGTATCGTACCTTCTTCGGATACTTAGTCGACCCATTGGTATTGTGAATTCTATTGGCTTTTTCAAAGGCCATTTTAGCTTCTGAGTAATTTTTTGTGACCAAACTGGCCATGGTAATCGAGTTGTTTCAGTCAAAATGAGGAATATGGAAATAAATAATAGAATCCATGGTAATTGTTCACGGCTGGCTTCATACAATCCCAATCCAGGATTTTCTCCAAAAAGTAAGCGCGCTACAATTAGCAGAGGAATTGACATTAGCATACCCATTTGCGAGCCGCGAGCGGAATATGCAACACCTTGAGCGGCTTGGCCAGAAATCAACATCCTGTGGCCTGGAAGCAAGGCTAGTGCCATATTGTCATCAGGTGCTCCTACCAATGCACTTGGAATGTAGTTGAGGAATGTGTGAACAGTTCCACAGGCAACAATAATTCCTGCTACTGCATCTAAGGGGATACCAATTCCGACAGCAACAGGTGATAGTGACAATGCAATCAGAGCTACATTGTTTACGTGGAAACCAGGAATTAATCCAGTCAAACAACCAAGGAATATTCCAAAAATAAATGACCCAATTAACCAACCAAAATCGATTAACCACGGGTCCATTTCAACACCTCATCTGATATCTATACAGAATTGCATTGTATTCCCAACAGAATCTTCTGTTGTTGATAATCTTCCAGTCCAATCAAGAGGTCCTTGTCCCTCAGTTTGGCTTGCCTCGGTTCCGTCTCCAAGTAAACAGACCCTTTCTTCAGATCCTGATCTCTGAATCCATTGGTTGCCATCCTCGTCGATAATTGCCTCTCCATTAATTATGACCAACTTTCCAATGTCCCATTTCCAAGAGTTGTAGCCGTCCCCCCAGTTCAGAGTGTTTGGTGATGGTGGCTGACCTAGAGTCCAAGAACGGGCTTCAAGAATGACTCGTCCTTCGCTTTCTGACCAAATTATTGTTGCATTGAATCGTATTGATTGACCGCCTTCAATGTATTCGGCATGCTCTCCAATTAGGTGAATTCTTAGTTTGGTTTGACGAGCGAAGTAATCTGGTCCGTCTCCAACATATCCCTTGTCATAATCTGGAGAGATTGGGTCAGTAATCCATCCTTCAAAT
>Ga0181576_10003721_pt1 | contig 11175 bp, 12 predicted proteins | sample 101ome_22_FD_132464 | JGI IMG/M metagenome (GOLD analysis project Ga0181576, IMG submission 132464) | Coastal salt marsh microbial communities from the Groves Creek Marsh, Skidaway Island, Georgia - 101412BT metaG (megahit assembly) | ecosystem: Environmental > Aquatic > Marine > Intertidal...
ATCCCGGACGATGTCCAGTTCATCGAGGATATGCCTCATACCGCGACCGGCAAAATCCAGAAGACAGCGCTACGGGATATGTTCGCGGATTATCAATTTCCCGATGTGTAGCTTGGCTACTGTTAACATAGAACGGTCCTGATTGGGTCGGAAGCGATTGGTGCTTAAAGTGGATCATAATGACGAATAATCCCCGTACCTGTGGAGGATGCACAGCCTGTTGTGACGGGTGGCTGACTGATAAAAGTTTGAACCTCGAGCCGGGGTCTGGATGCCCCAACAGGACCGCTGAGGGTTGCGGAATATATGAGACCCGGCCCGAGAAACCCTGTAGAAGTTTTACGTGCGCGTGGTTACAGCGGCCAGATGAATTCCCTGAGGCGTTTCGGCCAGACCAGTCGGGTGCAATATGTATCGTTGACAGGGATTGGCAGCAGTGGAAAGTCCTGCGAGCGATACCGGTCGGTGCAAACATCCCGCCAGAGTCCCACGAGTGGCTATTACAATATGCCAAAGACAGGCAAATACCCTACATCTACCTAGAACGACGTATGGAGGGAGGCAGGCAGGTTCATTTAAAAGAACAGGCTTTAGGACCGGTCCAGTTTGCGGAAGATGTCAAGAAGGCGCCCGGGCTCAACGACACTTTTTGGGGGTTTGTTCAAGAGGAATAAAGGGCCTTCTCCCACGGTCTGCTCTGCGCTCAGAGGCACAGGGAATCAATTGAGCTAAGATTAAGGATGGTAAAATTACACGCCATTGGCAATTCAACAGCTGTGTGACTCGTCAGCCTTATGACGCAGAATGTTGAAATCCTACCGCTTAATCGGTGAATCCAGAATGAAGAAAATTGGTGATCTGCTCATAGAGATGGGGAAAGTCTCCGAGCGCGACATCGAGCGGGCCATGCTGGCCCAACGCGAGATGGGAGGGCGTATTGGCCAGGTTTTGGTCAAGTTGGGGCTCATTTCAGAGCTCGATATGACGCAAGCCCTGTCTCAACAACTCGACATCCCGCTGTTACTCGCCGCAGATTATCCCGAAGAAGCGGTTGATCTGCCCGAAGTCTCGCCGGATTTCTTGTTTTCTAACCACGTCGTGCCAGTGTCTCGGAGTGATACAGAGATTACCTTTGCCGCGACGGTGCCTCAAGAACCTTTTTTGATCAAAGCCCTTGGCATGGCCATGAATCGGCCTGTAAAGGTGGTGTTTGGTCTGGAGACCGATATTACCAAGGCGCTCGAGCTTCGTGCGGAGGATGGAAGCGAAGAGGAAGACGACTATGGCGATCGTTTTGGCGGCCAGAGCGACGACGAATTTATCGAGCATCTTAAGGATCTTGCCTCGGAGGCGCCGGTCATTCGTCTTGTAAACCAGATCATTCACAGGGCAGTGGACATGTCTTCCTCGGATATCCACATTGAACCCTTTGACGACGGATTACAGCTGCGTTATCGCGTTGACGGTGTGCTTCAGGATCAGCCTGATCCGCCCGCTGCAAGTCTCGCGCCCGCGATTGCGTCCCGTATTAAATTGTTGTCTGGAATGAACATCGCTGAAAGACGCTTGCCTCAAGATGGCCGCATCATGACCCGCGTAAAGGGACATGAGCTCGATTTGCGTGTGTCGACGATTCCTACCGTTCACGGCGAGAGTATCGTCATGCGGGTACTCGACCGGGAGAGTATTCGTTTGAGTTTGCCCGACATGGGGTTCTCAGCCGACACCCTGGCACGTTATCAGGCGCTGCTAGCCCGACCTCACGGCGTGTTGTTAGTCACCGGGCCCACCGGGTCGGGTAAGACCACCACGCTGTATGCATCGTTGGCATCGCTGGATTCCGAGCGTCTTAAAATAATTACGGTCGAGGACCCTGTGGAGTATCAGCTACAGGGCGTTAACCAGATTCAGGTGCAAGCCCAAATTGAGCTGACGTTTGCGCGTGCCCTGCGTTCCATTTTGCGTCAGGATCCGGACATCATCATGATTGGTGAGATGCGCGATACCGAGACGGCACAAATCGGCGTGCAGTCGGCACTGACGGGACATTTAGTGTTGTCGACACTCCATACAAACACGGCGGCCGGTGCGATCACTCGCCTTGAGGATATGGGTGTAGAACGATACCTGATTACGTCCTCGGTCAATGGGGTACTTGCTCAGCGACTGGTGAGGACGCTTTGCTCAAGCTGCAAAGAAGAGGTAGAGCTGTCGGAGGTGACCATCCGCCAGCATAATCTTGGGCGCTTCTTGCCAGAGGGCCAGCAAACGGTATATCAGGCTACCGGTTGTAACCTCTGCGGACACACGGGATACATTGGCAGAACGTCTATTCACGAACTCTTTACCCTCGACGACGACATGCACAAGGTCATCATGGCAGGGGCCGATGCCACGACGCTTCATAATACCGCCCGCCAGCAGGGTATGATCACTTTATACGAGGATGGATTGCGCAAAGTTGTGCGGGGTGAGACCTCAATCGAGGAGGTCATGCGCGTAACACAAGATCAGAGTGCAGACGATGAACTTGCAGGCGACAAGCCCTTGCGCGCTACGGGTGCACTCACTCAGGCCACCGCCTGATGCCAGCCTTTACTTATAAAGCGGTTGGCCGCGACGGCAAGTCTCAACAGGGCGTTATTGAGGCTGCGGGGCTGGATGTTGCCACGAGGTTGTTGCGCTCTCGCGGTTTAACGCCCCTGAAAATTCAGGAGGGCGGGACCGACGATGAGGGTAAGCCCCCGTCACGTCAGGAAGTGTTGTCCATGACGACGGAGCTGTCAGTCTTGCTCCGCGCAGGCTTACCCCTTGATCGTGCCCTGAAGGTACTCATCGATATGGACGGCCAGCCTCGGATGCAGGCGGTGCTCAGAGAATTATTGAAATCGGTCAAGGGCGGTAAAGCACTCTCTATTGCACTGGAGCCTTTTGAAGACACCTTTGGGTCCTTTTATCTAAGCATGGTGCGCGCGGGAGAGGCGAGCGGTCAGCTTTCAGCGGTGCTTGATCGCTTGGTGGAGCATTTAGAGAGCGCAAAGGCGACCCGTGATTCTGTAGTTTCAGCGATGATCTACCCAGCCATCCTGTTGGTAGTGGCAGTGTTGTCGATTGTGGTCATGCTTGGTTTCGTAGTGCCTCAGTTTGAGACCTTGTTTAACGATATGGGGGATGCCCTACCTGCGATGACCAAGGGCGTTATTGCGGCTGCCGAATTCATAAAGGCGTGGGGGCTGCCGCTTGCTATTGTTGTGCTGTTAGCGGGGGCGTTGTTTCAGCGCTGGGCTTCCTCACAGGCCGGTAAGGCAGCGATTGATCAGCGTCTCCTGTCATTTCCTATCGCAGGAAACATTGCCTTTGAATACGAGATGGCAAAATTTGCCCGCACAGTGGGTACACTCTTGGGTAACGGTGTCTCCCTTCTGAAGGCGATTCAGATTGCTATAGACACCGTAGGTAATTTACCTCTCAAGGAAAGTCTTGGAGTTCTGCCCCCGGCGGTCAAGGCGGGCAAACGCATGTCGGTTGCTTTGGATGAAACCGAGATGTTCACGCCGATGGTGATACAGATGACAAAGGTCGGCGAGGAGTCTGGCAGCTTGGATGGAATGATGCTGGAGCTTGCGAAAGTGTTTGAAGACCACGTTGCCTCTGGTGTCAAACGACTCCTCACTCTTTTGGAACCCGTACTGATTCTAACCATGGGTGCCATCATTGCGACGATTATCATAGCTATACTTATGGGCATTCTTTCCGTTAATGATTTGGCTATTTAATGGCACAGTAATGAATATGTGGGCAACTAAAGAGTGAGGAGCCGCACCATGCAACTACAACGACGTCGCCGCCAGCGAGGTTTTACACTGATGGAGCTGCTGGTTGTGCTGGCAATCCTCGGTCTGCTCGTCAGTCTGGTGGGGCCTCAGGTGCTCAATCAGTTGGGCGGGGCAAAAAGCAAAACAGCTAAGATTCAGATCAGGGATCTTGAGCAGGCCCTCGAGATGTACAAACTTGACGTTGGTCGTTTTCCTTCCACGAGCGAAGGACTGGATGCATTAGTAAGTAAACCCGGCAACGCGACTGGTTGGAATGGCCCTTATCTAAAGGGCGGCAAGGTGCCCAATGATCCCTGGAATCGTGAGTTCAATTACAAATATCCGGGCGAGAAAGCCGAGGTTGATATTTTCAGTTACGGTCTAAACGGATCCCCGGGTGGTGATGGTGAGGACGCCGACGTCAATAATTGGGACTAGGCCCTCAGCCCAAAGTGGTTTTACGCTGGTAGAAATTGTTGCCGCGATCACTGTGGCGGGATTGGTGCTGGCAGTTGCCGTTCCCCAGTCAATTACCTTTTACCAGTCGCTACAGTACCGATCCGCGGTCAGGGAAACTATTGGTCTTCTCAATTCCGCGCGCTATGCCGCCGTTGCACAGGGTGTTTCTCGAGACGTGCTCATTTCTCCTTCAGATGGTGTTGTTGCTTTTGGTGACGAGCGCACGGTGTTTGCTGATGACGTTGAGCTTGCAGCGCACTCGGCAAAGGAGGTCAATCGAGAAACCGCTGGCGTAATTCGTTTTTATCCGGATGGTGGAGCGAGCGGGGGTGGAATAGATATCACCCGGGGCGGTGGGCAGTCTGTGACAATTGCCGTGGATTGGTTGGTGGGCCGAGTAACCGTCGACTTTGGTGACGAGGATGACTGACTCCCGGTCAGCTTTTATCCGCGGCATGTCGCTACTGGAGATGATGGTAGCGATTGCCGTGCTGGGTATTGCTCTCAGCAGCTTGTACTCCGCAGCCTCGGGCGCAACTCGTAACGTTCGCGCAGACGAGCGCTACGCCTACGCGGTGGAACTTGGGCGGTCCCTGTTGGCCGATCACTCGCCAGCGCCCTCTTCCGGTCTGGATGTATCGGGTATTACCGAGGGTGGCTTTAAGTGGTTTGTTATCGCTAGACCGGCACAAACGGGGCGGTCGGGCTTGAAGCCGGGTGCGCTTCAGGAGATAGAGGTCGTCGTGAGTTGGGCTGATGGCCTCAAAGACCGACGGATCCGGTTGGATTCGGTTGTGGAAGGCACCTTCGGCGAAGGTTCCCGATAATGCAGCGTGGTGCGGGTTTTACATTGGTAGAAGTCATTGTTGCTCTGGCGATAATGTCGTTGGTGATGTTGGCAACCGTGACAGGATTTCGCACCTTGGGTAATACCGCCACAACAATCACCAAGATGACTTCACGCACCGATGAGCTGCGCAGTGTCAGCGCTTTTTTACGGGATGCGCTCGAGAACTCTGTTGCTGGTGCTCAGGGTGGTCAAACCCAAGGGCTAACATTTGGAGGCACCGGGGGCTCGAGCAAGCCGGTAGCGTATTTTCGCGTTAACGATGGCCGACTCACTTGGCGAGCAAAAATTCTTTTTGGTGAGGCCTATGGCGGCAGCTATTTTCTTCGTCTCGTCAAGCTGGGAGACAAGTTGATGCTGCAATGGCAGGACCCTGATGGCCAGATGGAACCCGATAATTGGCAGCAGGCCCCGGGTCGTCAGGTGCTCGATAATGTGGAGTTATTTGAAGTGTGGACCCGGGGGGAGCCCGACGCTGAGTGGACGAAATCAGACATCGGGCGTGAAACGCCAAGCCACGTAAAGCTGGTTGTTAAGACTGCGGGTCGATACTGGCCTGAACTTATTATGCAGGTACAGCGGTGAGGGCAGCGACAGCAGGGCATGAGGGGGCGTCTCGTTCTTTGTTGGCCGGGGCTGTAATGGTGCGCAAGGGTGAGTCGGGGGTGGCGCTTGGCATTGTGGTTTGGTTCATCGCGGGTATGGCCCTTTTGGTATCCGGTATTGTGTCTGAGGCCAGAATCGACACTCGGCTCGCCCAGCTTCACTACTTCAAGGCTCAGGCAGCTGCTGCGGGGGATGGGGCCATCAATCTGGCACTCGCGGAGCAAATCGGCCTAAAAGCCAGTGGCCAGCGGGGGGCTAACCGGCAGCAAACACTCCAAATTGGTGGCAAAAATGTAGATATCCGGATGATACCGGGGGGGTTGCTCGTCAACGTCAGCACGGAAAGTCAACAGGGGCTGACAGCGCTGTTTAATGAAGCCCGGCGCAGTCAATCGGAACAAGATGAAGCTTGGGGTGGCTCTGCGAATAGTCTCGCAAGGGCCGTGGTAGCATACAGAGATGGGAGTCAGGGGCGTGGTGCTAGGCAGTTTTTTGGCCTCGAGGATTTGATGCGGGTTCCCGGTGTAGACCGAGGCGTATATGACGCGGTCAGGGATTACATCGTCATTGATGAGCTGGCGGGTGAGTTCACCGGGAAAAACCAGCCTGTAGAGGCCCGGTTGGAACAGATCGGGGCGGCAATTTTGGGTAATGGTGCCATGCTGGAAGGCCCGGTTCAGCATGCGGCAGAAATCTTGCGGGTCGATGCGCTGGTTGAGGTTGGCGATCAGAGGTGGTTGCGGCGTCGGTGGGTGTCTTTAGGTAATGACGGGACGTCGGCCTTGCCCTGGAGGGTGCTCAGGAGTGAGGCGGCGCGACCCTTGGTAACAGGAAACCAATAGCGATGGCGACCAATCAGTTCGAAGTTTTTGGCGTTGATCTGCGCGACATTGGTCGGCTGTGGCTCACCGCCTGGCGAGACTTACTCTTCGGGGAGGACTCACCACTGCGGCAGCGTTTGGATTCTATGGTGTCCCTGACTACGCCGGAGGGCACGATGACCACCTACCAGGCTGGCAAAGCGGTAGGCAACAATGAAGTGCCTATTCAGGCAATCGCCGTTCCCGATGAGCTCGTTTTATCCCGAAGTCTCTCACTTCCGGCAATCGCCGAGGCTGATCTGGATGCCGCACTTATGCTCGAGGTGTCCGCCAGCTCTCCCTTTGCGCCCGACGATACAGCGGCTGGTTGGAGGGTTACTCGCACTGAAGTGGGCGGTGAGTTGCAGGTTGATCTGGTTATTGTCTCCCGAAGTGCTGCTGTGGCCTTTATGGGTGAGGTGCATGGGCTCCATGACGCTGGTGCCAGGGAATTGTGGGCTAAATCCGACACAGTCTGGGTTCTGGTTAGGGGGTTTGGCGAGAAAAGACGTGAGTCTGACTATCGCCGCAGACTTTGGTGGGCTAGCGGATGGGTTTCAGCAAGCCTGGCGTTGGTTCTGGTGCTGGCTGGACTTTCCACATTTTTCGCGAGCAGAGAGTTAGTTCAATTAGAGGATCTACAGCGGGAGGCCAGACAGGCAGCCCGCGATGCACTGGTACTTCGCGATGAGTTGGCTGAGGTCAATGCTGCTATCGTTGAATTGAATACCCTTCGGCGTCAACTGCCGAGCCCTCAGATTGAAATTGCCCGCTTGACCAACTTGCTTCCCGATACAGCCTACGTTGTTCAGTACACCCAGAATGGTAGAAAAATCCGGCTGAGAGGAAGATCAACCGACGCGGCCGCGTTGCAGCAAGCATTAACCGATGAGCCTATATTTCTCTCTGTGACCGCACCTCAAGCGATTAGCCGGGTGGGAAACAGTAACGAAGAGCAGTTTTTCTTGGATCTGGAGTTGAAGGTCAATCGTCAATGAAACTCTGGATAAAAACACATCGCCGTTCGGCTGTTCTCATTGCAATATCGCTCTTACTGCCGATTTATGTGTTTTTTGCCGTACTGGGAAAGACCCTGACCACCAGAGCAGAGTATCAGGAGCAAATTGACTCGATAGCGCCTCGTATTGCGAGGATGGAGGGTTTGGTTGCCAAAGAACAGGCGCTCCGGGACGCTCTCTCTGGTGTAAATACTGTGATGAATGATTTTATTTATCCCTCAGGTTCTGATGCTGCAGCGGTGTCCGCTTCAATGCAGGCCGAGGCGCGCCGGATTCTTGGTCAGGCAGGAATGAATGTTTCAAACAGCCAAGTGCTACCGGTTCGAAAGCGTGATGTCTTCGACTACGTTTCTGTGAAGGTAGTGGCAAGGGGAGAGCTTGAACAACTGGACCGAAGCCTTGCTGAAATTGCTCGATTCAGGCCCGCTATTTTTGTTGAGACCTTTGACGCGTTTCCCAATCGTAAGCGTCGCAAAAATGTCGGTGAGGAGCAGACCCTGACTGTTACCATGCAACTGCTGTCATTGAGGGCGGTGCAATGAAGTTGATTGAGAAACTACTTCATCGCTACCGAGAGAGCGAGAACCCCCTGAAAACCCTGCGCCGACTTGAGCTGGGTACACTTTTTCTCGCGGTGTTTGTTGTGGTGTGGTCTTCGCTTACTGCGCTGGCAGTCACCGTTGGAGGTGGTCCGGCGCCTATTCCTCCCGCCGACGATACGCTGCGGGTAAAGGCGCTGGGTTTGGAGCAACCGCTTGATGCAGAGTCTTCTGAAATGGTCGTCGAGAGGCCTTTGTTTTGGGCTGGCAGGCGACCCATCGAGGTCGTGCCGGTCAGAGAGGTGGCACCTGCAGAACCAACTGGTGCGGGTAAGCTCGAGGGGGTGACCTTGCATGGGGTTTACGGTCAGGGGGCGTCTCTGGGAGCAATTGCCACAGTGGACGGTCGGCTAACACGCATTGCTGCAGACCGACCGGTCAAGGGATGGAGACTGGTGTCATACGACGAGGGTCAAGTGACTTTCGAGAAAGGAGGGCGCCGGCAGACCCTGCCGCTCGAGCTCACCGCGCCTTCGGTAAAAGTAGCTGCAGCGCCAAAACCTGCTCCCGCTGCGAGCGATGCAAATACCAGTCAGCAGCAGGAGCGCAAGCTCGCACCGGCTGGAGATGGATTAGGTTTCGGCGGTGAAAGTGCCCGCAGAAAAAGCGATTGAAGTGGGACGGAGGTTCCGTGATGAATAGATCAATAAATAACGATAGTGAAGCTGAGCGTTGCGCGCCTTTGCGCCTGTCGCCGCCGCTCTTTTTGCCGCTGGCGCTGGTTGTAGCTATCGGCGGATGCGCGGACATGTCCACAAAAAAAGCCGGCGAGACCAACAAGCCTATAGACGCTAACGCGCCGTTGGCGTCCTCGGCAGCGAGATTGGCCACCGACGAGATTGAGGCCGATGAAGTGGCCGACGCCGAAGCAATAACCTTCCGGGGCACCGATCAGGTGGTGAATCTGCCGGCAACACCGGACCCGGTCAGGTTTGTCGGTGATGCTGTCACACTCAGTTTCGAGAATGCTCCTTTAAGCGAGGTAACCCACGCGGTTTTATCAGACGTGCTGGGTGTTGACTATCTTGTCGATGGCCCCATCCCTGGAGAGGTCACCTTGCGCACGCGGACCCCAATTGAGCGGGATCAGCTGCTGTCGGTGCTCGAGTCATTGTTGAAGGCCAACAATGTGATGCTCATAAAGGGTAAGGATAATCGATACATTGTGAGCAGCTCCGATGCCGCCACCAAGCTGGCACCGAAAGTAGTGAGTGCCGATGAGAAGGCGGCGGGTTATTCGACCATGATTATTCCGCTTCAATACATCAGTGCTGGTGGCATGGCCGACATTCTCAAGCCTCTGGCGGACGATAAGGCCTTTGTCCGTATTGATAACGCGCGTAACTTACTGATGTTGGCGGGTACGCAGGCGCAGCTCGCTGGGTGGCTAGACATTATCAATACCTTCGACGTCGATATGCTGGAAGGTATGTCTGTAGGGCTTTTCCCGTTGCAGTACAGCGGGGTTGAGGAGCTCGTTGAAGCCTTGAACCAATTGCTGGATGAGGCGTCGGTGAGTGAAGGGGAAGCTGGACTCACAGAGGTCGTACGTGTGATGCCCTTTGTGCGTCTGAACAGTGTCATGGTCATCACGCCGCGAGCCCACTACCTCGATCGAATGGAAACCTGGATTGAGCGGTTGGACAGGGCGCCCGAGAACGGCGCTGAGCGTCGCCTTTATGTTTACCCGGTACAAAACACGACGGCGAGCCGCCTTGCGACCCTGCTCAATAGCATTTACGCAGGCAGTGGTGGTGGAGGGGGGCGAAACGTCAGGGATAACAGGGGGGTCGCTCCGGGTCTCAATCAGGAGTCCGTGGGTAGAAACGGTGGCGCTGGTGGCACGGGCGGCCGCTCCTCGGGCATGGGGGGCGCCAGGGGCCAATCCATGAATCGCGGAGCGGGAGGTGCATCGACATCGGTGTCCGCCTTAAACATGAGTGAAGACGGTACCGAAAAGCCGGGGAGCGAAGTGCGAGTCGTTGCTGATGAGGAGAATAATTCTCTGATGATTTACTCGACCGGCATGCAGTACAAAACCATCAAGAACGCCTTGGAGAAATTGGACACCCCCCCCACTCAGGTTCTCATTGAAGCGAGCATTGTTGAGGTCACCCTGAATGACGCTCTTCAGTACGGTTTGGAGTGGACCTTCAATGGCCAACTCGGTGGCTCGCGCTATGAAGGCGTCGGGGTGTTGAGTGATGGAGAGTTCAATTTCGGCGGGGTTGACGGCCCTGCCGCGCAATTAGCGAACGGGTTCAGCTACACCATTTCCGGGGGGGCTGGTGACATCAAGGCGGTAATCCAAGCGCTGTCTACGGAGTCGCTCATCAATGTGATTTCCACCCCATCGGTGATGGTGCTTGATAACAACGTCGCAACCATTCAAGTGGGCGATCAGGTGCCTGTCAACAACGGCTCAACCGTCACAAACGGTGGCAACAGCATCCAGAACATTAGCTATAAAGACACCGGCGTACAATTGACAGTGCGTCCTTCGGTAAATGCAGGTGGGCTGGTGACCATGGACGTAGAGCAGACCGTCACGGATGTGGGGCAAATAGACGTCACGGGTAACCGCCGCTTCCTTGAGCGCAGTATTTCTAGCCGAGTCGCGGTTCGATCCGGCGAATCTATTGTCCTTGGCGGTTTAATCCGTGAAAACGCAGCCAATCAGGAGGATGGAGTGCCCTGGCTTCACACAGCGCCGATAATAGGCCCTCTGTTCGGGACCACGGAAAAAACGCGCGATCGCACCGAGCTTTTGGTGATTATCACCCCACGCGCGCTTTACAACGATGAAGAGCTTCGTCAAGCGAGTGATGAAATGCGCGATCAGATCCGTAATTTTGAGCTAATCAATTGAAGACTCAGAAAGTGGTAAAAAGTTGAATTTTTTTGGGAATAAACATGCCGTGTGACACGTTGTTACCAAGGAAGATTGCTGTTTTTGCAGCATTTTTCGGG
>Ga0181576_10003739_pt1 | contig 11141 bp, 8 predicted proteins | sample 101ome_22_FD_132464 | JGI IMG/M metagenome (GOLD analysis project Ga0181576, IMG submission 132464) | Coastal salt marsh microbial communities from the Groves Creek Marsh, Skidaway Island, Georgia - 101412BT metaG (megahit assembly) | ecosystem: Environmental > Aquatic > Marine > Intertidal zone...
AGCTGCCCCGGTCCGTCATAGCAGATCAATTCACATGCTACGCCGAGTTCTGCGGCAATGCGCCGGGCAAGATCGGGCGACAGGCCATCCGGCGATCCATCCGGGCAAGCGCCGGAGACCAGAAGGAAATTAGCCATGTTGATTCCTGCACGCAGGATACCCCTTGGAGCAAGTGCATCAAGAATGATTTGGTCAACAGCCATTGTTCGCCAAACAGCCCGTTACAGATCGCTTGACGGAATGTGACAATTTATAAAATGTCCCGGGGCAATTTCCCTCGAGGGTGGTGTATCGCTGTCACAAATGCGCCCCAGCTTGCGTGGACACCGCCGTTGGAACGGACAACCGCGTGCCGGTGGCAAAAATTCGACAACATCATCTGCGCTCAATGTCGGTGCCACATCCGGGTCAGGTTCCAGCACCGCGCCGAGTAGCACTTCCGTATAGGGATGAAACGGCGCTTTATATACCGCATCGGCTGGCCCTATTTCGCATAGTCGCCCTTGATAGAGAACCGCAACCCGATCAGAGATCGCCTTGACCACCGCGAGATCGTGCGACACGAAGATGTAGGTTGTACCCTGTCGTGTCTTCAACTCGTCAAGAAGGTCCAGCACCGCCGCCTGAACCGATACGTCAAGCGCCGAGGTGACTTCATCACACAACACAATTTCCGGCTCTGCGGCAAACGCCCGGGCAATGGCAACGCGTTGTTTTTCACCGCCGGAAAGCTGGCTTGGCAAACGGTCAAGATAATGTGCACCCAGACGAACACTCTCCAACAGGCTTACGCTTGCTTCACGCAGCATCTCGCCATGAAGCCCAAAATACAGTCGCAGGGGCTGTGCCAGAATTTGCGCCACCGTATGTCGCGGATTGAGACTGTCATCCGGATTCTGAAAGATCATCTGAATTTGCCGCAGACTTAACGCTGTCCGGTCTTCAACACGAGGCGTTAAGACCGTATCATCATGCAGCTTTATTTGTCCTTCTTTCGGTGAGATCAGGCCGGCGATGGCTTTCAAAATGGTCGATTTGCCACTGCCGCTCTCGCCGACAAGACCCAATGTCTCGCCCTTTTCGATGGTGATGGAAATACCATCAACCGTGGCAGGCGGCACCGGTGTGCCGGGGAAAAGAAGGGATGCCAGCCAATCCTTTTTGGTGTAGCTGATGGCGAGATGCTCCAGCCCGAGTGCGCTGTCACTTGTCCGGTTATCAAGATCATCCTTTCGTGATGGCTTGCGGCTGGAAACAGGCATCTTTGCAATCATATCGCTCTTGAAGCAGCGCACCGTTTCCCCTGTTGTCACAGGCAGCAGATCAGGAGATTTTGACCGGCATTTATCATCCGCAAGCGGACACCGCTCAGCAAAAGCACAACCGCTTATCGCTTCTCCCGGCATTGGTGGGCGGCCATCAAGCGCCACTGGAAGGCTTGTTTGGTTGAGGCGCGGAATTGATGTCAACAAACCATGAGCATAGGGATGGCATGGCGTTAGCAGCACCTGGCGCGCCGAGCCGGTGAGCACAATTTCACCCGCATACATCACAGCCACACGGTCACAAACGCGGGATATTGCGCCCAGATCGTGGCTCACATAGAGCATCGCCATGTTACGTTCATGCGCCAGATCACGCAGAAGCTCCAGAATATGGGCCTGCGTTGTTACATCAAGTCCGGTTGTCGGCTCATCGAGTAACAAGGCATCTGGTTCTCCGGCAAGGGCCATTGCGATCGCTACACGCTGTTGCTGCCCCCCCGACAATTCGTGCGGATAACGGCTAACAAGCGCTGCCGGATCGGGCAACCTTACCTGCGTCAGCAATTCGACCACCCGATCAGAAAACTGAGCCGAAGCCATGTCACTGTGCAGGCGCAGCGCCTCGGTTAGCTGTTGGCCAATACGCATCGTCGGAGTCAATGATTGGCCAGAATTTTGAGGAATCAGGGCGAGGCGTCCACCGCGGATTTTCTGCAACTCGTCCCGTTCCAGTGCCAACATATCGATTCCATCGAAATGGGCACTCCCCTGAAGCACTCTCAGTCCACGCTTGAAATACCCCATCGCCGCGAGTGCCAATGTGCTTTTTCCTGACCCGCTCTCGCCGACCAGACCGATGCTCTCACCCCGGCTTATCTCAAGGCTGACATTTCGCAAGACCTGAATCGTTTTGCCAGAGCGGCTGTCATAGCCCACGGACAGATTCTTCACGCTGATAAATGGATGTTTGCTCATGTTACATCGGGGCCTTCTGGGCGCGGTCGATACCAAGCGCTTTGGCCAACGCATCGGCGGTAAGATTAATGCCAATAATCAGTGATGAAAGGGCGATCACCGGCCCTATAACTCCCCAGGGCGCGAATGACATGAAGCCACGCGCATCCGAAATCATCAGTCCCCAATCAGGGGTTGGTGGAGACACGCCAAAACCAAGAAAAGAAAGAGATGAAAAGGCAAGCAACATCCACGACCAGCGCATGGCGCCTTCCACCATCAGCGTGTCCAGCACATTTGGTAGCAATTCACGCCAGATGATGCTGATCCGGCCATGGCCACGCGCCTTGGCCGCCCAGACAAAATCACGAGCAATGACATCATGGGTTGCGGCACGGGCAATCCGGATCACCGGAATGCCATAGAAAAACGCAAGGGTGGGTATCAATACCTCAACGCCAGTACCAAAGGTAACAATCAGCACCAGCATCTTCAAAATCCAGGGCAAAGAGAGAAATGCATCGACCACACGCATCAGCACCTCATCGAGGCGCCCACCAACAAGCCCGAAAAGAATGCCGACAAAGCCCCCCCAGATCACCGCCAAAGGTGTGGCGACTCCGGTGACAAGCAAGGCTTCGCGTCCACCCATCAAGGTGCGTGAAAACACATCCCGGCCCAAATGATCAGCACCAAGCCAATGGACAGCGTCAGGCTGGCTCAACATCAGGGCCGAATTCTGCAGCTTATAATCAAAGGGCGCGATAAATGGGCTGACCAGCGCCAGGACGATGTGAAAAATCACAAGAAAGAGGCCGATCGCACCCGATGGACGCGACACCAAATCCTTGAAGACACCGATTGCACGACTTCCAGACGCCGTGCTGTCATGCGTGATCACGGCCATTATTTCCTCGTGTACATTGTGCGCAGCTTTGGATTCGCCAGCATGGTCAGGAGGTCAGCCGCCAGATTCACACAGACATATATACTGGCCACGATCAGTGCGATGGATTGCACCACGGGCAGATCACGATCAGAGATTGAGTCAATCATTAACCGGCCAAGTCCGGGATAGTTGAACACCACCTCGATTACCACGACGCCACCAAGAAGCCAGGCAATCGTCAGGGCGACAACATTGATTGCTGGCAACAGAGCGTTTGGCAAAGCGTGACGGAATACCATCGGCCAGTATGGCACCCCTTTCAGAGTCGCCATCTGCACATAATCGCTGGCCATAACCTCAATCACCGATGAACGCACCATCCGCATGATATGTGCGCACATCACCATTGAGAGAACAATTACCGGCAACAGGATTTCGGGAAAGAATTCGGCCGCCGGGGCGCTGGCCGACGTCAAAACAATGCCGGGCAGCCATCCAAGCCAAATGCTGAACACAAGGATCAACAATGTTGCCGAGACAAATTCGGGAATGGTCATGGCAAAAATTGCCAATGTCGAAGCGATCAGATCAGGCATCCGATCACGCCACAGACCTGTGATGACGCCAAGCAGCAAAGCCAGAGGCACACCTATGCTCATGGCACATAGCGCCAACAACAGTGAATTTTGCAACCTGTCACCAACGATGGTGCTGATTTTCGTTTTGCCGTCAACCGCAAGACCAAGGTCTCCGGTAACGGCGCCGCCCGCCCATTCGGAAAACCGGTCGAAGGCAGGGCGGTTCAAATCAAGATCCTTCCGGCACTGTGCCAGTAACTCGTCATCAGCCTGATATTCGCCAAGGAATTGCGTACAGGCGTCACCGGGCAAAATTTCAACGCCTGCAAAAATAATCAATGACACGAGACATACGGTCACTAGTCCAAGCAAAAGACGCCTGATCAGCATTAAAAGCATCTACCGGTTCCCTGATGTCTGGTGTTTCGTTTCTTGGTGTAGAAGGGCCAACAACACACCGAAGATATCGGCTTTGGTTGCTGGCCCTTTATCTGTTCAAAGACGTTAATTTGCCGCCTTATTTCACAGTCACTTTATGCCAACGGATCGTGTGGTTTTCGACCGCATCGATTCCGTCAACGCGTGAATTCATCACATAGAGCTTTGATACATGATACGGGATCAAGGTACCGGCTGTCTGATGCAGATGCTCTTGCGCCTGAACATAAAGTGCCTTGCGCTTGTCAAAGTTCAGCTCACGGCGGGCTTTGCCAAGAAGGGCATCAAAGTCAGCATCTTTGTAATATGACTCGTTCCACTTGGCAGTTGAGAGGTAGATTTCATGCAGTGCAGAGTCCGCAGGACGCTCATTCCAGCGTGTCGCTGAAACGGTCTTTTGCATCCATGTGTCACTCCAATAGCCATCTGATGGAACCTGTTTGATGGTTACACGGATACCAGCCTTGGCCGCCTGCTGTTGATAGGCCTCGGCAAGGATTGGCCAGGTTGGCTCCAGCGTGGCAACGTAGACTTCAACATCAATGCCATCAGCAAAGCCTGCTTCAGCCAGCAGCTTCTTTGCACCGGCAATATCTTGTGGACATTTGATATCGGCCCGATACTGATCGTCAGGCTTGACCGGCGTATCACAGGCCACTGTTGCAGCGCCGCCCATGATCAGCTTGACCAGTTCTTCGCGGTCAGCCGCCATGCGAACCGCCTGACGCACACGCACATCGGTAAATGGCTCGACATCTGTGCGGAAGACAAGACCACGCCAGTTTCCTGTCGGCACTTCCATCATCTTGAATTTGTTGCTGCCAGCGAACATTGGCTTTTGCTGGTTGGTGACAGTGTTCTCAAAATCGATCTGTCCGCCGAGCAAAGCCTGCATTCGCGCCTGACCGTCACCGATGCCGATGACTTCCATCTTGGCAACACCCGGCGCACCTTCCCAGTAATCCATATTGGCTTCAAGCTTCGTCACACCAGCGGCATCAAATGAGACCAGCTTGAACGGGCCCGTGCCGATACCAGATGTGGCGATGCTGTCACCCGAGCCTTCCGGAATAATCCGCAAACGATAGTCCATCAATTGCAGTGGCATATCGGCAAATGGCGTGGACAGCGTGAACTTTACAGTCATGCTGTCGACAGCTTCCATTTTCTCGATCATCTTGATTGCCGAGCGTGCCGGAGATTTGTTTTCAGGGTTCAGGACGCGCTCGAAAGTGTAAATCACATCACCGGCATCAAAAGCACTGCCGTCATGGAATTTTACACCCTCACGCAAATTCACTGTCCATTCTGTGGCGGCGTCATTCGAGCTCCAAGATTTTGCGAGATCCGGGCTCGGAGAGCCTTGCATATCAGGGCGAATCAACCGGCTCATCAGCTTTTCGGTGATTTGCATGACACGCCCGCGCGATGCAGGATCAAGACTGGATTTGTCGCCATATCCATATTCATGTGCCTGCCTGAAGGTACCGCTCGGGGCGGCCATAGCGCTCGTCCCAACCAACACCAGCGTCATTGCTGACGCGATAAGCCATTTTTTCATCAAGAATTCCTCCTCATAACGTCCGCCTGGCACCACGCCTGTTGAGCGTGCTGTGGCTTTGGCTATTGTTTTCCGGAGACGCTTCAGACCTTTCAGTCCTGCGCTTTCCCCCTTTGTAATATATCAGAGTATGAGTTTCCCCCTTCCTGATAACAAATATAATTTGTGAATGTATTGATACGAAATTTGCATGAATTGATGTCTTATATTCATATTGCTTATCCCGAAAATTCTGCGCACACTGTTCCACCTGTCAGCGGAAGGCCGCATGCTGATGTTTGTTGTCTTCCTTGACCAATCAGAAACAATTCACTGAAAAAAGGTGAGGGTGTGACAAAGCCAGTGCAGATTTTCGCGGTCGGCGGCGGCGGTTTTACCCACCCCGAAGATGGTTGGCCGGAGGATTCTTTGCTCGAAGATCGCCTTCTTGATTTGGCCGGCCCGATAAGCAGGCTGCAGATCGGCTATATAGGCCATGCCAGCAATGACAATCCCACCCGCATTGATGCCTTTCACGCACGCTTTCGCGATTGTGCCGGAACGAGGGTTCTGTACCTTGATGCCGACCGGGATGGAGCGGATACCTTTTTGGCGGGCCTCGACATTCTTTATGTGGGTGGGGGCACAACCACAGCGATGCTGGCGCATTGGCGCGACACCGGTATTGCAGATGCGATCCTGGAGGCCGCAGGGCATGGCCTTATCCTTGGCGGTGTGAGCGCCGGTGCCATATGCTGGTTTTCCGAACTGCTTCTGGGCACAGCCGAGGATGGGTACAACCTCCACGCCGGACTTGGTTTGCTCGCAGGCAGTGCTTGCCCCCATTTCACCAATGAGCCCGAACGGCGACAGGCTTTTGAACGTCAAGTGGCAAACGGACATCTTGCAGCTGGCATTGCGATTGATGACGGGGTTGGTGTGCATATCTGTGACGGTGTTGTCGCTGAGGTTGTCAGGGCGCGCGGCGCGGTGGCTAACGCCTATTCCGTCTCACGTCACAACAAGGGGGTTGCGATTCATCCTCTCGACCCCGGTTATCGTATGGGCATGTTTCGGTCGGATGCGGGGGCAAGATGAGCGAAGATAATAGAACAAAAGGACGGAATGCAGGACGTAGTGGACGCCGCCGAAGGGCTGATACAACTGCATCACAAACCGCAGAGTCGCTCTCCGACAGGCGTATCATTGGCCGGGGCGGTAGCCATTCACCATTGGATGCTGCCGATGTTGCACTTATCCATGGCGCTGCGATAACGCTTTTGGCTGAAACCGGCCTAAGCGAGCCATCAAAAAGTGCCGTTGAGTTGGTTACTGCCGCGGGTGGTTATCTGGATGACCAGCAGCGTTTACGGTTCCCGGAGGCCTTGGTATCCGAGGCACTCGCTGGATTGCGCCGCGACATCAAGCTTTGCGGACGTGGCGGTGACACCGACCTTGATCTGGCGCCCGGCAATGTGTTTGTCGGCACCGGAGGTGCGTCGCCAATGTTTTATGACCCGGCGCTTGGGAAATATCGCGAGTCTGTTCTGTCCGATCTTTATGATGCGGCGTGCCTTGTTGACCGTCTAAACCATATTCATTTTTTCAGTCGGCCACTTGTGGCGCGTGATATGCCCGACACGCGACATCTCGATGTAAACACAGCCTACGCCTGTCTTGCGGGCACACGTAAACACGCCTTCGTCAGTGCAAGCTCACCGGCATGTGTGCGTGATATTGCCCAGATTTGTTATCAGCTTGCCGGATCAAAGGACGCTTTTTGCCAACGCCCATTCCTGTCAATCCACGTCAATCATGTGGTCCCGCCAATGCGGTTCGATGCCGAGGCGCTCGATGTGATGATGGAGGCGGTGCGTTGCGGTATTCCGGTTATGGTCAACACCTTTGGTCAGCTCGGTGCGTCAAGTCCGGTTACAATTGCTGGCTGTGTCGCGCAAACAACCGCAGAGACGCTTGCCGGAATGGTGATCGCCTGGCTGGTTGATCCTGCTGCCAGAGCTGTCTTTGGCCCGCGCCCGATGATCACTGACCTGCGCACAGGTGCCATGGCAGGTGGTGGGGGAGAGCAGGCTCTGTTAACGGCTGCCTCTATACAGATGGCGCGGCATTACGGGTTGCCTTCATCTACCATTGCGGGTGCTACTGACAGCAAGATTCCCGACGCACAAAGCGGCTACGAAAAATGTCTCACGGTGGCCCAGACGCTGCATTCAGGTGCCAATATTGTGACTCAGGCTTGCGGTGCACAGGCCGGTTTGATGGGAATCTCGCTGGAGGCCATGGTCATAGATAATGATATGCTTGGGGCTATTCTGCGCTCCGCAGCGAAGATTGATGTTTCAGCTGAAACTGTCTGTGCAACGGCGATTGGTACGGTGGCAACCGGTGTGGGGCACTTTCTGGGAGAGGCCGAGACCTATGCCCGGATGCATTCGGATTTTCTTTATCCGGAGCTTGCTGACCGAGGCACCATTGATGTTTGGCAAGCTTCCGGCAGCCGCGATATCCGCATGCTTGCTGCCGAGCGTGTCACAGATTTGTTAACATCACACCGTCCGTTCTACATCGATCCGGAAAGCGACAGCATCCTTCGCGCGGCACTGCCGATCAAATTGACACTTCCTGCCTAGCTCTGGTCGGCATTGCGAATGATGGGATCGTCTTCCAGCGTGTTTATCAGAGCATCGGCAAGTTGGCGGGTTTCTCTGGTCATCGCCTCAAGACCACGGGTAATGATGCCGATATGATAGATTAGTTTCTGCCGCAACGGCCGAATAACCACGCCGCCGGACGCCGCCGACATTCTTGCCGAGAAAGGCTCAACAAGCGCCGGTACACCAGCCGCCCGCACCAGCGCGGCAGCGGCCAGAATATTGGCCACGCTGTAACGTGCTTTGTGCTGCAGCTGTGCTGCGAGTTCCTTGTCCATGCCCTGCATTTCCAGCGGATAGACGTTGCCAAACGTGACAAATTCATGTTTTCCGGCAATCTCCTCCAAATCCAACACATCTTCGGAGTCGGCGAGGATATGGTTTTCCGGAATCAGGGCTACATAATTGACCACTGTCTGATACAGGCTGTGAACACCTTCATAGGGCGGTGAACGCGACACGATGCCAAGGTCAAACTGATTAAGCCTTACCGATTCCACAATTGCCGGCGTGTTGTGAATAAATATGGTTGTGTGGATGCCGTCCTGCTGTTCGCGAAGTTCCCCCAGAACATTGGGCAACAATGATGTTGAAAATGTCGGAATTACCCCCACCGAAACCTTGCCAACAGTGGTTTGGCGGATCGTTGCGGCGAGATCGTTAAGCCGCTCGATGTTGAGAAAGGCACTTTCCACAGCCTGATGAAAGCGGCGTGCCTCAACAGTTGCCACAATGCCGCGCCCACGGCGTATAAACAGCGTGAAGCCCAAATTTGTCTCCAGCTCGTGAATCAAACGCGTCACACTCGGCTGTGAGACACGCAATTCCTTTGCTGCGCCGGTGATGGATCCAAGGCGCATAACGGTATCAAATGCCTTGAGCTGTCTGAAATTCATCCCGATCTCCAAAAACCGAATTATAACTTTATTCTATCAATTCATCCAATAATTATATTTGCATTATATTTTCTTGGTTTGTTACCGTTTATTTTTAATGAAAGAAGGGTCGATCGTTGGTCAGACAGCTTTACTCCGTCGAAGATGCACGGCGCCGCGCACGCAAACGCCTGCCTCGGATGATGTTTGATTTTATCGATGGCGCATCTGGCGACGAGTCCTTGTGCCGCCTGAACACAGATGCGTTTGACCGTATCAGATTAATGCCACGGGTATTGATTGACGTCAGTGAACGCGATCTTTCCACAAGCATTCTCGGTCAGAAAACTGGCGTGCCTTTTGGCATTGCCCCGATGGGCATGTGTGCTCTTGCATGGCCGGGGGCTGATCGTGATATGGCCCGCGAGGCAGCGAAAAGGCACATGCCTTTATGCGTATCAACCGCATCTTCGATGACGCTGGAGCAGATTAATGAAATCGCTGATGGGCAGGCCTGGTTTCAGCTTTATGCGGATCAGTCGGGCGACTTTGTCGATGAAATCGTTGGTCGGGCGGCGGCGGCTGATTACAAGGTTCTGATCCTTACCGTTGATGTGCCCATACCTTCGGTAAGAATCCGCGATCTTCGCAACGGGTTTGCTTTTCCGATGCGTTGGGGCCTGTCACAGCTCTGGGATTTTGCCACGCATCCGCATTGGTCGTTGGCAACTCTTGCCCACGCAATTGGCAATGGGATGCCACGCCCAATGAATTATGCCACATCGAGTGGCAATACCACCTTTGTTCGCAATGCCAGCCGCGGACGAGCTGACTGGTCATTTCTTGCCGCGTTGCGTGACCGGTGGCACGGCAAGCTGGTGGTCAAAGGTGTGCAATGTCCGGATGACGCCGTTCGAATAAAATCAATGGGCGCGGATGCTATTTATGTATCGAACCATGGTGGCAGACAGCTTAATGCCGCACCCGCAGCCATTGACTCGCTTGGCCAGATCAGACGGGCAGTTGGTACAGAAATGCCATTGATTTTCGATGGAGGTGTTCGCAACGGTGAGCATGTTGTCAAGGCGCTTGCCATGGGTGCAGATTTTGTCATGATTGGCCGCAGCGCAATGTATGGGCTTGGTGCAGGAGGAAGAGCCGGTCTGTCCGACATTCTTGACATAACAAGCCGTGAAGTCAGCGCAGTCATGGGACTCCTTGGCCATCGCAATCCTGCCGGTATTACCGAAAACTGTCTCGTCAGCAGCCATGACGAGTTGCCGATTCACGCATTGTCAGAAAAGGCCGCCGAATGAGTCAAAAACCGAAAATTCGAGGCGGCGCCTTACTTGCACGTGCTTTGCAGGAAAAAGGGATAGAGCATGTCTTCACACTGTCCGGAGGGTTTTGCAATCCGGCTCTCGAAGGCTTCATGGAATGCCAGATGAAGGTGATCAATTGTCCGCATGAACAAATTGCCGGACATTTTGCCGATGGTCACACACGCATCACCCGCAAGCCGGCTGTTTGCCTTGTCGGGCCAGAGGGTTTTGCCAACGCCGTGCCAGCAATGATGGAAGCGTGGGGAGAGCGCTCACCGGTAATTTTTGTGACCGGATCAAGCACTCTTAAAAGACAAGGGGCAGGTGGGTTCAAGGAAATTGACGATGTCGCCATTGCCAAACCACTGACCAAATATAGTGCGACCATCACCGATGGCGAACGGATCAATGAATTCGTTGATCGTGCCTATAAGATTGCGACCAACGGCTATCCCGGTGCGGTGCATCTCTCTCTACCGGTGGATCTGATGTTCTCGTCATTTCCCGAGGATGCAGGCCGTCAGGAACGCCCGTTTGATCTTGGCCCGCAAGCACCATCGCGTGCCTGGCCGGAGCCGTCTCGCCTGCAACAGGTGATGGACAAGTTG
>Ga0181576_10003740_pt1 | contig 11141 bp, 10 predicted proteins | sample 101ome_22_FD_132464 | JGI IMG/M metagenome (GOLD analysis project Ga0181576, IMG submission 132464) | Coastal salt marsh microbial communities from the Groves Creek Marsh, Skidaway Island, Georgia - 101412BT metaG (megahit assembly) | ecosystem: Environmental > Aquatic > Marine > Intertidal...
AATTATGTCTCAATAACCCCATTACAAATTGATCTTACTAACAATGATGAAATAGATAAAGTTGATAGCTGGATTAGTAAAATTATCTAATTACTCCATGTATCCCTGAGTGATACAGTTTTATTCATGACCAACATACCATCACTATCCTCATCTCTACAGAAATAACCATTTCTCTCGAATTGGTATGATCTGTATAATTCAGCACTAATCATATTTCGTTCACAGAAGCCAAAAGTTGAAACAAGAGATTTTGGGTTGATCAATTCTTCAAAGTTATCATGTTTTCCTGGATTTTCAGTAATGAATAATCTGTCATAAATTCTAAATTCGGTTGGCAATGCTTGTGTTGCCTCAACAAAATGAATGACACCTTTAACCTTTCTTCCATCAGAAGGATTTTTCCCAAGAGTGTCTTTGTCATAATCTGCATAGACTGTTGTAATATTTCCATCAAAGTCAGTATCAAAAGTTTTTGCTTTTATAACATATGCATTTCTGAGTCTAACCTCTTTACCTATTGATAGTCTTTTATATTTGTTATTTGGTGCAATTTCACAAAAGTCTTCTCTTTCAATAAATATTTCCCTAGAAAAGAAAATTTCTCTGCTGCCCATAGTTTCATTTTGAGGATGATTAGGGGCCAATATTGACTCAATAGAGTCTTTGGGGTAGTTTTCGATTACTACTCTAATGGGATCAATAACTCCCATTGTCCTTGGAGCATTCAAATTCAGGTCATCTCTAATTGCGTCTTCAAGAATTTTGATATCTGTCATGGAGTCAACTTTTGATATACCAATTCTGGATGAAAATAATGCAAGTGCTTGTGGGGAGCAGCCTCTTTTTCTCATTCCTGAGATTGTGGGCATTCTCGGATCGTCCCAACCGTTAACATATCCATTTTCAACCAGCAATCCAAGTTTTCTTTTAGACATAACTGTGTATTCAAGATTTAATCGGGAGAACTCATACTGATGTGGACGACTTGGCTTATTGAAATCATCTAGATTATCCAAAATCCAGTCATACAATCTTCTATTATCTTGGAATTCAAGTGTACAAAGAGAATGTGTTACACCCTCAATAGCATCTGATATACAGTGAGCAAAATCGTACATAGGATAGATGCACCAACTATCTCCAGTCTGATGATGAGTATCAAATCTTACTCTATAAAGTGTAGGATCTCTCATGCACATAAAAGGACTTTTCATATCAATCTTAGCCCTTAGCACGCAATGATTTTCTTTAAAGAGCCCTTGACGCATTTGAGAAAAATTATTAAGATTTTCTTCGACTGAGTTTTCCCTATAAGGGCTGTCTTCGCCTGGTTGTTTTAGAGTGCCGCGACTTTTTCTAATTTCGTCAGGAGATAAGAAGCAAACATAAGCTAATCCTTTATGAATAAGCTCTATAGCATATGAATAAAAATTTTCAAAGTAATTAGAGCTATATTTCTCATTCTGATTCCACTCAAAACCGAGCCATTTTATATCTGCTTTAATCGATTGTACGAATTTTATATCTTCTTTAGAAGGATTAGTGTCGTCAAGTCTTAGATTACATAATCCATCATATTTTTTAGCCAATCCAAAATTTAGAAATATAGATTTAGCATGCCCAATATGCAAAAATCCATTTGGCTCTGGCGGGAATCGGGTCAAAATTTTTTTATGAATACCTTTTTCTAGATCGTCTTCAATTTGATTGACAATAAAGTTTTTTGTGTCTTCAGAATTGAGTTTCTGCATTAGTTTAAAATACATTTTTTTGTTAAAGCTAATTTCAACTAATTTTAATTAATGTTTAGATGAATATTGATTTTTTAAGAACAAGTTCTAAAACACAAGAAATGATAATTTCATATTTGGTTATCTTGTTTCCTGTGACTCTAATATCTATAAAAGTAGTTGGGAATTTAATTTTATTAATTCTTGCTTTAATTGGCTTAAAAATATTTATTTTCGAGAAGATAAATCCTTTTAAAGAAAGAAACTTAAGAATTTTCAGTTATCTATTTATTGGGTATTTTTTTCTGATGTTATTTTCCATAATTTTATCTAGTGGATTTGGCCCTGAAATAAAACATGTAGCTAGGAAACTACATTTTCTTTTTGCTCCTTTAATTGCACTTTCACTATATAAGTTCAAATTTAGTTTTCATAACCTCCTAACTTCAATAAAGTTATCTCTACCGATAATGGCTTTAATAATATTGATACAATTTTATTTTTTTGATGTATCAAGACCTTCAGGTTTTATTAATGCAAACGTCTTTTCTGACTTAATTGTAACTTTAGGTTTTGTATCTATTGCTAACATTTTTTATGAGACTAAGAAGGATTTTTTGTTAAGCACTTTATCCTTTTCTTCAGCCTTAATAATTTTGATTTATTCTGCAAGTAGGGGCTCATGGGTCTCTTTTGTAATTATATTTTGTCTATTTTTGATATTCTCTTTCAGGAAGTTTTCATTTATTAGTAAATTAAGAAAAAGAGTCATTCTTATACTTTTAATCTTCTTTGGCTTGTTATCATTCAATTTTTCCAAAATAAGTGATACTTATTATCATACAATTCAAAATATTGCCATTTCAGATGCTAATCAAGCTATATATACTTCTTCAGGTATAAGGCTGTTGATTTGGAAATCAGCAATAAAAGCTTTTAATAATGAATCTCCATGGCATGGGTTTGGATACAGAAATGTCAATAAAAAAGCGGCGGAATATAGCGATAACCATAAAGAAATAATAGCCAATTTTACTCATCTACATAATGAGTATCTTACAAATCTCTTATCTGCAGGTTATCTTGGTTTGATCTATGTTTTAAGTATTATTTTTATTCCATTAATTATATTTTTTAAGTCAAGGAGAGATGAGGCTAAGTATTTTTTAGCTATTTCTGGAATTTTTGTATGTGCCTCATATTTTATTTCCGGGTTAACCCACATTGCATTTGGAGAGGAGCATGTTAATGCTCTTTACATATTTATGATGGCCTTATTAATGCCAAGAGTGCTTAAAGATCTTTAGGTAAATAGATATTATTTGATGTTTTAATCAATCTATTCTCGCCTTTAAAGATACTGTAATAAGTTTTCTTTAATCCTAATTTTAATTGTGAAACTATTCTCCTTAATCTAAAAACAAAATTATTTTCCAAACGATAAGTGGAACTAACTGAAGATTTGATTATGCTGCTTTTAACTGAAAAGCCATAATGATTTGCCATGTCTAATTGAAAAACTGGCGCGGGCTCAACTTGATAGCATTGAAAATTTTTACATCTAAAAAGCTGCGCATCGGCAAGTGCAATTCCGGAACTTTCTTCAAAGTCAATGAGCTTTTTTGCGCCTTCTGGGGTTAAAAGGTAAGCGGCAGCACCAGTTGTATCATGAAAAAGTTTTCTTAAAGAATGTCCACTATCGATTTCGATACCTTTTTTAGATATTATTTTTTTTCGACCTCTATTTTCAAAATTTATTAAATCTATATCTGAAAAGTTTAATTTTTCTAATCTAGAAATAATTTTTTTAAAATCGGTAGAGATGACCGCATCATCTTCAAAAATAATAGCAGGCTTGTTGTTTGTATATACTTTTGACCAAAGGTTTTTATGAGATTGATAACAGGCAAATTCAGTTTTCTTCAGTTTTCTCTCCCAGTGGCATGAGTTAGCCTGATAGTATTCTTTATTGATCTGCTCTGATGATATTCCATCAAAAAATTCATAATCTAAACTTCGTAGTTGATTAATTTGAAATTTCCTTCTATCAGAATATTTAAGACTAATAACATAAATTTTTAATTTGACCATAATTTAAACTTTCATAATATTATGACTTGATGATATCTTTTATTTCAACCAAATCATGAATTCGGTAGAAATTTTCTATAGTTGTTTCTTCTACTTGATCATTGGAAATTAATACCGTTTTGTCAATACCGTAATTTTTTGCTGCAATAATGTCACTTGGTTTATCTCCTATAGCCCATGACTTTGATTTATCTATACAATATCTTTCGGATATGTATTCATATAGTGCTGTATTTGGTTTTCTACATGAACAATTATCGGAAGGTTTATGAGGACAATGAAGAAATTCTAGAATTTTTATATTTTGCTTCTCAAACTCAAGAATCATCCAGTCTCTCAGGGTAAGAAAATCTTGGGTTGAAAAATACCCTCTACCAATCCCAGACTGATTTGTTATAACAACAATTTCATAATTTAGATTATTTAAATACCTGCATATTTTGAATATATTTGGCAAAAAAACAATTTCTTCAATTTTGTAGGGGTAATGGGTATCAATGTTAATTACACCATCTTTATCAAGGATAACAATTTTCTTTAACATGAAATTATTTTAACTCTATAGGTTGGATATTTTATGGAAACGGATAATACCTTTTTAAGTAAAATCCTCAGAAAAGGTATTAGGTATGTTTTTCCAAAATTATTTCAATATAGTTAATAAATCAATTTCAGCAATTGAAATCCGTGATTTGGAGTCTGTCGCTGAAAAAATTTTAAAGATCTCTAGTTTAGGTGGAAAACTAATAATAGTTGGAAATGGGGGTAGTGCGAATATTGCAGGCCATATGGCTGTAGATTTTACAAACGCAGCAAAAATAGAAGCGGTCAGTTTCAATGATCCTGGTTTAATAACTTGTTTTTCCAATGACTATGGTTATGAAAACTGGGTTACTAGAGCAATGAAATCTTATGCAAAAGAAAATGATCTACTAATAACAATTAGTAGTAGCGGAAATTCAAAGAACCTAGTAAATGCTTCTTTATTAGCTAAAGAAATGGGTTTGTACAATATCACTTTTACTGGTTTTGACAAAAATAATCGTATTCGCTCAATTGGAGATAAAAATTTCTGGGTTGATTCAAATTTATATAATGTGGTTGAAATGACTCATCATGTTTGGCTAGTTTCAATTGTTGATTTTTTAATAGAAGAAAGGAAAAAAAGAAATTAGTTATGAAATCTATTGTTACTGGCGGAGCTGGATTTATTGGAAGCCACCTTGTTGACAAGCTCCTAGAAATGAGACATGAGGTTATAGTCTTGGACAATTTCAGCACTGGACGAAAAGAAAACCTTGAGCATGTGATTAATCAGATAGAACTAATTGAGTGTGATTTATCAAAATCAGGTGACTGGATAAATATTTTCAATAATGCTGATTGGGTCTTTCATCTTGCATCTCTTGCAGATATTGTTCCTTCTATTCAAAATCCAAAGGGATATTTCCAGTCAAATGTTGATGCTACTTTTCATGTTTTAGAAGCCAGTAGAAGATATAATGTACAACGTTTTATCTATTCCGCATCATCATCATGTTATGGTATTCCTGATGTATATCCAACCCCAGAAAATCAAGCTATTTCTCCACAGTACCCCTATGCGCTTGCAAAGCGTCTTGGTGAAGAACTTGTTCTTCATTGGTCCCAGCTTTACAAGCTCCCAGCTATCTCTCTAAGGTTTTTTAATGTTTATGGAACCAGATCTAGAACATCTGGAACTTATGGAGCTGTTTTTGGCGTATTCTTGGCTCAAAAATTAGCTAAAAAGCCTTACACAGTTGTTGGTGATGGAAATCAAACTAGAGACTTTACTTATGTATCAGATATTGTAGATGCTTTAATTGCTGCAGCGGAAAGTAATATTATGAACCAAGTTTATAACGTTGGTAGTGACACAACTATATCTATAAATAAAATTGTTGACCTTCTCGGTGGGGAAAAAGTGCATATTCCAAAACGTCCTGGTGAGCCTGATTGCACCTATGCAGATATCACTAAAATTAAAAAAGATCTTAATTGGTTTCCTAAAATTTCTATAGAAGAAGGGGTTAAAAAAATTTTAGACAATATTGAATATTGGGAAAAAGCAATAGTTTGGGAGCCAGAATCTATTTCTGAGGCCACAAAGGATTGGTTTAAATATCTTGGGCGAAATTAGAGCGTTTCTTCTTGCTGCTGGATATGGGTCTCGGCTAAAACCATATACTGATTCTTGGCCAAAATGTTTGATGCCAATTAAAAATAAACCATTATTGGAATATTGGTTAAGTAATCTAGTAGATTCAAATGTCAATGAAATCTTCATCAACACTCACTACTTAAGTGAGAAAGTTGAGAGCTTCCTAAAGCAAGAGCATTTATCAAAAATTACTAAAATAATTTATGAGCCTGCATTACTCGGAACTGCAGGATCTTTGAGAAATAATGCAAATAAGTTTCGTAATAAACCTCTGTTAGTTGCCCATGCAGATAATTGGGTTTGCACTGATTTAAAAAAATTTATTAACTACCATTTTCGCAGGCCTAAGAATACAGTTATTACCATGATGACATTTAGAACTGACCATCCTGAATCATGCGGAATTATTGAAACTAATAAGCAAGGAGTTGTGACAAATTTTCATGAAAAAAAGAAATTTGTGAAATCTAATTATGCAAATGGTGCGGTGTATATTATCGAACCAGAGGTCATTGATTTTATTGTTAAAAAAGAACTAAATGATTTTAGTAATGACGTTATACCCAATTTTCTAGGTAGAATTGCAACTTGGGAAAATACTGGAATTCATAGAGATATTGGCTCAATTGAGTCACTTAGGAAAGCACAAAAAGATAATTGTAATTCGTCAATCTGGACATTCGATAATGATTGGACGAAAAGTTTTCTTAAAAACAATATACATAAAGAACTATTCAAATGACACACAAGACTAAGATTTTTTCTAATCTCGATAGCATTGTAGGGACTGACACGGTTCTCTGTTATGGGCATTTCAATGTAATTCATCCCGGACACCTGAGATATCTTGAATATGCTAAATCCTTATCGAAGAATCTTTGTATTGCTCTTCGTGCCGATAAAGACTTAGACTTGGATGAAGAATTTAAACATTTTTCTGAAAAAGAGAGGTCTGCAGCGCTAGCAAATCTTAACTTAGTTGATAGTATTGTAATTACATCAAATTATTCATTTGCTGAAATTATCTCAATTATTAAGCCCAATTTCGTTGTTTTAGGTGGAGAATTCGAGGACTCTAATGATATAAGAATCACGTCTGCATTTAGGGCAGCAAATGAATGTGGATCAAAGATAATTTTTCATGCAGGTGAAACTCATTATGCATCTTCCAATTTTTTATATGATGAAGTCTCAAGTATTGAGCAAAAAAACTTTTCAAAGTTAAGAAAAATATGTAGCTCAAATAATATTAGCGAAAGAGACTTAACTCAAATAATCAATAATTTTTCTAAAGCAAATATTCTTGTCATTGGAGATACAATAGTTGATAACTATGTAGCTTGCGATCCTGTCGGTTTAAGTGCTGAGGCACCAGTAATGGTGATAAAAGAGATTGAGTCTAAGCAATTTATTGGTGGGGCTTCAATAGTTGCTTCTCATGTTTCATCGTTGGGGGCTAACTGCCATTTTATGTCAGTCCTAGGAAATGACGAAAATAAGTTTTTTGTAGAAGAACAACTTAAAAAATATAAAGTCAAATGTAGCTTTTTCATTGATGAATCCAGGCCCACAACCTTTAAAACCAGATATCTAGTTAATAACCAAAAAATCTTAAGGGTTAGTAAAATTAAAGAGCACAATATTTCAAGAGAAATTGAAAATGACTTTTTAAAAAAATTTGAAGATGTGATAGATGGTTTTAATGGAGTTTTATTAAGTGATTTTTCATATGGGGTTATTACAACCAGAGTTCTAAATTCAATCGAAAAGATCTGCCAAGCAAAAAATATTAAACTTTTTGGAGATATTCAATGCAGCAGTCAAATAGGTAATATATCAAAGTTTAAGAATTTTGATTTGCTTACCCCAACTGAGAAAGAGGCCAGGATAACTTTGAGTGATAATAGTAGCGGAATAGAATTAATTGCACACAAACTTATGGATGAGACTAAGTGTTCTAATTTAATTTTGAAACTTGGTGCTGATGGTTTTATTGCCTATGAAAATAAAAAAAATGGACTTAGAGAGCATATTCCAGCTCTAAATTCAAATCCTATTGATGTAGCAGGCGCGGGAGACTCATTGATATCAATTATGTCTGTGTGTTCTTCAGTTAAAAAACCATTTATACATTCTTTAATATTAGGAGCATGTATGGCATCTTTGGCAGTTGGAAATATTGGTAATATTCCGATTACTTCAGATAAATTAAAAAAATATATTAGTAAAATTTTTAAATAACTATGAAAGATAAATATCTTATTGATGGGCATAAACTCTCGTACCATCCGAGGACTGTTGTAAAAATTATTGATGCCCAGTCAAACTGGGAAAGGGCAAAGAGTATTTACCCCATATATATGGAAATTTCGCCAATTGGAGCTTGTAATCACAGATGTTCATTTTGTGCAGTGGATTATATAGGTTATAACCCCGTTAAACTTGATTACGACATAATGAAATTAAGACTTCCTGAAATGGCTAGTCTTGGTGTTAAAAGTATTATGTATGCTGGTGAAGGGGAGCCTCTTCTTTACAAGAAAATTTCTGAATTAACAAAGTTAACTAAGGACTCTGGAATTGATGTGTCTTTCACCACAAATGGAACCATCCTACCTAAAGATTTTTTAGAAGTTGCATTGCCAAGAATTTCTTGGATCAAAGTGTCAATTAATGCAGGGGATCCAGTCACATATGACAAGATTCATAATGGCAAGAAAGGTGACTTCAATAAAGCTGTAGAAAATCTAAAGAAGATGGTGCAATACAAGAAAGAAAACAACTTAAATGTTGTAATAGGTGCTCAATCAATGCTCCTCCCTGAAAATGTTAATGGAATGGAAACTTTAGCCAATTTGTGTAAGGAAATTGGACTTGACTACTTGGTAATTAAGCCATATTCCCAGCATAAATTTAGCTTAACCCATAAATATGAAGGTATCGACTATACTAAATATAAGCACTATGAAAAGGAATTTACCTCTTTATCAAGTAAAGATTTCCAAGTAATTTTCAGAGCTAAGACAATGAAAAAGTTTATATATGGGGAAGAGCATCGTTACAAGAAATGTTATGCAACTCCAAATTTATGGGCATACATTATGGCAGATGGTAGTGTTTATAGTTGTAGCGCCTATCTCTTGGATGAAAGGTTCAATTTAGGAAATTTAAACAATAACTCCTTTAAAGAGATTTGGCAAGGAGAAAAAAGAAAAAATAATTTTGAGTTGGTTGAAAATAAATTAGATATTTCAGAATGTAGATTGAATTGTAGAATGGATGAATCTAATAGATTCATTGATTCAATCGTAACTCAAAAGATTGACCATATAAATTTCATTTAGTTCAGATAAATTGAATAATTTATTCAAAATTGCAATTGATTTGGACAATACAATAATTAATTATGATAAGGTATTTCTTAATCTTGCTTTAAAAAAAAAATTAATTACCGCAAAGAATATCTTAACAAAAAAAACTCTTCGAGATCATATTAGAAATAGACAAGATGGTGAAAAAGATTGGCAAAAACTTCAAGGATCAGTCTATGGAAAATATATAAAAGATGCTTGGATTTTTCCGGGTTTTCAAAAATTTTTGTGGAGATGCAATAGTCAGCAAATTCATGTAGAGATAGTAAGTCATAAAACTATTTATGGCCACTACGATGAAACGAGAACTAATTTACGAGATTCTGCTAAATCTTTTCTTTTTGAAAAATTAGGTAGTAAATCATTTGGGTTAATAAAAAAGATAGTCTTCTATTCAACACTCGAAAAGAAAATAGAATATCTGGAGAATTCAGCTTTTGATCTGGTAATCGATGATCTTGAAGAGGTCTTAAAGTCTATTAATTCTAATAAAATAAAGAAAATCCTATTCAATCCATCAAAAGAGAAAACTAGTTTCTTAAATTATTCTAATTGGGAACATATATCCATGAGTGTATTTCCGCCTATGGATCCAGATATAGTTGACAAATACTGTTTTGATTTTCTTGGCCTGTCTCTTTCTCAAACTAGTAATTTGAAAGGAAGGGCAAACGCACAAGTTTTTTCCTCGTATCTTGATAAAGAAAAAATAGTGATTAAATTATATTCTCAAGACAGGGGAAATATGAGATTTGATAGGGAAATAAGAGCGTTAAATGCTTTTCATAGGGTAGGAATAAAAAACGTACAGTCATTGATAAATTCTAATGAGACTTATGGCTTGGCGGCTTTCAAATGGATTCAAGGAACAGGTATTAATTATGCTAACTCTGAGATGATCGGTTGTATGTTGGATTTTATTGACCAACTTTATAAAAATAAAAATCATGAAGTTTTTTCTAAAATTGGTAATGCATCTGATGCCTGTCTATCTATGCTTTCTATCGAGAATCAAATTGGAAGAAGATTTGAAGAGCTAATTTCTCAAAATAATGAAGAGTTAAGCAATTTTCTTGTTTCCGAATTTCTGCCAGTTTTTCAAGAAGTAAAATCATGGGCAAGAAAGAGTTATGGCTTATATGAAAATCCACTTGATGTTGGTGATCAAACTTTAAGTCCTTCAGATTTTGGATTACATAACATAATTAACACTTCCAGCGGCCTATTTTTCATAGATTTTGAGTATTTTGGTTGGGATGATCCAGTAAAATTGATTTCAGATTTTACTCTTCATCCGGCAATGCGACTTAATCTCAAAGAATATCGTCAATGGCATCTTGGAGCGGTTAAGGTTTTTGGAGACAAAATTACCAAAAGACTGAATTTCTCTTACCCTTTGTATGCGCTAAATTGGTGTCTGATTTTATTGAATTTATATAAAGATTATGACTGGTCTAAACAGATTTCCATAAACTCTCTATTAACCGATAGAAAAGAAGAGATTCTTCATGATAGATTAGCCGAATGTAGATTCAGATTAGAAGAAATAAAAAAGAATTATCTTAAAGGAATCTTTTATGGATAGGAGATCAAAGGATCTTAGAAAAATAATTGTCGACATTCTTGCCGATCAAAGGAGAGGCCATTTAGGGCCAGCTATGTCATCCATAGATATATTGAGAGTATTGTATGATCATTTTCTAAAGTATGACAATGAAGATCCTGATTGGGTTGATAGGGATAGATTTATTTTGAGCAAAGGAC
>Ga0181576_10003742_pt1 | contig 11139 bp, 9 predicted proteins | sample 101ome_22_FD_132464 | JGI IMG/M metagenome (GOLD analysis project Ga0181576, IMG submission 132464) | Coastal salt marsh microbial communities from the Groves Creek Marsh, Skidaway Island, Georgia - 101412BT metaG (megahit assembly) | ecosystem: Environmental > Aquatic > Marine > Intertidal zone...
ATCATACGGCCGCTTTTTGTTCTCTCCACCCCCAAGATAGGACAATGACTAAGAACAACAAAAGACTCACACCTCTAAGAAGAGTTCCTTGTTGTACTACTTCGGGTTTAAATTTAAATTCAATGAGGTGCTCACCCGGGGGGAGTAGCGCCCCTCTCAAAACATAGTTCACACGATAGATGGGGTGTGGCTTTTGGTCAACAGTCAGCTGCCAACCATGGGGATAATACATTTCAGAAAAAACGGCAAATTGCTCCTGCTTCAAATTTGCGCTATAGCGCAGTTGGTCAACTTTTGCGCTGGTGAGTAAAATTACGTTTGTACTATCGGTTTGAAAATTGAGGGGTATTGGGGGGTTGAAATCATTTTGCTCTACCAATGCTGTTGTTTTTGGATTTAAAGTTTTAAAGCCGGCTAAGGCAGCATCGGCATTGGGCACCACTTTGAGGCTGTCAACCAACCAAACGGGTCCGCTAACAGATCCATTTCGAGAAGGATAGAGCCCTGTGCTGTCTTGAAAGATAAAATATTTAACGTTTAGCATGTCCAAAACCGACCGCAATTCATGTTGGGTATAATAGTCATAAAGCTCTTGCAAGCGGCGTGGTTTTGCTCCGTGATAGCCCCCAATGGTGTTGTGAAAATAGGCTGTTCGAGCACCAGTGAGTCCACTTTGGGGCTCAAAAACCCTGTAGCGGGTAGTGTCTTGCAAAATGGCTTGGTCTGTAGGAGTTTGCTGAAAACGCAAAGCAGAAGCGTTAGGAGACACAAAAAGAGTACGGTCAATGTAACGGCTGGCTACACCCAGTAAATCAAAAAGCAAAAGACTGATGACAGCTGTCATAAAAAGAGCAGGTTTTATTTTTTGAGTTAAAAAAGCCCAAACCAAGGCCATTAGGCCTAAACTAAATAAAATACCGCGCATCAAATCGGCGCTGTAAAAATCCTCCCGAGCTTCTAGAATAAAACTAAAAAGCGTGGGGCCAAAAATTTGTTGGTAGTAGCCATCATTTAAGCCTTGAAAAGAAAGACTTCCCTTTAGCAACCACAAAAGAAGCAGCAATGCGGTTGGAAATGCAGTGAGCCATACTGTTTTTTTCCATAGTGTTTTGGGTAGGGTAAAAAGCGCATGGAGACCCAGTGCAGCTAGAACAGGCATACAAAACTCCAAAACAATTTGAATAGAAGACACGGCTCTAAATTTATTGTAGAGCGGAAAATAGTCGATCATGAATTGGGTGAGAGCAGGCAGGTTTTTACCCCAAGAGAGAAACAAAGACATTAGTGTGCCTATCACCAGGGCATTTCGGGTGGGGCCTCGCACTAAAAAAGCCCCTAGAAACGCGAAAAAGAATAGGGTGATGCCAATATAGGCCGGTGCTTCCAAAATGGGTTGTTCACCCCAATAGGTTGGAATATTGGATACAATTTGTCTAGCTTGTGAAGCCGCAACCCCTTGTTGTTGCAAAAAGTCATAGAGTGCACTATCGGTTCCCACATCTTCTGTTGAACCACCGCCTTGAATTCTTGGGACAATTAAATTAAAACTCTCAAAAATACCATAGCTATATTCCGTGATATAGTCATAGTCTAAACCGCTACTCACCTTAGGTTTTGGGTTTCCGTCAACGGATACGTTTAAATCGCTTTTTCCTCGGGTGCTAAAGGCAGTATATTCAGCAGTGGCTAATAAGGGAGTAGCATTTAGACCCAGAGCCAAAAAGCCCGAGAGCATGAGCCAAAGGGTACTTTTAAGAAAAGCTGAATTGTTTTTTTCTCGAAAATAGTGCCACGCTAAAGCCATTACATAAACCCCCATGAAGAGCAGCATATAATAGGTCATTTGATAGTGATTTGCTCGAATTTGGAGAGCGAGCGCCAGGGTGGTTAGCAAGAAGGCAAAAGGTTTTGGCTTGCGGTAGAGTAAAACCAAACCTGAAAACACCAATGGTATATAGCCAATGGCTAAGGCTTTTGTGTTGTGTCCTACTTGTAGAATGATGAGTAAATAGGTGGAGAACCCAAAGCCCAAAGCCCCAAAGAGAGCCGTGTGCCAGGGTAAACGCAAAACAAGTAAAAAGCAATAGGCTGCTAGTAGATAGAGAAATAAAATATGTGCCGGGCGTGGCAATACCCGGATAAGTTTATAGAGGGGTGCTAAAACATCTAACGGATATTGAGCCCCGAGTTGATAGGTTGGCATTCCACCAAAGGCATTTTCTATCCAATAAAGTTCTTTGCCTTGTTCTTGCCGCACTTCTTTTAGTTGGCGTGCCATACCTTCATATTGCCGTATGTCCGATTGCAATAATTGTTTACCTCCCAAAAGGGGATAATAAAACGCCAAGGCAAGGAGCATAAAACCTACTATAATTCCAACGTGCAGTCCGTTTTTGCGTGTAAAAAGTGAACTCATCCAAGAGGACATAAGCGTTTGCATTAAAATGAAGGGATGAAGTATTTTGAAAATGGGTTAATTAATCCGAACAAGCCAATCTCTTTAATTTCAAATGTAAAGAAATTCAAAAACATTTAGCCCTTTTTAAATTAGCTTTGTCTTATAGCCTCTAAAATGCATCAACATGAAGTATATTTACAGCATGAAATTTTTGATTACTTGCTCCTTTATTCTTCTTGGCTTAACAAGTCTCTTTTCCCAATATACAGATCAAATCAACTCCAACAGGCCGGGTATTTCCATAGGGGCCTTTGCCGTGGGGAAAAACGTGGTGCAACTAGAAAGTGGGTTTGCACATCAAAACTACCTCCATTCGGGCTATAACAAATCTACATTTAATGCCGGCATTTCCTTTCTTTCGGTGCGATGGGGTTTTTTATTTGAGCGATTAGAACTCACCTATCAAGGTGCCTATTTAAAAGGGACCCTTACCTCTAAACTGGCAACCGAGCCAACCTCCACAACTAAAAAAGGTTTTACCGAAAATTTTTTAGGACTAAAGTTTTTGCTTTATGATCCTTATAAAAAAGAAGAAAAAATTAATGTATACAGTTGGAAAGCCAATAACCGTTTTAAGCTGCGCGATTTACTTCCTGCTGTGTCTCTCACCGCAGGTGCCAATGCACAATTAGGCAAAGAACAGCCCTACCCTTATCGCAATTATTTTGCCCAGCTCTATCGACCTATTTTTTATCAAAATATTGGAGTTCCACTTGACCAAGAGCCTTTTTTACACTTTCGGGCTACCTTGGCCACTCAAACCCATTTCCTAAGAACCTGGGTGTTGGTTACCAATCTCTCCTATCAACGCATATTGTCTGACTATCCTGAAAAAAATTATATCGTAACCCTCACCCATACACTCAATCCGCTGTGGTCGATTTATTTGGAAAACGAAGGACGCTATAGCGATTTGTTTCGCAACAATTTAGTGCGTGGAGGGGCCGCCTATTTGTGGAGTGATGACCTACAAATTGAAGCTACGGTGGGAGCCAACACAAAAAACACTCCCGGCATGCTCTTTATTAACGCAGGGGTGTCCTATCGATTGGATTTCCACAAAGACTTTCAGACAGCGGCTGAGCTCGAGGCTAAGTCATTAAATAAGCAAGAAAAACAAGTTAAAAAAGCCATCCGAAAAGACAGTAAAACCCAAAAGAAGCGCAATAAAAAAGCAAAGCGCAAAAATTAAGTATGCACCCACCCATTGAGATAAAGTCTGTTGACAACCAAGTAGACAGAATGCTTTTTGTCCAATTTCCCTTTGAGCTCTATGTTCATCACCCCTTTTGGGTGCCCCCGCAAATTGAGGAGGAAATGGCCTATTTTGATCCCACTCAAAATTTTGTTTTTAAAAATGCCGAAGCCTGTTGTTTTTTGGCTTTTCAAAACAACAAAGTAGTGGGTCGCATTGCGGCTATGGTCAATCACATTGAAGTGAATGCCTTAAAAACCAAAAAATTGCGCTTTGGTTGGTTTGATTTTATTGACGATATAAACGTTAGCCAAAAGCTTTTAGAAGCAGCTGAGGCTTGGGGAAAAGCCCGAAAACTGGATCATATGGAAGGGCCAATGGGCTTTTCTAACCTCGATAAGGCTGGTATTTTGACCATGGGCTTTGAAGAAAGAAGTACCATGATTACGCTCTACAACCACCCCTACTACGCCAAGCATCTCACCCAACTGGGCTATGACTCGAAAACCGAATGGGTAGAATATGAGATTAAAGTGCCTAAAAGGGAAGATATGCCAGAAAACGTAAAACGTTTTGCCAATTTGGTGGTGAATCGCTATCTGTTGAAAACGCTTCACTTTAACTCCAGAAAGAGCATCTATCCCTATGTGGAGCAAATGTTCCAACTTTTAGATCAAACCTATAGCGCCCTCTCTACCTACATTCCCATTCAAAACGATCAGATTGAACATTATAAAAAGAAATATTTCCCCTATGTCAATCCGGATTATATTAAGTGCATCGTGAATCAAAAAGGAGAGCTCGTAGCGTTTTCTATCATACTGCCCTGTTTTACTAAGGCTTTACAAAAAATGAAAGGAAAAAAGAATCTATGGTCCTACTATCATTTGTTTAAAGCTTTGTATTTCAATGATCGCGCTTCGTTCTATTTGATCGGGATTCGCCCCGATTATCAAAACAAAGGACTAACAGCACTCATTTTCTATGAAATGCTTGATGTTTTTAAGAAATACAACATCAAATGGGTAGAAACCAATCCGGAGTTAAAAGATAACTTGGCCATTCAACAACTCTGGAAGCACTATCAAAAAAGGCTCCACAAAAAGAGAGCTACCTTCGGAAAAAAAATTGGGTAACGAGTTCCGGTGACTAGTTCTTGTTTGCCCTTGGCCTTTGCCTCACGGAAATCACCTATTTTTGCAGGATGAATCTTGCGGATACTATAGTGGCCGTTGCCACCCCCCCCGGAGAAGGTGCCATTGCCTTGTTGCGGGTTTCGGGGCCCGAGGCCATTGCTACTACTGAAGTGCTTTTTCAATCTAAAAGCAAGCGCTCTCTTCAAAAAGGAGGCTCGCAAGACGTTTATTTTGGCACTATTAATTACCAAAACGAACTTTTGGATGAGGTGTTAGTGACGGTTTTTAAGGCGCCCCATTCCTATACAGGCGAAGATGTGGTGGAACTTTCTTGCCATGGCTCTCCCTATATTCAACAACAACTTTTACAAGCCTATATTGAACAAAAAGTGCGAATTGCCACCCCAGGGGAATTTACCTTACGTGCCTATTTAAACAAAAAAATGGATTTAAGTCAGGCCGAAGCCGTTGCCGATCTCATTGCCTCAGACGCCGCCGGAGCACATCGTTTGGCCCTACAGCAAATGCGGGGCGGGGTGTCTTCTCACTTGAATAGCCTTAGAGAAAAACTCATCAATTTTACAGCTCTTATAGAATTGGAGCTCGATTTTTCTGAAGAAGATGTTGCTTTTGCCGATCGCCAAGAATTGGTCAATTTGGTGGATGCACTCCAACAGCAATTGCAGGAACTTCTCTCCTCTTTTACCTTGGGAAATGCTATTAAAAGCGGTATTCCCGTGGCCATTGCAGGAAAACCCAATGCCGGAAAATCTTCCCTGCTCAATGCTTTGCTCAATGAAGAAAAGGCCATCGTTTCTGATATTGCCGGCACCACGCGAGACAGCATTGAAGATACTTTGGTGATTGAAGGGCTTAAGTTTCGCTTTATCGATACGGCTGGCTTACGCGAAACCACCGACACCATAGAGGCCTTTGGCGTGCAAAGAGCCTATGAAAAAGTGACTCAAGCTCAACTTTTGCTTTATCTCTATGATCCCCTTGACACCCCACCAAAAGCTGTTTTAGAAGATCTCAACAAAATGAAACGAGCCGACCTTCAAATCATTTTGGTAGAAAGTAAAATTGATCGATTTGACCCCAATGCTTTTTTGGCACATCAGGAGGAACTAATACAACTCTTGCCCCCTGAATGGCCTATAGAATTTCTAAAACTCTCTACTTTTCAACCCGAAACCATAGCGCATTTAAAAACTAGTTTGCACCGCAAAATCAAGGCAACCCAATCTTCCGAAAGCGTTTTAATTAGCAATGCCCGCCATCAGGAAGCCTTGCAATTGGCAGCTGAAGCGTTGCAAACAGTTGCAGAGGGACTTCAACATCAAATTAGTGGCGATTTGCTGAGCATTGACCTTAAAGAAGCTATTCAGCATATTGGCAGCATTACCGGAACCATTGAGGTAGATCAAGATATTTTAGGCACCATCTTTGGTCGCTTTTGTATTGGGAAATAAAAATTCTAAAAACCACTCCTTCTCAATCCTTTTAGCTAAAAGCCTTTTTTTATTGCCCCACTTTTTTTATTTTAAAACCGATACGCACCCAATCTAGCCTATGTCATGAAGTCCCTACGTTCACTATCAACACTTTGTTTTTGTAGCCGTATTCCTAATGATAACCATCTGCAGGAGGGTTTACTACTATTGCCTAATCCACCACAAATAGAGCAAGGAGGTATATTGAAGTTAGGAATAGACAGGAGGTCTTATTTAGGTGCTAGCTTTTATTGAAGCAACATGAATATTAACTAACAAACAAACTTTAGTATTTTGAAAATCAGCATTTTAACAACTGGTATTTTAGCATTTATTATGTCAAGCTGCGCTACAATTATCCATGGCCCTACCCAAAAGGGTAATTTGAATAGCCAACCTAACGGAGCGACCATTACAATTGATGGAAAAGAAATGGGAAAAACTCCTAAGATATTAGTTCTTAGAAGAATAGGTAGAGAAAAAGGAGTTAAATCAAAAAAGCAACAGTATGATGTGAAAATAGCTTTAGATAGCTATTATCCATATGAAATAACGATTAAACGAGAGATGGATGGATGGTTCTTAGGTAATCTGTTGTTTGGTGGAATTATTGGAATCATTGTTGATGCTTCCAGTGGTGCAATGTATAAATTGACTCCTGACCAAGTAATTGCTCAATTGAAAAGTAATTCAACAGGAATGATTGATTTAAAAGATGATCAAATTTATGTTGCTGTTAGCATGAAAATAGATCCAAACTGGGAGCAAATTGGGCAATTAGAAAAACTAACGGAATAGCACTAAACAAAAGGCTTTTGGCTTGTATCTGCCTTATAGTTTAAACAAAAGCCAATTAATTGCACTACAGTGCCTATTTTTGTAGCGAATTGCTTGAAAAAAAATTGAAAAAGAAAATGCCAAGGCGTATTTCACCCTTTTTCTTAGTTGCCTTTTGCTCCTTTGTGTTGGCATATGGGCAGGATCGCCAAACCCTGAGTGGCTATATTACCGATGCCAACACCAACGAAACCCTTATAGGGGTAAATGTTATTTTTCCTGATTTGCAACTAGGGGTCATCACCAACGAATATGGGTTTTATTCCATCACCGTTCCTAAGGGGTTTCATGCTGTTGTTATCAGCTATTTGGGCTTTGAAAATTTGAATACCAGCATTGACCTAGAAACCGACTTAACCCAAAATTTTGAATTGGTGGAAACGGCCCTTGCCCTAGAAGAAGTGGAGGTGGTTGAAAATGTGGAGGCTATGAACCTCAAAAGCCCCGAAATGAGCGTTAACCGTCTCAGCATCAGCACCATTCAAAACATGCCGGCTGCTCTAGGAGAAGTTGATATTATTAAATCCATCACCCTTTTACCGGGAGTTACCAATGGCGGGGAGGGCTCCTCGGGTTTTAATGTGCGGGGTGGTGCAGCTGACCAAAACCTTATTTTGCTCGATGAGGCCATTATTTATAACGCCTCTCACCTCTTTGGTTTTTTCTCCGTTTTTAATCCAGACGCCATCAAAGACCTCAAGCTCTACAAAGGCGGCATTCCGTCTAACTATGGCGGACGGGTAGCCTCCGTATTGAATATTTATCAAAAAGAAGGGAACAGCAAACAGTTTCGGGCCAATGGCGGTATAGGACTCATTTCAAGCCGTCTGTTGGTGGAAGGCCCGCTAAAAAAAGACAAGGGTGCCTTTCTCTTCGGAGGACGCAGTAGCTATGCCCATTTGTTTCTCCCCCTTATTGAAAGTATTGACAATAACAAAGCCTATTTCTATGATCTCAACACCAAGTTGAGTTACACACTAGATGAAAAAAACAAAATATTTCTCTCTGGCTATTTTGGAAGAGATGTTTTTGATATAGATAATCTGTTTAGCAACGCCTATGGCAATTCGGTAGCCAATTTCAGATGGAACCATTTGTTTTCTAAAAAACTATTTTCTAATCTATCGCTGATTTATTCAGACTATGATTATTATCTAGATTTTAATTTCGCCGATTTTAAATGGACTTCTGGCATTATCAATTTTAATGCGAAATATGATTTTAAGCACTATCTAAACGAAAACACCAAATTGGCCTATGGCTTAAATCATATTAACTATCAATTTGACCCTGGTCTTATTGAACCCACCAAAGAAAACACGCAGGTTCAAACCAACAAACTCACCGATAAATTTGCTTTAGAAAATGCGATTTATGGGAGCTTAGACACTGCCTTAAGTGCCAACGTAAACATTATGATAGGCTTGCGATTGAGTAATTTTATCCGTTTGGGGCAACCGCTTTTTAACTATGCTAACAATCAGCCGGTGTTGTTTAATGAGTCACTCCAAATTTATGAAAGTGCTTCTCCTATTGGCCTAACAGAATTTAAAAAAAGAGAGGTTCTAAAGTCGTTTTATAATCTAGAGCCCCGCTTTTCAATGGCCTATGAGCTTAAAAGAGAGCAATCGGTTAAAGTGAGCTACAACCGCATGGCCCAATATTTACATTTAATTTCTAACACCAATGCCCCCACTCCCATTGATATATGGGCACCCAGTGGTCCTTTTATTGAGCCCCAACTCCTAGATCAAGTGGCCTTAGGCTATTTTAAAAGCCTCCAAAACAACCGCTATAATCTTTCAATAGAAGCGTTCTTCAAAACCATTCAAAACCGATTAGATTATATTGATGGAGCAGAATTAATTGCCAATAATGCCATTGAACAAGTCTTGTTAAGCGGCATTGCTGAAGCCAAGGGTTTGGAACTGCTTTTGCGAAAAAATGAGGGGAAACTAACAGGCTGGCTGGCCTACACACTTTCTCGTTCCGTGCAACAAACCCAAGGAAGAACTCCCTCAGAAACTGGCATAAGCAATGGCGAATGGTATTTTACGCCCTATGATAAAACACACGATTTGAGTCTAACAGCCTCCTATCAGCAAAACAAGCGTTGGCGTTTCAACACGAATTTTCTCTATCAAACCGGTCAACCGGTCACCTATCCCAACGGACAATATACTTTTAAGGGCTTTTCAATTGCCAACTATGAATCCAGAAACAGCAGCAGGTTGCCCGCCTACCACCGCTTGGATCTTTCGGCAAGCTTCACCCCGCAAAAAAAGAACGGAAAACAAACAGGAGAGTGGGTTTTTAGCATTTTTAATGTCTACAACAGAAAAAATGCTGCCTCCATTCGCTTTGAGCAAAATCTAGACACAGGAAGCAATGAGGCCATAAAGCTTTCGCTTTTTGGCATTATTCCCTCCGTAACCTATAACTTTAAATGGTAGCATGAAAAAAATTGGAAGATGGCTTTGTGCTTTAATTGTCTGCATTAGTTGTGAAGAAATTATTGAAGTTGACCTAAATGAGGAGGCGCCCAGACTGGTTGTGGAAGCCAATATCAATTGGATTAAAGAAACCCGTCAAACTGAGCAAGAAATATGGCTTTCCACCCTTAGCCCCTATTTTAGCAACGAAACAAATCCGGCTAGCGGTGCAACCGTAAGTATTGTAGACGAAGCAGCCAAGCGCTTTCGCTTTGTGGAAATTGAAAATTCTGGACGCTACGTAGCCCTTGATACCGTTCCCTATCAGGTCAACCAAAATTATACCCTCCATATTACCTACAACCAAGAAGAATTTGAGGCAACCGAAAGCTTTCAAACGGTGGCCAATATTACACGTGTGGAACAAGAACAACTCAACTTCTTTGGCCGTGAGGCACTTAAATTTGAAGTCTATAGTTTTGATCCCCCCGAAGAAGAAAACTATACTCTTTTTGAATTCATCACCCCCCGTTTCGAACTCCCAGACCTCAATGTTTATCGTGATGATTTTACCAATGGCATTGAATACTACGGTATTTTAGTAGACAGCGAGGTAGAAGCAGGCGACACACTCCAATTGCGACAGTTGGGCTTATCTCCTAGGGGGTATAACTATTGGAGCCTACTGGTTACGCAAAATTTACAAGGTGGGGGCGGCCCCTTTCAGCCACCTCCCGTCAACCTCAACGGCAATGTGGTCAACCGCACCAATCCTGATAGGGCTCCTTTGGGCTATTTTCGTATTTCTGAAGTTTCGGAGCTGCATTATGTCGTGCAATAAAATCATTGCCTCCTAGGTCAGTCAAGAGAGCGCCCTCCCCTTTCGTTGGATACAAATCTTATTTCTTTTAGCCCCTTGCTGCACCATTAAAATCTTTGCTACTCAAAGATTTTTTTAGTATTTTCGGTTCAAGAACCCCCAAAAACATGACCCCACCATGAAAGACCTAGCTGCCTCCCAGTATTTACTTCCAAGAGTTACTAGCCCTAAACACAATGCGTTTAGCCAATCCTTTTTGAGAGCCAAAAAGCTGAAAAGCAAACTTTTATAATTAAAAAAACATAAAATTATTTAAAAGAAATAATCGCTGCCCTTGGGTTTACCGAAAGGTTGCGGATATATACTAGTTGTGTTTAATTAAAACAAAAAAATGATAAGTGAAATATGAATATGATTTTATGAAAGGACAAACTATGGGAAGTCAATTCATAAATATGCATCCAGACATATCGTATCATATTGCAATTTCATCAATTCATATGCCTTACAGAAAAGATAAATGGATAGAAAAACTTGGCAACAATAAGGAAAACTTACTTCACTTTCTACCATCAACTGAAAAAAATTACTACATCGATTCCAAACAACTAATTGAAGATAATCCGGATTATGCAAATAAAAAATATGATGGAATGTTCAATATTGGTGAAAATAAACCAATTGGTTTAAGCATTTTGACGCATTGGTTTTTATTGCAAAAGGTGAGAAAGTAAAATACCCTAAAACGAACTTAAATACAACAAATTA
>Ga0181576_10003752_pt1 | contig 11123 bp, 7 predicted proteins | sample 101ome_22_FD_132464 | JGI IMG/M metagenome (GOLD analysis project Ga0181576, IMG submission 132464) | Coastal salt marsh microbial communities from the Groves Creek Marsh, Skidaway Island, Georgia - 101412BT metaG (megahit assembly) | ecosystem: Environmental > Aquatic > Marine > Intertidal zone...
TAGAACTAGGGTCTAACGCTGCTTGTATTGGAGCTGTATCAGATGATGAAGATAGAATTATATATTGGTTTGTTAAGTCAGATACAGGTAGCTATATATGTTATTATGATGAAAAAATACAAGAATCAGGTTTCATTCTTAGTGATACAAGACTACTTACTAACGAGAATCCGAAAGAGAGTGTATTGAACTTCAATCAGTCTTATATGATAGAAGGCAACATTCTTACTGATGCCGACAATCTTAAGAAGTTCCTCTACTTTACCGATGGATTTAATCCGCCTAGAAAAATAAACATAGCAAGAGCGAAATCTCTAGATCCGAATAGCTTTGAAGATGAAGATATTAATGTTATTGTAAAACCGCCTTTATTTTCTCCTTCCTTAAAAAGTGCAACTAATGACCAAGACTTAGATGAGAACAATCTAAAAGAAAAGATACTCATGTTTGCTTACAGGTATGTGTATCTTGATGAGGAGAAGAGTGCTTTGTCTCCATTTTCTGAAATTGGGTTTCTCCCAAAATCTTTTTCTTACGACTTTATAGGAGCCATCAATCATTCGATGGAAAATAACTATAACGCAATAGACGTAAAATACAATACAGGTAGTCATTTAGTTAAAAAAATAGACATTGTCTTTAAGGAGTCTGGAAATAACAATATATATCTAGCTGCAACTATAGATAAGGCAGAGAAAAAATATGACAACGATTCTAACCAGATATTTAGCTTCAAGAACAATAGCATATACAAAGTATTGCCAGAAGACGAAATATATAGACTGTATGACAATGTTCCTTTGACAGCTAAAACGCAGGAAATAATCAGCAATAGACTTGTATACGGTAACTATACAGAAAACTTCAATCTAACCGATTCAGATGGCAATGAAGTGATACTGGACTTAGATGCAGATTATGAATTTTCTGGCTCTGATAATGACGACCCTAAACCTACGGCTAGAAGCGGTAGGGATTACGAAATAGGGGTGGTTTACTTAGACGATTACGGCAGGTCAACAACAACTATCTTAAGCGACAATAATCACACCTTTGTACCGCATTCTTTGTCTACATATCAGAACGAACTGACAGCGACTATATCTAGTAAAGCGCCTAGTTTTGCTAAGTATTACAGATTTTTTGTAAAGCAAACGCAAGAAAACGATTATCATGTAATAAGTCCTATAACAATTTACGATGATTCTGACTATACTTGGATAAGACTAGAAGGTGATGACGTTCAAAAAATTGGTAATCAAGAATACTTGATAGTAAAGGCAGACCTATCTGGACCGAAGGCAAACGAAATAAAAGTAAAAATACTAGACAAAGGCGTAAAGAGTAAAAACTTTCTAGAGGATTCAAGCTACACAGGACCAACTCAACAAGAATCTGGATATTACATTAAAATAAATGGATACAATGTTGATATAAATGAGACTTCTTACACCAAATACTTAATTAGTGATTTCGATGTATCTTCAAATGATTACAGCACAAAGTTTAGCGGTCAAGCAACTAGCTATATAGAAGGACCTTTCTTTTACACTTTAGAGGACGAGGCTGTTAAAACTCTTACAGTAAATAGCACCTATAGCGGAACTTGCGATAGAAGATATGAGATAAAAATACAAGAATCTGGAACGACAGATAAGTTTGTATGGAGGGGATGGGATATAAATCAAAATAGCAAAGGAGCATGGTCTTCTCAAATAGATTGCTCTACATCTCCAATAACGTTAGACACTGGAATAACTGTATCTTTTGGGGTGACTACTGGTCACTTAGTTGGAGATAAATTTACATTCAACTATAAAACAGACATAACAACTACAGAAAACGGATTTAATGATTTCGATCAGAGAACGTATATTACTTTACCTGGCTTCCCTGTCAATGACGAGAGTATTACTCCAGGAAGTAAAATAGCACTGTACTATAAGGAGTATAAGGGAGTAAATGAAAAGGAAATAGTTGTAGAGGTTGATGATGTTTACTATTCTGTAAACGAATATTCAAATATAGAGGAATGGTATTGGGAAGAAGGATACGATCAGATAATACAAAGTGATTTAGTGCCAGACGAAAATATCAGATTTAGAAGAGGTATATATACTGACTCTACAGATTCTGATAACACTTTTCAAATTACAGGGGCATCTACAGATAAGCTGTCTATGATAATAGAATCTAGAGCAGAACAGCCTGATGGATTCGCTGGACTTGGAAAAATCGTAAATAAAAGAGCTTACGCTACTGCTGAGATGAGTATTTTAAAAAGAGGTACTGACTCTTTCGTTGTTTTGGAGACAATTCCAAGCAAAACAAACGCAGACGTTTTTTACGAAATACCAGGAACTTATGAGATAAACGATTGTGGATATCATTTAGGAATAAAGGGAAGGGATGTTGACCAAACATTTAACACTTCAGCTAAAATATATCTAAACTTTTTTAACGCATATACTTTTAGCAATGGATTTGAATGCTACAAAATCAGAGATGCTTTTATATCTGACTCTATTAGTATTAAAAACAGACCATTAAGTTATGTAGAAAATTACAGAAAGAACAATAGAGTTTGTTCTGTAACATATTCTGATGTATATGAGCAATCCACAAATTACAATGGTCTGAATGAGTTTAACTTAGCCAAAGTAAACTACATAGATTTGGATGATGAATATGGATCTATACAGAAAATACACTCAAGAGATACAAATCTCATTGTTTTCCAGGATAATAAAGTAAGCCAGTTGTTATATAACAAATCTGTTATATATAATGCCGATGGAAGCGGAAATGTATCTCAGAATTTAAACATATTTGGTCAACAGATCCCTTTTGTTGGAGAGTATGGTATATCAAAAAACCCACATTCTTTTTCAAGTTGGGCAAGTAGAATGTATTTTGCTGACGAAAGAAGAGGAGCTGTACTTAGGCTAAGTCAAAATGGAATCACGGAGATATCTCAATATGGTATGCGTGATTGGTTTAGAGATAACTTAAAAACAGAAAATAAAAATGTAATCGTAGGGGGATACGATCCTTTTACTGGTCAATATGTATTGTCTATAAAAAATCCTGTAGAAGAATGGAGAGAAGATGCCTTTGAGTGTGACCAATCTTCTTGTGATTTGGAGGCAATTATATATCAGAAAACAACTACTACAACAACAACAAGCACTACGACTACGACAACTACTACAGCAGCGCCTTCAACTACGTTAACTCTATATGCTGACGTTTCTACTAGTACAAATCCACTGCAAGGATGGGGATCTAGTACTGATGCTTGCGCTGGAACTGGGACACCTATAACTGTATATCTATCTACAGCAGCTTCTTCTTTACAACAAGCATACACGAACGGATATACACTATATTTAGATTCTGGATTAACAACTCCTTACGCTGGAAACAATACGTATTTTAAAGATGTAAGTTCTCCAGACTCAGGAAATTCATTGCAAGTTGGTAATGATGGAGCTATAGCTACATTTAGCGCTTGTCCAGCACCACCACCACCCCCAATTCAATTAGATTTATATATGTCTAGTCTAAATTCTGGCGGATGGACACAGTCTGGTTTAGCTTGTGCAGGAGAAGGAGTGTTGACAACAGTATATATAGACGGAAGTTCTAACGCTACTAATCTTTATCAAGCATATCAAAATCAAGATGTTCTTTACGGAGATAGTAATTTAAGCGTTCCTTTTATAGGTCAAAATTCATATTTCAAAACAGTTTCTACGGCTAGTGCTGGTAGTGCTGTAAAAATAACTAGTGGAGGATTAATATCTGATTATCAAGATTGTGCTCCTGGAACAACTGAGCCTCCGACAGGTTCTTACAATCTATTCTTCTGTGATACAGGCATAGGAGCTGGATTGAGAGTATTGGATGATGGAAATATTGATCCAGGAATGGTAATAGAACATAATGGAATTTGCTACATTGTAGATACGTATTCTAACATAACAGCAGGAGCATTTAGTGACTACACAGATTATTCGGATTGTCAAGAATGTCTAGATAATTTATAATAAAAAGTAATGGCAAACAGAACGGTTGTAATAAAAGGTAAAAATGTTGGTCTAGATATCAATAGGATAGCTATATACAGAAATTCAATTAATCCAGACAACTTAGTATCGATAGTAACTAAGGCTGCATTTATGTCTGGGTACGAATTTGAGGATGACGATTCCCAAGATCAATATGTTTGTCAATGTGATGACCCATGCAAAACTGTTGTTAACTTATTTTTAAGAGAGAAAAATTATCCTCCTACCGTTAATATAACTGGCGCAACTAGTGCTTTAGTTGGATCTAACATAACATTGACAGCTACTGCAACAGATCCGAATGGAGATGTCGTTACTTACGAATGGAACGATGGAACTACAAGTTCAACAAATTCTGTAACCTCTGGTTCAGCTGGGGATGTAAACTATAGTGTTGTTGCTACGGATGTAGTTGGTGATTGGGGAAATGACAGTCATACAGTAAATTGGTATACAACAACAACAACAACCACAGCTGCACCAACAACTACAACTACCACATCAGCTCCAACAACCACAACAACCACTTCTGGTGGAGGTGGAGGTGGAACCACAACAACTACCACTACAGTAGATCCTGGAACAACGACTACTACGACTACAACAACTACCACAACAACGACAACTACAACTTCAGCGCCAACAACTACAACAACAACGTGCTTGAATTGTACTCAATACACAATAACTAATGCTGGATCTAACTTTATGTCATTCTCGTATACAGATTGCTCAAGTCTTAATACGCTAGGTGTTAGTTTAGGTGCTGGTAGTTCTCAAACATTCTGTTCTTGTACTTATCCAAGTCAAACGTCTGGAGACAGCAATTACAATATTCAAGATCAAGGAATCTGTCCATAAAATGAAAATTAAATTAAATGAAATACATATGCGCTCAACCTGCTACGAAATATTATGCGTGGCAGATAGACACGATGCTTCATAGTTTTAGGACCACTGGAGTTAATTTAGACGATGTTCATATAGTTTGCGCAATACATGGAGAAATAGACCCATACTTTGACAAGCTTATGAAGAAGTATACTGGAGTGTTGTTTTCTTTTTATGAGGATACACGATACGACAAAACATATATATCTTCCATAAGACCTCATATCTTAAAAAAACACTTTAAGGCTTTTCCTGATTTAGAGGGAGAAACATTTTTTTATCATGATTGTGATATAGTTTTTACAAAACCATTGCCTTTAGAAAATATTATTGATAACGATATCACGTATTTATCAGATACAATATCATACATAGGATATAGCTATATAAAATCTAAAGGGGATGATGTTCTACAGAAGATGCTTCATATTGTGGGAATAGACGAGGCTACTGTAAAAAAGAATCAAGAAAACTCTGGAGGAGCACAATATTTAATCAAAGGAGTTGATAAGTATTTTTGGCATGATGTCGAAAAAGATTCCACTACACTGTTTAAAGATATAACAGAACTTAATATAGAGAAAAAAGCCAAAGACCCAACTCACCATGAAATACAAATATGGTGTGCGGACATGTGGGCTGTTTTGTGGAATATATGGAAAAGAAACATGGAAACAAAAGTTGTGAAGGAGCTAGATTTTTCTTGGTCAGTAACTCCCATAGGGGAATGGCACAAAAGAGCTATATATCATAATGCTGGTGTAGTCAATAGTTCAACTGGTATGTTCTACAAGGGTGATTACTTAAATGATTTGCCAAATTTAAACTTAGAAATATCTCCTAAAAAATGCTCTTATAATTATTACAAAATAATCCAATCGGCTCTAATATGAGAGATATTGAACAAATAATAAGGGAAGCTTTTGGAAAGCATAAAATATCACAAATGCAACTTGACCCTAATGGTCACTGTAATGCTGGGTGTTGGTTCTGTCCTGTATCTATAAAAGGCAATCCGAGTCATGCTAAGAAGCCTATGCCTGTTGATTTATTAGAAAAAATAATAAGCAATATAATAGAAGAAAGAGATCGTGAGGATGGGCTGGTATCTAAAAATTTTGGAGGATTTTACACTTCACATTACAATGAAACTCTTCTTTACCCATACCTAGAGGATTTTTTCAAGATACTTAGGAGATATAAGCTGATGACAATGATTCTTTCGAACGGATCAACGTTGACTCCAAACAAAACAGACTTAATAAAAGAGTACAAAGACGTTATAAATGGAGTTAATTTGAATGTTCCGATACTTAGTAATGACGAACTTTGGGCAAAAAGAGCTGGAATGAAAAAAGGAATGTACCCCAATATGATAAGAAACATAAACTATTTTATATCGGAAATTCCAGACTGGGCTACAAACGGAATATTTAGCATAGGAATGAACGGTATAAATAATTCAGCGCTACACTCTAATGGGGGGTGGATAGAGACTGGAGAAAAGTTTCCTCAAGATATTGATTTAGATAACGAGCAAGGTGAAAATGCTAGAGAAGTGCGTATAGCAAAGCAAATGTTCCCAACGGTAAGGAATATATATGGAGTGCCTCACTTGATAGATAGAGCTGGGCTAATGGATGGGATTATAGACAACAAGAAAGCCATACATAAATACCTAAAAAGAGGTGATGAAAACGCTAGAGTTATTGGTTGTGGAAACGGAATAGAGGTTGGAGGCAGACCTGTAGGGTGGATACACATAAACTCAATTGGAGAAGCATTTCTGTGCTGTAATGATTACGACATGGAAGTTGTTATTGGTGATTTGTCAAAACAGCGTCTAAGAGATTTTTGGGGTAATGAGAATCATATTCAAAAAATAAAAGAGTCTTACGAAGGTATGTGTACTGTTTGCGCTTCAGCAAGGTTTGAGTAAGTAAGAGAAAATCATATATTTAGTATCTTTGCATAAAACGTATACATGGCAAACTCTGGGATAAAAAAAATTACAAAACTCCGTAAATACATAAACGGAAGTCCTACTGACGAAGTCAAAGACAACGTAATAACAGATAGTGATTACATCCCTAATTACGTGTCTACAAAAGAATGTCCAATTGGATGTGATGCTATAGTTAGTGGTAGTGTTTTGATTAATGCGTCAAGCACTGGTTCTGCTGAGTTTGCTTCTACAACAACAACTACAGCTGCAACAACTACTACTACTACGTCTAGTCCTGTTTCTGCTGTTAAAGACTACGGAATACAAAATAATGACTTAAATAATCCCGTTACTTTAGTGTATGCTGATGAGTTCAATGTTACACAAGAGGTAATAGTTCAACCGAACACTTCAAGTTCTATATCCTCATCCACAGAGCCTTATAGAGCATCTGGAGCTACATCTATATTTATTGAATCACAAAGTCCTTTGTATACTCCAACTACAACTACAACAACCGTAGCTCCTACAACAAGTGACGACTACGTTATTGACAATAGCAATGGAACAGAAACTGTTGTTGTTTCGTTGAGGCAAATGGGATCTTCTACAGCTACAGAGACAGAGATAAAACCTGGAAAAATAGTTAAGGTTAGCTCAGACGACACGGTAACTAGAGTCTCGGGTAGTACAGATGCTGTGATTACTCAATCAAATACTAGTATCGCACCTACACAAACAGAGTATACTATTACAAATAATAGCTTTTACGAGTCAGATGTAATAGAATATAGACCATACTTAGGTGTTACTGATGAAATAGAGTTAAGTCCAGGAGAGACTATAACAATAAAATCACAAGATCCACCAAAAACTTCTAGCGAGGTTGCGTTTGATACGTTTACTGGTAATGGTACAGATGACACTTTCCAATTAGCTACTGAGCCTAAGAATCAAAATAACATACAAGTGTATATTGATGACAGCTTTCAAGGCGTTGAAGAGTACAGTATATCTGGAACTGATTTGACCTTCAATACTCCTCCAGCTAACAATTCAACCATAGAGGTTACTGAAACAAAGCTTTCCGTTACATCAGGGGGCAATGCTACACAAGAGGCTGACCCTGCAACAATAGAGACAAGGATATGCAATCAAAACGTTATATATAATGATAGTGAATCGAACGCCATCTTCTCATATCAAAACTGTAATCAAGAGCAAGAGAAAATATCTTTAGAACCTCATGAATCAGCTACTGTTTCATCTATAGGAGAGCCTACATTAATAACGTCTGAAAGTCCAAATGTTGGAACTAATTTTGCTGTAGAGACTATTGAAAAGGAAATAGGTACAAGCGGTTCAGCAACCCCAGTAATTCCAAAAACAACTACTACAACTACAACTACTACTGCAGCTCCTACTACAAAAGCACCAAACACTCAAACAAACGTTGTTCAGCCAGTAGTTACTGATTTCCCTTCTGGTGAGCCTCAAGAGATAAAAGAGTCTGGTTTAGGAAGGCATAATGCTTCTAAATGGTTCCCTAAGACAATTAAAGTTCCTATTGATAAAAAAACTGGTCAATTCAAATTCATATCATATGATAGCCCAGCTTCTATGACGTTATATAAGGTTAAAGATGGAAGCAATCTACTGTTAGATGTTTCAATACTCACCAACGGCTATAATGGTAGATATCAGCAAATAATGAGAACTAATCTCATTGGAGAAGGTATGTCTCAAACTGAAGCTAACGAGTACACTAATGACGATGGAGCTAAAAGAGTTGAGGCAAGAAAACTTGGTAGAGTTAAAAGAAGATTAATTGGATGGAAGGAATTATATAATCCATTCGGAAACAAATGGCACACAGAGTTTGTGTTAAACAAAGTAACGTCCAATGATTACGTAACTGTTGAAGTTTATCAAGCATCATACAATGGAGATTCTTCTGGAGGGAATCAGGCTATTAGTTATGTAGCTAGGTTCGAAGTAACTGGAATACAAAGCTAAAAATATGGCAGAAAATACAATAACATTTGATGAAAAAGTATCTGGATGGACTTCATTCCATTCCTATATACCTGAGTATATGACTAACTTGAACAATAACTTTTTTACATTCAAGGACGGTCAGCTTTATAAGCACAATGTTGAGACTAACGGTAGAAACACTTACTATGGTACATCTTACAACACTGAGGTAGAGATTAGCTCAAATGCTGCTCCATCAGAGGTTAAGATATACAAGACTATAGAGATTGAAGGAAATAGTCCTGGATGGGACGTGACAGTCATAACAGATTTAGACAGAGGTCATATTGATAAGTCGTCTTTTACTAAAAACGAAGAGCTTGACAATACATACAACGAAGGTATCTACTCTACACACATCAGAAGAAACACGGATGACGAAGTAAACACAGAACTATTGTCTGTACAAGGGATAGGTAACTTAGATCTAATAGCAGGTACCACCTATACTTTTGGAACAGTACCAACAACAACATCAGTTGGAGATGTACTGTATCAAGCAGTAGGAGGATCATATAACAGAATAGGAACAATAACGAATAAAGACGGAACTACAATTACAGTTGGTACAGCAGCCATTGTGCCTAGTGTAAACGACTTTATATTCTCAGCTAAGAGCCCTATAGCAGAGTCTTATGGACTCAAAGGATACTATGCAAGCGTAAGGCTTGTAAGTAACAGTACAAGCGCTGTAGAGCTATATGCTGTCAATAGTGAAGTTAGCAAAAGCTTCTCATAATATTCGTATATTTGCAGTAATGATTTTATTGGGAAGTTTAAAAAATATAATCAAAAGAGTAAAAGATAAATTTCTACCCGAAAAATCTTTTAAAGACAAGATATCGAATGTATTACAAAGCATATATTCTCAAGAGAATAGTGAGTTAGTGATACATGATAGAGGAAAAATAGTAAGAGACGGCAAAGATTTGTTTCAAATTGAGCATGATTTTACAGATGGAATCTATTTAAGAAGGATGATACTAAAAAAAGGAACTACAATAGTGAGTGGTATACACAGAAGAGATCATGTTTGGTTCTTGATGATTGGAAACATAACGGTGTCATCAGAAGAAGGAGTAAATGATTACGAAGCACCTTATATTGGGTTTTCAAAAAAGGGAACTCAAAGAGCTATACATGCCAACGAATATTCTGTGTTTCAAAATGTTTTTCAAAACCCACAAGGGTTGAGCGATCTAGACGAGCTAGAGGACTTTAATTATATCATGGAATACAAAGCATAAAAAATATAACTATGGCAGGAGTATTGGCAGCAGTTGGTATAGGGTTAGCAGTAGCAGGGTCTACTGCTCAAATTATATCTGGTGAATCAAGAAGAGTTAAAGCTAAAAGAGCTCTACAAAATTTCCAAAGACAAGAGTTAAAAAACATAACTCAAGGATTGAGAGTATCTACATTAGGTGCTGAATTACAAACTCAAGAAGCTCAGAGACGTTTTTCTACGTCTGTTGATGCACTTAGGTCGGCAGGAGTTAGAGGTTTGGTTGGTGGTCTTGGGCAGCAAGAAATGCAGCAACAAAAGCTACAACAGCAAATATCTTCTGATTTAGATCGTCAACAAATGCAGATTGAGCAAATGAGAGTTCAGGATGAAGCAAGAATAAGAGGCATGATTGAGCAAAGAGAATCAGGACAGATTGCAGGACTTGGTTCTGAAATGGCTCAAGGGTCTAAAATGGTTCAAGCTGGATTAGGAGGTCTTGCCTCTGCTGGTATTGCTGGAGCTCAAATTGCTGGAATGGGTGGATTCGGAGAGCTTGGAAAGGGAGCCCAAGCGTTAAGTACAGCAGGAAAATCTTTGGATGTTGCCAATAAAGGCATAGGGACAATATCTAATTTAGATGCTGCAGCAAAAGGAATATGGGGCGGTGGAGCTCAAATGGGTTCAGTTAAAGCAACACAACTTTCTACAATATCTCCTTTAAATAGAGGATCTAATTTTACTAGAGGAACTGTTGATTTGTCTGACAGAGGAGATTTTGGTAATCTTTACGGATTTGACAATTCTAACAATCCATATCAATAAAAATAAAAATGGCAAAAGGAGGATACGTACCAAGTAACGCAGCATACTACGAAGGTCTTCAGTATGCAAATAAAGATGTTAAGCCAGTTGATTTTGGAGCTTTAGCTTTGGGCGTTTCTGGTGCCGTCAA
>Ga0181576_10003765_pt1 | contig 11105 bp, 9 predicted proteins | sample 101ome_22_FD_132464 | JGI IMG/M metagenome (GOLD analysis project Ga0181576, IMG submission 132464) | Coastal salt marsh microbial communities from the Groves Creek Marsh, Skidaway Island, Georgia - 101412BT metaG (megahit assembly) | ecosystem: Environmental > Aquatic > Marine > Intertidal zone...
GATTTTTCTATCGACGCGGATGACTATTCACGACGCGCCCGCGCCGGCTCGCCAGGACTTGGTGTCGATGTGCAGGTACTGGACGATGCTGGTCATCCAGTACCACAGGACAATGCATCAATCGGCGAGGTGTGTGCCCGCTCGAACGTGGTTTTCGCCGGTTACTGGCAGCAGCAGGAAGAGACCGACAAGGCGGTCTATGACGGTTACTTCCACACCGGTGATCTCGCTGTTTGGGATGAGTTCAACAACATTCATATCGTTGACCGTAAGAAGGACGTCATCATTTCCGGTGGCGAAAACATCAGCTCACCAGACATTGAAGATGTCCTCTATAAACATCCTGCCATTGTCGAGTGCGCTGTTATCGGCGTACCCAGCGAAAAGTGGGGCGAGACGCCAAAGGCGCTCGTCGTCCTGCGCGAGGGCGACGAGTCAACTGAGGCCGACATCATCGCGTTCTGCCGGGAGAATATGGCGCACTTCAAGTGCCCGACCTCGGTGGATTTCATTCCCGAACTACCGCGTACCGCCACAGGCAAACTACAGAAGTTCAAGCTGCGCGAGCCCTTCTGGCGCGATCAACGCCGCGTACAGGGCTGAGACCACGATGCAACTGAGAATCAGATCCGCCGAACGCCCTCTGTCTGGCAGGTCTGTGCCACCAGCATGCGGCTCCAGTCCTGCACCTGGCTGCGGCTGGTGACAGCGCCCGGGCGCGGATCGAACGTCTGAGTGAAGGTCAGTTCGGCATCAACGGCAGCACCCGAGGCATCCGTCGCTGCGCGGTAGCTGCTCGCAATCAGCGATCGCTTCAGGTACCGCTTCAGATTCCCAGGCACCTCCCCATCAATAGTGATATCTGTCGGCCTGCCCCGCTCGCTGACTGTCAGCGTCACGTCCAGACGAATCGGACCACGGCTCGAAGGCACCAGCGCATCATAGGTGTTACCACACATGGCCACAGGGTGACCGACGGTTGGCAGCCGCGCCTCCCCGGGTTCACGTTCACCAAAATCGACGTAGGTTATGCTGCTGAAGCCTGGCATCTGATTCAGTACTGCGTTACCCATAAGACTGAGCACATCACCTCGCTCGGCGAAACCCAAATATTCAGTTGGCAGACCTTCGAGCGCAGACGGCTGTAACACCGGCCTGTTTTCAATCGCAGCCAGATCAACCAGATCTGTCGCCGCCTGAACCAGCTCAACGCCTGCAATATCTGCTCTGTCTTCGACAAGGTGGAGCGCCTGGGCAAGGAGCTCCGAGCCACAGCAACGACCGGCAAGATACTGTGTCAACGCCATTGAACGCAGCACGCGTACATGGCCCGCGATATCTGAACTCGGGATCATGGTATGTGCCGTCTCGTACATCTCGAGCGCTGCCTTGAAGCGACCGGTCTGGCGATACCAATCCGCCAGTTTCAGCTGTGAAGCGGCGAGACGCAGGTCGCCAGGGCCAAAGGCACGCTCTGCCACAGCGAAGCGAAAGTGCTGCAGGGTATCAACGCCATCAAAGTCACCCAGCACGGCGAGGCTATTTTTGAGCAGGTCGAGACTTTCAATCTGGTGTTCAGAGTAAACGCCGTAGCTGCGATGCACGATGTTTTGTGAGCGCCTCAGGCTCTCAGAAGCAGCGGCATGGTTGCCCATGAACTGTTGATGCACGGCAAGGTCAAAAACCGGCTTGTACAATGCCTCTGAAAACTGCCCCTGCCTTACCTCCAGCAGCGCGATTTCAGATTTCAGTCGTTTGATTTCGTCAAGGGTGGCTCGGTCAGAGTACGAACTCTCCAAAAGTCCCTGTTCGTGATGTGCCCAGACCGGTTCAGTGATCAGCACGGCTGCAGTGATGGCAAATGCCACCTCAAAGTAAAAAAAGTTTTTCATGGCTTGCTCCCAGATGGGGTTGCCCTGCAGGAAAGCAAAAGCCATACCAACGCTTAAAAGGCGGCTGGGAGTCCCGTCGGAAGGGGCCTTGGCCTGTTGAGCCGCACCATCGCGCGGCATCGCTCGAGACTCGCGCACCGAGTTGGGCTGCTATTTGCCACTGCTTAGCCACAGGCCGGCTTTTTTGAGATGATGTCGGTTCCCGTAAACAACCAGAAGAAAAAACGTTGAAACCTGGAAGCAGACTGAAGAGTGGCGTATGCGACGCCGAAGTAATGATTATCAAAATGGTTGAGAGCGATAATCTCACCTGCGGCGGCGTAGCCATGGCCGAGAGCCCTGAGGCGGCGGCAGGCAATCCGGACCAGATGCACGAGTGCCTCATTGGCAAGCGCTACGTCAATGCCGAAGAGACCATCGAGGTACTCTGTGTCAAGAGCGGCCAGGGTTCGCTTTACTATGACGGTGAGGAACTGATGACAAAGGACACCAAGAAACTTCCGTCTTCAGACTAACCCCTCATGAACATTGCTTTATTCCTGCAGATGGCCGCCGAGGCCTGCCCGGACCGGCGTGCTCTGACCCACGACGACAGGCACTACAGCTACGCCGAACTCTATGCTGCGGCAAAACGTGCCGCCCAACTATTCGGGGCGGCCAACGTGAAGTTCGTCTCGCTGCTGGATGTTTCGAGCCCGGCGGTGCCGGTGGCGCTGATGGGTGCAGCCATGGCCGGTGTACCCTATGTGCCACTCAATTACCGGCTGAGTGAAGAGCAGCTGACACCGCTGCTCGAACGGATCAGCCCTGCCTACCTGATTGCCGGTGAAGGCGGACATGAGTATGGTTTTAACGGTTGGACCGTGCAGTCAACTGCGGATTTCCTCGCAGACTCCCTGGCTGGCGAAACCTCGGAGGTCATCTGGAATGAAGACCCGGCCGCGGTTGCTGTGCAGCTCTTCACCAGCGGTACCACTGGCACACCGAAAGCGGCCCTGCTGCGCCATGAACATCTCGTTTCGTACATCCTTGGGTCGGTGGAATTCATGGGTGCCATGGAAGAGGAAGCTGCACTGGTCACCGTGCCGCCCTATCACATCGCCGGTATCTCCGCTGTCATGAGCAACATCTACGCCTGCCGCCAGATCGTACAGCTGCCGAATTTTGATGCCGCGGAATGGCTGCGCCTCTGTGTCAAAGAAGCCGTAACCAGTGCCTTTGTCGTCCCTACTATGCTCACCCGCATTATTGAGGAAATGGAACATTCCAAGCTGGACTCGAGCGCCCTGACTTCGATGCAGGCCATCGCTTATGGTGGCGGCAAGATGCCGGTACCGGTCATCGAAAAGGCCCTGCAGCTGTTTCCAGCGGTGAACTTCACCAATGCCTACGGGCTCACCGAAACGAGTTCAACCATCACGCTGCTGGCGCCTGAAGACCATCGCGCAGCCATTGATCAGGACGACGCAGCTGTTCATGCACGCCTCGGCTCCGTCGGTAAACCTCTGCCGTCGGTCGAGATCGAGATCAGAGACGAGGGTGGCAAAACCCTGGGTCCATGGGAAGCCGGGGAGATCTACGTCCGGGGCCCCCAGGTATCCGGTGAATACGAGGGTCGCAGCGTGCTCGATACCGACGGCTGGTTCCCGACTCGTGATGCCGGCTACCTGGATGACCTGGGCTACCTGTTCCTTTCAGGCCGGGCCGATGATGTGATCGTCCGCGGCGGTGAGAACCTGTCGCCAGGAGAGATTGAAGACCTGCTGCACCAGCACCCGGCCATCCTCGATGCCGCTGCCGTCGGGATTCCCTCTGAAGAATGGGGCGAGGCTGTTGCGCTGGCGGTGGTCCTGGCCCGCGGTCAGCGCCTGTCTGCCGACGAGATCACAGCGCACATACGAGCCCACCTGCGTTCATCGCGGGTACCCGAAGTTATTCACTTCACTTCAGAGCTGCCCTACAACGAGACCGGCAAACTGCTGCGCCGTGTCGTCAGGGAGTGGTTCAAGGGCGAGGGCAGCTAAGCATTCGCGCCCTCCAGTGCACTAGCTCAATGCCTGGGCCCGCTTCAGGGCATCGCGATCATAACAACGCGCGAGCCAGGCTGAGACATTGTCAAACCCGGCGAAATCATACTGGGTCATCTGCAGCAGTTGCATGACACCTGCCAGGTTCAGATCTGCCACCATGAAAGCGCTGCCAAGCAGGTAGTCGCGGTCAGCAAGATGGTCATTCAGTACCGTCAGCGGCCGCTTCAGATTCTCCGTCGCAGCATCAATGATGTCCTGGTCCATGTTGTCACGGTTGAAGAATTTCTGAATAACGATCTGCATCTGCAGCGGCTCGATCTCACTGATTGCCCAGACGGACCACTGCATGGCCTGCGCCTCACTGACGTCATCCGCGGGATAAAGTGCGGGCGCATACTTTTTCGTGAGGTACAGGTTGATTGCCATGGATTCAAACAGGGTGACATCACCGTCCACCAGTGCCGGAATACGGCCATTCGGGTTAACCGCCATGTACTCAGGCGTTTTCGAATCCTTGAAGAAGTGCGTGGGCTCGTGCTTGTATTCGATACCCGTCTCTTCAATCGCCCAAAGTGAACGAATGGCCCGTGAGCCTGAGACACCATAGATCGTCGTTGTCATAATTTTTCCCGTCAGTTCCTAAAGTTTGAATGTTGTATCGGTAACCGTCAGCCCTCAGCGGGCAACTGGTTTAAGAATTCTGCAACGGCGCTGGTGAAGAGATCGTTCCTGTCACCGGCCACCATGTGCGCTGCATCGGTGACGTTAACATAGCGGGCATGGGGGCAGCTTACGAGAAAGGACTGTGCCCCTTCCTCGCTCAATACATCAGACAGCCCGCCCCTCACCAGGAGTGTCGGCGTCCGCATTTCTGCGAGTGTATCTGCTGCTGTCTGCAACCGTTCCGAGCGCGTGTCCATGTCACCCAGCCGGCCCTTGTCGCCGAGCCAGCTGGGGTCCCAATGCCAGCGGATGCGGCCGTTTTCATCCAGCCTTACGTTCTTCTTCAGACCATCCAGCACGCGCGGCCGTTTTCGGTGCGGCTGGTAGGACGCAACCGCATCGGCCACGTCCTCGAGCGAGTCAAAGCCTTCTGGCTTCTGTGCCATAAAATCGAGAATCTTCTGTGCACCCTCCCGCTCGATTTGCGGCGCCATATCAACCAGGACCAGGGCGCGGGCACTGATGCGCCGCTCGCCAACAGCACACAGCGCGACCCCGCCCCCCATCGAAGCACCCACCAGCACAGGTCTCGGATCACCCAGCGAGCGCGCTACTTCAACCAGGTCGTCGACCATCGCGCTCTGCTCATAGTCGCTACTGGCCGACCAGTCTGAATCACCATGTCCGCGCGCGTCCAGCGAGTAGGTGCGCATACCCGCCTTTGCCAGCGCCTCGCCCGTCCCCTTCCAGGCGTGCCGGGTCTGACCTCCGCCATGGAGCAGGATCACCACCGGATTCGTCTCGTTACCCCACCGATCGGCCGCAATCTGTAGGCCGTCGGCACCCGGCAGCATCAGCATGGGCTCCGGTGTACCCGGCAGCCGGTGGCGTACTGTCATAAAATCTCCCACGTGTTCAGCGGCAATCCGACTTTCAGCACGAAACCGGTAAACTGCCATAAATCGACCCGAATAAACACTCCGTTGTCAGACACTGAAACACCCACCCTTGTTCTTAGGCATGTCGAAATATTCACCGGCAGCGGGACCACACGCCTGGCTGATGTGCAGGTCAGGAACGGCAAAGTCGCGGCGCTCAGTGAAGCCGCAGGCACTATCGCAGCTGATGCCAATCATCAAGTGATTGACGCCCGGGGTGGCCTGCTGCTGCCAGGCCTGAATGATCACCACGTGCACCTCGCGTCCTTTGCAGCCTCCCTCAATTCAGTTGCATGCGGGCCACCTGATGTCAGTAGTGAAGCAGAACTGGCTGGCGCACTGGCTCAGCCCGGTGACGGCTGGCTGCGGGGCACCGGCTTTCATGAGAGCGTCATAGCGGGCCTGGACCAGGTCTGGCTGGACAGGTACGGGCCCGCGCGCCCCGTTCGCATCCAGCATCGCTCCGGCCGCCTCTGGATATTGAACAGTCTTGCGATGGCAGAGATTGCAACTGCAGCCGAAAGCCTGCCTGCGCATGAGCGCGACAGACTGCAGAGCAGCGACGGCAGGCTCTACGACGTTGATGAACTGCTGGGCAGCCTGCTGCGAAAAGCAGCGCCACCCATGGCAGCAGCAAGTCGCCGCCTGGCAAGCTTTGGCATCACCGGTATCAATGACATGACGCCATCGAATGACCTGGAAACCTGGCAATGGTTTAAAGCATTGATGGCTGACGGCGATCTGTTGCAGCACGTCCGCATGTCGGGCCGACCTGCACTCTCAGGGGTCACTCCCTCGCATCGCCTGACCCTCGGTGAAACCAAGATACACCTGCACGACTCGGCGCTGCCTGCATTCGCCGATTTCGTTGACATCATCAGGCACAGCCACAATACCGGGCGTGCCATTGCAGTGCACTGTGTCACCGAAGTTGAGCTGGTGTTTACCCTGTCCGCGCTGCGTGTCGCGGGCGCACTGGCCGGCGATCGCATCGAGCATGCTTCCGTCGTACCGCCCGCGTTGATTGAGCAGCTGCTGGAACTGGGGGTTACTGTCGTCACGCAGCCTAACTTTATCGCCGAACGTGGCGACGCCTACATCAGAGATATCCCCGCGGCAGAGCACCCTTTCCTGTATCGGGTGCAGTCACTGATTGAACAGGGCATACCGGTGGCGTTCGGTACCGATCTGCCATTCGGCGATGCCGACCCCTGGCGCGCAATTGCAGCTGCGATCAATCGTAAAACCCGGGATGGCGAGATTCTGGGAGAAAGCGAAACAGTCTCAGCCGAGTCTGCGGTCGCCGCTTTCCTGGGCCATCTAAACGCAACATCTAAAACTCGTCAGATTGTACCCGGCAGCGATGCAGATCTGTGCCTGATGACCCTGCCCTGGCATGCGCTGCGCGAGGATCCGGCCAGCCACCATGTCCGGGTGACACTGATTGCGGGTAAACCCTGTTACCAGGCCTGAGCCTTACTGCCAGTCACGGATTTCATCAACGAGGCCCCACGCCAACGCTGTGTCGACCGAGAGGTCAATGCCAGTGATAGCGAGGTAGTTCGTGCGATGTCGACCAATCCGCCGGGTCAGGCTGACACAGCCGCCCGCACCCGGAATCAATCCCATCGCGACCTCGGGCAGGCGAAACCAGGTACCGGGAGCAGCAATCACCCGACCCGCGAATGCCGGAATCTCAATGCCGGCGCCGATGCAGGCGCCATGCAGATGAAACGTGTAGCGCTCGGCTGCATCGGTGAGAGCGCCGGCTGGCATGCGCAGCTGACGAATACGGTGCGCCTCAGAGAGATCCTCGCAGGTACCGAACTCGGTCAGGTCACCACCGGCACAAAATGCTGGCCCCATGCCACTGACCGTGACCAGTTTGATCGAGGCATCCATACTGACAAGCATAAAGGCCTCCGTCAGCGCATCCCGCATTTCGACAGAAACCGCGTTGCGATTCCCGGGCCGATTCAATGTCATGGTCAACCTGTGGTCCTGCCGACCAAGCAGCACCGGTTCTCCGGCGTCAGCGAAACGCATCGAGCCGCCCGCAGGTCGCGTCGCCAGCCATGTTTTGAATTCCATCCCGCCCTGGAGCGTTGCATAAGCCAGGCTCTCCGCGACCAGCGCCGCTTTTACAGACAGTTGTTCCGTGATGCGTGTGGTTTGCACCAGCACCGCCGCAGCCTGCGGATTGCGGTTGACGGAGGTTTCGATCTGCGCGAATTCCTCATCGCGCTGCACCAGGAGATCCAGACCAGCGGCCAGTGGCGTATGCATCTCTGCCCTGCCAATGACGGGCACGGACTGTCGCGACAACCAGCGATTAAGAGAGCGGACTTCTTCATCTGACATCGATGCACCACGCAGATCCACAAAGAGTAGATCTGATTCAGGTGCTCCTGACCCCAGGCTGAGCGCCTTAAGTTCGTTCAAAGAGTACACGCGGTTATCTGGCAAGGGCTTTCACACGAGAGTAAATAAGATCAAATGGCCTGCTGGTCCCGTGACTTAATCCGCCGACAGCGCCTGGAGCTCAGCAAAAGCATCAGTAATCAGCTGCGACAGCTGATCCAGCTCAGGTAACAATCTGGGATCTGACGTCAGCGAAAAAAACATTTTCTGGTCCATACTGCCGAGCGCCGTACCCAGCCCGAGATTCCCACCCAGCATAAGCGTCCCGCAGGTCTGCATGACCTGTTTACCCGCGATGTACTGAGTCCAGAACGGGCCCGGAATGTTGGTAAAAGTAAAGTTGATACCAATCTGCTGGGGCCGGAATCCGAGGTTCGGAATCACGGGAGATGGCACCCGGGCAGCCAGCAGGGTCGGATCCAGTGGTGTGCCGACAGTCTGCATCGCCGTCATCGCAACCGGCGGCAGCTGCGGCTGGGACTGCAGATAAGCCATCGTCTCGGCCTCGCCGCGCTCCTTAATCAGCTGCATTTCTGTGCAGACTTCCTCGAACCGGTCGGCAATCGTTTTCGGCCCGGCATCGAACAACGGAAACATGCCGGAAACTTTGTTGCCCTCCATATCGAGCGGGTCGTCACTCTCACCGCGGATGTTGACCGGGCACATGAGGCGAAGCTGCTGATTCGCCGTGCGCTCGCCTTTTCCTTCCATGTACCGGGCAACGCCCTCAACAATCGCGGTCAGCGCAACGTCATTAATGGTACCGCCCAGTGATCTCCGCACCGCTTTAAAATCTTCAATCGCGTATTCCAGCACCTGGAGCTGCCTGCCCGGCCCTACCAGACCCGCATTCCACGGTGCCTGCATGACCGGCTTGACCAGGCGGACCATCAGGGCACCCACCTTGCGGGTCATCTCAGGTGTTGGCAGCGACGGCAGCTTCTGCATTGTCTCAAGCGCTGTTTCAGCCTGTTCGCGCACGGCCTCGTTCCAGAGCGTCATGGGCAACGGGACAGGTCCCGGGTCCCAGGGTTCGGCTGGTTCCGGCGGCAGCGGGTCCGGCTCCGGCGTCGTCAGCACAGTACTCATCGCCACGAGAGTAGCGCCGTCGACAAAGGCATGATGCGAGATCTGTGCAAGCAGCGTATGGCCCGCCACACCCTCGATCACATACACAACCCAGAGCGGCCTGGAACGGTCCAGCAAGGGCTCTCCCAGCTTGACCGCGACATCAATGGCCTCTTCGACAGTGGTGCCGAGCGGAACCACATGCGTCTTCATGTGATGTTCGAGGTCGAAATCAGGATCATCGACCCAGCGCGGATGCGCGACGTTGAAAGGCACATAGGCAACCTTCTGGCGCAGTCTGGGCACCAAGTGAATTCGCTCAGCGTAAAACTCGAAGATCTCCGCAAATGACACCTCACCGTCAAGCACAGAGATTGTATTGCTGTGCATTGGGCCGCTCGCGGTCTCTGTGTAGAGAAATGAAGCGTCGTGGTCCGAGAGTCGCATTTTGTTTTTGCTGCTCATTACATTCTCCTTCTACTCACTATGATACTGGTTTCCTCCCAGTCGGGGCGACCGCGATCCAGCAGCTGTGCGCGATAAGGTATATTGGCATCATCTGATCTGTTGCAGGAAGTACGTGTATGTCTAACCAGAAAAACGCCCGCTGGCTGGTAAAATCCTATCCCGAAGCGGATCTCAGCCAGGACAATTTTGAACTGGTCTACGAAAATGTCCCTGAGCCCGGTGACGGCGAGGTGCTGATCAAAACGACGTCTCTGGTCATTTCGCCCCCGCTTCGCATGGCCGTCGGCACCGGCGGCATTACCGGCAATGTCGTCAACCTGGGCGCGCTGATGCGCGGCAGTGGGCAGGCGGTGGTCATCGAGTCGAAACATCCCGACTTCGCTGCCGGCGACCGTGTTTCAGGTGCGATGGGCTGGCAGGAATATGCCGTCACTGACGGCAAACAACCCTTTCCGATCGAGAAGATCGCGCCGCGACATGGCCAGCCGATCACGGCTAACCAGCACGTTATGGGCGCGAGTGGCGCGACTGCGTATATCGGTCTTTACGACCTGGCACAGCCGAAGATGGGTGATGTGCTGCTGGTCTCTGCTGCCGCTGGCACCGTCGGCGCGCTCGTCTGCCAGCTTGGCAGGCACTCCGGCTGCCGCGTCATTGGCATTGCCGGCAGTGATACCAAATGCCGGTACCTCACAGAGGAGCTGAAGATCGACGCAGCCATCAACTACAAGACTGATGATATCGCGAGCCGCCTTACCGAACTCTGCCCCGATGGAATCAACATCTACTTTGACAATGTCGGCGGCGAAACGCTTGATATCGCTCTCGGCCAGATTGCCCATGGTGCTCGCATCGTCCTCTGCGGCGCCACCTCACAGTACGAAGGTGATGCGAGCTGGTACGGACCCGGGAACTACTTCAATCTCGTCTACAAGGAAGCGACCATGCGCGGCTTTTATATTTTCAGCTATGCCCACCGCTTCAAGGAAGCCTATCAGCGCCTGGGAGACCTGATCAGTAGCGGCGACCTGGTATACCGCGAGGATGTACTGACAGGCATCGAACGAGCACCGGATGCCCTGGTGCGCGTGCTTGCCGGTGAAAATTTCGGGACACAGCTGGTCGATCTCACCGACGGTTAACAAGCAACTGAGTGTTAGAATCATGAATCCTTTCGTCACAGGAACTGACCGATGCCGGAACCGTTAGCAGGACTCACCGTCGTCGAAATGACGATTGCCGTGCAGGGCCCTGCTGCCGGCGTTTACCTCCGCGACATGGGCGCTGATGTCTTCAAGGTGGAGCCACCATTGGGGGACCCGAGTCGCTATAACCGGGCCCGTCAGAACGAAACCCCCGACGGCACCATGGGGCCACAGTATGCTGCCTGCAATCGCGGCAAACGCTCACTCTGCATCGACCTCAGCACCGAGCCCGGCATGAGTGCGATGCATGCACTGCTGGCACAGGCGGATGTCTTTCTCACGAACTACCGCGAACCGGCACTGAAGAACCTCGGTCTCGACTATGAAACGCTGCATGCCGCTTATCCATCACTTGTTTACGCGTCGGTGAACGGTTTCGGCCCGAAAGGCCCGGATGCGGGGAAAGCGATGCTCGATGGC
>Ga0181576_10003767_pt1 | contig 11103 bp, 13 predicted proteins | sample 101ome_22_FD_132464 | JGI IMG/M metagenome (GOLD analysis project Ga0181576, IMG submission 132464) | Coastal salt marsh microbial communities from the Groves Creek Marsh, Skidaway Island, Georgia - 101412BT metaG (megahit assembly) | ecosystem: Environmental > Aquatic > Marine > Intertidal...
CTTATTTATTTATAATTTATCAGTTATCGACTATGACCATCCCTTTAATGGAGATAGTTTTACTGCTGTTGTTTCGGGGATGATCGATGCAATTGCCATTGTTCTTTTACTCATCTTAATTCAAGCAAAGAGAATTAAGGAGCGTTCCGATCAATAACAAATTACTACTCGAATCTAGTATAGCGAACTAAAAAAGCCATCAGCAATTGATGGCTCTTCTACAGTTTGATTATTATGGTTGTTAGGTGATTAAACCAATTCGTTTGCTAGGATATATTCTGCAATTTGAACTGCATTGGTTGCAGCTCCTTTTCTAAGATTATCAGCGACGATCCATAAGTTTAAGGTGTTTGGCATACTTTCGTCTCTTCTAATACGCCCTACAAAAACTTCATCTTTATCATGTGCATTAATTGGCATTGGATACACATTATTAGCTGGATCATCTTCTAAAACTACGCCTGGTGTTTGAGCAAAAATAGATCGAATCTCCTCTAAATCAAAGTCATTGTTGAAGGTAATATTAACCGACTCTGAATGTCCCCCAGCAGTTGGGATACGAACTGCTGTAGCGGTCAGGTTAAAACTATCATCGCTCATGATCTTCTTAGGTTCATTCATCAATTTAATCTCTTCTTTAGTATATCCATTAGCCAAGAATACATCACAGTGTGGCAAAGCATTTCTATTAATTTTATAGGGATATGCCATCTCGCCTTCAATTCCTTGAGATTCATTTTCCATTTGTTGAACCGCCTTAATACCGGTTCCTGATACAGATTGATACGTTGAAACCACGACACGCTTTAATCCATATGTTGCATGAAGAGGAGCAAGAACCATCACTAATTGAATGGTAGAACAATTTGGATTTGCAATAATTTTATCTTGAGCAGTTAATTCGTTTGCATTGATTTCAGGAACAATAAGCTTATGGTTAGGATTCATTCTCCAGGCTGAAGAATTATCAATCACCGTTGTACCTGCTGCTGCAAATTTTGGAGCCCATTCTAATGAAGTATCACCTCCTGCAGAGAAAATGGCAATATCTGGAGCCTGATCTACTGCATCTTGTAAGCCGATCACTTTATAGCTAGTTCCCTTGTAAGAAAGCTCTTTACCTACCGAACGTTCTGAAGCTACTAAAACTAATTCATCGATAGGGAAGTTACGTTCTGCTAAAACTCGTAACATGACCTCACCTACCATACCTGTTGCACCTACTACTGCTAATTTCATTTTTAATATAATTTTAATTGAATGGCAAAAATACAACGACTAATTGGCTTGCACAATAGATGTAATCAGTTTATTATAAATATATAACAGTTTGTTATATTTGAAACATTACTTAAGAAGTACCCGCGTTACTCGCGCTCCTATTCCCGTAATAAGTTCATAAGAAATAGTCGACCCTGCCTCAGCAAACTCACTAGCGGTATGCTCATGATCGAAAAGAATCACTTGATCACCTTCCTTACAGTCAATATCCCCAACATCAACCATCATCATATCCATGCAAACATTCCCTAAAACAGCTGCCGGTTGATCATTGATCCAAACATGTGCTTTTCCTTTGGAATAAATTCTAGTTATACCATCTGCATGGCCAATTGGAAGCGTCGCAACTTTCGTTGGAGCGGAAGCTACAAAGCCAGAATTATACCCTACAACTTCCCCTTTTTCTATAGAAGTGATTTTTGAAATTACGGTACTAAGTTTAGCTATAGGCTTTAGATTTACGGTGGTAGATCCATTAGAAAACCCATAGAGTCCTATCCCGGATCGAACCATTGAATAATGTGCCTGTTGGTAATTAATAATCCCTGAAGTATTAGTCATATGAAGTAAGTCAGGACAAATTCCAGCTCCTTCAAATTGTGCTATTACGTTATTAAAACTTATAATTTGATCTTCACAAATGAGTTGTGAATCAGGGTCTTCTGAAGCAATTAAATGAGAATAAATACTTTTAACATCAAGATTTGAAACTGTAAGCAATTGGAGGACTTCTGGAATTTCAGAAGGTTTAAATCCCAATCGATTAAGTCCCGTATTAATTTTAATATGAACAGGTAACTTTCTGGTAGAACTACTTTCGATCGCCTCTTTCATCCCTTGAAAGGAATAAATAGTTGGCTCTAACCTCAGTTCAAAAAGCGCTGAAAATTGACCGGCTTGAGGATGTAAAACAAGAATGGGGGTCTTTATTCCTGCGTTTCTTAGGGTTTCCCCTTCTATACCATAAGCAACAGCAAAATAATCAACGCCTAACTCTTCTAGTCGCTTGGCAATCGCTGATGCATCTGATCCGTAGGCATTAGCTTTTACTACGGCCATAAATTTATTTTTTGGAGCAATAAGACTTCTTAACGCCTTATAGTTGTGCTCCAATGCACCTAAATCGATTTCAAGTGTAGTTTTAGTGGTTAAAGGCATCCTTATCTTGGTTAACTTCCATTTGTTTGACTTTCTTGGAAAGTTGTTCTTTATAAAAAGCTGCTCTGCTTAACGGTTCATAGCTTTCGGTTTCTCCAAGCATCACTTGCTGATCTTCATTTGGAGCAGTACGGTGTGAAAATTGAGCTAAATTACCCGTCCTTGCACAAATCGCATGGACCTTAGTCACATATTCAGCCACAGCCATTAAATGAGGCATTGGACCAAAAGGGTTTCCTTTAAAATCCATATCTAAACCCGCAACGATGACTCGTATTCCGCGATTGGCTAAATCATTACAGACTTCTACAATTTCAGAATCAAAAAACTGAGCCTCATCAATTCCAACCACATCACAATCATCAGCCAAGAGTTTGATATGAGCAGCCGAAGGTACTGGAGTGGAACGAATCTGATTCTCATCATGAGAAACTACCATTTGTTCATCGTACCGAACATCGATCACAGGTTTAAAAATCTCAATCTTTTGCTTTGCAATTTTAGCCCGTTTAAGTCTCCGTATAAGTTCTTCAGTCTTCCCTGAAAACATAGATCCACAGATGACTTCTATCCATCCAAACTTATCGTTACCACTCGATGTATTCTCTAAAAACATAGCTGTTGATTTAGCGACTTCAAAAATACTAATTTACCCAATAATCAATAACAAAAACATCTTCAATATAAGGTGCTGCAATCGCACCAAAGGCTTTGTGAGCTGGATGTGGCAAATAGGCATCTCTACTTGCTTCACTTTCAAAGCTTAACAAAAAACAATGGGTGAGTTCTTTGTTTAATCCCTCAGGGGAATTATTGGTTCCCCACTCGAAAGCTTTAATTGTTAGTATCTGTTGTGGTAGCGCCTTAAAGGCAGCTATAATTTCATTTAATTTTTCCTGCGAAGTCGCCGCCTTAAATTTAAATGAAACCACATGTCTTAAAATAGGGTCTTCAGTTACAGCAACGGACACAGAAGTAGCATGGGCGTGGGTCATACTCGTAATAACAAACACCATAAAGAGTATAATTTTTTTCATAAGGTATTATTTTGACTCCTAAGTTAGTTTTTTTAACTTCATTTTTAGACTGCTTATGCATATAATAACCTAACTTTATGGCATGTTAACATCAAATTTAAAATCTGAAATCATTGCAATGGCTAAAGACATCTTGGAAAATCAAGATCATTTAGACAGTAATTCCATATATCATACAATTCAAAAACTGTATGAAAAAACACTTGTTTTAAATTACATAGAACAGCATAGTTTAGCATCAGAAATGATTGAGGAAGAAAATGCTATTGTGCTTAGATTTGAAAAATTAGCTGCTAACTTTTTAGCCACTAAAGAAAATATCCCCGAGTCCAACCCTCATCAAGATGACCTGATCACTTCAGGGATGATGACCATTAAAGATATGGTAGGACAAATGGAAGAACTTCCTGTGGACGAAGCCCTGGAGGCGGCTAGTAAGACGCTCAACGAGCAACTTTCGTCTGGGCTAAAATTAGGACTTAATGATCGATTAGCTTTTACGAAACATCTCTTTGATGATCACGCAGAAGATTTAACCCGCGTTCTCAATACCCTTACTACTATAGAAAGTAAAGAAAAAGCATTGGAATTCATCAATGCTTATATCAAGCCTGAATACAATAATTGGGTTGGAAAAGAAGCATATGAACGTCGTTTTTTAAATTTAATTCTCGCTCAATATTCGTAACAGTCTATGGCTAAACTTTATTTAGTTCCTACGCCTATTGGCAATCTAGAGGACATGACGTTAAGAGCCATCAGGGTCCTCAAAGAAGTTGATTTAATATTGGCTGAAGATACACGAACTTCAAAAAAACTCTTATCGCATTATGAGATTCCAACGCCCTTGCAATCGCATCATATGCATAACGAACATCAAACTGTCAATGGACTCGTTCAAAAGATAAAAAATGGAACACCAATGGCTTTAATCTCTGATGCAGGGACTCCAGCCATTTCTGATCCTGGTTTTTTACTTTCTAGAGCCTGCATCGAAGCAGGAGTAGAGGTCGAATGTCTTCCTGGAGCAACAGCTTTTGTTCCCGCACTGGTCAACAGTGGATTACCCTCGGATCGTTTTGTTTTCGAAGGGTTTTTACCTCCAAAAAAAGGAAGAAAAACTCGTCTAGAACAAATTGCTCAAGAACAACGTACGGTGATCCTCTATGAATCTCCTTATAAAATTGTTAAAACACTGGGGCAACTCATCGAGTACTGTGGTGCTGATCGAAACTGTTCGGTTTCTAGGGAACTCAGTAAGCTTTTTGAAGAGACCGTAAGAGGTACTCTTGCTGAAGTTTTAACTCATTTTGAACACAACACCCCTAAGGGAGAATTTGTAATTGTTTTAGGAGCTCACTAAGCCTTAATCTTTCCTAAAGACTTCCGAGAATTATTGTATTTTTACTGTCTAATTTTAGTTCTATGGAAAATCATATCAGCACCCTATGGAAGGGAGGCAACACCTTCGAATCCAATAATATGTCAGGTTATTCACTTACGATTGATTCCGATGAACCTGCTCCTGGACAAGCGTACTTTAGACCCAAAAATTTAATGCTTTCAGCTCTTGCTGGATGTACTGGTTTAGACGTGGTTTCTTTGTTTAATAAAATGAAATTAAGCGTCGATGAATTCTCTATTGAAATTAAAGCTCAATTAACCGAGGACCACCCTAAATATTATCATAAAGTCCATGTGGTTTATCATTTTCACGGTTCAGAACTCAATGAAGAGCGACTTAAACGATGTGTCGATCTATCCGCTGAAAAATATTGTGGTGTCGCTGAAATGTTCCGCCAATTTTCTGAATTAACGTACGCCATAGAATACCACCAATCATAAGATGCGATGGATTAGTAATGAACAAAAGGAGCCTCAAAAGGCACAAGCCTTAGCTCAAGCACTTGCTGTATCATTACCAATTGCTCAATTGCTCGTACAACGGGGAATTGATACCTATGAATCTGCTAAAGCATTCTTTAGACCTCATTGGGGGCAACTACATGATCCCTATTTAATGAAGGACATGGAGAAAGCCGTAGCGCGAATACTCCTGGCCTTATCTGTTGAAGAATCCATTATGATTTATGGCGATTACGATGTCGATGGTACGACCTCGGTTGCGCTGGTGAGTTCGTTTTTAAAAACACTAAGCAACAAGATCATCACCTATATCCCCGATCGCTATAGTGAAGGGTATGGTGTTTCTTATCAAGGAATCGATTATGCCGCTAGTCAAGGTATTGGTCTAATCATTGCCTTGGATTGCGGAATCAAGGCCATCGATAAAATTGCCTATGCCAAAGAAAAAGGTATTGATTTTATCGTTTGTGATCACCACAGGCCCGGAGCTGAATTACCAAAAACAGCAGCGATTCTTAATCCAAAACAACAGGAGTGCTCCTATCCCTATAAAGAATTATGTGGATGCGGTGTTGGTTTTAAACTGCTACAAGCACTTGCGATCAAGCTCGATATCAATGAACAGGAATTAGTTCCTTATCTGGATTTAGTAGCCACTGCTATTGGAGCTGATATTGTAGCACTGGATGGCGAGAATAGAACTTTGGCCGCACTTGGATTAAAGCAACTCAACAGCAGTCCTAGAGCTGGGTTTAAAGCCATCATAGAACAACTGGAACTCCAAGAACTTAGTATAACGAATGTGATTTATAGTATTGCACCAAGAATTAATGCTGCCGGAAGAATGAATCACGGTTCACAAGCCGTAGCATTTCTTGTTGAAACCGACCTATTCAACGCTAGAGAACTCGCCAAGAGGATCGATCAAAACAACAGTGATCGACGAGCTGTAGAGTCTCAAATCACCCAAGAAGCCTTAGATCAAATCATTTCCGATCAGGAAGAAGCATCGGCATCAACCGTAGTTTATGCTCCCCATTGGCACAAAGGAGTGATTGGAATTGTAGCATCAAGACTCATTGAAACCTATTATAGACCGACTATTGTTTTTACCAAAAGCGGCGAACTACTAACAGCCTCTGCCCGCTCCATCAAGGGTTTTGATCTGTATCGAGCGATTGATTCTTGTAAGGAACATTTGGTTCAATTTGGTGGTCATACAGCAGCTGCTGGAATCACGCTTAAAGAAACACACTATCCTAAATTCAAAAAAGCATTTGATTCGTATGTAAAAGCGCATGTAAGTGAAGAACTCAAAACACCTACAACTACCATTGATCTGTGTATTGAACTCCGTGACATCACTCCTAAATTTTATCGAATACTTCAGCAATTTGCTCCCTTTGGCCCGTCAAATTGGGCTCCTAATTTTTTAAGCAAACAGGTACAGGATTCAGGCTATGCTAAGACCGTAGGGGAAGAGGGTAACCACCTCAAGGCTCATTTTAAACAAGAAGATGCCTTTGGTATCGATGCAATTGGTTTTGGTCTAGGGAACAAGTTAGAGCTGATTACCGGAAGAAAAAAAGTGGATGTTGTTTATGCTATTGATCACAATACCTGGCAAGGAAACACGAAACTTCAATTAAAACTAAAAGACCTCAGGCCAGCTGAGAATGAGAATTAGTCATCAAAGGTATTGAGTTCAAATCCCTCCGTTGAATACTGCCCATAAGTAAAATGACTAATCCAGTCTCCTAAATTAATATACTTAGCGGTATTTTTTAAAGTGAGCTGCATGGGTAAATGTCGATGTCCAAATACAAAATAATCAATGGCTTCTTGCTCTAAAAGTTCCTTAGCATAAATGATCAACCATTCCTTGTCTTCCCCTAAGAAGTGAATGTCTTCTTCTCCAGAAATCAATTTGTTCTTCACCGATAAGTGCTGGGCAAGACGTACTCCAATATCGGGATGTAACCATTTAAACGCCCAGTTGCATAGGGAATTGGTAAAGACCTTCTTCATCATTTTATATCCCCGATCCCCAGGACCTAATCCATCTCCATGACCAATATAAAAAAGTTGATTGTCGATTTGAAAACGCTGCGGCTCAAAAAACACAGAAATCCCCAATTCTTCTTTAAAATAATCACGCATCCACAAGTCGTGATTTCCTACAAAAAAATAGATCGGAATTCCTTGATCAGAAAGTCGAGCAAGTGCTCCTAAGACTCGCGTAAACCCTTTTGGGACTACCTTGTTGTATTCGAACCAAAAATCAAAAAGATCCCCAAGTAGGAACAGCGCTTGTATATCCTGTTGTATGGAATCCAGCCAATTAATAAACTTAACCTCTCTTGGCCTACTGAGCTCTGGAGTTGGGGCTCCAAAATGCTGATCACTACAAAAGTAAATCTTCCGACCGGGAGAAGTATGAATCGTTATTGGGACTGTTGACATTGATTAAGGATTATCTTGAGCATACCATTCCGCAAAGGAACTGTCCGTTTCCTGAAGTTTTAAGCTGTACAGCTGAATAGATTCTGGCAATCTTTTTTGTATTTTCTTAGCGAAATCAAGCACCATATTTTCAGAGGTTGGCTGATAATCCGCTAATATGATATGATGCCCTTCTGCTTTGAGTCGTTGCGCTAACTCAAAATGAGGCGTATTTTTATTAAAGATCGTAGCATGGTCAAATAAATCGACAATTTCTTCCTTAACGATTGCTTTTAAATCTGAAAAATCAATTACCATCCCAAGTTTTACCTTAGAGGTATCTGTTATTGGAGATCCAAGAACTGTAACCGAAAGTTTATAACTGTGACCATGTACATTTCTGCATTTCCCATCATAACCGTATAACGCATGTCCAGTTTCAAAACTAAACATCTTTGTGATCCGTATCTTACTCATTATTTTCTTTTATATTTCTTCTTGCTACTTATCTTATTGTAGGCGTAAACGACTACCAATAAGAGTGCTAATCCAGCAAATAACATATTTCCCATTACTTCTTATATTTTTTTAATTGTTCTTGTGTATAGTCGGATACTGCTAATTGAGCAGTAGCTTCAGCATTAGCTTCCAAGAGCTGATCCCAGGACTCAGTGCCTTCCCAAAAAGTTGATTTTAGGGCCTTTATTGCCTGATCACTCCAGTTGCTCATCTGTACTAAACGATCCTTCAAGTCCTTATCTAAGGCTTCAAGAGAATCATACTTATGAGTAAATAATCCATTATCATAGGCCCAGTGGTGATCAAACCAGGTCGTAGGATTTAAACTCAATGATGAAAAAGCAGCAACACCAATCTTTCGAATTAGTGCAGGAGCAATAACCAGTGGGGCAATCCCTAAATTGATTTCAGATAATCGTAGCATTGATGTAGAGGTCGCAAAAGCCATATCACAGGCAGCGATAAGACCAACTCCTCCTCCAACTGCCTTAGCGTGTACGCGTGCTATGACGAGCTTTGGGCTTTTCTTAATGGCCAGAATAAGACGAGCAAACCCCATAAAGAACTCTTTAGATTCTTCCTTGGTAGCCAAAGCAACTACTTCACTGAGGTTAGCGCCAGCACAAAAAGCAGTGTGTTCATCGGAGCGTACTACTATAACTTTAATGTTCTCCTCCTTACTCCATCGAATGACCTCGGAGGCTAATTCCTTAAGCATCCTGGACGTACAAGAATTACCTGCAGGATGAGAAAACTTAAGATGAACGATAGCTCCTTCGATCCAATGTGATATAGCCCCTTGATTCATTTGTTATGTTTTGTATAAAATTAACCCTTTCTAGCTAGCGGTAAAAATTTAAACCTAAATTTTATAACTAAGGCTACATATCGAAGTAGGATCCAAAACCCAAATCCAATCCAAATTCCTTGTAACCCCCATCCCCAAAGATGAGTAAGGAATACAAATGGAATAAATCCAAAAAAAGAAGAGGTTAGGAGAACATTTCTGAGGTATTTAGTCTCTCCCAGTCCCTTGAATAAACCATCATAAATAAAAGCCAAAGCATTTAGTGGCATAAAAGCAATCACGATAAAAAATATGTCTTTAAATAGGCTTACCGCCTCAGGGTCATTGGAGAATAAATAGCCGATGGATTCATAAAAAATAATCCCAGTTCCCATAATCAACAGGCTTAACACTAATGCGTATATAGAGGTTTTGCGAATAAGTTCTTGAAGTGAACCGTAGGCTTTAGCCCCTAAAAATCGACCTCCCATTAAATTGGCAGCCGATGAAAATCCATCGATTAAAAAGGCAGAAAACAACCATAAATTAAAAGCGATGGTATGAGCTCCAATAGAGGCATTACCTAGGGCTGTAGCCGTTTGCACCGAATAAATCAAAGCAGCATTTAAGGCTAGGGTTCGAATGAAAAGATGCAAGCTCATTCGAACATAGCGTTTGAGTTCAGGATGAAGTTCTTGTTGTAGTCTAATTCGAAAATTTGTTTTTCGATACATCAATACCAGCGACAGAAGAGCCATTACTGCTTGAGCAATCAAACTCGCCCATGCCGCTCCTTCCAGGTACATTGCAGGCACAACTCCTTCCCAACCAAATACAAAGAGGTAATCTAAAAAAACATTTAATATAGCTCCTACGGCTGCAATAATCATCGGCCAAAAAGTGTTCTGAAGCCCTCTAAACATTCCAAAGACTGCGAAGGTGATCAATGTTAACGGAAACCCCCATATGCGTATTTTAAAATAGGACTCACAGTAGTCAAGTAACGTTCCTTGAGCGTTCATCAACTCTAAAATTGGACGCATAAAAAAAAGTGATCCCAGGACCAAAAAAAAACTGATTCCCAAATTAATCAGTAATGCCTGAGCGGGTAAATTTTTTAATTCATCAAGCTGTCGCTTTCCTAGATATTGTGCGATTAAAGAAGCAAGGGCTGCTCTTGATTGACCTAAAACCCATATGAGCATAGACAGATAAGAGCCTACAATCCCAGCAGCGGCTAAAGAAACTAACCCCTGTTCTGGAATATTCCCTACAATAGCAGTATCCGTAAGTGAAAGCAAGGGCTCTGCGATACCTGCTATAGTAGCAGGAATTGCTATGTTAAAAATAGATCTTCTAGAAATTGGGGCTGTTGTACTCATTTAAAGGACAAAGGTAGAGAAGATATTTTAGTCCATAAACTTTTAAAATGGATTAAACCTTTTGTAACTTTAATGATTTAATAGCTAATAATATAGTTTAATTATGCGATTTGTGCTCCTGTTATTTTTTACTCTTGGGATAACTCTTGGAAGTTATGGCCAACAAGATCCCATTGCGCTTAAAGAAGTAACGGTAAAAAAAAAGAATCGTAAAAAAAGAAAGCCAAAAAAGATTAGCCCCCTCAATCGCTATAAAGTAGATGTTCACGCAACAAATTTATTTCAGGCGATTCGAAAACAGCTTGGCAATGCCCGTTTAGATAAAAATACCAATAAAGTCGTGCTCTTAATGGATCGACTCTATGCCCCTACATCAGGATCTAAATACGCTATATGGGTTATTGATGGAGATATCTATGGAGAACAAATGCCTTCAGGATTAGATTTTAATTCCATCAGAAATGTCACCGTATTAAAAACAGTGCTCGAAACCTCTGCCTATGGATTTAGAGGCTCAAGTGGCGTTATTGAAATCACCACTTCAGCCAAAAAAAATTAATGGCACATAAGCCTCAGCTTGAGGACATCACGTTGCCTATGGCGTTTTTTCTATAAAAGGATGTTTAGGATC
>Ga0181576_10003779_pt1 | contig 11084 bp, 8 predicted proteins | sample 101ome_22_FD_132464 | JGI IMG/M metagenome (GOLD analysis project Ga0181576, IMG submission 132464) | Coastal salt marsh microbial communities from the Groves Creek Marsh, Skidaway Island, Georgia - 101412BT metaG (megahit assembly) | ecosystem: Environmental > Aquatic > Marine > Intertidal zone...
TAAGAATCGTTTTACGCGAAATGGGTTTTCTTAGATTCACAAATAAAACGAATAGGTATAGTGATTAATCGTGTGCTTGAGTTTGCTCACTTCATGTCCCCTGTTAGTTAAATTTAAGCACACTCTAACATTCGATTTCATCAACTCATCTATTCCAGAATTAGATATCTAATTTTAGAACACCTGATCCAATTTATTAGCGCTTTAGTGAACTTATGAATTATCTAAATTACGCATAACAAAAAAAACTATTTAAGGAGAAAAATATGAAAAAAATAAGTCACTACTTATCTTTTGCATTCTTGGCTTTAATGTTTCTAGGGGGACCCAGTTTCTCTGCTGAAAGTACAGTAGGGGCTGAAACACAATATGTTTTTAACACGTTGTTGTTTTTAATATGTGGTTTTCTAGTGATGTTTATGGCGCCAGGATTTGCAATGTTAGAATCAGGAATGGTTACATCAAAAAGTGTATCAACCATTGCCGCTAAAAACATAGGATTATTTTCTATCGCTGGAATTATGTTCTGGATGTTTGGCTATAACTTAGCATACGGTATTCCTGAGGGCGGATATATTGGAACGCTTACTCCATGGAGTGATGGTTCTAGTTTAGAAACTGGTTATTCAGACGGATCAGATTGGTTTTTCCAAATGGTCTTTTGTGCAACTACAGCTTCTATTGTTTCAGGTACTTTAGCTGAGAGAATTAAAATTTGGCCATTCTTTATATTTACAGCAATTTTAACTGGTATCATTTATCCAATTGAAATGGGCTGGCAGTGGGGTGGTGGCTGGTTATCAGCTGCTGGCTTCTCAGACTTTGCTGGATCAACTTTGGTTCATGCTGCAGGTGGTTCTGCTGCAATAGCAGGAGCTATTGTTTTAGGTCCTAGACTTGGAAGATTTACAAAATCTACAGCTGAAAAACCTATGCCTCCGTTTGCAAATTCATCAATTCCACAAGTTACGATTGGTGTATTTATTCTATGGTTTGGTTGGTTTGGATTTAATGGAGGATCACAACTAGCTCTAGGGACAGTTGATGATGCAACAGCAATTGCTAAAATTTTTATTAATACAAATCTAGCGGCTTGCGGTGGAGTTATTGCCAATGCATTAGTGACAAGATTTTATTCTGGAAAAACAGATGTCATTTTGATGTTAAACGGTGCTCTAGGTGGATTGGTTGCAATTACCGCTGAACCTTTAGCTCCAACTCCTTTTACAGCAATAATTATTGGTGCGATTGGTGGAGTAATAGTAGTTGTAGGTACAAAACTATTATTCAAATTAAAAATAGATGATGTTGTAGGTGCAATTCCAGTTCACTTCTTTGCAGGAATCTGGGGAACACTTGCAGTTCCAATCACAAATACTGATACTAATTTTGCATCACAATTACTTGGTGTCATTAGTGTTACAGGCTTTGTTTTTGTGGTGTCGTTTATCATCTGGAAAATATTAGCAGCTACAGTTGGTATTCGAGTAAGTAAAGAAGCAGAGACCAAAGGAACAGATATTGCTGAAATTGGTGTCGTTGCTTATTCAATTAGAGATTAAACTCGTTTAGTTTAGTTATAACTTAAGGCCCGGTTAACCCCGGGCCTTTTTTATTTATTTTAGTCATGTCTGAGTTGCATAAATAATATTTTTGATAAATTTTTTTTTTTGTACATTTGAATTATGAATTGGAAAAAATTAGAGACATTTAAAAATATCTCAAAATTTAAAAGTTTTAATCATGCATCAAAAATTTTAAATAAATCTCAGTCGAGTTTTAGTCGAGATATTATGAGTTTAGAAAAAGATTTAGGTTTTAAATTGTTCAATCGTCATATGAAAACTGGAATTCAACTTACAGAAAAAGGAAACGAATTACTCAAGCTTATCAAGAATTTTGATAATAATTTAAATGTTTTTTTAAAATAAATAATTTATTTATAAATCAACATTATTGTAACTCCAAAAATAAAAACCAAAATACCGATAATTTCTATTATTTTTACTTTTTCTTTAAAAAAAATTGTTGAAGAGAAGTAACTAAATAATAATTCGATTTGACCCAAAGCCCTAACAAAAGAAGATTGAATGAGGGAGAAAGCATAAAACCAAGATAAGGTTCCTAAAAAACTACAAAAACCAGCTACTAAACATTGATATTTATTTTCATAAAGTTTTTTAAACTCAGATCTTTCAAAAATATAAATATAAATTGTCATTAAAATAGTTTGGAAAGTTACTCCAAAAAATAGTGTACAAAGTGCTTTTTCAAATTTTGAGTCGAAGCTATCAAGACTTAATGTTGCTCCTCGATACAAAACTACGCTTAATCCTAAAAAAAACCCTGTAATAATTCCAATTATTGTTGTTTTAGAAAATAAATTTTTAAAAAATAAGTTAAGATTTTTTACTGAAAATATAATAATCCCAATTGTTGAAATTATAACACCGCAAGTTGCAAGCGCACTTAGCGTATCTCCAAATAATACTAACTCTAAAATTACAATTTGAATAACCTCAGTTTTACTTAAAGATGTTCCAACTATAAAATTAGAAAATTGAAATAAATAAAGCATAATAAAGGTAAAAATAATTTGAGCAATTGATGCTGATATAAAATAAATGATAAAAGTTTTATGTGATAGGGCTTCAGTAATTACTGAAAAATCTTGAAAATATAAAAAAAATAAAGCTACAGCAAATGGGCATGCAAATGCAAATCTTACGTAAGATGATGCAAAAGTTGAGACATTTTTGTTTATATTTTTTTGTAAAGTGAACCTAAGATTTTGTAAAAAGGCTGCAAAAATTGTAACAATTATCCAATTCATAAAGCTTAATATTTTTTATTGTTGTTATATACTTTATTCAAATGAGTAGTGAACAACAAAACATCTTTGAGCATCTTGATCCAGAGGAAATTCACGAATGGATACAGTCTTTAGAAGGTGTAATTCAAAGATCAGGTAGAGAAGGCGCTAAAGTCATTCTAGAGGCTGTTGAGCAAAGAGCAAAAGAATTAAGAGTTTTATATTCCCCGCTTCCATATTCGCCATATAGAAATACAATTTCACAGCACGACCAGGGTGTTTATCCAGGAGACTTGCAGATTGAAGAAAGAATAACTGCAATTTTAAGATGGAATGCATTGGCCATGGTCATGAAAGCTAACAAAAATTATGGAGGAGTAGGTGGACATATCGCAAGCTATGCATCTTGTGCAGAAATATTTGAGACGGGGTTTAATCATTTTTTTAAAGGTGGAAAAGATGCTGATTTAGTTTTTTATCAACCTCATTCTTCTACTGGGATTTATGCACGAGCTTTTCTTGAGGGAAGATTAACTGAAAATCATTTAAATAATTATAGACACGAGACTAAAGAAGATGGCTTATCTTCATATTGTCATCCATATTTAATGAAAGATTTTTGGAGTTTTCCCACAGGATCTATGGGGATTGGACCGTTAAGCGCAATCTATCAGGCAAGATTTTTAAAATACTTAGAAAATAGAAACTTAAAAAAAACTAATAAAAGAGTTTGGGGTGTATTTGGGGATGGTGAGATGGACGAGCCTGAAAGTTTAGCAGGTTTATCTTTGGCCTCGAGAGAAAACTTAGACAATCTTACATTTATAATTAACTGTAACCTACAAAGATTAGATGGACCTGTTCGTGGAAACGGACAAATTATACAAGAATTAGAATCTTTATTTAAAGGAGCAGGTTGGAACGTTATTAAAGTATTATGGGGTTCAGAGTGGGATAAAATTTTTTTAATGGATAAAAATCACTCTTTGCTTAAGCGTTTTGCAGAAACTGTTGATGGAGCTTATCAAACTTTAGGCGCTAGGGATGGAGCTTATAATTTAAATAATTTTTTTGGAAGAAACGAAGAAGCTTTAAAACTTGTTTCTTCGATGACTGATGATGAAATTGATAAGTTAAAAAGAGGGGGTCATGATTTTAAAAAGTTATACTCGGCTTTTCAACTAGCTACAGAGACAAAAGGGCGACCTACCGTCATTTTAGCTAAAACAAAAAAAGGTTTTGGGATGGGTAAAGCAGGTGAGTCTAAAATGACAGCTCACCAAGCTAAAGAACTAGATTTTGAGGCTTTAAGAGAATTTAGAAATCGTTTTAAATTAGATATTCCTGATAATAAATTAGAGAATTTAGAATTCTATAAGCCAGCAGATGAATCAGATGAAATTAAATATTTAAAACAAAGAAGAGAAAGACTTGGTGGATTCATACCAGAGAGAAAGTTTTTAAAAACTTCAATTTCTGTACCAAAGCTTGAAGAGCATTCAAAATTCTTGATTGAAAAAAGTGATCGTGAATATTCTACAACAACATCTGTGATTAGATCTTTAGGGAGTATTTTAAAACATAAAACGCTTGGGCCAAAAGTTGTTCCAATCGTTGCGGATGAAGCGAGAACCTTTGGTATGGCTAATTTATTTAGTCAAATTGGAATTTATTCTCCAAAAGGTCAGTTATATGAACCAGAGGACTCAACTTCTATTTTAAAATATCTTGAGTCAAAAGATGGTCAGTTGTTAGAAGAGGGTATTAATGAAGCGGGAGCCATTGCATCATGGAGTGCAGCGGCCACAAGTTATAGCAATCATAGTTTTCCAATGATGCCTTTTTATATTTTTTATTCAATGTTTGGCTTTCAAAGGGTTGGTGATTTGATTTGGGCAGCTGCTGATCAAATGCCTAGAGGATTTTTAATTGGTGCAACGGCTGGTCGAACAACTTTATCAGGTGAAGGATTACAACATCAAGACGGACAAAGTCATTTATTTGCATCTACAATTTCAAACTTACGATCTTATGATCCTTGTTTTGCAAATGAACTCGCAATTATTTTTGACGAAGGAATGAGAAGGATGATGCAAGATCAAATTGACGAGTTTTATTATTTAACTGTCTATAATGAAAAATACTCTCATCCTGAAATCAATTTATCAAATAAAGAAGATGTAATGAAAGGTGGCTATTTATTCAAAGATAATACTAATGATAACATTAATATTAATTTGATGGGTTCAGGACCAATTTTTAGAGAATGTATAAAAGCGAGTGAAATTTTAAAGAATGAATATGGCATTGGATCAAAATTATTTAGTATTACAAGTTATACTGAGTTAGAAAAGAATTGTAGAGAAACTAAAAGACATAATCTTTACAACCCATCTAAAATTAAAAAAAATCACTTAGAAGAAATATTAGGTAATAATGACCCTATCATTGCAACATCAGATTATGTCAGAGCTTATGCTCAAATGATTTCAAGTTACTGCACTAATAAGTTTGTTCCAATGGGAACAGACGGGTTTGGGAGGAGTGATACCAGGGACAATCTAAGAGATTTTTTTGAAATTGACTATAAGCATATTGTTATTGAATCGCTCTTTTCTTTATTTGAAGAGCGCAAAATATCTTTAGATAAATTAGAGGATGCTTTAAAAACTTACCAATTTCAATCAAATTTAGATCATCCTTGGAAAAGATAAATCTTGTCTTTAAATTAAAAAAAATATTTAATACTTTTATTTAAACAAGGGGGATAAATGAAAATATTAAGAAAAATATTTCTTACATTAATTTTAGTTTCATTTGCGTCAGCATCTTTTGCAGAAACTAAAATGAGAATAACTTTACAACTTCCTTTAAAAGCTCACTTAGGTCAAAACTTGTTAGTTTTTAAAAAGGAATTAGAAAAAAGGTCAGACATTAAAGTTGAAATCTATGACTCAGCTCAGCTTTATAAAGATAAAGAGGTTCCACAAGCAGTTGGATCTGGAGCCATTGAAGCGGGTGTAGCATCAATTACAAGGTTTGCAGGAACTAATCCTGAGGTTGATGTTTTTTACTTACCTTTTTTATTCGATAATGAATCAAAAGTTAGAAAAGCTACAGCTCAAGGATCTAAAATTAGATCTATCTTAGACCCGGCAATTGCAAAGACGGGAGCTATGCCACTCTATTATCAAGCCTATGGAGCGGCAGTGATGTTATCAAATGGCAAACCTATGAAAACTCCGGATGATTTTAAAAACAAGAAAGTCAGAGTTTTTGGTAAAACTTTAGGAGCATTTGTGTCTTCTCTAGGTGGTAAACCAACTTTAATATCAGGTTCAGAGCAGTACCTTGCTTATCAAAGAGGAACAGTTGATGCAGGTATGACCGGTGTATCAGGGGTTAAATCAAGAAAATTATATCAAGTGATGGATACTCTAACAGTAACTAATCATGGTGATATTGAATTTTTATTAGTTGTTAATCAAAAATGGTACAACAAATTAAATTCTAAACAAAAACAAGCTATTCAAGAAGCGTCAAAAATTGCTGAAAAAGCAGTAAGAGATGATATGGCGAATATTGAAGCTGGAGCTTACAAAGTTGCAAAAGAAAATGGAATGAAAATTGTAAAACTTTCAAATTCAGAACTTAATGCACTTAAAAAAGCTTCTGCATCAGTTATTGATGATTTTATATCAAGAACTGGTGGTAAAGGCGGAGTTGGCGATCAATTAGTCAAAGAAGCTAAAAAACTATAATTTAATTCTCTGTCCCATCTTAAAAGATGGGACAGATTAAAAAATCTTGGACAAAATTATTAAATATTCTGGTTATCTAGCTTCTGCTTGTTTTATTACAATCGGATTTATTATTTCTTATGAGGTGATATCACGTTACATTTTTAATGCACCGACAGTTTGGGTTAATGAGATATCAACTTTTCTTCAAATATGGGCAACATATTTAGCAATGACTTATTCGTTTCACCATAAAGATTTTATTCGAATAACTGTCATTTATGACCGGGTTGGTGATAAGACAAAAAAAATTTTAGACTTTTTGTCATTATCAGTAATGATTTTTTTTAGTTCATTTGTCGTTTATTATGGATGGTTAATAGCCCATGACTCTTTTGTAGTAGGCAGAACAAGTTCCACTATTGTAGATTTACCTTCTTTTTTAACCGAATATGCCATTCCTATTTGTTTTGGAATGTTATTAGTAAGACTTATAATTGAAATTTTTCAGTCCATTAAAGGTCTAATAAAAACATGACCGTTTTTATAATTATTTTTTCTTTATTTTTTATTTTATTTTTAGGTGTTCCCATTGCATTTGCTCTTGGTTCGATAGGTTTATCATTAATGTTATTGGGAGATATTTCTCCAATGATGTTACCCCAAACTTTTTATAGCGTTGGAGATAACTTTATTTTACTTGCAGTTCCTATGTTTTTAATGATGTCGAATATTTTATTAAAAGCAGGCGTAGGTGAAGATTTATTTAATTTTGCCCAAAGTTGGGTCGGGAATTTTCCAGGCGGTTTAGCAATTGCTACCATTGTGTCATGCAGTATTTTTGCGGCAATTTCAGGATCTTCAGTTGCAACTGCTGCTACGATATCAACGGTTGCTTTTCCGGCAATGATTAAGAGAGGATATCATCGAAACTTCACGCTAGGAATTTTGGCAGCGGGTGGAACATTAGGAATTTTAATACCCCCTTCAATTCCGATGATTGTTTATGCGTTTGTTGTTGAGGAATCTGTTTTAACAATGTTTTTAGCTGGGATTGGTCCAGGGATCATGCTTGCACTTTTTTTTATAATTTTTTCTATTTTTTACGTATTAGTTTTTAACAAAGAAGTTCAAAATGTAAAAAGTACAAGAGAAGAAAAAATTGAATATACAAAAAAAGGCTTACCCATTTTATTAATGGCTTTTATCATGCTTGGGGGTATTTATGCAGGAATTTATACCCCAACAGAAGCGGGTGGTATTGGTTTTTTAATTTCATTTATCTATGTTGTTGTGAAGAAAAGAATAGACCTAAAAGGTTTCATCCAAGCTGGTCTGGACACCATGAAAACAACAGTAACGATTTTTATTATCATTGCTGGCGCAAAGATTTTTGGTAAGGCGATTTCACTTTATAGAATACCACAAGATATTTCAGGTTTTATAGTAACGAATATTAATGAGCAGGGCATGTTTATTTTAGTTGTTTGTATAACGCTTTTAATTTTAGGTTTTATCATGGAAACGTTATCTTTAATTTTAATTATGATGCCGATTTTTTCATTATCAATTGCAGCTATGAATATTGATATTATTTGGTTTGGTATCATTTTTACAATTATGATTGAGTGTGCATTAATTACTCCTCCTGTTGGATTAAACATTTATGTTCTTCAGGCCATTGGAAAAGCCAAAATGGAAGAAATTGGAAAAGGTGTAGCTCCCTTTGTATTGATTATGATTTTTGCAGTTTTAGTTATTTACTTTTTCCCAGATATTGCGCTATATATTCCGTTTAAACTATGACCTTATTCAATTCATTAAATTCCAAAAAAAGATCTCAAGAGCTTAAACAACTTTTAGATAACGAAAAGCTAGTTACCCTTCCAGGGTGCTATGATGCTTTATCAGCTAAATTAATTGAACATTCAGGAATTAAAGCTGGTTTTATGTCAGGTTTTTGTGTTTCTTCTACCCGTCTTGGAATGCCTGATACTGGTTTAATTTCATATACAGAGATGCAAGACCAAGTAAGAAATATTTCAAATATTACATCAATTCCTTTTCTGTTTGACGGTGATACTGGCTGGGGAAATGCTGGTAATATTTTTAGAACGGTAAGAGGTTATGCTGATGCCGGTGCGGCTGCAATTATGATTGAAGATCAAAAATGGCCAAAAAAATGTGGTCATACTAAAGGAAAAGATGTTGTTGATCTGGAAGAAGCAAAATCAAGAATAAAAGCAGCAGCTGATGCAAGTAAAATTAATGGTGAAAAAGATATTTTAGTTATGGCAAGAACTGATGCGATTGCAACGAGAGGACTGAAAGATGCAATTGATCGAATGAATATGTTTAAGGAACTAGGTGCTGATTTATTGTTTGTTGAAGCTATTAAATCAAAAGAAGACATGAAAACGGTTATTAAAGAAGTACCAGGTTATCATATGATCAATTTAATTGAAGATGGCGAAACACCTCTTTTAGAAATTAACGAACTTGAAGATATTGGTTTTAAGATTGCAGTTCTTCCGCTCACACTAATGAGCGCTTCAGTAAAAACAATGCAAGAAAGTTTAAATAATATTAAAAATAGAAAATATAATACTAATGTTTCTAAGTTTGAAGATCTAAGAGATGTTGTTGGATTTAATGAGTATTATAAAATTGAAGATAAATACAAGTCTTAAGCTTTTTTTCTGTAATTATAGTATCCCGCAAAACCCAAAAAGATAAGCGCAAATGGATAAACCCAATCTTTATTAGGTCTATCAATATTCTCTATTCTAATTTCATTTATAATATCACCTGTTTCTAATCCTTTTTTCTTAGCTTCACCATTCCATTTCAAAGTATCAATAATAATTTGATTATCTTGAGTTGCTACATTGATACCAAATTCTTCAAATGAAAAATTATTCTCAATTTCATTTTTTTTAATTTCAAACATTTTATATCTTGGTCCGTAGGCTGTTTGTCTTGTGATTTTGATCTGTACATTTTGATCTTTATTAAATTTAAATTCATTAATAGAATTTGTATTAAGTTGTACTTGATTAAATTCAGGTGAAAACTGATCCATAATAAAACCTGGTCTAAATAGAGCCATAGAAATGACCAGAAAGATAATAATTTCAAACCATCTTAGTTTATTAACAAACCAACCTTGAGTAGCGGAAGTAAATGCAAGAATTGCAATCAATGAGGTGACCATAACAATTAACGCGTGGAACCAATCTTCAACACCAATTAATAATAATTCATTATTAAAAATAAATACGATCGGTAAAATTCCTGTTCTTAAACTATACCAAAATGCCTGAATTCCAGTTTTAATAGGATCAGCTCTTGAGATGGCAGCCGCTGCATAAGATGCAAGTCCAACTGGGGGCGTCACATCAGCCATTAATCCATAATAAAAAACGTAGAGATGAACTGCAATTAACGGAAACACATAACCAGATGCACCACCAACCTCAACAACAACGTTTGCCATTAGAGCTGCAACGACCAAATAGTTTGCAGTCGTTGGTAGCCCCATTCCTAAAACAATACAGAGAAATGCAGTTAAGCCTAATAAATAAATAATGTTTCCACCAGATATAGCCTCAACTACAATAATTAAATTGTTTGATAATCCGGTTGAAGATACTGCTCCAACAATAATTCCTGCAGTTGCAATAGCAATTCCAACACTAATCATATTAACCGCACCTTTTTCAAAACCTGTGATAACTTTATTAAAAGCTTGAACCAAACCTACTTGAATGGATTGACCTTCTTTTCGACAAGTCATTATTTCGCTGATTAAAATAATAAAAATTAAAGAGAAAATAGAATAAAAAACAGCTGATGCTGCTGTCCAGTTCATAACAAGTAGAAGGTAAATTAAAACGCCAATCGGTATTAAAAAATGTATTCCACTTAAAAAAGTTTGTTTTAATGGTGGAATATCTTTTTCAGGTAATCCTTTTAAATCAAGTTTTAAAGCTTCGATGTGAGAAATATAAAATAATGCAATGTAAGAAATAACAGCTGGTAAAAATGCATGGGTAACCACAGTTAAATAAGGTATCCCAAGAAGCTCTGCCATCAAAAAAGCAGCAGCTCCCATAATAGGTGGCATAATTTGACCATTAACCGAAGCAGCAACTTCAATTGCCCCAGCTTTAACAGCCGGAAGTCCAGTTTTTTTCATAATAGGAATAGTAAAAGTTCCAGTTGTTACTGTATTTGCAACGGATGAACCTGAAATCATACCAGTTAATCCTGATGCTAAAATAGCTGCTTTTGCAGGACCTCCTCGCATTTTACCAACAAGTGCAAATGCTAAATTTAAAAAATATTTTCCACCTCCTGCAGCATCTAAAATAGATCCAAATAAAACAAATAGAAAAATAAAGCTTACAGAAACACTAATAGGAATTCCAAATATAGCCTCACCACTCAGCCAATGATAGCCAACTAATCTTGTAATCGATAAACCCGCATGAGCAATAAGATCAGGCATTTGCTGACCAAAAAGAGAAAAA
>Ga0181576_10003789_pt1 | contig 11065 bp, 10 predicted proteins | sample 101ome_22_FD_132464 | JGI IMG/M metagenome (GOLD analysis project Ga0181576, IMG submission 132464) | Coastal salt marsh microbial communities from the Groves Creek Marsh, Skidaway Island, Georgia - 101412BT metaG (megahit assembly) | ecosystem: Environmental > Aquatic > Marine > Intertidal...
GAACCACGGATTGCACAAAACCAAGAAAGTTCTCATCGCGCGCTACAAAATCGGTCTCGCTGTTGACTTCAACCATCGTTCCGAAACTGCCGTCCTCGGCAGTTTGAATCGCGACCACACCATCAGCGGCTGTTCTGCCCGCTTTCTTTGCCGCCTTCATGCCACTTGACTTGCGTAACGCCTCGATAGCGGCATCGATGTCGCCATCGGCCTCGGCCCATGCTTTCTTGCACTCGAGCAGGCCAAGTCCTGTTCTTTCCCGGAGTTCCTTTACCAATGCAGCAGACATGGTCTCACCTCTTTAAGTCGCCCTCCGCACGAGGACAAGTCGAAAATGTGAGGGCCGAGGCCCTCGTAATGCTTGTTACCTGACTGAAAAACAGATCAAGAGGCTGTAGGTTCAGCTTCTACTGCCTCACTGCTATCAGAGGTTGCAGACGCTTCAGTCGCCTCTGCTTCAGCTGACGCCGCTACCACAGGCGCCGCTTCCTCAGCGACCGGTTCACTCTGCTCAGTGACCTCGACAAATTCATCCACAGCCATTACTTCTCCAGCCTGTGCTCTTCCAGCGAGCACTGCATCGGCAACCGCCGCTACATAAAGTTTGATGGCACGAATCGCATCGTCGTTGCCCGGAATCACGTAGTCCACGCCGTCTGGGTTGCTATTGGTATCGACGATACCGATAACGGGGATACCGAGTTTGTTTGCCTCTGTGACCGCAATGCGCTCGTGATCTACGTCGACCACGAACAACACATCGGGCAAACCCGACATCTCTTTGATGCCTCCGATGGAGCGCTCAAGCTTTTCCTTCATTCGGGAGCGCATCAGCGCTTCTTTCTTGGTCAGCTTGGCGAACGTCCCGTCTCGCTCCTGCTCCTCAAGCTCTCTGAGTCGCTTGATCGAGGCCCGAATCGTTTTGTAATTGGTGAGCATACCGCCGAGCCAGCGGTGGCTGACAAAAGGCATCCCGCACCGTCTGGCCTGCTCTTCGATAATTTTGCCTGCGGCACGCTTTGTGCCCACAAACATGACCTGATTTTTCTTTTCGGCGAGTCGCTGTACGGTCTGTAACGCCTCATTGAAGGCGGGTACCGTGTGCTCCAGGTTGATAATGTGAATCTTGTTGCGGGCCCCAAAAATGTATTGGTCCATTTTGGGGTTCCAGAATCGTGTCTGGTGTCCGAAGTGCGCACCTGCCTGCAGCAAGTCACGCATACTTACTTGCGTCATAACTCAACTCTCTGTTTGGGTTTCACTTCCGTCTCCCCAGCGGCTCCAACCAACTATGTCGGCACCCGGGTCCGCAACTGCGAGGAAACGTGCTATTTGCCTGTATGGCAGTCGCTGAGTAGCGCTCAGCGGCGCGCTTTATACCACAGCCCCGCCTCTAGTAAAAGCGGGCCCCATTTGATGTCCAGAGTCGGGTACACTGCGCGTCTCTTCATCAACGCAACATAGTCAGCCAGCGAGTTATGAGCGCCATCAAGCCAAAAACCGGATCTGAGCTCGACGGGATGCGTGAGGCCGGACGTCTCGCTGCGGAAGTACTCGAAATGATCGCCCCGCAGGTGGTTGTCGGGATGACCACCAGCGAAATCGACCGAATCTGTCACGACCACATTGTGAACGTGCAGAAAGCCATCCCGGCTCCCCTCAATTACAAGGGTTTTCCCAAATCGATTTGCACCTCAGTCAATGAGGTCATCTGTCACGGCATCCCTTCTGACAGCAAGAAATTGCGGAACGGCGACATCATTAATATCGATGTGACAGTGATCAAAGACGGATGGCACGGCGATACCAGCATCATGGTCGGGGTGGGGGACGTAGCGCCCCACGCAGAGAGATTAATGCGAGTCACTCAGGAGTGTCTCTATCAGGCTCTCGCGCTGATCAGACCTGGCGCCACTTTGGGCGATCTGGGGCAGGTCATTCAACAACACGCCGAATCCAATTATTACTCGGTAGTCAGAGAATACTGTGGCCACGGTATTGGCCGCGTATTTCACGAAGAGCCACAGGTTCTGCATTACGGCAAGGCGGGAACCGGGCTGCGCCTTGAACCGGGGATGACCTTTACAGTGGAACCGATGATCAATGCCGGCAAACGCTACACCAAACTCAACGCCCGGGACGGGTGGACGGTGACTACGCGCGACGGCCGTCTCTCGGCTCAGTGGGAGCACACGATTGCGGTCTCGGAATCGGGTTGCGAGGTGCTGACCCGGAGGCGGGATGAAACCCTCCCCTTCTAGCACGGCCGTGGCAACAAACTTTCCTCAAATTGCTGATTTCCTGTCAGACAGCGAAACATCCTCCCTTGCTGTCCGCCGCTACCTGCAGGGTGCCAAAGCGCACATCGCCGAATTATTTCAGCCCGGCAAACCCGTTTCACCGTTGCTGGTTGCAGCAAGCGACTCGGTAGACGCCGCGCTACAACACCTTTGGGCCGAGCACGTGGGGGACGACGCCGAAGCCGCATTGATCGCAGTAGGGGGGTATGGAAGAGGCGAACTGTTTCCCCAATCGGACGTCGATATTCTGGTGCTAACCCGCGAGGCGCCGGGTACGGCACTATCGGAGAAATTCGAACGCTTCATTACAAGCCTTTGGGATACCGGACTGCAGATTGGACACAGTGTGAGGACGCTGACGGAGTGCGAAGCACTCGCTAGAGATGACCTGACGGTGGTGACCACCATGATGGAGGCGCGTCATCTCAGCGGCGATGCTGCGCTGGAACCCATTTTGAGAGCGACGATCGACATCTCCAAAATGTGGCCACCCAATGATTTCATCCGCGGCAAGCTCGGGGAGCAGCAAAATCGTCACGACAAACACAGCAACACGGAATATGCGCTCGAACCGAATATCAAGAGTTCTCCCGGAGGGCTGCGAGACCTGCAGGTCATCGAATGGATCACGCTCAGGTGCTTTGATGTCGGTCTCGATCTCGTCGACGAACCCGATTTCTTGAGCCGAATTGAACTTGAGCAGCTCAAGGAAGCCAAGGAATTCCTTAGTCAGGTGCGCTTCGCCTTGCATAAGTTGGCCGGGAGAGCGGAAGACCGACTGCTTTTTGACCATCAAAAAAAACTCGCCGGCATTTGGGGCATGGCAGATGGAGACAAGCTAGCGGTCGAACAATTCATGCAGATGTATTACCGCTGGATGAAAACCCTGAGCCAACTGAACGAGCTATTAATTGAGGTCTTTGAGCACCGCCTGTCGGTAGCGTCCGACCAAGTGATCCGCATTGTCGATGAAGACTTTGAAGTCAGCGATAGTCGGATTCGCACACGCCATGACTCGGTCTTTATCGACAACCCCAGCAACCTGCTGCGCGTGTTCGTGCTGATAGGCAATGACCCGCTAGTGGATCGGATCGAGCCGAACACCCAGCGATTGATAAGGCGGGACGCGCACTTGATTGACGAACAATTCCGCGCGAAACCAGTGAATAGAGCACTATTTTTAGAGGTCCTTGGCGTACCTCACAACATGACCAAACAATTGCGAAGAATGTCCCGACACGGCGTTCTGGGGCGCTACTTGCCAGCCTTCGGCGCGATTATTGGACAGATGCAATTCGATCTGTTTCACGCCTATACCGTTGATGCGCATACCACCGAGGTCATCGCAAACACTCGACGTTTCATGCGCGCCGACTACACCGACCGTTTTCCGGTATCCACTCGCATCGCGCGAAGACTTCGAGACCCTCGCCTTCTGTACATCGCGGCGCTGTTTCACGATATAGGCAAAGGCCGGGGTGGAGACCATTCCGAGTTGGGCGCAACGGACGCAGAACAGTTCTGCGTCGAGCACGGGTTATCCGCAGAGGATACCGAGCTCATTGTATGGCTGGTGAAAAACCATCTTCTTATGAGCCATATTGCGCAACGTCGCGACATCTCAGATCCCCAGGAAATATTACGGTTCGCCGAGATTATGGGGACTCAAGAGCGGCTGGACTATCTGTATACCCTGACGGTTGCCGATATCGCTGGCACCAATCCGGAGCTTTGGAACGCCTGGCGATCGTCACTGATGCGTCAGCTTTATACCGAAACGCGAAGAGCCCTGAGCAGAGGGTTTGAGAATCCGCTCGAGCGAGACGAAGTGATCGCCGCAACCAAGCGCGCGGCTGCTGAATTACTGGAATACCGCGGTTTTCTCGAGGAGGAGTTGGCGGAGCTATGGTCGAGTCGCGGGGACGATTACTTTCTGAGGGAGCGCGCTGAAGATATTGCTTGGCACACTGAATCCATTGCCGACCACTCGGTGGGTGCAGGAGCGCTGGTTCTGATTAAACAAGCAGGGGAATCACCCATTGGCAACGCTACACAGATTTTCGTGCATGTTCGGGATGAACCCGACACCTTTGCGCGCATCTGCGCAGCGCTCGAAACACTTGATCTGAGTATCCACGATGCGCGCATCTACAGCGACACAGATAACAGCACGCTCGACACTTTCTACGTGCTCAAGAGTGACGGCAGTTCCCTAGAAGCGCATGCTGATGTCTTCGCGGAAATTCGCGATACCATCAGGGCAAACTTGACCAGACCAACCCTGAAAACCGTCAACCGACACACCCCCAGAACCGTTCGCGCGTTCTCTATTCCCACGACCGTGCGCTTCTCGACTGATGATGCGGGCGCCCATACGATATTGGAAATCAGTACCGCCGACAGGCCGGGACTGCTGGCTCAGTTGGGTTCAATATTGAGCCGCCATCACATCACGGTTCAAGGAGCCAAGATCCAGACCCTGGGTGAACGGGTCGAGGACATTTTTTTCCTCTGCGACACGGCAGGAGGCCCGATCTCCGATAACACACTCCTCTCGCGAATCGAGAGTGAATTGTTTGAGGAGATGAGTGGCAAAAAGAATCGCGAGCCGGCAGACAGGGAGATCACGATTTGAACCGCGGTCTCGACTTACTTCAGCCGTACCCGTTTGAAAAACTCGCAAAGCTCTTCGCTGAGCTGACCCCCCCCGAAAATGTTCCGATCGCGCTCACGATCGGGGAGCCACAGCACGCGCCGCCAGCGGAGGCGATGCAAATACTGGCAGACCGGGCTGCGCTTTTGGGCCGCTACCCCGCAACCAACGGGCTCCCCTCTTTGCGAGTAGCAATCTCCCGCTGGCTAGAGCGGCGCTTCAAACTGACCGCCGTCGACGAAAGCCGACACGTGCTGCCTCTGAATGGCACTCGCGAGGGCCTTTTTGCACTGGCTCAGACGGTGGTCGATGGGGATAAGGCCGGCGCGGTGATTTGCCCCAATCCGTTCTACCAAATCTATGAGGGAGCGGCACTGCTCGCTGGGACACAGCCCATTTTCGTCAACTGCAATGAATCCACCGGGTTCCTTCCCGACTTCAGCGTCATCACTGCAGATCAGTGGCGACAGTGCCAACTACTGTATCTCTGCACGCCTGGAAACCCCTCAGGTGCAGTGATGCCCAAGTCGATGCTGAAGGCGCTCATCGCCCTAGCACAGGAGCACGATTTTCTGATCGCCAGTGATGAGTGTTACAGCGAGATCTATCCCGACGAGTCGGCACCACCCCCCGGTCTGCTGCAAGCCGCTGCGGAGATGGGGAATACGGAATTTCTCCACTGCCTCTGCTTTCACAGCCTGTCCAAGCGATCAAACCTTCCCGGCCTGCGCTCGGGATTCGTGGCGGGAGATGCTCGCTGGATCGAACGCTTCCGTCGCTATCGAACCTATCATGGGTGTGCCATGCCCCTACATCATCAGGCAGTAAGCGAATGGGCTTGGTCTGACGAATCGCACGTTGAGGCAAACCGTGCACACTACCGACAAAAATTTGCCGCGGTCATCCCCATCATCTCCAAAGTATTGAGTACCCCCGAACCCGAGGCAGGTTTCTACCTGTGGCCGCAAACACCGATCGACGACGAGGCATTTGCGCTCGAGCTGATGCGCAGAACCGCGGTAAGCGTATTGCCGGGAAGCTATCTCACACGGAATACGCCTCAGGGCAACCCCGGTGCGCAGCGCGTAAGGATGGCGTTGGTAGCAGGATTAGAAGACTGCACCGAGGCCGCACAGCGGATCGCAGATTGCCTGCAAGACGGTTGGTAGGATGGCAGGCGAGAAGAATTTGAATAAGGCAGAGCGCATCGCCTATATTGATGCCCGATTGCAAGCGCTTTACCCCCAAACACCCGTACCACTCGATCATCGTGACCCCTACACCTTGCTGGTAGCGGTTCTACTGAGTGCGCAATGCACCGATGAACGAGTGAATCAGGTCACCCCTGCCCTCTTTGCAAGGGCGGACTCGCCGCAGCACATGGTGACCTTATCAGTTGAGGAAATCCGAAGCATCATCAGACCCTGCGGTCTGTCTCCTCAGAAATCCAAAGCGATACACCGTCTCAGTGAAATACTGCTCGAACAACACGAAGGCGAAGTACCTGCAGACATGGCCGCTCTGGAATCGCTGCCGGGTGTTGGCCACAAAACAGCCAGTGTAGTCATGGCCCAGGCGTTCGGTATGCCTACTTTTCCGGTGGATACGCACATACATCGGCTTGCTCAGCGTTGGGGGCTAAGCAGAGGAAGTTCGGTGACGGAAACGGAGCGTGATTTAAAGCGGGCGTTTCCAGAGAAACGCTGGAATGCGCTGCACCTGCAAATTATCTTCTACGGACGGGAGCACTGCACGGCACGGGGCTGCGACGGGCGCGTCTGCGAGATCTGTCGCACCTGTTATCCCATGCGCAAACATCCAAAACGCTGCAACAAGGCATGACCTTCACGACGCCGCAAGTTAAATTCTGCTAACCTCCCTCCCTGGCCTCTGGCGTCCACGCGAGATCCAGTTGACAGCCAAACGCCGTAAACTCCGTTAATCCATGACACCCCCTAGGCTATGAAAAACGCCACCCTCTATGGCATTCCAAACTGCGACACCGTCCGCAAAGCCAGGAAGTGGCTGAGCGATAATGGCATTGCGTACGACTTCGTGGACCTGCGAGCAGACACACCGTCGCGGAAGCGGGTCAACGGCTGGCTGACATCGATTGGTTCGCAGCAGTTGATCAACCGGCGCAGTGCGACGTACAAGCAATTGTCTGACTCTGATCGAGGCAAGCTGGACACCCCCGATGCCACCACTGTGCTACTCGCTCACCCGACTCTGATCAAGCGCCCGGTACTCGAATGGCAAGACACTGTCTCGGTCGGTTTCATTGCCAACGACTTCGCGCAACGATTTGCTATCTGAGGAATTAAGCTGATGAGCTCGCTACACGGTTTTGGCCTTGGCATCGTCTCGGTGAACGCGCAGGGAGAAACCCTCGATACCTACTATCCGGCTCCCATTGCTAACGTAAACGGTGATGAAGCCAGCGCGCTGCGCGAGGTTTCGGGCAGACTCGATGCCCGGCAACTTCGAGAGCTGTCAAAAACACTGTCTGGATTGGGAAATCACGCGTTGGCGGCTGTTGCAGTACGACTCGCCGAGACCAGTCAGCCAGTCGTCGCTACGCCCCTTCCGGGCAATGCCCCCCCCACCTCTGTAGAAGAGGCCTACCTTAAACTGCACCTGATTTCGCATCGACTCGTCAGACCCCATGAAACTGATCTGTCAGATTTGTTTGGCCTCCTACCCAACGTGGCGTGGACGGAACAAGGGCCGGTCGACCTGAGAGAGCTTCCCCAAAAGCAACTCGACGCGCGCCTTCGCGGAGAGGTACTTGAGGTCTCCAGCGTGGACAAGTTTCCTAAAATGACCAACTACGTGGTACCCACCGGCGTGCGCATCGCCCACACAGCGAGAGTGCGACTCGGCGCCTATCTCGGCGAGGGCACTACCGTCATGCATGAGGGATTCATCAATTTCAATGCAGGGACCGAGGGGCCTGGAATGATCGAAGGTCGCATCTCTGCTGGCGTCTGGGTGGGAAGAGGTTCTGACCTGGGCGGTGGTTGCTCCACAATGGGAACGCTGTCAGGCGGCGGTAGCATTGTGATTTCCGTCGGAAAGGAGTGCCTGATCGGCGCAAACGCAGGATTGGGAATTCCGCTGGGTGATCGCTGCACCATTGAGGCGGGGCTATTCATCACAGCAGGAACAAAGGTCAGCGTATTGGACTCAGAGGGCAATACCATAGAAACCGTTCCGGCTCGCTCTCTGGCTGGTCAGGCCGATTTGCTTTTCCGGCGCCACTCAACCACCGGCTCCGTGCAATGCCTGACGAACAAGAGCGCTATTGCGCTGAATGAGATGCTTCATGCCAACAATTGATGATGACCCAACTCTGGCGCTGACACGGCAACTGATTGGCTGCCCCTCGGTCACCCCCGATGATGCGGGATGCCAGTCACTGATGATTGATCGACTGGCAGCGGTGGGGTTTCAGACAGAGTCCATGCGCTTCGGAGACGTCGACAACTTTTGGGCGGTCCGAGGGACCCAAGGGCCGCTATTGGTCTTTGCCGGTCATACCGATGTGGTGCCCGCCGGCGACCTGTCCTCCTGGCAATCAGATCCCTTCACGCCCACCGAGCGTGGCCCTGAGCTCGTGGGACGCGGCGCGGCAGATATGAAGGCCAGCCTGGCAGCCATGGTGGTTGCCTCCGAGACCTTTGTACGAGATCACCCAAACCACGCAGGACGCATTGGCTTTTTAATCACCTCCGATGAAGAAGGTCCGGCGAGAGACGGAACGGTCAGGGTAGTGCAGGCCCTGCAAGAACGGGGTGAACAGATCGATTGGTGCATTGTAGGAGAACCTTCGAGCACAGAATTGCTCGGTGATCTTGTGAAGAATGGACGTCGAGGTTCGCTCAACGGCACGCTGTTGATCCGAGGCACTCAGGGCCATATCGCCTACCCCCATCTCGCCGACAACCCAATTCACCGCGCTCTACCCGCGTTACATTCGCTGGTGCAGGAAAAGTGGGATTCGGGCAATGCTTTTTTTGAACCCACCTCATTGCAAATTTCCACCATCCGCGCGGGCCAGGGCGTCACTAACGTCATCCCCGGCAGTATCGAAGTATTGTTTAACCTGCGTTTCAGCACGGAGCTTACCGAGGCCACCATCCGCGAACGCTGCGAGGCTATCCTCAATCAGTTTGAGCTCGACTACGAAATCGACTGGTCGCTGAGCGGCGAGCCCTTCCTGACTGAACCGGGCGCACTGCTTGACGCAGTATCGGAGAGCATCAGAGCGACGACCGGACGCGTTCCAGACGTCTCCACGGGAGGAGGCACCTCGGACGGACGATTTATCGCACCAACCGGGGCTCAGGTAGTGGAGGTGGGTCACGTCAATGCAACCATTCACCAGTGCAATGAGCGAATCAACGTAGAGGATATCCCTCGCTTGACCGAGATCTACCGCGGCATTTTGGAGCGCCTCTTGATCGCCTGACACCCAGCCGGCTCAAGCAAGAGTCCCTTCCCGGTGCTACGAGGCCTGCCCAATCATGTATTGCGTTTGTGCGCGCTAGCGAACGAAGCGTCCGCTCAAGGGTGGCGATCAAGTCTAAAGAACAAGCCGCGCGCGATCCACTTTTGTGACTCGACGGCAACGAACTGTTCAACGAAGGCCGAGAGACCCGCCTGCACAGCGTGTGGTTGGGGGTGGTTCTGTGGCGCGAGCACGGTCATGCCGGCGCCACGACTGGCCTCCAATACCGCTGCGGCGCCGCGCGCTACAGCGAGCAGCCCATCCAGCACCTCCCTGATATCGCTCCATTCTGCGGAAACGGGGTGACGCTCACCTTCACGCCCGGAGCCCCACTCCCGCGTCGGCAACACCAATGTAATTTCTTCAATAGGGCCTCGTTGGCGCAGCAAATCCAACACCAGTCCCCGACCTATGGTGGTTGAGGTGCGCGCATCGTGCCATTCGGTATTTCCACCGGGCCAATCCGTCGACCGGCTTGCGATGGCCACTGCTTGGCGCGTTGCTTCACACGCGCCTAGATCACCACAAAATATAGGAGCAGGATGAGCTGCCGCTTGTAGTACAGCTTCGACCGATAAGTGCTCCACTCCAATCCAAAACTTAGTCGCGATCACTCGGACCCCCGTTGCCGCGTTGACGGACGAAAACGTCAAATCGAATCGCCTTTCCAGACAGGGTGTGGGAGGGGTTCTGTGGGCCCAACGTCGGCGCGCGCAGTGGCCGTTTCACCACGATCCGCTCCACCGGTTGGCGCCAGGCCCATTCCCATAAATCAATCTCATCTTCCAAAGCTTCAGCCAAATACTGCAGCGCTGCGGCCTCTTTGCGAACAGCGGCGGCTTTCTTTCGCTCGGGAAACATCGGATCCAGATACAGAACTGAGCGCTCCTCGACTGTGAGCTGCGCACTATCAGCCGCGATCACTCGCATACGCCCTGCGGCCTCGCGCACATGGTCATGCGCGCTCACTTGGGCCGCCTCCAACGCATCCTGCACCAGCCAGGCCAGTACCGGCACTCGCTCACATACGGTCACGCGACAACCCAAATCAGCCAGCACAAATGCATCGCGTGCCAAACCTCCGGTTGCGTCAAACACAGCTGGAAAACAATTTTCCTTAACGCCGATCGCACGCCCGAGTATCTCGTTATGCCCTCCTCGTCGGCGGTGACGCATGGCGCTGGAATCAAATTGTGCGGTTACCTTTGCGCCCTCCAGCTCAAGCCAGGTAGCGGTCTCGCCCACCACCAGATTGGGACCGGATGAGCCCCCGTCATCGCGATAAGCCAAGTTCAGAAAGGCCGCCGTCGCGCGAGCCCGCTTGGGCGACTCACCCTTGACAGGTAGAACCGTTAACTCCCGAGAGGGCTTGCGGCGCTGATCCGACGAGACCGATTGCATTGCATCATTGACCGTGATTGACTGAAGGGACTATCCCGTCAGTCATTATATGAGCGTATCCCTCACAGAGTTAGCCATTGGTCTGCTGGTACCCAGCTTGGTTGTGCTGGTCAGCTGCTCGCAACTTTCAGAGTACGATGTGACGCTCAACAACGTGACGGTCTATGAGGCAGAGCGCCCCAATCAGATTCAACCACTAGA
>Ga0181576_10003798_pt1 | contig 11051 bp, 9 predicted proteins | sample 101ome_22_FD_132464 | JGI IMG/M metagenome (GOLD analysis project Ga0181576, IMG submission 132464) | Coastal salt marsh microbial communities from the Groves Creek Marsh, Skidaway Island, Georgia - 101412BT metaG (megahit assembly) | ecosystem: Environmental > Aquatic > Marine > Intertidal zone...
ATTAGCGGTCTGGTTAATAATGCGGGCGGTCAATTCAGAACGGGCGCAGAGAATATCTCCACAAAGGGTTTCGAGGCGGTAATTCGAACCAACTTAACAGGCGGCTTTATTTTCATGCGAGAAATCTATTCTCGGTGGATGAAGGAAAATGGAGGCAACATAGTCAACATCATTGCCGACATTTGGAATGGCTGGCCAGATTTCTCTCATTCTGGCGCGGCTCGCGGCGGAATGTTGACGTTGTCACAAGCATTATCTTGCGAGTGGGGAGCGGATAATGTCAGAGTAAATACCGTTGCGCCGGGGGGCATAGCGTCGAGTGGATTTGATACTTACCCTGATGCAGCGCGTCAGGCCCTGTTGGAGTATCCAGACAAGATTCCATTGCAACGCTACGGCACGGAGTCAGAAGTAGCTGCCGCAGTAGTTTTTCTACTCTCACCGGCGGCTGCTTACATAACCGGATCTTGTATTCGCGTTGATGGCGGTGCTCCAAATGCAAGACAAACCTGGTCGTTGAAGAAGAGTAAAAAAAATGAGCCGTTCAATGGTTTCCATCGCTCTGCTGAGCCTGAACTTCTCAAGCAGAGAGTTTAGGCTAGCAACGTATGATCCATCTGATTGGATGCCCAGCGTGCCTTGTCAATAAGATTGGTCTTTCGCTCCCCCAGAGATAAATCCGCGGTTTTTATGCGATAAATTGGATAGCCGGTATATGGCCCTAGGCTTACTCTGCATTAGCGTCTGTTCGCTCCTTTATCAAACTTGCCCTTCTTACCTTGCCTGCGTCATCGCGGAGGCTGTGGTTCACAAACTCTATGGTGTGTGGCGTTTTGTGCCTAGCCAGTCTGTCTTGCAGGTGTGCCTTGATTTCCGTCTCGCTTGCCTCTGACTGAATAATCGCGTGGATCCGCTTGCCTCGGTCTTCACAAGGTAGTCCGATAACAGCACACGAGCTAACGTTCGGATGGGCTAGGATGGCTGCCTCTATTTCCGCAGGGTAGATATTTACGCCGCCGACAATGATCATGTCAGCCCGACGGTCGCACAAATAAAGATAATCATCAGCATCGACGTAGCCAATGTCCCCTACCGAATGCCAACCGTTCAATTGCCTGGGAGTCGCGCCGATGTATTCGTAGGGGACGGGCGTTTTGTGGCCGGGATGAAGAAATAGCTCTCCGATCTCCATTGAACCCAACATTGCACCTTCAGTAGAGAATGCCCTTATTTGTTGATTTGAATTTACTTTTCCCACTGACCCCTTGTGGTCAAGCCACTCAAGACCTCCGATCCGCGTACTAGCGACGCCCTCCGTTGCAGCGTATATCTCCCAGATTTTCTCGGCGCCCAACCACTCAATCCAGCATTCTTTAAGCCAAATTGGGCATGGCTCGGCCATATGCCAAACAGTTCTCAAAGAGGACATGTCGTTGCGTTCGGTGAAGTGAGGTAGCTTAGCTATTCTGTTCATCATGGTAGGTACGACATACAGGAACGAAACCTTGCAGTCTTCTACAAGACGCAGTACCTCCTCAGAATCGAACTTTGGCATGACAATCAGGTGCGAACCTGCCAGCAAGGCGCGGGTCGACAGCACGAAGGCAGCGTTATGATAAATAGGTGCGGGTATTAGGCAGGTGTCAGACTCATGTAGCCGAAAAAATTGCTCTACTTCTATCGAATAGATCGCTGGGATCGTTGATTTAATGACTTTTGGTAGCCCTGTAGAGCCCCCCGAAGTCGGAGCTTTCCAGCTCGGCGAGATACGATCTGGCAAGGGCGAAGAGTCTTCAGCCTCTGTTAGTAGCTTCGTCAACGATACTGAATTGTCCAAGCTCAGAAAATTGTCCTCGGTTATGACTAATCGTGACTTGGCGACATCGACGATCTTTTTTAGTTCTGATGATGTCAGCATTGTTGAGACCGGCTGCGGGGTTGCGCCACATTTCCAGATCCCCCAACTCAATGTAAAAAAGGAGAGGCCATTTGGTAGCGCTAAGGTAATCAGATCACCTGCTCGCACACCATAGTTAATCATGGCGTGTGCTATGCGATTCGACTCGCGATCAAGTTCTTTCCATGTGAGTATTTGCCGTCCAAAGGTTATAGCGACCTCATCGGGGCGCCTCTCTGCAATGCCAGCTAGACGACTTGGAAAAGAAATTTCGGCTTGTGCATCGTTCATTATCCGAGCCCCCATTGCGGTCATCCTTAGCCTTGACTGAGTGAGATCAGTTATCTCTGCTCAATCATTGACGATAATTTGTTCGGGAATTTGCGGTAGTTGACTGAATTAGCTGGTAGGCGGCGTCAATGTGAGTAGTTGTTTGCTATGGGATTAAGATGGCCTTGACGCAACTTCCGTTGTGTATTTCCTCTAGTGCCGAGTTAATCTCTATTAGCGGGTATTGAGTGCAAAGGCGATCCAACGGGAAGCGCCCCTCCAGAAATAAATCTACGAGATGAGGAATGAATACTTTTGGGTTGACCCCGCCTTCTGTTATTCCGTGAACCTTGAGTCCCAATGCCAGCATGGAAATGACATCGAAGGAAATGCTGGGGTTGTCAGTTGGTACTCCCACTAAGCCAAGTGTGCCCAGGGGTTTCATGACCGATACGATGGAGTTGATAACGGCCTGACTTGCTGTGGTGTCAAAAGCATAATCCACCCCAACGGAAACGATAGAGCGCACCTCATCTGAGAGCGAGTCAGAAGCAGTTGGATCTATCACATGGGTAGCCCCAATTTCCAAGGCGAGTTGTCGCCGCGCTTTATGCGGTTCAGAGACGATTATGTTGCGACAGTCGCAAATCGAAGCGGCCATCACGGCTGCCAGTCCGACTGCGCCGCCCCCAGTGATGAGAATGTCGCTACCCTCGTGGCATTTCATAACTTCGAGTATGCTGCCGGCTCCAGTTTGAACCCCGCATCCCAGCGGGCCTAGTAGCTCAAGGGGTGCATCTGATCTGACTTTGATAGCGTTTACACTTTTAGCCAGTGCGAAATTGGCGAAGGAGGACTGACCAAAAAAGTTCCCATGAATCTCTTGGCCATCGTTGTGGATCGTTGAGGATCCATCGCTTCTTTTGCAGGAAAAGTTCTGAGGTAGGAACCCCCGTTCGCAGTAGCTTGGATTACCGGAACTGCATGTGAAGCATGCGCCACAGGATAAAAAAGATAAGACAACGTTATCGCCGGGTGACAAGTCGCTTACATTTTTCCCCACGAACTCGACTACACCGGAGCCCTCGTGCCCGAGTACTGCGGGTAGGGGCACCGGTAGTTGCTGCTCTCTCGCTGCGATATCGGAGTGACAAATCCCCACTCCGGCAATCCTCACTACGACTTCATCGTCTCTTGGTGCATCGAGGGTCAGTTGATGAATTTCAAATGCCGTCCCTGGAGCCGTTGCGACCGCTGCTGTCAATTCCCTCATTTTTCCACCCATTCGCTTCTGTTGCTCTGTTGCTCGGCCTTGTCAATTCGAACTACATTCGGACTGATTACTCTTTATATGATCTAAGCAATCAAGTAATGTACACTACAGTACGCTAGTGAATTATATGTAGTCAATTACCTCTTCAGTGAGGACATTGGCGGCGAGATTTTCGGCTGGCAGTGGGAGGTTTTACTCGGATTACCAAGCAGGGGCTCATGAAAAAATCTCTTTGGGGGAGGTTTGATGCTATTTGACAGGAAGGCGCTGGACGGACAGCGTATTTTGATAACGGGCGGTGGCAGCGGTTTAGGGAAAGTGATCGCCGAAGGTCTGCTGAAGCATGGTGCTGAAATCTATATCACTGGTCGTAGAGAACCAGTGCTTGAGGAGGCCGTTGAAGAACTAGATGCAATTGCTCCTAATAGGGTGCATTACCGCGTGAACGATATTCGGGACGCCGATGCCGTTGAGTCGATGATGGAGAGTGTCTGGCACGACGCGCCACTTACAGGCGTGATCAACAATGCGGGCGCTAATTTTCTCTCTCCCACTGTTGATATATCGTCGCGTGGTTACCGTGCCATTTGCTCCACCGTAATGGATGGCAGTTACTATGTTTCCACTGCTGCTGGACGCCGGTGGATCGCGGATGGAAGGCCGGGAAATATATTAAGCAATTTGGTCACTTGGGTTTGGACTGGCTCCGCATATGTTGTGCCCGCCGCTATGGCAAAGTCAGCAATTCACGCGATGACAATGTCTCTTGCAGTGGAGTGGGCATCTGCGGGGATTCGTGTAAACGCCATAGCGCCAGGACCGTTTCCCACCAAGGGAGCTTGGGACAAATTAGATCCCACCGGGAAGGGACTGGGCGCGACTGATCCGGCTACCGTGCCACTTGGCCGATTTGGCGACGTCAGGGAATTGCAGAATCTGGTTATTTTTCTGATGTCTGATGGGTGTGCGTATCTGACGGGGCATACAGTTGCGATAGACGGCGCGCATCACTTGGCCGGCCCGAACACTTTTGCCACGCTATCGCAACTAACTGCTGAGGACTGGAGAGAGGCTCGTGAATCAATCAAAGCTTCGGTTGAAGAAGAAAAACAGCAGCGGTCTTCTTGAGTGAGCTAGGGATTTGGTATGGATTTACAAGCGTTTCGCATTGAGATAACCGATAGCGTTGCATACATCACTTTGAACCAGCCTGATCGAGGTAATCCATTCGATGCTGACTTCTGCAGGGAATTGAATTGGCTGTCGGCTGAGTGCGCAGACAATCCTGATATTTGCGTGACTGTGATGAACGCTTCGGGCCCAAATTTTAGTTTCGGGGGAGATTTACGAGAATTTTTGCAGGCTCCCGATACCTTGCCTTCTAGGTTCAGGCAAATGACCTCTGATCTCCATATGGCGGTGGCGAGGTTTGCTAAAAGCGATGAGCCTCTGATTATAGAAACAAATGGACTGGTCTGCGGCGGTGCGGTTGGACTGGTAGCGGCGTCAGACTTTGTGTTTTCAGCGCCAGACTCAAGATTCTATGCAGCATTTGGAGGCATTGCCATGTGTGGTGATACTGGGATTACGTTTCATCTGCCGCGCAGGGTGGGGACCAGAAAAGCAACCGAATTTCTCCTTTGTAACCAGATGTGGTCAGCCGAAGAGGCCCTTGATTATGGCCTTATAAACGCGGTGCTCCCCGCGGAAGATTTGCGAGATCACTGCAAAAATATTGCCGCATCATTGACGTCTACCCCACCCCATGTATTGGGGCGTATGCGGCGCGCCCTACTTAATTCCTCTGCTCAATCGCTTGAAGCGCAGCTTGAGCAAGAAGCAATGGGGATGGTCGATTGTGCGAAGTCAGAGCATGCAGTTCGGGCGATGAAAAAGATCTTAAACAAATCATGAAGTCTTTCATTAGTGGGGATTGAATCTTATGTGGCCTTACCCAGAAGTGAGAACACTGGCGGATCTCGTTACCTATAACGCGAGGCTGTATCCGGACAAGGCAGCCTTAAAATTTGAGGGGCGGACCACCACGATGCAAGAGCTGGAGACGCTGACTGCCCAATTTGCCAACGGGTTGATTGAGAAGGGAGTGGGCAGAGGCGACCGGGTTCTTTATTTTGGCAGTAACTCTGATGATTTCTTGATCGCTTTGCTGGGCACAGCAAGAGCCTGCGCATCTTTCGTCCCGCTGAATTGGCGTTTGTCGCCCACAGAAATTGTCGATATCGTTCTAGATGCAGAGCCAAAGATAGTTTTGACGTCTGATGCAATGTCGAAAGCGTGGTCAGAGGTTGCGGCCGTCTTGCCATATGATATTCCCGTGCAAATGATTGTGTCTGGGTCACCACAGGACAATCCGCTCCGCCACTGGCTCTCTCGACAGACGTCGGTGGCCCCCACGGAAACGCCAGGTCTGGATGACATAGTTTGGATCCTGTACACGTCCGGTACAACTGGACGCCCCAAGGGCGTCGAAATCGCGCACGGGGCCTTTATGCTCATGCGCATGTGTGAGCATTGGGAGCCAGCGTATACTTGGTCTGAGGACGACACTTTCTTTTTTGTTGCACCGAACTACCATCTTTTGGGAATAGGGCTCTCTCTGCAGGCCTTTTTCAACGGTGCCACTATAGTAGTAGTGCGGGAATTTAATCCCGAGCTCGTTCTTCGTGAAATCGAGGTTAATAAACCGACGATTTTGGCCGTTGCCCCGGTCATGATTCAGATGATGCTGGCATCGTCGAATGCCGCGACTACGGATTTTTCCAGTGTTCGCGAGGTTGTATATGCCGGGTCTCCCATATCTTTGGGCTTGATAAAACAGGCACTGGAGAAGATGCCATGCCGATTCATGCAATTTTACGGATCGACAGAAAGTGGTGGTGCTGTGACGCTTTTGCGCCCAGAGGAGCACGATTTATCTGACGAGAAAAGGCTGACTTCGTGTGGCAAGCCTCTGCCGCTCATCCAGATAAAAATTATGGATCAAGGGCGTCGTGAGGTAGCGGATGGTGCGCCAGGTGAAATGTGGATAAGAGCGCCAAGCATTGCCGTCGGTTATCGAAATCAGGCTGAGGAATGGTCGAAGGTCTTTGAGGCTGGCTGGTTTAAGACGGGCGATATCGCCTTTCGAGACGAAGATGGGTTCATATACATTATCGACCGGGCCAAAGATATGATCGTAACGGGTGGGGAAAATGTCTATTCTTCGGAGGTGGAGAATGTGCTCTCTCTTCACGAGGCTATTTTCAAGGTGGCGGTAATAGGTGTTCCCAGTGAGAGGTGGGGTGAGGAAGTAAAAGCTTGCATTATTCTTAATGAGGGATTCGAAGTGTCCCAGCGCGATCTTATTGAATTTGCGAAACTACACTTGGCCGGTTACAAATGCCCGAAGTCTATCGACTTTATGACAGATTTGCCCGTCGGTGGTACGGGCAAAGTTTTGAAAAGAGTGCTGAGGTCCCCATATTGGGAGGGTACCGAGCGGTATGTTTAGTGCCCATATGGGTGCCTTTGACGGCGACTTACCCTCCGTATTGGTGCCTCGCAGAAATCTAAATAAGAGCCGGACAGCGAGGGCCCAAAAAAGCCCGACAATAGCTCTTCAGTACGGAGGTTTTACTGAGTGACTAAGAAGAGTTCGGGATACGCTGGAGCGCTATCCTTCGACGAGCCGCAGACTGACGGTGATTGGAAAGTAAAACTGGGATTCCTGATCCATGATTCGGCGAGGCTGCGCCGGACGGTGATTGATGAAATCTTCAAACCTATCAAAGTTACGCGCTCTCAGGCCTGGTTGCTCGCTTACTTGTCGCTGAATGATGGATTGGCACAGACCGTGCTCGCAGAGCAAATGGGGCTTGGCAAAGTCGCACTTGGTGGGCTCGTTGATCGGCTTGAAATGAACGAAATGATTGAACGACGTGCGGCGCCCCATGACCGGAGAGTCAACAACATTTTCCTGACAGATAAAGGTCGCAAAGTGGTTCGTGAAATGAGGAAATTGGTTTTAATTGCCAATGAAAGCATCCTTTCAGGAGTCAGCTTGTCTGATCTCAAAACCACTGTCGACACACTTGACCGACTGAAGCTTAATCTCCAACAAATGTTATGAGTGGAACCCAGTCCGATTACTGGATAGAGGTCGTCTCCAGCACTGCTGTTGCTGTCTTTTGGCATCGACAGCCAGTGCCTTTTACTGCTGTGCATTCGCGAAAAGCACTGTTAGTGCTTTTGGGTTTGGGTTGGTGGATATCGGCGTAAGATTTATTGTCTGATTGCTGTTGAGCTTTCAGATCCGGGGCACAGCATCGCTTAGAGGATTTCATGCTCCTTACTTATCGAAGGCTTTTGCCTCTGGGCGGGGGCTCCAACTTCAGGGATCTTGGAGGCTATCCTACGGAGTCCGGCCTAGCTATTCGACGCGGCGATGTCTTTCGCTCCGGCGCGATGAGTGGACTTACGCCAACGGATGAAACCTATCTTAATCAATTCGGATTCAAAGCCGTGGTGGACCTTCGATCTAGAGAAGAGATAGCGCTATTCCCCAACAATTGGGCGCAGCGATGCGGGATTGAGATATTTCGCCATGACTACAGTATTGAAGAAATCGTTGAAGCCACGAACGGTTTTCGCAAGCTTGATACTCGTGACCGGGATTACTTAGCTCTGTACAGGTGGCTCCTAGAGTTTGCGGCACCGCAATTCAAAATTTTTTTTAAACTTCTGCTTCAGGGAACGACGCCAGTGGTCATAAACTGCTCCGCTGGCCAAGATCGGACTGGAATCGCTTGTGCTCTTTTTCTTACCGCGCTCGGCGTGCCAGAGGATTGGGTTGTGGAAGATTATCTTCTGTCTACGGATTTTCGGTCTCCCAAAAATGAGATTAGGGGTGTGGATCTTGCTGACGCGGCCAAAGATAACGCCTTCGCAACCTTGATGCTTGGTCACCATCAGGGTAGAGAGCTATCCAGACCAAACCCCCTCCTTACCAGTGACGGCAAGCCTCTAATCAAATTTGTCCTCGAAAAGTTGCGCACTGACTACGGCGGCATTGAGTCGTACCTCTCTAAAGTTCTCAAGGTGAACGGACGTGAAGTATCGCTTTTGAGACAGTGCTATCTGGATTAGCTCTCCAGAGTGACGAATAATTGACGGTGTACGCATACTTAAAAAGCTACGAGCGCCAGTGTTCGACTGAGCAGAGGTCTAGAATAACGCAGATTGCTCGGCCTTCTCATTTGCAGCTGAGGTGTTGCAGTCAATGAATACAAGGCTCGACTAGGGTCGATTGGGATAACGCATACAGTGTTTGGTGACGTGCCCTGCACCAACCAGTTCGCCGTCCGAGTCTACAACTAAAGTTCATTTTCGACTGGGAAGATCCGCATCAGGCCCCACACGAAGCGGGTCCACCCGGAGGTGCCGGGGTCTTTGGTGAGTTCAACCATCTCGCCATCGGATTCGCCCGACCACACCAGCTTGCCTGCGTCATCGAGCGTCAGGCGCCATGCTGCACTGGGCGCAAAGTCGTGGGCCATTTCCTCGAGCACCTCGGCTGCAAAGCCCGGATCCTCCACAACCAATGCGATCTCCGAGTTCCACACACGGGAGCGGGGGTCCATGTTGTACGAGCCGATCACCGCGATGCGCTCATCAATCACCATGGCCTTGGTGTGCAGGCCGGCGCGGCCATCTTCCCCGACGCGATCAAGATAACCCGCGAGACTGCCGTTACCCTGCACCTCGTAAAGGTCGATACCCGCCTCAATGAGCCGCTTGCGGTAGGGCACATAAAAGGCGTGCACCGAGTTGTGATTGTTTGACTGTGCCGAGTTGGTGAGTACCCGCAGGCTGACGCCATCGGCTCCGAGCGCTTCGAAGTTGCCCATGGTGGGTCCGTTGGGGATGAGATAGGCCGTCTGAATCACGATGGATTTGCTGGGTCTTAAGGAAGGATCCTGCGCGAGCGCCATAAAGGCCGAGTCAGGGTGTTCGCTGCTGCGATCAGGTCGGTCAACGATGATCTTCGCTTTGGTCCACAGCAATTCCTCAGAGAGCGTATCCAGCCACGCCGTGGTAATAGCGTCAGGATCCTGATCGCGCTCTTCTGCGGGGCGAATGCGATCCCGCGCCGCCGCCAAGGTCTCGGTTTGCGCCGCCGTTGGCATGAGCTCGGGTTGGGTATTCCGCGACGCCACCGGGAAGGCGAGCTCCGCATTCCAAAAAAGATCAAAGGCGCCGCCGGCATCAGCGGCCACTGCGCCCAAGGCGATGGCGTCCATGTCCTGGAAGTTAAAGCTCGGGTCCTGCCCAAAATACTCATCACCAATGTTGCGGCCACCGAGCACCGCCGCCACGCCGTCGACCAAAAAGATCTTGTTGTGCATACGGTAGTTAAAGGTCGATTTACGCACGGCGTAGTTCATCTGCTTGCCGGCGCCACGATTGCCCATGGGGTTGAAGAGCCGTACCTCCACGTTGGGGTGGGCATCCAGGGTCTGATAGGCAGAGTCGCGGCCGGAGTGATAAATATCATCAAGGAGGATGCGCACCCGCACGCCGCGCTCGGCAGCTGCCAATACCTCGTGGGTCAGACCGAGCCCGCTGTCATCCCCCTGCCAGAGATAGTACTGAATATCGAGGGTCGTCGTGGCGAGAGCCGCGAGATGCAGGCGGCTTTGTAAGGCCTCGCTGGGGTCGGCCAACAAGCGGATGCCCGAGTCGGGTTGCGAAGTGGCCAATGTCACCAGGGCTGATGCGGCGGGCACGCGGTCGTTGAACTGGCTGACGGATTTCTCCGCGACCTGCGGGGCCGAGGCGCAGGCGGTCAGAAACAGGCTGAGGCAGAGCGGCCAAAGACCTCTCTTCGGTAATCTGAAAAATCGGTGCAACGGTCGCGTGTGGATAAGGGCGTAACGCATGCAGCGGGGGTCGCTCTGCAGTAAAAGTGGTCTCAGGCCGGTATGTTAGCAGTGCGCTCGGCGCGATTCGCGTGAATCTTCCTCAGGCTAGTACCGATGCCGAGCGCTGCATCAGGCCGCCCGCAGCGCGCGGCCCAAGGTCTCCTGGCCCAATGCCGCCTGCGCCGTCCCGTCTTTCCAGGCCACCACGCCATTGATGTACACCGAGTCCACAATGCCCTCGGGGCGGTTCACCATTTGCTCGTGACCAAAGATCTCGCGGTACTCAAGTTTGCGGGTCTGATCGGGCTGCCAACCGTCGAGGGCGTCGGGGTTAATCAGCACCATGTCAGCCTGTGCGCCAATCTCCAGCGAGCCTACGTCGAGCCCAAAAATCTCGGCGGGCTCTGAGGTAAGGCGCTTCACCATGCGGGCCACGGTGGCCTCGTCATGCTCTTTGGCGAGTTTTAAAGACATCAAATTGGAGTCAAAAAACGCCATGTTGGTGATGTGTGCGCCAGAATCGTTAAAGCCGGGTAGGGCGTGCTCATCGAGCAAGAAGCCCAGCGTAGCCTTGTTGTCTTTGTTGGCAATGTCGGCATAAAAGCGAAAGCCCTTGTCGTAGGTGCGCATCAGGTGGAGCATAAAGTCGGCGTCGTCGCGCATACCCGCGGGGAACAAATCAAAGGCCTCG
>Ga0181576_10003812_pt1 | contig 11020 bp, 7 predicted proteins | sample 101ome_22_FD_132464 | JGI IMG/M metagenome (GOLD analysis project Ga0181576, IMG submission 132464) | Coastal salt marsh microbial communities from the Groves Creek Marsh, Skidaway Island, Georgia - 101412BT metaG (megahit assembly) | ecosystem: Environmental > Aquatic > Marine > Intertidal zone...
ATGTCCGCCACAGTCGTAATCGCCTTGTATCGAGTCCGTATACAGACAGTACGTATCCCAATCCAATGCTTTGGCGGCGTCGCGTTCTTTCAAGGACAATAACTCGTATGTCGCAAAGGATTGAAAATCAAAAAAGTCCGAGCACGTTTGTACAATGTCCCGCGTCGGTTCCACGACCAACGGGTACTGCAACGTACGCATCAGATTCGAACATTTTACTCGGTAGTTGACGTTCACGTCGCAGTACGGATAGGCGTTGCATGCTTCGTATACCGTCGGCATCGGCATGTCTCGTTCCATGACAATGTTATCGTAGAATGTCGGTGTGTCGCCGCGTATTTGCAATTCGGCGACAGAATACGGAATGCACCCAGTTCGCGCACACGGAAACGGTTTTGTCACGACGCTGTCGCCGCGGATCAAGGTCACTGTTTTATCGACAAAGTTGAGCTGCAACTCCAATTCGTACCACTCATTCGGCGTGTAACCCCATGTCTCCAAACAATCGGGAGAACTGACCGGGCACGATTCCAATGTATCTACGGCATTGAGTTGAATTTGCCCTTGGTGCAAGTAGACAATGGCAATGGTATCCTCTTCGTGGACAAGTTTGACGTATTTGGACGTTGAGAATTGCGTCGTCGCTTGGACCCAGTAACGTATATACCGTACATCGCTCGGCACCGGCAAAGACAGGCTGCCCGTATCGTTTGGCACCAACCCCTCATCCCCAAACGTGTACACGGCTGCTACGGGATCGTGCGTCTTGCAGTACTGTACCCAATTAAACGTACTGTGTGCTAAAGGGCAGGTCACGTTCGCGTCGAAATTGGCGACACACTTGTACGTGGAGAAAGTCAAGGGAATACACTGCATGCCATGCTTGCAACTACAGTCCAGCACACCTGTCGTCTCACACAGAGCATCTTCACCGTCTGGAGTGCACGCATCGCCATCTTTGCATGCATTGACTTCACACGCATTCTTCGGACGCGTACACGATGGAAAGTTGGATACGGCCGTCTCGCAGGTGAGGTCAATTAATCGAAGTCCGTCTTTCTGTTCCTCCGTTGGTGAGTTGAATTGGGTGGCCGTCACTTGGGTGACGTTCGTACCGCGATCGACCACGCCCGGACCCCATGTCGTGCGACTTGCATTGGCGGTACTTGTCAACGTAAATATACGGCGCAACGATAAGGACGTACAAGCGGTACCGTTCCACTGTGTCCCGCCGACGCATTCGGCACATTGGCCGATGTTGTTGCACCGTGCACAGTTCTCAATGTTGACGTTGTCGCAGCATGTGTTCGACAAGCAATACGTTCCGGCACAGTCGCTATCCTGGTAACACGTGCCTCCGAACGGCACTTCACCGGGTGTAGCGACGACGTGTCGTGGTTCGTTCTCTTTAATCACGCAGTCCTCGCCACGTACTATCAATGCATCCGCATAGTCGCTCACGTACACGGGTTCTTCGTTTGGACAATTCACGCTAAAAGGCGTCCACAATTCGCCTAATTCTTGTGCATCGAACGCGCAATCATTCTCATGACTGATAATTTTTGTTCCACAGGTGTACCGTTTGTTTTGTGCGACGGCTGTAATGTTCGTCTCAAATTTTCGCATGTGAATGCCACAATACTGCGTCACATCAATGTCCACTTGCGGATGCTCTTTCGCATACTTCATCATTTCAGGTGACACTTTTGCGTGGTATTCTACGCTTGGACCCTGCAAACGGTGCGTGCTGTCGATGCGGAACGGATACCGTTACTTATCCTGTTCGTAGCAGTAGTCCATATGGTCTCCAATATCGCCAGTGGTCGACATTTGTGCATAGGACAAGCATTGGCTGGGGATCGTTCGTGCCGGACACATATGTGACAAGTCGCCACAGTACGCTCCAAGCAGCGACTGCGTGTTTTCTTTGTCCGTGCACCACTGATGCCAATCGAAGACGTTCAATACCGCGCGGCATCCAGCCTGGTTCATGCATTCTTTGCTCCGACTCCGTGGCGGGCGCTGCAACCGTGCAATTTCATAGCAATCGTCTATCGTATACGTGTCGCCAAAACAGGCTTGCGTGGCTTTCCGACAGAACGGTCCCTTTGCATCGTTCCATCGTGGATCTATCGATATTTGCTGTCGTACCGCCGTCGTCTGGCAATCCAAGTCTTGACGGCAGGCAAAGGGCTGGTCGTTTGGGTTTAAGATGCTATACACGGTACAGTTTCCCATTCCGTTGCACTCTTCCGAATTGGCCCACGGCGGTCGCTCACAATGGTAATCGCACGTTTCTCCATAGTACGACTTCCGGTTTTCATCCAGCGAACGGTTGTTCTGGATCGCTTCGTCGCGTGCTTCCGTTGAGTAAATGTCTTGTGGGTCACAGACGCACGTGGACGTCGGTCCAGAGTCGTCGACGTATTGGAATTCGTACTGTAGCAGTCGCTGAAGTGCGCTGGTTTCGCAGACACCGTGCCCGCCGCAGGTGATGCCGTTCACTTGTGACGTGCACTGCATATTGCACGTATCGCCCGTAAATCCTTCGTCGCACATACACTTTCCTTCTTCGTTGCACTCTCCACGGCCATTGCAATCGACGCAATCAATTTCGCCAGACGCACATTCCGCCGGGTACTGTCCACCGACGTCTGCAATGTCTCGTACACAAAAATTAGCACAGCTACCGGCCTGTTTTACGTTGTTCGGAAACCAGTTGTCTTCGCATTTTGTACAATAGCTGCTCCCGTTCAATTTCTTTCCTGACGATGCGTCGCACTTGCACAGCGATTCGCCCGGCTGACCGTACGCGTCATTGCACTCGCCGAGGTCGTTGCACGTCGCACGCGAGCACTGGATCTGACACGGAACGTACAGTCCTACCGCAGTCGTATCGTACGCGTCGAACACGCTGGTTTTAGGGAAAAATCCACTAGGACAGTCTGCGCAGTCTAGGTCACTGTCAAAAGTAGAATAGAAACTTTGTACCGTACGACCAATTCTTTTACGCACTTCATCGCTCTGACATGCACACCCAATCGATTCCGCCGGTGTTCCCGCGTCCAATACCGTACACGTACCGCGACCATTGCACCCATGATGTGTCTCGTTTGAAACATTGTCTTTCTCGCAGAAAAATTGACACGACGTTCCGTAATAATTGGGCTTGCACTGCAGGCAATTTTTCCCGGCGAAATTATCGTTGCATGCACACGTTCCGTTCGAACACGCCCCGCGACCGTTGCACGTGATTAAGTCCGAACAATTGCACCCTGCACCAGTCCACTCAATAAGACCCGTGTCGCAGAGGCAAGATGCCGTCTTGTTCTCTACTTGGCACGTACCGTGTCCCGAGCAAATATCCACCGTGCCAGGGCACTCTATATCACAAGCTTCGCCGGTAAACTTTCCGGTGCAACTGCACGAAGCTGTCGGTGGCTGATCTTTGGTATACGATACCGAGCATACGCCGTTACCGGAACACGATTTACCGGTGGAACTAATACCGGGACATTGTACGGAGCAGTCGTCGCCGCGCCATCCTTTCGCACAAACGCAGGCGGCCGTTTCGCCGTATAACTGACACACGCCATTGCCAGAGCATATTTTTCCAGAGGGCCCAGGCGAACATGTTTTGGAACACTTGGAAGGACCGTCGTCAAACCAATTGTCATCGCACACACAGTACCCATCCATGCACGTTCCATGCCCAGAACAAGGGCTACACGTCCCACCGTTTGTTCGTAGTTCGTGGCACGCATATTGGTCGGCCGTGACCATATCGCCCAGTGTCTCTGCATACGATACGTTCGGAAAACATTTTCGATCACACCGTGCACCAACGTACCCTTCTTTGCATTCGCCAGTACAGAATTCCTCTTCCACCGCAAAACACTTGTCACACAAGTACCCAAAGAATTTGGACCCATGTGGACATCGACATCCATAGTCTGACGTGACGCGAGGCGTCGTGCCGCCTTCCGTACAAAACCCATTCGCGCAATCACACTCGCCGCAAAACGTCCCTGTAAACGGAGTACCGACACAGTTGCACCTACCATTAGAATACGAAGTACCATGCTGACACGGTACGAGCATCTCATCGAGCGATTTAATGACGCTATCGACAGATATTGACACTAAGACGACGCACACGGCGCAAATAACAGCCAGGATGCCATTCTGTGCCGTAATAACGATTGCCATCTTTCCAAACAGAAACGGATGCATTTATACTCGTTCGTTTTTAATATAAAGTGGACGACGCAGGCAAGACGCCAACACTACGTATTTATCAAATTGATCTATCAAATTACGCTATTTGCTTTAGTACTTCCGTAATCGCCATGACGATCATCATAACTAAGGAGACCACATCACGGAAAGGCGACAATATGATGGTTCCTACGCCCTGGCAATGGTTCAAACGCTTCACATTGTACGCGACGAACACCACCAAGTACATGATTCGTACACTAAAATGAAGCGGCACGAGAAATGACAACGCAAATATCAGGAGCGTCATGGCGTACGTGCTTTTTGCACCTACCCACGGACACAACAGCATTTGAATCGACGCGAAGAGGTAAAAGAGTCGCATCGCACGTTTGCATTCCCATTCTAGTCGTCTTTCAAACTGTATTCTTAATAAAAGAGTCAATAAAACCAACAGAATGTCTTTCGTACTCGGTGCTAGTTTCCACGTTAATAAAACCAACGGAATGCTAAACACAATAGGCGTCATCCACGTATCATCCCAAATTGGAATCAAAACGTACGGTTCCACTCGTCGCAAAAAAAACGCCACAAATGCAACCACTAGGATACTGTATATTGTGACGGCGCCCCATATCATCGCATATCTGCATGGGGTCACATTCATGGGTTGAATTGGTGACGTAGGTGTCTTTTTGGTCGAATCTATTTTAGGTGGCGGAGTGCATGATTCGCAAGCGGTTTCTTCCAGATCGTCCACATGGTCGTCGCTTTCATTCTTTTCATTATGAGGCGTCCCACACGTCCATTCTTCTTTTATTTTTGTCAATGCAACCGTATATTCCAGCCGCAGACGCGTTACATTCGTCACCGGCGTGTCCATCGCCCCAGCGGCCCTTGAAATGGTCGCCGACTCGGTCGTTTTAACATATGCGTCTGCAGACAACTTTCGCTTTTTCGTCACGTACTGCACCTCTTCTTCTTTCACGATAATTTTTACATCGTCTGTCACGTTCCACGTATCAAATGGCAACAGCTTATCCAACGGAGTGTCCAGCGACATCATTCCAAACATTTGCTGATAACAAAATTGAAAGCGAGCTTTTTCACTTAGTAAAAAGAACACGCGGCGTCGTGCATCCGAAACAATACCGTCACATGGAAACCCAAAAGATACCAGGCCTTTCGTACCTCGATATGTCGTGGAAACAACATCAAACTCGAGCATCGAGTCGTGGCATGCATCCGCCACTGGTTTTGTAGATTTAAACACTATGCGTTTGGATGCGTTCGTCGTTATGTAATGTTTTTTTTCAGTAAGCGTCTTGTCACTTTCGAGCTTACCGTCACGGTTACAAAATTGTTTTTGGATAGAGTTCCATGTATCCAATGCAACACCTTTAAATTGTACGCACCATTTCAGCATGTAGTATTTCGCAATAAATTCAAACGGAAGAAATTTAAAAATGGTGTCCAATACGTCAGTATCCACACTGACGTCACCTAGAAGGACTCCGTCCACGAGCTTACCGTCCGTTGCACCAATATTGATTAATGTTTGCTGCATTTTGTTCAACACTGTTTCGGACACTGGCTGTCGAAATCGTACCCGTTTTGGAGCTCCACACACTACAAATGTTTTCTGACATACAAAGGTATCGTCGCCATCACTTGTTTCGTCAGTCGAAGTGGTATCAGAAGAACGACTCTCTTCCGTGCTACTGGATTCGTCGCCACTGTCGCCATGGCAGCCGTCGTCCGAGAACAAGTTATCAATGCAAAAGTCAATGTTCAAAAAATCGTCATCGATATCGTCCATATTGTATATATACGTCTTGATTGTAAAAGAATTCTCTTCGAATCATTGCAATGTTGCGCTGCCACGCGGGGAACATACAGACAAACGGATGTTATCTGGTTGGTCACTAACTCGAATCGCTAACTTCAAAATACTTACGTCCGGTGGTCGTAGTAGCATGGTAGTCGATTGATGCAGTCATATAGTCAAATAAACTACGAATATAAGTATGTGACCCAGTCTGACCAGTTCTCTTTTGGCGTCAATCTTCAAACGGACCAACGGCGTATGCATTTACGTATATTTATCTTTTAAGTGTCCCCTCTTTTGGCCTCCCTCACCCTGGCGTGAAATGTCATCCTCGTTCGTGGCTACGACACGTCATCGATCGACATAGGACACGCAAATATTTGAATAAGTATGACTTTGCTGCACCGTCGTCCATTTTTGGCGTCGATAGGATAGGCGTTTTTTAATACAGTATGATCTACTTTCCTCATCGTTCTTTCCACATTTTTGGCGTGTCAAATCGAACCAGTAATAGTCTGCGATACTTTTGTACGCATGTATCCGGATGATCGTTGTCGGTGCTATTTGTATGCTGGTGTCTAACCATGATTGTCAGTGGTAATGTACAATCAAGTGGGGTGTGTGCACAACAGGGTACATGGTACGGTATGGGTGACGGTCAGTTAAGTGAGTAGGACATATTTTTAAACACAAAATTGTAGAGTATGACATCCGCTACCGAATTTGATTTGAGACAGGTGTTCGACGACGAGTCTAGCGACGAGTCAAGCCATGACGTGGCCGACCCAACGTCATACCCACCAGATCTGTCGGAGCGACTGTCTCCGTTCAAAACCGACGAAATATGGGAAGAGTTACGTCGAAGGGAGCAGATTAGTTTTGACTTGACCGATACAAATGATGCTGCGTTGTTAGATCATGGAAACTCGGACCGCAATACGAACGCCGCCGAGGCATTGGTCCAGTTGCGCGAAACCATAAACGCGCACAATGTATTCGACAATAATATTTACGAGGTGGAGTGCATTTGCGATAAAAAAGTATGCGACGGAAAAGCGTATTACTTTGTGAAATGGTCTGGATATCCACACAGTCAAAATACATGGGAACCGAAAGATAACTTGTTGGGTCCAGACGCGCAAAAATTAGCCGGTGAGTTTGAGAAGTCGTCCGTATAAATTTGCGCCAATCGTGACGTGACGCAATGGATGGTGGACGTTCCGCGCCGAGCATCTATTTTAAAAAGTAATCCAGAGCCGCGCGGAAGAACGCAATCAATTGATGCACATGACGGACCGTTGACTCCGTCGTCGTTCAAGCGAATTGGCCGTTTGATGTATCGAATCACAAACGAGAACCATGGCGAGTCGTCGCATGCCAAGGGCATTCCCAAGTTGGTCATCTTCTTGAACGCGGTTTTGGGACCTCTAATCGGCGTCTGCATTGCGGTACGTGCGACCTACGATGGCAGGGTGTCTCTTATAGGCATTACATTACGGGTATTCTACTTCGTACTCTTTGGTATCGCCATATACTTGGATGCACGCTTTGAGCCTGTTGAACGGTTTTCTCGATTGATACCAAAAGTATGTGGTATACTGTTCATAGCTATACAATTTCTTGGCGTGGTGCCAAATTACGATTGTGATACGAAAAATTGGATTTCATGCTTATAAACGCAATTATATGCGTATTTGTTTCTATGAAAAGCCTTAATTTGATATAAAAAGTGAAAAAAAATTAAAGTGAAATAATTGTATTTTATTAAGAAAATAGTGATAATAATGTATTATTTATCTAAATTTAGTCTCTAAAGTCTTAAAAATAAATTAACATATATATTCGTAGCATGGTCGATTTAAAATATATCCCATATAAATATACACAGAATGTCGTAAAAATGTCATTGCCAGCCGAACACTTCCAAAATGCAGTCAACAACGGTACATCTTCGTACAACAGCACCAGTCGATCGATCCAGCCAAAACCTACGTTTCAATCGTATACTTCAACGTCGTATCATGCTGCTCGACAAATGTCTTCAAACCATACAAAAGCCATGCAAGCACTCGGTACGCAGTACAGAACATCACATACATCTACTAGGTAGCATAACATAATATTAAGTATCAAAATAATGTATCAAAAGATTCAAAGATCGTTAAATTCAGCGGCACACGGTGCCGGCACACCACACGACCCTCCCATGCAGGAAGGAAGACACACGGTGGACGAGTAGCCAATACACGTGGGCTTGCAAAATCCAGTACAGTTCCAGGCGGTCGGACACGAGACCCCAGATCCATACTTAAATGGCACATGTTGGTATTCTTTCACAACTGCGTCAGAAATGTGATTGTGTCGCATATCGATATACCATTGTACGATTGGTGTGGTCTTCATGTGCAAATGTGGATTCATTGCCACGTTTAAAGATACAAGATTTCCCATCGATGGCAACGTTGTCAAGTTCACGTTCATTAACATAATCATTATTAAGGAAGGGGCATCCCAATCCGTGACATCCACGCTTTTTAAACTTGACAGTATCAACACTCTTAGCAATGGATTCTGCACCGATGGGAATACCAATTGTGGACACTGCTGTACACGAAGTTCAAACGACGTAGTCGAGATCATTGACTTGTGAATGTGCGTCAAATTGCTCAAATTAAAGAAGCGCACTTGAAACAAATTTTCGTACGAGGAAACGTCAATATCAAATTTGCGTATTGGACTGTTAAAAATCCAAAATACCTTTAAGCGTTGCCACGGTGTGACAGACAATTGCGACACGTCGCGAACCCCGCTTATTTTCACCACTTGCAATGCATTCATGGAAATGCTTTCTTCAAAAAAACGTTGATGGTCCTCATATGTTGTTTTCAATAACCGTAAAGACGCGCAATTATTTTCGGGTATAACCCCATTTGTGCATAGAGGTACGTCTGCAAGACAATACTGCATTGTTTCTTTGTACGTGTGAAAAAAAGAATAGCCGCTCAGCATCACCCCAGAGTAAAAGTATACACAGAAGGCAAACAATGAGAAACCAAATACACCCACTCGGTATCGACGCGTAAGGTATTGATTTTGTATATCCGCGACGGCAGTTTCACGCGCTGCAAAGGATGTGCGTCGTCTTTTCTTTGTTTCTTTGTCGTTCTTCGCACCCATCACAAGGTCGTACACTCGTTGCTTATCGACCATAAGTATCACTTGGTCGTTCCACGTGGTTCGTAACTTCATCATCAACATCAACGCTGGAAACAGAACAATTTGCATGAATTCCGTTTCTGCAATGGGTATGCCTTGACCATAAAAGAGTACCATCAACGGATACGCAGACGAAAATACCTCCATGCATATATCCAGTAAAATAGCTCGGTTCTTGTTGTGTACACCGATCGGTTGATCAAACGGCAACATGTTCATACATACGGCAACGCATTCAACCGACATTAACAACGAATATACCGCCAAGTATGACGATTTTATGACACAGCGAAAGTATGTAAAATTCCATATTTGGTACGCCATTTCCAAGACTTCGCCCCCAAAGAGTCGATTCAAATACCATTTTCCGTTGGAGTCAAATAATTCGTACAACGTTTCCTTTGTTTTGCTATCGAAGTTACTTTTCCGTTCAAACGGTCTTCTTCTCACGTTGCCACGCATCGCTTTCAGTACATCGACCACATTAGCACGAATACATAATAATAAAATAAGAATGTATAGAATCCCAAGGTATGTTATTGTTCTCCATGATAGTAAATTTAAAAACGTAGCTGTATACGCTTTGACGACAATGAAAAATCCCGCCAGTAACAAGGCAAACACTACAGTCAAAGTGACAAATACAAAATTTTGCCGAACAAACGTAAAACGCAAGTAGGTCGCCTTGTCGGTGTCTTCTGGTGCCGGTGTACTGTCCGAAATGTCTTGGAACGAGTCGATGGGTTGTACCTGTTGACTCATCGAGGCAAACGTTCAAGCCGTCGCAGTAAAGCGTACGAACGGCAACGACGTATCAACAGCCGAAAGCACGGTGAGTGTTTTGCTGCAGAGTGTCTCAAAATACCCTGCACTTTGTCGCCACCGCGTCACAACAACATGCATCGTAATGTCATTCGTTCGGACGTGTGACGACGCTGCACCGGTTTTATCGGAGTACAAAGTGCAAGTGTCGTAAGCGAGCGAAGCGTTGTTGTCACGCGTGCGTACATGCGTCGAACGCCAAAAACTGCCTAAACACATAATAATGCGTACTCGATTACGTAGTAAATAATGCCGATGTAAAAGTGACGCCAAAGTGTGTGTAGTTACCTTTAGTTATTTACTTTTATCCGTATTTGTACGTACCTACGCATTTGTGCATTTTGTATGGCTGCGACACTCCGTGAAATGGGTTACTCGTTTCTGCCGCAATATCATGTCTATCAATATTATACAAATCATAAGTCAATAGCATTTTACCGGTCAATCTGTCGCACTCAAGAATGTCTACACCACATTTCTGCAAAAGGGACATTTGTACACGCCATCGACAATAATCTTCGTTTCGCATTTCACACATATTTCATTACGGCAGACGTCGCAAGGTAAACGTACTTCACTGACCAATGTATCAAAGCAAATGCAACACGATTCAAATTTGCCGATTTGACCAATTGCTTTTGCCATGCTTATTTTAAAAGTGATCATCTTTTCTTTTACTTTAGCTTACAGCTCCCACTTGTTGGCATGCACTTTGGTATAATTGTACAATTTCCATACCATGTCTTTCACGCCCATGTTATTTTTATGAAACTGGACTAACACGAATAGTTTAAGCAAAAACAGAATCAGGACAGACTCTATGAATTTCAAGAAAAACAGCGTCACAGGATTGGTACAGCATACTTTAAACTGGTAATCTGCGGCACGGAAAATTGCCAACCAACACAAAAACCAGGCGAATTCGTCAGTCCAGGC
>Ga0181576_10003816_pt1 | contig 11009 bp, 8 predicted proteins | sample 101ome_22_FD_132464 | JGI IMG/M metagenome (GOLD analysis project Ga0181576, IMG submission 132464) | Coastal salt marsh microbial communities from the Groves Creek Marsh, Skidaway Island, Georgia - 101412BT metaG (megahit assembly) | ecosystem: Environmental > Aquatic > Marine > Intertidal zone...
CAGTCGGAGAGAAAGCAGGCAAAGTAGCAGGACACCCCAGTAAGTTCGCTGGCCGGCTCTCAAACCAGAATAAGTAGGCTCATGCTTCATGCCATGGACTCATCTCGATGTGTACGCATGCCTAGCTGCGTGGCAATATTTTAGGCTCCGAGGCACTATCTGGCACCCGGTGACAGATTCCGGGTCAGTCCCAAGGCAGGGAGAAGGTTTTGACAGTGGTCATGCATTTGATGGCCTCAATCACACCTTCTTTGATGCCGAGACCGGAATCCTTGATCCCACCGAAGGGGGAACATTCGATACGATAGCCAGGGACCTCATTGATATTGACTGTGCCGCAGCGAAGTTTTCGGACTGCCTTCAGGGCGTGGGGCAGGTGTTTGGTGACGACACCTGAGGAAAGTCCGTAGGGCGTGGCATTTGCCAAGGCTATCGCGTCATCGATATCCTCAATGGCCATGATCGGCGCAAGCGGGCCAAAGGATTCACTGCAGACCATCTCGGCATCCCGCGGAACCTCTGAGAGGACGGTGGGTTCCAGCATGGCTCCATTTCGCTGGCCTCCCAGCAGGACTTTTGCTCCACCGGCAACAGCTTTTTGGATCGTTGTTTCCAAATGCTGTGCTGAGGCTTCGTCGATCACTGTGCCAACTCTAGTCTCAAGCGAACAAGGGTCGCCGCAGGTATAGGTTTTGGCTCGCTCGACCATCGCTCGGGTGAATGGTTCAAGAATCGAGCGGTGTACCATAATGCGTTTGACCGCGGTGCAGCGCTGACCTGAATTTCTGAATGCCCCTTCGCAAGCAAGGTGAACGGCCTGTTCCAGGTCGGCATCCTCCAGCACAATCAGCGGATCGTTGCCGCCAAGCTCCAGAACCAGCTTCTTGTAACCTGCGGTTGATGCAAGCAGCTTGCCGACGCTGACGCTTCCGGTAAAGCTGACCAGGCCAACCCGCTCGTCGCGTACCAGGGGTTCAGCCACTTCCTGAGTGGGGCCAAGTAATACGCTGAGCATAGGGCCTGGCAGGCCATTGCGGTAGAGGAGCTCGGCGAATCGAATGGCTGTTAGAGGTGTTTTTTCTGACGGCTTGAGGATGATTGGTGTGCCCGCTGCGATGGCTGGCCCCAGCTTGTGTGCGACCTGGTTGAGCGGGTGATTGAACGGCGTGATGGCAACGGCCAAATCTAGAGGTTCCCTCAAAGTAAAAATTTTGCGTGCTTTGCCCTGAGGTGATACGTCGCAGCTGAAGACTTCACCATCATCCCTCAAGGCCTCCATGGCCGAAAATTGAAGCACATCACAGGCTCTGCCTACTTCGTAGAGGGTTTCTCTCATACAAAGGCCTGCCTCAGAAGTGATCAGGCTGGCAAATTCCTCTTTGCGTGAGAGGAGCTCTCGTCTTGCCTGATCGAGGATTTCAAAACGCTGGTAGCGCGTCAGGGCAGGTGCTTGCTCTAACGCGGTTTGGATGGCTTGCTTTGTGTCCTGAATACCCGCCGTGGAAACCTCTCCAGCAGGTGCCCCGGTGTAGGGGTTTTTAACCAGGATGCGCTCGCCATGTTCAATGGGTTCACCTGCTAGCAGGCTATGAAGAGACAGGTGGCTCATGATAATCGACGCTTAGGCTTTCAGCCCGTTGATGGTGTAGTCAAAAATGTGGAAGTTACGTGGATCGCCAAGCCCACGTCGCTCGTAGTCTTGGTGCAAGGGGTGTGAAAAAATAAACGGAACCATTTCCTCATACCTCCCTCCGTGTGATCGCAAGCCTACCTTCAAGGCGCTTAGATCATGATCTTTGGGCGTCTTGCCCAGGACCACGTCCCTACCTGAAATGAGGACCAGGTCTCCCAGTCTATCGACAGGTAACTCAAGCCGTTTTGCTGCCTGTTGCTTGCCATAGGTTTCGGTGATGCCCTGGCGTTCTAAACACCATCGCTCGACTTTTTCGAGTTCTTTGGGATTGGAGCCATGCAAGACGGCAAAGGACCCCAGTGCACCGTGATGGAGGACATAGGGGTCGGTGATCGGCAGGATGGCCTTTACCTCAATTCCCAAACTCTCCATGATTTCGGTTTCCAGATAGATCACATTGGGTGAACCGTCTGATTGTTGCTTGGCATTCATGCCGTGATCGGCAGTGATACCGATGCGCGCTCCAGCTGAAAGGAGTTTGCCTATGGCAGCATCCAAAGCCTCATAGAAGCTAAGTGAGGGCTCTTCCTCGGGCTCATAAGTATGCTGAATGTAGTCGGTGGTGGAAAGATACAGGAAATCGGCCCTGGCGGCGTTGAGAAGGGCGACGCCTGCTTCCAGCACATACACACTGGCATCGGCGCTGTAGATGGCCGGCGTCGGCTTCCCCACCAATGCTTCGACATCGGTGATTCCATGCTTTTCCATGGTCGTCTGATTGGCCTTTTCTGCAGAAAAGGCGATGCCATCAAGCTGGTGAGCAAAAATATCTCTGAGCTTTTCCTTCGCTGTGACCACAGCTACTTTGCGTCCAGCCTTGGCGGCACTGGCCATAATGGTCTGACATCTCAGGTAGGAGGCGTCGTTCATCATCACCTCTTGTCCGCTGACCGGGTCGAGAAAGAAATTGCCGCAGATACCATGTTTTTCAGGTGGGACCCCTGTGACAATCGAAGCGTTATTCACATTGGTGAATGATGGCAGGGCACCTCTGGCATCAAGCCTTCGCCCTTGCTGAATCATCGCCTTAAGATGGGGCATGCGATCTTGAATCAATGCTGCGTCGAGGTAGGCATTTGCCGAGCCATCCAAACAAATGACAACGACAGGGCATGCCGGCAACTGGTAATGGATACCGTTGACTTGGAATGCTGCCTCTGAGGGAATGGGTATTGTCATGTGGCCCAAGACTAGCCCCTTGAGAAGGAGGCTGGCAATTGGATTTCGGCTCAGCTTGCAGTTTGAGTCATGGATCCACATAATTCGTGCTCATCTGGGCTAGATCGCTGAATGATGGTATGGGTTATGCTGACCACCATCCAAGCCGTGTGATCAAGCGCCGGCATTGGGGTGAGGATCCGCATACGGCCGATGGCTTTGGATTCGGCTTTCACAGCCAGGTCATGACACCCTCAAGGTGGCAAAACTCCTTGATGACTGGAATCGGGTTGCTTGGTGCATGGCTGCAAGAAATTGAATAGAGAGCAAGGAAAAGCTAATGAATGAATTGTCTCCTATTGAGGTCAATCAAACCGCCAGATTATCACGGCAAAAGTTAAAGAAAATAGGGTGGTTCCTCTTGCTTGCGCTGCTAGCACTGCCTTTTGGCCTTTACGTGCTTGTCTCGCAGCCTGCCTTCATTCGCCTGATGGTTTTACCCTCTCTGTCAACGCAGCTCGCAGCGGACCTTCAGGCTGACGATATCGACTTTGCTCCGTTTTCCTCTTTGCATCTAAGTGGTGTGACACTGGTCAGCCCTGAGGGTCATGATATTTTCGCTGCCACATCGCTCCACCTAGCCTACGACTGGTGGCGATGCCTGATGGGGGAACCCTGGATTGAGCAATGCACCCTTACAGGCCTAGAAATCCAGATCGATGGTGGCACAGATCCCCGCAGCCCTTTTGATGATTGGCTGGCGAGCTTGCCCGAAACCGATGAGGCACCCTTACCTCGCTTTTTCGTTGAGGAGCTGCTGCTGAAAAATCTCCATGTGAAATGGCATCAGCTGATCGCCGAGAATACGATGCAAGCGTTCGACCTGAGAGTGGAGGACCTAGCCATCCGCGTTTTGGGACAGGAAGCTTCGGCTAGCTATGCTGGGACCATCGGGTTGAAACTGACCGATCTGATTTCCCGAGGGTCAGGGAAGGAAGCGAACCTTGAGAGCAGCGTCGACTCTCTTGAATTGCAAACAGTCATCCAAGGGCAACTCGGCATGGATAGGCTTGCCGCCATGGAGTTGCTTGAGTCGCATGCCGCGATAAGGGTCATCCGCGCCGAGGGACGCCATCAACGCCTCGAGGGTGCTGGGGCTTCCTTCGATATGCTGTTGAAGTCTCAGTTACTGGAGTCTTTGAGCTTGCGTTTTGAAGATGACAAGGGGCGTTCTCAGGAGCTGAGTGCTTCAGGAGCCTTGGATTTGTCCAAGGGCGAGGCAAGGGTGGCGGTCCATCTTGAACCGATCTCAGAGACCTCGCTCAATTTACTAGGTGCTTTGGCTGGTATCGGTTTTGAGCAGGGCGAGCTTGGGGGGGATTTTCAGTTCGTTCTCGAGGATGGGGCTCAGAAGGGGACACTTGAGATGGAGCTGCAGGCTGCTTCTCTCGCGGTTGAATGGGGTCAGGAAGCCACTCCCATCAGTGACTATCGGGTGAGCGCCCAAACCACATGGGATCAAACCCAAGGCCACCTTATCTTTGAAAACCTTCGATTCATGGGTTCGCAAGGAGACAGAGTGTGGGTGGAGGCCGCCTTGGAAAAGCCATGGATCTTTAACCTGAAGCCTCACAATGAGGGAGAGCAGGAAGCTCCCCGGGTTGGTTTTTATCTCAAGCAAGCCAGATTAGATCCGTGGCTCAAGCTCCTACAGCAAAACACGCCTATCCAAGCTGGCAGCCTGGATGCCGATGGCTGGATGAGTCTAGAGCTGGATGAATGGAACCTTCTGGGAGCGGTCAACCTAAAGCTTTCGGATGCCGACCTCATACACGAAACCCTAAAAATCGAACAAGGTACGTTTTCCCTCAATTTGCAGGGTGGTCTCAGGGGCATGAACCAGCCGCACGTGGAGCGCCTGGAGGCTCAGCTGAGTGATCAAGAAGGTATCCAATGGGCATCGGCATCCTTGAGGGTTCCAGCAGTCGGTGATCAACGCTCAGCTCCCCCCATGGAGTTGAAAGCATCGGCTAACTTGGTGCCATGGTTGAGCTGGATGCAGGCGGCTTCACCCCTCACCCAGGGCACTCTCGAAGTCAATGCCCAGCTTACGCCTTTGGAAGAAACATGGCAGGTAGCTTGTGAGTCGACATTGAAAGGACTTCGGGGCGACTGGCTTGGCCTGAAACTCGATCAGCGTGAACTGAAATTTCATCTGGATGGAGATTATCGAAACCAAGTCATCCGCGTGAGTGATGGCTCCATTGAGGTATCTCGAGAGACGGCATCGGAAGCGAGCATTGGCTTCCAAGGTTCAGTGAATCTACCCACTCAACAAACGGATCTGGAGTTCCAGATCGGGCTTCTTGATGGGATGCTCTTGACGCCATGGTTTGGACTTTCCTCCAACATCGAAGATTCCCCCCTATCAGGCAGTCGATGGGATTTGCAAGCGCACCTGAAAAGCGAAGATCAACTCACTGGGCAATTGGATGCCAACCTATCGGTAGAGAACCTGGGAGGGACACAGAAAAGCCCAGCCGATGTCCCGCCGAAGCGTTTTGCTGGAGGGATTCAGCTTCATGGGAAATGGAGTCAGGATGCATGGGAACTACTGCCGTCCCAGATTGACCTTAAGGTGACAGGGAAAGAACCCAATGAGTTGACTCTCTCTGGTCGCGGTCTTCACCATGAAATGGCCATCAAGGACGCGGGAATTCAGATCACGGGCGATTTCCTTGATCTCGATGAATGGCTAGCATTGATGTCGTGGCAAGCCGACTCGGAGCCCAGTGATGGCAACACTCAACCTGAGGCGGGTATCATGGGTTTGCCGGGCGATTTGCCGTCGGCCACCCTACAGGCGCAACTCAAGCGTGTTGTCTACGCTGGGACGACGATGGATAATCTTGAACTGGGGCTGCAGATTGCTCCAGACCTCTTTGTGGTGGCTCCCTTCACCTTTCACCTCGAAGAGGCTCCAGTGGTGCTCGCCCTGGAAATGAAGCAGGCCGAGGCCACTACCTGGACCACCGAGCTCAGTCTGGAAGTTGAGCAATTACCCGCCCATGCCCTGGTGTCAGTGATTTCCGGTCGAACGGGTCAATTGATCCCTGGGACCATCTCTATGAAGGGTAAGCTCCAAGGATTTGATCCGCAAAGCTGGGGACTCAATGAGACAAGTTCTGGCCAGTGGCAAGTGGATTACCAAGGCGCAGATCTTAAGATGGTGGGTCCATGGACTCAACGATTGCTCCTACCCATTACTGGAGCCTTGAGGTTGCCGACCCTTTTCTCTCGGCCAGTTGATTCAATCAAGTTCTCGGCGTTGGTTGAGCGAAACCAGCTAGAGATTGCCGAATTACTGGTTCAATCCAGTGCTTTTGAGGCTCGCACTCAAGGCAGCGTCTTGCTTGAGGATCCTATTGGCACCAGTCGTGTTGATCTGCCAGTCGAGTTCAAGTTGGAGCGCTCGCTGGCCAATAAGGCCAACTTGGTATCCCGAGGTGTCAGTCAAAACGAGGCATTTGTTGCCCTACCTCCCTTTCTGCATCTGACAGGGAACCTTAATGATCTCAGGTTGAGCAAGGATGCGTGGAAGTTGGGAGGGATGGCCCTGCGATCGGCCATTGGGCTTCCTAACGAAACGGTCAAGGAGACCGTCAAAGTGGTCGAGGACGTCGGGCGTGGTGCCCTCCAAGCCCTAGAAGGGCTCGGCGGGTTGTTGGGAAACCGAGGTTTGATCAAACCCAGACAGGCAAACCGTGCCGAGGAAGGTGGGCAACAGCCTAACGATGGAGAGCCACTGCCAGAACAGGGGGTGAACCTGCTAGATTGGTTCCCACTGAAGCGATGGCGTGGTGCCACAGAAAACAGCCCGACCCAATGAAAACCAATAGCCCCATGCAAACCGTATTGAAGCACCCAGCTCATCGTCTGATCCTGTGCTACGCCCTGACCCTATTAGGCTGTGGGGGGCGTAACCAAGAGCCCAGCTCAGAGACTCATGCTGAGGCCAGTCCGCTCACCGCTCCGCTTGATTATATCGGATCGGTTGACCAGGCAAGCCAGCAGGCCACACAGTCCCTAGCTCTTTCTCAGGTTCGACAGGCACTCGAGCAATTTCGCATCCTGGAAGGAAGGCTTCCCGAGCAACTTGAAGAACTGGTTGAGGCGGGGCTTCTTGCCAGCATACCAAGGAATGAGCGAGGAGGTAGGTTGAGCTACCATCCCAAGGAAGGGCTTGTCAAATGGGTGTTCCCGATGGATCCGGCTGCTGAATGAGCCCAGTAAGGTGATAGGCTATTTTCCCAGGCAAAATTGACTGAAAATGCTGTCCAGTAAATCTTCGGTTGTGGTTTCGCCAATGACCTCACCCAGTTCACTCAGTGCGATACGCAAATCCATGGCAATGAGTTCCAGTTCCCGGTTGGAAGCCAAGCCATCCTTGACAATGGCGACATGCTCGAGTGATTGCTGTAGAGCATGCTGGTGTCGAGAGTTGATCATGACCTCAGAGTTTTCACTGGGGAGTGAACCGGACCAAACCGTTTTGAGGATGGCGTCTTTCAGGGATTCAATGCCTACCCCAGTTGCGCAACTCAGGAGGATCGTATCTTTTCTAGAGGCATGACTTGCATGGATTGGCAGGTCAACTTTGTTGAGTATTTCAAGGATAGGTTGCTGAATCGCATTTTCTTCAAAAGGCGATTCATCCGGATCAAGGGGTAAGCTGGCATCGAGGATGTGGAGGATGAGTTCAGCCTGTGATGCGGTTTCACGGCTTCGTGCCACACCCTGCTGTTCGATGCTATCTTCGGTGTCTCGCAATCCTGCCGTATCGATCAAAATCACCGGAATGCCTCGAATGTTTGCTTGGGCTTCGATTGTGTCACGGGTGGTGCCCGCCATGGGGGAGACAATGGCTCGATCTTGGCCTAGCAGGCAATTGAGCAGGCTTGACTTGCCGGCATTGGGTTTGCCGATGATTGCAAGACGAAGTCCCTGACGTAATAACTTTCCTTCACGAGCTGTGAGCAGGAGTTGCTGCATACCTTGTTCAACCTGACTGAGTCGACCTAACAATGCGGCATGGGTATCAGGTGCTATGTCCTCGTCGGGAAAATCGATATGGGCCTCGACGTGAGCGAGGACATGCATCATATCCTGACTCAGTGTTTTCATGCGTCTGCCTAGGGTGCCCTTGAGCTGCTCCTGTGCGGCACCGGCAGCACGTTCGGTCCTAGCGTGGATGAGATCAGCGATGGCTTCAGCCTGCGTCAAATCAATGCGTCCATTGAGAAAGGCTCGCATGGAGAACTCCCCAGGTTGTGCCAGCCTGGCTCCCAGGCCAAGTAGGCGCTGGAGCACTTGCCTGACAGGCAAGCTGCCTCCATGGGTTGAGATTTCCACCACCGGTTCTCTGGTGAAAGTACGAGGGGGCTTAAACACACTGACCATGACCTCATCGAGGATTTGCTCGCCCTCGGTGATATGACCATAGTGAATGGTATGAGAGGCTGCCTCAGAAGGTTTTCGAGAGTCGCGCCCTTTAGGTGAAAAGCATTGGCCCACCAAGCTGAACGCCTGGTCCCCTGAAACCCTGATGATGGCCAGACCCGATTCTCCAGGAGGGGTGGCGATCGCCACAATGGTATCCTGCTGGCTCTTTAAAAGACGATCCATATCAAGGGTTTAACTTCCCGGCGCGTCTCCCTCAGGCGCGATGACCGTGGCAATTACCTGCCTGGTTTTCGTCGTCCCGACCCATCAGGAAAAGTCGAGCCTTCTCGTAGCTTTTTCGGCTCAAATAATGCAAAAGGGTGGGGCTGGTGTCGCCAGGAAGCTGGCTTGCCTGGCTTTCAATGGATTCAAAAAGCTCCAGTAGGTTGGGGCGCCCCTGTTTGGCTGCCAGCTGCTCCACGGCTGCGTGCAAGGCATTGAGACGTTCCAGAAGCTCTTTTTCCAGCGTATTCATGTGCTTGGTATGTTCTCGTCTTGTGCCCTTGAATTCAAATGATTATTCCAGGTTTTGACCTGAGCGAGTCACCCTCATTGGAAGATAGTCTTGCATCGCCCCATTGAACGGATGACACTTTCACGATGAATCGCGTCGAGCAGCGCTTTGCTCAGCTCAGGGAGCAGGGCAACAAGGGATTGGTGGTATACATTGGTGCAGGTGATCCGGATCTGGAGGCAACACGCTCACTAGCCTTGGAACTGGATAAGGCTGGAGCCGATGTGCTGGAATTGGGTATTCCCTTCAGTGATCCACTAGCCGATGGCCTGGTTAATCAGCTGGCGGCTCAACGCGGCATTGAATCAGGTACCACCCCTGGCAAGGTGCTTGATACGGTTAGGGAAATCAGGAAAGACTCGCAGATCCCCATCGTTTTTTTTGTCTATTACAACCTCCTTCATCGCTATGGGCTGGAGGCGTTCATTCAGGACAGTGCCCAGGCAGGGGTAGACGGAATCCTGATATTGGACCTCCCGCCGGAAGAATCGGGTGACTACAGTCAAACCATGCAGGCCCATGGCCTGTGTCCCATCTTCCTTATTGCTCCTACCACACCATCTGAAAGGATGGCATCGATCCTAAAACATGGGCGAGGATTTGTTTACTACGTCTCTCGAGAGGGCGTGACCGGTATGCAGAGCCAGGTCTCCAGCAATTTGGATTCCATGACCCAAATCATCAGGGATCACACCTCGCTGCCGATTGCCATTGGTTTTGGTATCTCAAATCCCGAGCAAGCACGGCAGGTGGCTGAGGCAGGCGATGCAATTGTGGTGGGAAGCGCTGTGGTCAATCAGATCGCCCAGCTTGGAAAGGATCCTAGTATGGTGTCCACAGTGGCATCCTTTGTTCAATCACTCTCCCAAGCGATCAAAACCACTTCTAGTCAATGAAACATGCCCTTAAAAAACAGTTTGCGATCATCATGGCTGGTGGTCGTGGGGAACGTTTCTGGCCTGTCAGCCGGGAAACGACCCCCAAGCAACTGATCCAACTTTTGGGTGATAGATCCTTGCTCCAGGAAACGGTTCACCGAATCCTGCCCGTCATCCCTGCTGAAAATATTCTGGTTATCACCAATCAAAGTCAGCTCAGGGAGGTGCGTCGACAACTGCCCGATCTGCCATCCTCCAACTTGATTGCCGAACCCTGTGGCAGAGATACCTGTGCTGCCATCACATTGGGAGCAGCCTTGGTTGCCAATCGGTGCCCGGAAGGGGTGATGGCTGTACTACCTGCCGACCATGTGATTTCGCAGCCCAAAGGCTTTCAGAAGGTCCTTCGGAAATCCCTTCAACTGGCCAGCCGCAAGGAGGTCCTTGTCACTATTGGGATCCCACCCACCGGGCCGTCCACGGCTTACGGCTATATCCGGCTGCTACGCCCGAAAAGCTCAGGGGGTCATCCCTCGGTTGGCTCCTCTTGGGTCCATCAGGTTGAACAATTTGTGGAAAAACCTCCCCTGGCTCAGGCGCGTAAATTCATCAAGAGTGGACGTTATCGCTGGAATGCAGGGATGTTCATCTGGAGCATCGCCAGCATCCGCAAAGCGCTTGGTGAGCACCAACCTGAAATGGCCCTCGCTATGTCAAGGTGGTGCGAGGCAGCCTCTTCACCATCAAGGCTCAAGAAAGTCTTAGCGCGTGAATACCCTGAAATCACCCGTATCTCAGTTGATTTCGCCCTCATGGAAAAAGCCAAAAACGTCATGATGGCAGAGGGTGAGTTTGGTTGGGATGACCTGGGTTCCTGGTCGGCTCTGGCTCGACATCTGAAACTAGATGATCATCAGAATGCCATCATGGGATCCTGTGTGCAGGTGGATTCCCATGGGAATATCCTTTTCGATGCTCGCAGCCCTCGACGACGGGCTCCTGTGGCGCTGGTTGGGGTCAGCCAGATGATTGCTGTTTTTACCGACGATGTCTGTTTGATTGCAGACCAGAACAAGGATCAGCAAATCAAGGAACTCGTGCAGTCATTACGACAGGATCAATCCCTCCGCCATCTGCTCTAGGCATCTCCGCAAGCTCTGGTCCCACCGATATCCAGTCGATTGCCCATCCGTTTTATGCCGGTTTTAGGATGCATGCTCAGGTGGCTCTGCCACAGTTGACTGATGGCATGCTGTTGGCCCGG
>Ga0181576_10003823_pt1 | contig 10996 bp, 6 predicted proteins | sample 101ome_22_FD_132464 | JGI IMG/M metagenome (GOLD analysis project Ga0181576, IMG submission 132464) | Coastal salt marsh microbial communities from the Groves Creek Marsh, Skidaway Island, Georgia - 101412BT metaG (megahit assembly) | ecosystem: Environmental > Aquatic > Marine > Intertidal zone...
CAACGCCTGGACGCGCAGCAACAAGCTCAAACCAACGTTTGACATGCGGGAAGTCCGCAAGGTCCTGCCCTTGCCAGTCATACCGATAAATCCAGGGCCATGCCGCCATATCCGCAATTGAGTACTCGCCTGCTATAAATTCTTGCTGCGCCAATTGACGGTCAAGCACGCCGTAAAGCCTTGCAACTTCTTTTTGAAAGCGCTCCATCGCAGGCGGATTCTTTTCGGACGAATAGTGGAGAAAGTAATGTGCCTGGCCGCACATTGGACCGAGTCCGCCGATCTGCCAGTACAACCACTGCAGCACATTCATGCGGGCGCGGGACTCGGTTGGAAGGAACTGACCGGTCTTGTCCGCCAGATATTGCAGTATCGCGCCCGACTCAAATATCGACATCGGTCCACCGGCGGCATCATGATCGATAATCGCGGGCATTTTGTTATTCGGACTGATTTTGAGAAATTCAGGCGAGTGCTGATCGCCCTTACCAATGTTGATCGGGACAATCCGGTACTCCAGCCCACACTCTTCAAGCATGATGCTGATCTTTTTACCGTTACCCGTCGGCCAGAAAAACAAGTCAATCATCGTTTATCTCCAATCAAATACTCGCTGCAGTCTTCTGCGCTCCATGATGCTGGTGACGCATCAAAAACAAGAACACCAACAATCCCAGCAGATTCACGACCGCCGCCGCATAAAAGCCGGCCTCTAGCCCCGCATCCTGCATAATCCACCCTGCTCCAACCGGACCGAAACCACCGCCGATTTGCATCGCCATAAATCCAAGGGACATGGCAAACCCCATACCGATGGTTCGCCCCTGCTCCACCATGTACGCCGACGCCGCAGGCTGTAATAAAACCATGCCCAAGGACAGCAACGTATTTGCCAATAACAAGGTCCATAGCCCTGTTGTATTTGGCATCGTAGCGATGGCTATAGACGATAGGACGACACCAACACTGATCAGCAGTTTGCGGTTATGTGTATCCGCAAGCTTGCCGCTCCAGGACTGCAACATAGAGACCGGCGAGCGGATGAATAACACCAGTCCGATTGCGCTGGCGCCCAGTGCCAGCTGTTCAGCACCGAGCACCGGCAAGAACGCCATGCTCAGGCCGGTCAGAGCGCCATTACAGATTTGCAGCGCAGCGACTCCGCACACAAACGGGTTGGCGAGCAACTGCCAACTCCAGCCACTCGTCTTGGGGTCGGTAACAGTGCGATGCATGTCATCACGTAAAAATATCGCTGTCGCAATCAGCGCTGCGATCATCGCAGCAGCTGACAAGATAAAAACCTGCTGTACACCGAACATGTCGCTGGCAACGCCACCGAGCAATGGGCCGGCTCCCAGACCGGCAAACAGCACTGCGCTGAAATAACCCATCCAACGTCCCTCTTGGCCCGCCGGAATCATGTCACCCAGCATCGCTTGGGCGACCGGCAAATGCATACTCATCGCAACGCCCTGCGTAAAGCGGCAGACGAGGATTGCCTCAACACTGTGCGAGACATAAAAACCCAGCGTCGCCAGCGCCATGAGCAGCAGGCCAAGACACAAAAACAGGACACGCCCGTATCGATCTGATAGCGGACCGATCACCGGGAGCAGAATGAGGTTCGCCAGCGCCGTTACCGAAAATAACAGCCCCACCTCCACACTACTGGCGCCGAACTCTCGCGCATAGACCGGCAGCAACGGCACGATCAGTCCGAACCCGATCATCGACAGCAGCATGGTACCGGCGAGAATGCCGAATTTCAGGCGATTCATGAGGCGATCCCGGACATCAGAGCGTTGCCTGGGCGTTGTCGAGATCCTCACGCAAATTGCGCGCTGTCATAAAAAACAGCAAAGCGGCCAACACACTGGTCGACGATACCAGCGTGACCAGCGAGTAACGCAGTGCCAGGTTGCCGAAATCTGCCGCAAAGAAATCACTGGTCACTCCAATGACCAATGGTCCAAGCCCCATTGAAATCAAATTCGACAAGAACAGGTAAAACGCCGCGCCCATCGCGCGCCGCTGAACGCCAGACAGGGTCTGCACGATCGCCGTCACCGGACCGAGAAACATATGCATGATAAACGTCGGGATAAACAAAACCATCAATGCCGCATACGGCTCAGACCACATGTACACAAACACCGAGAGCGGCGTGCTGATCAAAATTACAATCGCGCTAAACCACATATACCAGCGCCGATCACCGGTTCGTGTGACGATTCGATCGACGATCATTCCGCCGAGCAAGGTTCCCGCAGCGCCGCCAAGCCCAAATACCAACGCAAACCAGGTTCCTATCTCACCCGAACTCAAGCCATGCACGCGCGTGAAATAAGCGGGCAGCCACAGTTGCGCGCCCCACACCCCGATACCGTGAACCGCACCAGCGAAGGGCAACAGACGCAGCGACGGCACCGTCATAAAGTACTTGATAGTTGACCAGAGGGACGGGGAAGGACCCGAGACAGTGCGCTTTTCCGATAAACCGCGCGGTGGCTCCTTGAGAATAAACAGCAGCAACACAGCCAGCGCGACGCCCGGTATACCAAGCACATAGAAGGTTTGGCGCCAACCGAAAAATTGATTGACCCAACCACCAACCAAGTAGCCGACCAAGGTACCCAGCGGCAAATACATGAAGAACATGCCCATCGCGGCCGCACGCCGTTCGGGCGGGAAATAATCCGAGATCATTGACTGTGACGGTGGCGAGCCACCGGCCTCGCCAATGCCAACCCCGACCCGGGCCAAAAACAGGGATGTGAACCCGGTGGCCATACCGCACAACGCAGTCATCAGACTGAACACACCCAAGGCGACTGCGATGATATTTCTGCGGTTGAAATTATCGCACAGCCAGGCGACCGGTAAGCCTACCGAGGCGTAAAACAAGCCGAAGGCCAAACCGCCGAGCATCCCTAGCTCGGTGTCGCTGAAATCGAACTCCTGTTTGATCGACTCCAGCAAAATCGCGAAGATTGTGCGATCCACCCAACTGAAAATACCGACGATGATCAATAACCCGACAACCGTATAGCGGTAACGATCGGTGACCTCAAAAGTGTGCGCTGCGCGCTCAGCAGAGCCGTTCATCGAAACGTCGCCTTGAGTGCGGCGAGTCCTGCTGCCTTGGCTTCTGCATTGCCTTTTCTGCGCATCTGCTCGAATGCGTAACGCTGTGGTTCGGGCTCATCACTCGGGAACGATGCCATCACCTCGTCATGCAGTTCCAGCACTTCGTCACGATGATCGCGATGCGTAAAGATGCGGAGCCGGTTGGCTTCGACACCCTCGAGAATCTTGATCGCCATCTCAGACGGAGGCATTCCCAGGCTATGCACATGCGCCATTCTTTCCAGGAACTCAGGGGTACTGGTGAAACTGGCATCATCAAGCGACTCGGGACGCACTTCATCGCTGTAATGAATATTTGACGACACCAGACCAGGGCAGACCATCGACACACCAATACCTTTGGGCGCCAGTGAATACCACATCGCTTCGCTTAACCCGCGTACGCCAAACTTGGCCACTGAATAGACACCAGCACCAACGCCCGGCACAAAAGCCGCCATCGATGCGGTATTGACGATATGCGCGCCGTCATCGGCTGCGGCTTTGATCAGCGGCATAAAGGCCACCACGCCGTTGATGACGCCGTTGAGGTTGACCCCCAGAATCCAGTCCCAGTCATCAAATGTGGCTTCATCCATGGCCCCAAAATTATTGATGCCGGCGTTGTTGAACAGCAAATGAAGCTTGCCATGCTCGGCGCGCACCTTGTCCGCGGCGGCTACAACCGCAGCGCGATCAGACACATCCAGCTGCAGCGTTCTGACCCGCTCACCATGAGACGCCAACTCAACGCGCGCGCGCTCCAGATCCTGCGCACGAACATCGCTCAGGTACACAGTGCATCCTCGCTCAAGTAAGGCCTCAGCGAGTGCACGTCCGATACCGTTGCCCGCGCCGCTCACAAAAGCGATCTTGTTGGTGGTAGCTGTCATCGCGGGTCTCCAAAGCTGTGATTCTTATTAGATCAAACCGTTATGTGTGCCGAACTGTACGGTTTGGCTAAAACACTGTCAATCTGACGACATCAGCGTATTCTGACGATTGACTTCGAGGGCTCTGATGAGCGACCCTCAGCAGGTACAACACTATAACGAATGATAGAGAGGTATTGATGTCCGTTCAATTCCCAAACGCCCCGGCGTTCAGCGGTTTCAGCGCACCATTCCGAAGCGAAGTTGATATTTTTGATATTGAGGTCGAAGGCAACGTGCCGGCATCGATCAATGGTCATTTCTATCGCGTCCAGCCCGACTTCCTGTATCCGCCGCGTTACGCCAATGATGTACCCTTCAACGGCGATGGCCATGTCAGCCTTTTTCGGTTTGACAATGGCCACGTCGACCTGCGCTGCCGCTATGTCAAGACCCAACGTTATAAAGCGCAGGCCGCAGCTCGGGAGGCGCTGTTCGGCACCTACCGCAATCCACGCACGGATGATCCGCGTGTTGCTGGCGTCAGCGCCGGCACTGCAAACACCAATCTGGTGTTCCATGCGGGAAAACTATTTGCGCTCAAAGAAGACAGTCCTCCCGTTCAAATCGATCCGCACACCCTAGAGACCATCGACGACTACTACACCTTCGACGGCAAAATGACGTCACTGACGTTCACTGCACACCCGAAACTGGACCCGATCAACGGAGAAATGATTGCAATCGGCTATGAAGCAAAGGGCGAAGCCACCAGGGACGTCGCACTGTACGCGATCGATAAAGACGGCGCGCTGAGCTGGGAAGCATGGATCGAAGTGCCCTATGCGGGCATGATCCACGATATCGCGATCACCCAGACGCATGTGGCACTGCTGGTGATTCCGATGGCGGTGAACGTGCCCCAGATGGAAGCCGGCGGCGTTCATTTCGCGTGGGACTCATCGCTTCCCAGCTGGTTTGGAGTCGTGCGTCGCGGCGGCGATGGCAGCGACGTGCGCTGGTATGAAGGACCCGAACGCAGCGCAACCCACGTCATGAATGGCTACAACGATGGCAGCCGGATTGTGGTGGATATGGATATGTCCGAAGGCAATCAGTTCCCGTTTTTCCCGAGTCTGCATGAGGCGTTCGACGGACGCCGCGCGTCCGGCCGACTGACGCGAATCAGTGTGGATCTGGACAGCAATCAGACCACCTATGACATGAACATCATGCATCAGCCGATCGGCGTGCTGCCGCGCGTTGACGAACGATTCTGGTCGCTGCCCTATAACGTCGGCTTCATGCCGTGCACCGATTTCAGCCGCGAGCAATCTGACCGTATGCGCGGCACCACGGGGCTGGTTCTCAATACCTGGGTAAGAATGGATCACGCACCGGCAGCAACCTCATCCTACTTTCCGGGCCCTCAATACGGGCTGCAGGAACCGCAGTTCGTTCCGCGCAGCGCTGATGCACCCGAAGGCGATGGTTGGATCATCGGGCTTGCAAATAATCATGACACCATGCGCTCAGAGCTACACATCGTCGATGCATTGGACATGGAAGCCGGTGCCGTCGCCAAATTGAAACTACCGATCCGCCTCAAAAATGGTGTGCACGGACACTGGGTTGACGCGGCGAAGCTGCCGCCGAGGTCATAGGTACGGCCATGACCATTGCACGCATGAATTATGTTGCGCGTGATCGCGGACGACCACGCTACTATGCCAACGACCACTCCAAAGATCGTGTCGTAATTGCGGCGAACGAAGTTCAGCTTATTGATGGGCGCATGCAACCCACCTCGCTGGATACGCACGGTTTCGAGTTGATTCATCACGTTAGCGGAGTAACTGATTTTCGCGATCCGGTCGCGCTCGGCAAACAGTACCGCAATGAGATACAGCAACTCGTGATCGCCAGAACTGGTGCCAAGCATGTTAGCGTCAGCGGTCCCGGTATCGTCCGCTACAGCGAGCGATCAAACTTGGCAGGCACGCTCAATAACAGCATGCCGGCGCGTTTTGCGCATGTCGATATCAGCGACAGTACCGCAGAACAATTTGCCAAACGATCTGCCCCTGAGTGGGATTACAGCCGCTGTGCTGCGTTTAACTTATGGCGTGTCTTTACGCCGCCACCGCAGGACGTGCCATTAGCGGTCTGCGATGCGCGCACCGTGAGTTCTGACGACCTGATTTTATCAGACGCCATATTCGATGAGCCCGATGGGTCGGAATGGTCCTTCGAGAGTCTGACGGTTGCCTGCAATCCAGCCCATCAGTGGTACTGGTTCAGTGATATGACGCGCGACGAACTGATCATGTTCGTTACCAATGATAGTGACCACAGCAGGCCACACAGCGTGCCCCATTGCGCGTTTGATTGTCCGCTGACGGCTGCTGCAGCAGCGCCCAGAGGGAGTATTGAAATGCGGGTGACCTGCTACTGGGACTGAGCAGGCTTCTGACGGCCAGACCCGTCTATGCGAATCTGGCCGCCTTGAACTGCTTATTTGAAGGTGTAGGCGATCTCAAATTCTGTTTGACTCATTTGCAACTTGAGTTGCTGAGTCGGGTCGAAGGCATTGGTGCCTGACACAGATTTTTCAGGTGCGTACATGAAGGAGGCGCTCAGCTGATTGCCGGACTCCAGCGTCCAGGCAACGCCCGCTGTGAAATGCTCCTCGACCACGGCTGGCGCCAGCACATTGATCAGCACGTCATCGCTCTGAATCGGCTGATCCGTGGTGCTATACCCGAGCATCCAGGTTACATGCGGCATAGACGCGGGCGTCCAGTCCAGCGCGAACTTGTAGGTCGTTACGTCATCCCAACCGAAACCAAGGCCACGATTACCGCCCGCACAGCTCTCTACATCCATACCGCCGGCACCGGCCGTCGGGCACGAAAACACACGAGCCAACTCATTACCCACTGAGGACACATCGCTAAACCAGGTGTGTTCAACATCCACATGGAGATTCAGGTTTTGCGTTGCCGCGAAGCTGATTCCTGCCCGCAAACTCGCCGGGATGTCAAAATCGCCGCCCTCTGCAAACAGGTCTGAGTAATCGTCAAACTCTTTCATATCGATTTCGGTCTGATAAGAGGCGGCCAGCGATACCACCTCCGACACCTGCCAGATACCGCCAACACGCACACCAAGACCCCAGCTCATGTCGTGACCATTATTGGTCAGATCCTGCGGCATCTGTGTTCCACCACTGGCTGCAAAGGTTTTGGTATACGGTGCGAATGAACCAACGCCATCAATGTCAAAGGCCTGCACAGCCAGCATCGGTGACACACCCAACGCAAAGGTGTCGCACTTCCAGGACCACGCCACTTCCAAAAAGCCCTGCGCCAGGTTGACGCCGGTCGGCCCGGCACCATACGTGCCATCAAGGGTCATCACGGGAGCCGGTCCCGGTCCATCCGGATCGAAGGTTGCAGTACCATCGCTGTAGTCAGTATTCATTCCGCCGCGACCGTACATAAGACCTGTGATCGCATTGTTTTCATCGATGAGCCAGGTTTTTGCCAGATACGGAATCAAGTGTTTCTCGTTCCCGCTATCGACCTTACCGCCACCAAGCGTGAATGCGCCGAAATTACCGTTAACCAAACTATCGCCTGTGGTATAGCTGCGCTCGGGTATGAATAATGCGAGACCGACGTCAAGAGTATCGCCAACCAGAATGCCTGCAGCAGGGTTCGTCGAGGCATCGATCGCCTGAGTCGGACTGGCTGTCCCGGCTCCGGCCATGGCCTTGTTATGAGTTCCGATACCATGCGTGTAGTAGCCATTTGTGGCATACGCATGCGATGCAAGGGTGAAGAGCGCAAGGGCGGCTGGTAGTTTCTTTATTAGGGTCATTGGTGTTGCTCTCAGCTTATTTTTAAAGTCGCCGAAAAAGGTACCATGACCCGGTAGATTACTCAAGAATAAAGTTATAACTCAAACGCATTAACAATTAATCAGCTATTGCCAACCCGTTCGATCCCTTGAAATACCAGCGCCAACTCCCTCTCGAGATTGTGCAGTGCCTCGCGCGCAAAATCCAGATCGTCTCTGCCATTACAGGCGATTTCAAGTTCCAGTGCGTAGGCCTCCACTCCGCGCATACCAAGCTTGGCTGCCGTTTCCCTGATAGTTGACGCCAGTGCCTCGACAGAGTACAGGTCGGACGAATCAATTAACCGTGCGAACCGTTGCACCAAATCTCGTTGTCTCCGATCAAATGCCTGCAATTCATGTTGATAGCGCTCGATGTTGCCGGCATGCCTTTGCAATCCGACGCGGGCGTCGATGCCAGGCAAATCAGCTGCAGCAATGAAGGCCGCAGCATCTGACGACACGGCGTCGCCCTGCTCTGCATCTGACTTTCGATAAACCCAAGAGTCGATGGTGGCATACATTGGGCCGAGATCAATCGGCTTGGCAATGAAGTCATCCATGCCCGCAGCCTGGGTTTTTTCACGATCCCCTTCCATGGTGTTTGCGGTCATTGCCAAGATCGGCAAATCATCAAAACGCTGCAACTCGCGAATGCGCCGGGTCGCCTCGTAACCATCGAGTACCGGCATTTGACAATCCATCAGCACGACGTCGAATGGTGCCTCTTGCGCGAGCAGCTGAGCAATCGCACGTTCGCCATTCTCGGCGCAAACGACCTCAAAACCGACCTGTTCGAGTACCTCGCGGCCCAACTCCAGATTTATTTCATTGTCCTCAACGAGCAAAACCCGCTTCCCGGCAAAGCGCGCGGCATAGAACTCCAGATCCACCGAGCCAGCAGACTGGCTTGCAACGGAGGACTGTCCAGTGGCCGACATCAGCGCATTCGTCAGTTCCGTCACGGTCACCGGTTTTCGTAATACCGCACTGACTGGCACTTCTGAAAAATTACTGTTGTACGCGCTGACCATAATCACGGCTGGTACCAGATCACCATGCGCTTGGCGCATTTTCATAGCGCACTCGACGCCATTCATATCAGGCATAGCATAATCCATCAGAACAAAATCATAGGGCTTTGATATCTCTAGCGCATGATCCACAGCATCGATGGCCGCCGCGCCACTGGCGGCGGTTGACGGGCGCATTCCCAAGGTCAGGGCCATCTCATACAACACATCGATGGCACTGCGGTTGTCATGAACAATGAGCACACTCTTACCCTCAAGTTTATGCTCGTCATAGATTGGACTGACCCGTTCATCGCCAAGCTCGAGCGTGACTTCAAAGCCAAACACAGAGCCCTTGCCCAACTCGCTCTGCAACCAGACATGACCGCCCATCAGCTCGACCAACTGCTTCGAGATAACCAGTCCAAGTCCCGTTCCCCCGAAACGACGGGTGGTTGAACCGTCGGCCTGGCTGAAGGGCTGAAAAAGACGAGCCTGCTGCTCTTCATTCATCCCAATACCAGTATCACGTACGATGAATGTCAGTATCACGCGCCCGTCTGAAGACGGAGACGAGAGCACGCTCAACACGACCTCCCCTTCTTCGGTGAACTTGACGGCATTGCTCAAAAAATTGAGCAGAACCTGTCGTAAGCGTAGCGAATCTCCAATCAGATTATCAGGTACGGTTGCGGCAACCGAAAACAGCATCTCGATCCCGCGCTCCTCAGCCCGGACACCCATCGTCGCTGCCAGTTCATCGATCAACGAGTGAATCGAGAACTGGGCGGTCTCAATCTGGAGCTTCCCAGCCTCAATTTTTGATAGATCCAGGATATCGTCTACGATTCCGAGCAAGGACTGAGCGGCTCCGACGGCGCGCTCCATAAAATGGCGTTGGCGCTGATCCAAATCTGTATTGAGTGCGAGCGTGGTCATACCGATGATTGCATTCATGGGCGTTCGAATTTCATGGCTCATATTGGCCAGAAACTCACTCTTGGCACGTGTCGCTTGCTCTGCCAGCATATTGGCTTCGCGCAATTGGTCGAGAACGCGGCGGCGTCGAGTCGAATCATCCGCGATCCACGCGTACTCCTGATCTTCGGCTCGCTCGGATATCAGCTGCCCTGAGAGGCGCAACCAGAACCACGAACCATCCTTGCGCTGAACTTCGGCCTCAATCTTGATCAGAGAGCCGCCACCGTCGCTCTCGGCAAATTCAAGCGCTCTCTGGAGTCGCTCACTGCGACACACCGACAGAATGCTCTGCCCCAGAATCTCCTCAATCTCATAGCCAAAATAACTGGCAAATTGCTGATTCGCTCGTTGGATTTTTCGCTTCTTGGTTAACGCCATTCCACCAGGCGCTGCCTCAAAAAAAGCGTCCTGCTCGGCGGTGCGAGCTTGTGCCTGCGCTTCGGACAACAATATCTGCTGGGTATAACTCTCAAAGCGAGAAGCCATCTCGTTGAGTGTACTGACCATAAGGTCGAAATCGGCATAACCACTGTCACCCTCAACCTTGAGCTCACTGCGGCCATCGTAACTCTTGAGCTTGTCGATCAACTTTCGTAACGGCTGCGTCAACCGGTCACCAACAAGCGCACCAATGATGATCAGCATTACCACCATAACAAGTACGATTGCGGTCACGTCGCGCACAATCATCCGCGCGGGCGCTAGGACCGCAGACTGATATTGAGACACGACCAATCCGGCATTCAGGTGCTGCAGATATCGCAGCGCCGCAATCACGGTTTCACCATCACTATCGGTAAAGGAGCCCTCACCAACCTCACCAAACTTGACGCGATCAAAGATGTCGCCGAACTTCTCAGCCTCACTTGCCTGCACGATGCTGTGAGTCAGACTTTGCTTGCGCTCTCCTGCGGTAATAGAGTCGAAATCGGCATCTGCCCGTGGTTGCAGAAGCATCGTGTGCGCGCCAGAGCCCATTCCGATGTTGGTATCCAGAAGCGTCGTAATACGTTCCACACCGAGGCGCCCGATAAATATAAAATGCCCTCTGGATCCGAGCGCCACGGGTACACCCATGAATACTCTTGGCTGGCTACCGAA
>Ga0181576_10003826_pt1 | contig 10994 bp, 6 predicted proteins | sample 101ome_22_FD_132464 | JGI IMG/M metagenome (GOLD analysis project Ga0181576, IMG submission 132464) | Coastal salt marsh microbial communities from the Groves Creek Marsh, Skidaway Island, Georgia - 101412BT metaG (megahit assembly) | ecosystem: Environmental > Aquatic > Marine > Intertidal zone...
CCCTCCCCCCCCCCCCCCCTTTCCCCCCCCCCCCCCCTCCCCCCAGGGGACGTCGTCCACTCGGTTCCCCTCGGAGGTAGGCGGTGGGGGGACATTCGAGACTTCGCCCTGGGGCCGACGCCCGCCGGCGCCGCCGCCGCCGCCGCGTCGTCGGCGGCGTCTCCCGCCGCCCCGCCGCCGCTTGGGCCTTGGTCCGACTGGCGGGCGGGGCCGGCGCTGCCGCCCTGGACCCACGCCGGCCTCGGGGGGGGGGATGGGGCTCCCGGCCCGGGGGGAGGGGCGTCGGTCCCGGGCCTCGGGTGGGGCGTCGCGGTGCTCGTCTGCGGGGGAGACGCCGCGGGCGGCGGCGGCGGCGGCGGCGGCGGAACCACCGCCGCAGCGGCCCCCGTCGAGCGGCGAGCGACCACGGCCGAGCTCGCCATGCGGCAGCAGGCGCTCTACTCGTACGAAATCCCCTTGGTCGCCCCTCGGGTCCGAGTGGTCGAGTGGTACACGGCGGCGACGGCGAGGGAGGTGGGGATGCCCGCCACCCCCGGCGCGACGGCGTCGGGGGCCGCCCCGGAACGCGCCGCTCCGTTGAGAGAGCCCCCGCCTCCTCCCCGGCCGCTTTTCCCCGCCCCCGCCGCCGCGCCGCCGCCCCCACCGCCCCCGCCACCTCCGCCGCCCCCGCCCCCGCCGGGCAGGGCGGTCGCGCTCCGCGGCCCCCCGCCGGCCGGCGGCGAGGACGACCGGCGCCCCCCCCTCCCCGAACCGGCGGAGCGGGGCGCCCGGCGCGGGGCGGGGCCCGGACCGGGGTCGGCGCTCGAGGCGGCGGCCGGCGCGGCGCTCGAGCGGGCGGAGCGGGCCCTGGCCGCGCTGCGGAGACCGATGACCGAGGCCGTCGTGGTCGACGAGGCGCTCCTCCGGGCGGCGCGGGGGCCCCTGCCCGCGGGCGTCGGCCCGCCGCGGGCGGCGGCGGCGGCGGCGGCGGCGGCGGCGGGGACGGCGGCGGCGGCGGGGACGGCGGCGGCGGCGGTGGCGCCCGCCGAGGCCCCCCTCGCCCCCCCCCCGGACGACGTCGACGACGACGACGACGGTCCCGGCGGAGGCGGAGGGTGCCGCCTTCGCGTCGTCTGTCTGGGCACGGGGCGGGTGCTGGGGTCGTGCCGATGCCCGGACGCGGCGCTGGCACTGACGGTCGACGTGGTCCCGGCCGCCGGCGGATCGTGCGACCGGCCCAGCGGCTCGGCTGAGGACGCCGCCGCGCACGCCCTCGTCTACTCTGAGGGTCACCGCCTCGATCAGTGGTCGATCACGGCCTCGGGGCGGCTGATTCCCCCCGGCGGAGCGGAGACGGGGGGAGGACCCGGGAGACGGACCGGGACCGGGGGGGGCGGCGGGGCTGACCCGGACCCGTCGGCGGCGGCGCGCGACGCGTCCGACGTGCCTCCGCGGTCGGACGAGGAGTGGCTCGCGCGGCTCAGGGGGGGAATCACCGGTGCGACGGGGGAACGCTCGCCCTCGTTTCGCGCTGCGTTCGCGCGGGGGGGAGACGGCGGGGACGGCGGCGCCGGGGAGGACGGCGCCGGCGGCGGCCTGGCGCCATGGGTCGGCGGCCTCGACCCCCCCGGCCCGGCGCCAGACCGCGGCGCAACGCCCCCCGACGCCGAGCGAGCCCCGCCGAGGGAGCAACGGGGCCCGTCGCCCTCAGCCATCGCTGCCGCTGGGCCCTACCCGCTGCCTCCGCCCCCGGCGGTCGTCGCGCCCCGCCTGCTCGGAATGCCCCCCCGCCACGGTCGTCTCGTGCTTCGGCCGAGCGTGGGCGGCCCCGGTCTCGGCTTTGCCGCCTGCGGGGCGGACGACTGTCGAGTGTACGTGTGGCATCGCGCCACCGGGACGCTGGTCAGGCGCCTCGAGGGCCACGCGGGAGCGGTCAACGCGTGTGCTTGGGCGCCGACGCGGCCGGGGGGCGGGCTCCTGTTGGCCTCGGCGTCGGACGATGGGTCGGTGCACCTCTGGGGGCGGGGGGCCGACTGGCAGGACGGCGAGGAGCTCGGGTGGGCCGTGCCCTGAGGGGGGAGTGAGGACGAGACGCGGGGTGTGGGCATCGACTTCCGCTCGTTCGTGTTGACGTCTTCCGCTCTCCCGCTCTCTCTCCCGCACTCCACTCGTCGCTCGTTCCGGTCAATCACCAATCATAATGTGTCTCTCCCGACGCGAGGCGACGTCACTCGACGTCTTCGATGGTCGACAGAAAGGGGCGGCTGATCCCACCCAGGGGCAGCTCGAAGGGCCGGCCGCCATTGATGAGGGAGGCGTTGCGCGGAATCGTCGGCCCCAGGCCGGGCGCGGGCTGGCCCCGGGACCGTCCGCGGGGCTGGACGCCGACGGGCGGCCACGTTGCGAGGCGCTGGGGCGCGCCCCACGTCTGATAATCCAGGGAGAAGCGGAGCGCATGCATGCAGGCGGCGTGCCAATGCCCCAGGGAGGGGGCCGTGCGAGTTTCCTCGAGGGCCTCGGGGCGGGGCGCGTTGGGCAAGACGCCGCCCGCGCCTGGACCCGCGCCCGCGCCCGCGGCGGTAAAGGCGGGGACCGCAAGTCGTGGTGACCCGTCAGGCGACTGCAGCTCGCCGGCGCCGGCACCGCCCTCTGTCTCGGACGGGGCGTGGACCTCGAGCACAGAGTAGAAGCCGCCGTCGTCGGCCATCGGGGCGTCTTCATCGGCGTCACTGGGCGGGGAGGTGGCCGCCGCGGCGACCGGAAGGCGAACGGGGGAGGGCATTGCGGCATCGGCCGCGATGCTCGGCGAGGCCCTGGGTCCAGCAGCAAATCCAGCCATCGGCAGCGCCGCCGTCGCAGTAGGCGAGGTCGGGGCTGTGGTCGGCAAGGTGGCGGGCATGCGGATGGGCGGTAGAAAGGTCGATCCGGGATCCTCCATCTCAATCTCGCTGACGGCAGCGGCGGCATCCTCCGGCGGCGGATTCGTGGCGGGTGCCTGGACTGGACTCCCCTCCGGACTTGACGGGGCCGACTCCGGCGTCCACGGCCACCGGCTCTGCTCCACACCGACGGCGAGGTCAATGTCGCTGATGTACTCGATGCCATCGTGCTCGGGCAGCGGAGCAACTTCGGGCTCGCCGTCGGGGCCAAAGGCGATTCCACCGATGGCGTGGTTTCCGTCAGGGACGTTGATCTCCTCGATTGGGATCGTGGGGTGACCCTGAAAGTGCCACGTGGGCGGCTCGATGGAGATGTTCTTGAGGAGGCCTCCCGCCAGCTGACCCACAATGATGGGCAGCAGCTCGGGGGGCAGGTCCCCGAGATCAGCTTTGAGCTGGGGCCAGCGGAGGAGCGTGGAGTCCGGGTCACCGGCAGCAGGGGCGGTGGGCTGTCCCACGGCGCCGAGCCGGGTAGGCGACGAGGCCGTCTCCTCGCCCGACGGGGCGGTGGCAACCGAGCGGGCGATGGCGGCCGAGGCGACGGTGGAGAAGGTGCGAGAAGGGCAGGCAGTAGCGGCGTGCTCGTCCTCGGTTGAGTGCTGCGCTTGAACGCCGACGTCGCGACCGCCGCCAAGGTGCCGCGGAGTGCGGTGGAGGCAGCCGACAACGGAGGAACCAACGCCCGATCCGGCGACGACAGCGACGTCGCTGTGCCCCTGGGGAGAGAGGCGAACACGCTTGCGGTCGGACGGGCAGTTTGCGCGGGCCGTCATGGAAGAGTCCGGGTCGTCCGTCCTGTCAGTGGCGTGGCCGGCGGCTGCAGGGCCCGTCGTCGGGTGAGAGGGTGCCACGGCGCCGGGTTCAGCAGCCGGAGGCGATGCAACGGACCCGTCGGCCCGCGGCGCCAACAGCGCGACCGGCTGTGACGACTGGGCTCCACGGTCGGAACGCGCGCGCCGAGCTGACCGGCGGGTTGGAAGCGAGGGAACAGGGCCAGGTACGCCTCTTCCGTGGGTCAGTGGGGTCCCGGACGCCTGGGCCGCCACGGAATCGTCGAGGGCAGTCAGCGGGCCCTCTCCATAAAGAACGGCGGTATCCTCCGTCTGGGTACCGACCGCAGGCACGCCAGTGGCGGCGGGGGTGCGGAGCCGGAGGGCGCGGTGAGCGCGGAGGAGCTCGCGAGCCGGGGCACCCACGAGTGCATCGGGGAAGCGACGGTGGGTCGACTCTGTCCAGGGCACTCGTGAGGCGTAGCGGAGGTGGCAGACGCGCGTGCCCAGGCGCATGGGAAGGACAAGACGGGATCCGTCCACGACAACATCGTAGGGGTCGACCGGCGGGCTGCCGACGCGGGGCGATCCAAGTTGGCTATAGGCTGGGGCGGGGTTGGTGCCGTCGCCCTCGCGCGGGGGGTCGAGGAAGAAGGTCCAGATGTGGTGGCAGAAGGACTGCTGCACGTGGACTGCCCCGGGCTCAAGGCGGTGGTAGAGCTTCAAATCGCCCTTGAACGTGATCCAGAACAGGCAGACTGTCGAGGTCAAGGTTGGGGAAATGTGGGTGAGGTCAGTTGAAGGGTCTCAGTGTCAGCAGGCGGGGTAGTGGTATGAAGCGGGCGGAGGGGGTGAAGGCGCCCCCGCGGACCCGACACCCACCGTGATGGTCAGTGTCGTTGTGAAAGAGTAGCTGAGTCGACGTCCAGGGATGAGATTTGCCGCTGATGAGCTCCCCACAGAGAACGCGGTCGTAGAGGACAGCCTCGGGCGTATCGGGGATCGGCGCCGGTCTGGTCATTGCACTGTGTACGCCGGCTGTCCACGTCGGCTCGTTCTTCTTGCTAGGGATAATACCCATGGCGACAAAACGAAGAAGGGCCGCCTGCAGCGAAGCCATGCAAATGTTGCGAACGCCTACGGGGGGGTCGGCAGAGGTTGGCGTGGGAGGGGGCCTTGTCGACGGCCTCGCGGCGTGCCGCCAGACCGCGCAACTCTTCGACCAGCGCGCAATCGGCGCGTAAGCCGCAGACAGAAGACATCATCAAGGTTCAGATCCTTGCTGGGCGTGGTGCGGGAAGTCATGACCGCACCGGGGGATCCCTCGCGCGCCGGGAGAGAGCGCCGGCCGCCCTCGCACGGCCTTTTCAGGCATTTATACCACGACTTAAACATCCAGCTAGGGTATTTTATGTCACATAAAATGAATATTGAAGCTTTTTGTCTCCGCGAGTTGCCCTAAGCACGTAAAAAGAGCGGCAAACCATGACGCCACTCGTGCCACTACGTTTGGAGCCACGCCCCTGTCGCTTCTCGCCTGCTACCACCGCGCTGTGACGCCGACAGAAGTTTTCTGCCTGATTATAATGCCGCGGGCGCAGTTCCGCACACGGGAGATGCGGATAAAGAAGGTGGGGAGTAGTGCTCGAACCACCCGCACGCCGTCTTCCATGAAGAACGGTCACCACGTAGCGTCACCGTTTTCAAGAGTCCAGCTGATCTCCCGCGCCGAGGCTCTGAGCTACGCCTTCTTTCCCCCACCTGCTCCACCCGCGAGCTCGGCAGCGGCCCGCTTGAACTCTGCCTCAGCCTCGCGCACCGTCGAGAGCAGGTTGTGGCGCGGGTCGACCTTGGAGAGCCGGCGCACGAGGTCTCCCGTGGGCCTACCCAGGTGCAGCGCGGCAACGATGGCGCCAGCCACGGCGTCGGCCTCGCCGCCTTCGCCCTCGGCGTCGCGGGCAAGTGCAGCGGCAAACTCAGCGGCGGCTTCCTCAGCCCTCCCTGCCCGGAGCTCGGCCGTCCCCGTCCACGCGTGGAGCTGCCGCGTCCACCGCAGACGGTCTCCGCATTCGCGTAGGGCCGCGACGGCTTCACGTGCCCGCTCGATGGAAGTTCCCCCCCCGGAGGAGGACGCGGCGCCGGGTGCCGTGCCCCCGCCATCCCCACCAAACATGCCCGCCCATGCCCCCGCGACACGGCTCAGCACGTGGTCCTCGTCCTGCCGAGCCATTGCGTCGGCCTCGGCCGCAGCCTCCTCCGGCCGGTTCAACCCCAAAAGGGCTCGCACGCAGAGAGCCCGGTGTTCCAAGGGCGCAAGGTCACGACGGCCCCGGGGGTGGCACGCCCGCAGCGTCGCGGCCGGGTCTCCCTCACGCAGGCCCAGGTAGCCCGCGACAGTGCGCACCAGGGGGTGCGCAGGCAAGTTCGGATCGCTGGGGATCAGGCCGCGCGCGGCAGCCGCCTGGGCCGCTTTGCCGGCGGCGTCGGTCCCCGCAGCGTCGTACGCAGCGAGGCACCGGACGGCGCGGGCAGCTGGGTGGGCGTCGGGGCCATCAGACGGCAAGTCCCGCAGGACGCCCTGTGATTTTTCGGGAGATTGAGCGGTGGATGAAAGTGGTCGAGGACCGTATCATTTGGTTCCGCTCACCTTCCACCCAGACCAGTCGACAAATCGACCGCAAAACCCCTCAAGTCGGCCTGCGTCGGTCCGTCGCAGCGCCCGTCGCGCCCACCCCGGACTGCCTCCTCCGCCGCTTTCCGCTCGCCTCATGGTCCCCCATCGCGAGACGCGCACGCCAGACGTAGCATTCGAGCTCCATCCTCATGTCGGGGCTCTCCAGGTCGTCCATGTCTTCGGCCTCGGCGACGACCTCGGCATGGGCACCGAGGAAGAAGGCGTTGCGCACAGCAAAGAGTGTGCTGTCGCTGTCGCTTGGGTCTTGCATTGCTTGCTCGCTTCTTTCCCAACGGCGTCTTGGGCCGGGGATCCGCGGGCCGGGGGTTGGGTGGGCGCCCCCGGTCTGGCGAGCGGGCGGCGAATGGGGCGAAGGGGGGGCAGGGCATGGCGAGTTGGGATGGTGCCATCTTCAGCCGTATGCTCTGCGGCCGGCGTAGCTGCCGCAGCGATGATCGGGGTCTCCATGACCGCGGGAGTGGTGCGACCCGGCCCGCCGGGGCCCTCAGTCACGTGGTCATCGTACCCTGTCCGCGTGGCGCAAACACTGTCAAGGTCGACGGTGGCAGCTTCGGCCGCCCCCGACCGGCGCTCCTTGTTGATCGGCGGCACCGTCGGCGAGTTCATTCACTGCGCTCCATCGTCTTGCTCTCAGCGCTCCGGCACCGCTCGTCCCATCGCCACCCAGCCCCCCCCCCTCCCCCCCCCCTCAGGCCTTGCCGCCGCGATCTCCGCCCCCGCCCCCCCCGCCCGGGCCGCCGAGGGCGTCTACGGCCCCCGCGGCGTCGAAACGTCAATGGACGCCCTCGAGGGCCGCGGCTACGGCAAGTCCCGCATCGATGCGGGCCCGGACTTCGTGACGACCGATACCGGACTACAATACAAGGATTTCGTCGTCGGGGACGAGTCCTCCCCCGCCCCCCGCGTAGGCGACACGGTCGTCCTGGACTGGACGGGCGTCACACTCGGCTACTATGGGCGGCCGTTCGAGGCCAAGAGCAAGGTCAAGGGAAGCGCCTTTAACGACGACACCAAGGAATACTTTCGTTTCGTGCTCGACCCGGCCAACACGCGCGTCATCCCTGCTGTGCAGGAAGCCGTCGCCACCATGCGTCCCGGGGGGATCCGCCGGATCGTCGTGCCCAACGAGCTCTCCTACCCGAACGGGGACTTCAAGACGTGGGGGCCGACGCCCTCGACGTTTTCGGGAGAGCGGGCGCTTGGCTTCGTCGTCGAGGCAAAGAACAGCATGATCGACAAGACGCTCCAGTTCGACTTGAAGCTGGTCCGGATCGACCGAAAGTAGAGAGAGGGTGTGAGGGAGAGACAGGGCGGAGACATGAAGAATGGTCAACTTACCCACCTCAACCCCCTCCTCCAGCGGGCATGGCGGCGAGAAGGGCCCCTACGGCCTCCGCAGCATTGGCCCGCTGGGTCCGCGCGGCATCTGGGTCGGAGCGAGACGACCGAAGCCACCGCACCGTCGCGACGGCGAGGCGGCCGAGGGCGGCGGCGGCGTTGGGCTCCGCACGGGAGCGCGCTGCGGCCACCAGCAGCGGGACGGCGGCGCGAGGCGTCGCCGCGGCGCCTTCGCCTGATACCGACGGGATCGGGCAGCCCCCGCCCGAGCGGAGGAGGGTCAGCAGCGCCGCCGCGGCAAGCCAGGCCGACGGGTCGGAGGAGGAACCTTCCGAGGCGTCGTCGGAGGAACAGACGTGGTCGTCGTCCGCCGCACTCCGCAAGACGGCCTCGAGCGCCGGACCCGACCGCACACCGAGCGAATGCGTCGCCTCGGCGCGGGCCACTGGGCTGACGGCGTCGGTGCAAGAGGAGAGGCCGAGGTCAACGCCGGAGGCGCGAGCCTCGGCCGCCCACGCAGCAGCCGTGGCTGGGCCGTCGTCACAACCCACGGCGACCGCACGGGCCGCGACGGTCTCGGCTTGGCGCGCGGCCCGGGCCCCGGCGGACCCCCCGAACTCGCAGAGGGCTTGCGCGATGTCGGCAAACGCGGGGAGCGGGGGCGGGACCGGGTCGGACGTCGAACCCGCCCCCCAGGCCGCAAGGGCCGCGGGAGCATCGGCGCCGCCAACGACGCGGGCCCGCAGCGCGGCGACGACGAGCAAAGCTCCCGCCGCTGCGGGCCCGGCGCGGGCGAGCGAGGCCGCACGGAGGGCGACGGCGGCGGCCGGCCCACCTTCGCCCACGGCGGCGGCGATGGCCGCCTCGGCGGCCTCGCCCGCGGCCTCGGCCTCGGCGGTGGCCGCCGCAAGCGCCAACCGAGCCGCCCTTGCAGCCTCGGCTCGCGCCCCCACGGCCTCCGGCGTAGCCGCACGACGCGCCCACCGCCGGTGCAATCCCGCGTGCCCGCTCAGCGCGTCGGCGAGCGCGGCCGCCGCCGTCGTCGTCGAGGCGGCACCGCGGCGGTCCGAGGTCGTCGACGGGGAGGCGAGACCGGGCTCGGCGCGAGCCAGCGCAGCCGCGGCCCAGGCCTCGTCGTCGGCCTCGGCATCGGCCTTGGCGTCCGCACCCCCTCCCCGCCTGGCCAGGTCCGCCAGACGCCGGGCGCGGCGCGCCACGGCTCCGGTCGAAGCGGCCCATGCGCCGCCGCCGAGGACCCAACAAACCGCCCCGGCATCGGCTCCGACAAGCCAGGAGGGCTCGGCCGGGGGCGGCGGGGCGCAGAGCGGGCTCGCCCCGCCGCCGTCGGAGCCTTTCATGGGGGGACGGCGCAGCGGCTCCCCGATCATCGCCATGAGGCGCGCGAGGTCGGTGTCCGACAGAGTGGCCGCAGCGGGCAAACCGAGGGCCGACCGAAGCGGGAGGGGGGGCGCCCCCGGTCCCGCCGCCGCCGCCGCCGCAGCCCCGGCGCGCGCCCGCGCGAGGGCCGATCCGGACACAAGGCAGCCCGGCAGCGCGAGGGCCGGCCCGTGGGAGCCGTCCTCGGCGGCTAGGAGGGCCGCGAGCCGATCCCGATCCCCGTCCACCCCGGGCAGGGCGAGCCCGCCCCATCCGTGCACCGTCGTCCAAGTGGCCACCCCATCGGCGGCCTCAAGGCGCGCGGCCACGGCCGAGACGGCCGCGGCGCCGCTCGCCGAGCGCGGCGCCCAACGCAGCCCGGCTCCGGCGCCCTCGACTCGGCCGGGGGGCACGTTGGGGCCTCCCGCCGCGAGGATCTCGGCCAGGAGCGCGGCGTTGACGCCGCCGCCGCCCGTCGGGATTCCAGCGGCGGCGGCGGCCGCGACGGGCGCGAGAGACACCGGAAGCGACGCTCCGACGAGAAGGGGCAGAGAGAGGGAGAGGATCCGATCCGTCACCGCGCGGGGCCAGAGGGCGAGAGCGCCGGTCTTCTCGCCCCCCTTCTCGCCCGCCGTGCGGAGAATGGCCCCGGCGAGAGCGTCCGTGGAGTCGGCCGCCGCGCGGCGGAGGACGGCCCCGAGGGCGGCGCGGCCGAGGCCCATCGGGACGCCCGCGCGCCGGGCGACCGCGGCGACGTCGATGGCCGTCGAGGCGGCGGCCGCGTCGCGCCGGAGCGGGTCGAGGAAGCGCCGCTCGACGGCGTCCCACGTCCACAGCTCCTCGTCGTGTCCCCCGCCTCCGCCCAGCAGCCCGACGGCCTCCCCCCCGGCGACCCCGGCCCGCGCGAGGGCGTCGGCCGACGCGACGGGAGGCTCGCCGCACAGCGCCAGCGCCGCCGCCCGCGCCGACTCCCGGCTAACCCCCAGCGCCGAAGCCGCCTCGGCCACGGCGAGGCGGCCGTCGCGGGCGCGCAGCAGGGCGCCGACCTCTGCCCGGAGCGCGGCCGCCGTCACATACCCGCCCAGCCACGCCGCTCCAGAGACCGCCGTCGACGCCGTCGACGAGCATCGCAGCAGCTCGCGAGGAGAGAGGATCTCCAGGTCTTCGAGGCGGCACACCAGCGAAGCGACGCGCCTGGGGGGAGAGGGGGGGTGGGATTGGGGGGGCGTGGGCGAGCGGGGGTGTGGAGCGAGGCGGTCGTGCGACCAAGAAGATTTCTCCCGTAGCCGCTCTGTCTCCCCCCACTCGCCTGGTCTCTGGGTCCGTGAATGCTGCGACCTCCTCTGGTACCGGACCGAACTCGTCCTCCACGGCGGACGCGAGCGCACAGGCCTCGTTGCGACGCTCTTCGTCGCTGCGCTCGTCCCCGCCACGCCAGGGCAACGCCGTCCATCGCCGTCGTAGCAAGACCATATCTGAGTTGAAAGCTATCTTGCTCTCGCTCTCTCCGGGGGGGGGGGTGCAGCTCTTTTGGGTCCTTCGTCCTCGTTGTCCCCCTCTCTCAGCGGTCAGCAAAGAAACCCCATCTGCGCGATTTTCTCGCATTTAGACGCCTCCACGTTCCTGTAACTGGAACACGTGAGAAAAAATTTCGCTTGACTTCTCGGTGAGCGTGCGCATGTTAGATTCCGCACGCCTCCAGGACGCCGTGACCCTTGGGACGCCGCTCTCTGCCGTCGCCGGCCGTTTCCGGAGCTTATCGAGAAGCCGCGCCACGGAGCGCCACCTCCAACGGCGCTTTGACGTCTCTTCTTGCCTCGGGATTGAACGAATAGCCCACCCGATGCCCCGCACGCAGACCATGGCCCGCGTCGAGCCGGCCTCCCTCCCCCCGCA
>Ga0181576_10003831_pt1 | contig 10985 bp, 10 predicted proteins | sample 101ome_22_FD_132464 | JGI IMG/M metagenome (GOLD analysis project Ga0181576, IMG submission 132464) | Coastal salt marsh microbial communities from the Groves Creek Marsh, Skidaway Island, Georgia - 101412BT metaG (megahit assembly) | ecosystem: Environmental > Aquatic > Marine > Intertidal...
TCATACAAAGAGCCGAAATTTACTTGATTAGATTCGCTTTGAGTTAAAGGTTGCAGGTCATGGTGTTGAATATATCCAAGCTCGAGCAAAGGTGCCCAGTCGATAAAGTATGGATTACCAGCAGAGGAACTAAATACCTGATAGGGGGAGTCTCCATAACCAGTGGGGCCGACCGGACACATTTGCCAAAAGGAAACACCTGCGTCTCGGAGGAAATCAATCCATTGATAAGCGGCTTCACCTAAGCAACCTATGCCGTGACCATAAGGTAAAGATGAAGGATGGAGCAATACGCCCGCAGACCTTTTTGATAACCAACTTGGTAGATTCGTCATAGCGAATTTACTTAATTAGACATAATACATATTGTGCGAACTATTTACTTAAGCCCCAGCGTTTGGTGAATGGATAGTAAATAAATAAGGCTCGACCAATTAGTTCATTTTCAGGAACAAAACCCCAGGCTCTTCCGTCCAAGCTGTCGGTGGAATTATCTCCCATAGCAAAATATCCATCTTTTCCGGTGATATTGGAAGGATCCTTATGGGACGGTACTTTGATTTGATTTCTGTTGGATAATAATCCATCTGCCCGATAACCGGGATATCCATTTAAGAGATCGGTTTGTGAAGATTTAAGAAAGGCTTCCGTCTGTCTTCGGTTTTCAGTAAAAGCTTCTGAACCCTCAATGGGTTGACCGTTTCTTAGCAGAATGCCTGGGACTCCTTTCCTTACATCAGTGCCATTTGTAAAAATTTTTTCTGGAACCTGAATTTCCAAAGTATCGCCAGGTTCGCCAACGAGTCGCTTAATGTAGTATTTATCTTCTCCAATTTGGGCAAAAGTTTCTTGGTTCAATTCTCGGTTGAATTCATCAATGCTTGCTGTTCGGAAAACGATTGGATCGCCCACTTTGGGAGTTATGAAGTTGTAACTCATACGGTCCACGAACAATGCATCTCCCAAAAGAACATCAAATGCCAAAGGGATTTCTCCTTTCGAAAATCTCTTTTCGGATAATTTCAATCTTCCCTGAGCAAGAGAGGCATCCTGAGCCACTACCATAGGCAAGTCCCGGAGGTTTTCGATGCCTGCAAACTTTTTTGCTAATAATTCATCCAAATCAAACTCTGCGGGTACTTGTAAAGTGTGTTCTTTTCCTCCAATTTCAAAAAGATATCTTCTGGCCATCGTTGGGATAATAAAGAACCGACCATTCGGGAAATTGCTTTGGACATAACGATGACTGGATCCATTCTGTAAAACCAAGTAAAGAGTGCCGCTCGATTCGGCTTCCATTTGATAATGAGAGGCTCCAAGCAAAATTTTATCCACACATCTTTCAATAAAGCTTGGCGGATCTTCGTCCTCATAGATATGGGGAGTCATTCCATAAAAAGATGGATACATGGAGTTGGTTGGGATGATAAATGGTTGAACAAAAAAACTTCGGATGCCCAGAATCACGATGGCAGCAACAAGAAGCATTTCCACATTTTCGACCCAACTTTTCTTATGGTAGTAAAGGCCTCCTGAGTTACGAAGGGCATCATCTAGAATACGAGCTTTCTTTTCCAGGTCATCCGCAGAGGTCCTCTTGTTTTTAAGTGCATCATGCAAACCTGAATTGGCAATTTTAAGAGCCCTCTCTTCAATCGCAGTCAATTTGTCTTTGCGGTAGAGCCACGCCTTATGACCAATACGCAAGAGTTCTTTGGCTCCCTTTCGCTCCCTTCTATTTGCTCTCCTGGGTGTGTCTTCGTTATCCATACAGTTCTTTGAGAAAGAGTTGATCGATTAATTCGTGCTTTTAGGAGGCTATGTGGAACTTTTGAGGATCTGTACAAAAGCCTCTTGAGGAATATTGACGCTACCAATTTGCTTCATCCTTTTTTTGCCTTCTTTTTGTTTATCCAGGAGTTTTCTTTTCCTCGATATATCCCCACCATAGCATTTAGCCGTAACATCTTTCCTCATGGCACTAATAGTTTCTCTGGCAATGACTTTCCCTCCAATAGAGGCTTGTAGAGCGATTTTAAAAAGTTGCCTCGGTAAAATTTCCTTTAGTTTTGCACAAAGTGCCCTACCCCGAGTTTCTGCTTTCTCTCGGTGGACAATGGTTGAAAATGCGTCCACCGGTTCATTGTTAACAAGGATTTCCATTCGTACCAATGAGGATTCCGAATACTCATCCATATCGTAATCCATAGATCCATAACCGTGAGTTACACTCTTTAGACGATCGTTAAAATCCACCAATATTTCATTCAAGGGAAGGTGGCAGGTCAGCATGACTCTTGTTTCATCAATAGTTTCAGTGTTATTACAAGAGCCCCGCTTTTCTGTAACTAAAGCAAGCAGATCCCCAATGGATTGATTGGGCGCATGGATCCTGGCAATTATGGTAGGTTCTTCGATTTTATCAATTTCTGACGGGTCAGGAAGATCGAGTGGGTTATCCACTTCTATGGTTTCACCTGTGGTCAGGGTAACTCGGTAAATCACACTGGGGTAAGTTGAAATCAAATCCAGTTCGTATTCTCTTCGAAGTCTTTCCTGAATGATTTCCATGTGAAGAAGACCTAGGAAACCGCAGCGAAAACCAAAGCCTAGGGCCACTGAAGTTTCAGCCTGAAAGCTGAAGGATGCATCATTGAGTCTGAGTTTCCCAACGCTACGCTTGAGTTTCTCATAATCTGATGTGTCGAGTGGATATAAACCACTAAAAACCATGGGACGGACTTCTTTATACCCAGGAAGCATCTCTTGTGCGGGAGATTCTGTAATGGTTAGGGTATCGCCAATCTTTATGTCGGCAACATCTCGGATTCCCGTAACTATATATCCAACTTCACCTTCAGATAGAGTCGCTTTGGGTGATGGGGTTGGGATAAAAATGCCAAGTTCTTTAACCTGAGTTTTCCTTTGGTCACTCATGAGTAAGATACCCGCGTTCAAAGAAAAGGTTCCGGAGAAAACCCGAATGTAGCAAATAACTCCTCGATATGGATCGTATTGGCTATCGAAAATGAGGGCCCTGGGCTTGGGGTGATTGCCCCATCTGGGCTGTGGTAAACGATGCACGATTGCCTCAAGGATATCTTCGACTCCAATCCCCGATTTTCCACTTGCGTGGATCGCGTCTTCCGCAGGTATGGCAAGAATTTCTTCAATCTGATTCGAAACTCTGGGAATATCAGCACTTGGCAGGTCCACTTTATTAATTACTGGAATAATGCTAAGCCCCTGAGCATCTGCGAGCTGAGCATTGGCTAAAGTCTGGGCTTCTACACCTTGGGACGCATCGATGAGTAATAAAGCACCTTCGCAAGCCGCTAAGCTTCTGGATACTTCATAGGCAAAGTCAACATGACCTGGAGTATCAATCAGGTTAAATAAATAATCCGTTCCGTCTTTGGAGCGGTATTTCATGGTTACCGGATGACATTTAATCGTTATGCCGCGTTCTCTTTCCAAATCCATGGAATCGAGAAGTTGTTCTTTCATTTCACGTTGAAGCACCGTTTGGGTGCGTTCTAAGAGCCGGTCTGACAAGGTTGTCTTGCCATGATCGACATGTGCTATGATACAAAAATTGCGAATCCTTTGAGTTTCCACCATTAAAAAGTTGACCACTATGTGTTTATCTCGACAAAAGTCGAAGAAGAACACTTAAGTGTAATTGGCTTATCTCACAAAACTAAACAATGGACAAGAATCGACTTCATGGTGTGCACACTGCATTGGTTACTCCAATGCTTGATGGTAAGGTTGCATACAAAGATCTAGAACGCTTAATTATCAGGCAAGCAGAAGCAGGCGTGAGCAGTATTGTTCCCTGTGGTACAACTGGTGAATCCCCCACCCTCTCCGAATCTGAGCATCTTCAGGTTATCAAGACCTGCATTGATGTTGTAAGAGGCGATACTTCTGTGATTGCCGGAACAGGTGCTAATTCCACATCGGAAGCTTTGGCTCTAACGAAGTCTGCCGATGAGGCTGGGGCGGACGCTTTTTTATTGGTAGCTCCATATTACAATAAGCCCAGTCAGGAGGGGCTTTTCGCTCATTTTCGTGCCTTGGCTGAAGTTACAGAAAAGCCGATTGTTTTATATTCAATCCCCTCCCGTTGTGGGATCGAGATTTCCACGGATACGGTTTGTCGGCTACGGGATAAGTTTCCCCATGTTATGGCCCTTAAGGAGGCTGGCGGCCAATCTGCTAAAGTTTCGGAAACCATCTCCAGAATTGATAGGGATTTTGTGGTTTTATCTGGGGATGACGGGCTCACGCTACCGTTCATGTCTTGTGGTGCTCAAGGAGTTGTCAGCGTAGCCTCCAATTTAGTTCCCGAAGTCGTTCTTGAGTTGGTCAACCATGCACTCAATGGAGACTACCTAAAAGCTCGAGAAATCCATTTATCCAATTATAATTTGTTTACTGATTTATTTTGCGAACCAAATCCAGTCCCTGTGAAGATATTAATGCAGTTTGCTGGTATGATTGAGTCTGCAGAAGTTCGCCTTCCGTTAACCCCTCCTTCTGCATCGAACCTAAATCTCCTTAAGGAAATTGCTTCCCGAATCCACTTCTCTGAGGAAGTTTGCCGATGAGCACTCATATCTTACTGAATGGTGCGAGTGGTCGTATGGGGCGTGCTATTTCGAATATCAGTTCGGATTACGATTGCCAAATATCATGGCCCATCGATTTGGGGGATGATCCTACGGATGGTATAAACCAATGTGATGTGGTGATAGATTTCTCTCTCCGGGAAGCAACTTTGCCGCTTGCTCAAAAATGCGGGGAGGCTGGTAAGCCTATGGTCATAGGTACAACTGGGCATGATCCATCGGAGAAGGAAGAAATTCTCAAAGCGACTTCTGGGATTCCTGTTGTATGGGCAGGTAATTTTTCGACCGGGGTAAATTTGTTATTCTACCTCACGGAACAAGCCGCTCGTGTCCTCGACTCTTCTTCCGATTTCGATGCCGAAGTTATTGAGATGCACCATAAATTAAAAAAGGATGCCCCGAGTGGTACTGCGGATCGATTGCTTGAAATCCTTAAAGATTCCCGGGGGCTTTCTGATGATCAGATTGCTCATGGGAGAAGCGGTCTAGTTGGAGAGCGCCCTTTAGATGAAATTGGTTCCCATGCTCTGCGTGGGGGGGATGTTGTGGGCGATCATACTGTTTATTTTGCTGGAATTGGTGAAAGACTTGAACTCACTCATCGGGCTACGGATCGAAAAATCTTTGCCGCTGGTGCTTTACGTGCAGCAAAGTGGGTCATGGGGCGCCCTTCCGGACTTTACTCCATGCAGGACGTACTTGGGTTGGTTTCCTCAACAAGATGATCGCTTTTATCGAGGGGAAACTGGTGGAGTGCCAGCTAAGTCTTGCTGTTATTCAAACTGGAGGAATCGGTTATGAAGTCCATGTTCCATTGACTACTTCAGAAAGGCTACCAGCACTGGATACAGTAGTCCGCCTGCATATTCAGGCTACTTATCGAGAGGACTCCCAAACCCTATACGGATTTATTGATCGGGAATCCCGAGATTTCTTCCGCATGATCGTTGATAAAGTGTCTGGTATCGGACCCCGAATTGCTTTGAATCTTTTAGGTTCTCTTTCCCTTCCTACTTTAAAAAATGCAATTGCCCAAGGCGATGTTGGCTTACTTTCGAAAGCTCAAGGGCTTGGGAAGAAAACTGCTGAAAGAATTGTGGTTGAACTCAAAGATAAAGTTTTACCCAAGGGGGTTGTGATTGCATCAGCACAAAGCGATACGGGTGCTTCCGTTTTTATTGCAGATCAAAGTTTGGATGGTAGTCCAGACTTAAGTTCTTACAGCGATGCAGTTTCAGCCCTGCTTACCCTCGGATATAAAGCCACTGATGCTGATTTGGCGGTAAGAAGAGCTGCCGAAACCTTAGGTGGGAAAGTGACCACGGAGGAACTGATCCGAAAAGCGCTTGGGCGTTAGCTAAGCGACTTATCGATATAATCCTGCAAGTATTTCCTTGCCCCAATAAACGCAGAAGACAGTTCTTCTGTCTTTGTCCAGTGGCAAGCTATGGCAGAGGCTAATCGACACCCGGTTCCCCGTACCTTTGTGCCACCATGGATTCGTGGGTTTTTAAAAAGTACTGGGTTTTTACCTTTCTGAACCAAAATATCCGTACAGATTTCAGGGTCATCATCGTGGCCGCCTTTTAATAAAACACTATGAGCACTAAGTTCTAGACATTTTTCTGCCAAATCGATGAAAGGAATCCCTTCGTTTTTGTTTATTCCAACTAAAAGCTTAGCTTCGTCAATGTTTGGGGTAATAAGGTCCAGATGAGGGAGTATTCTTTCTTTTAAGGCGGTCCATCCATTAGGTGTTATGAGTTCAAATCCAGATGAAGAGAAACGAACAGGATCTAAGATTACCTTTGAGTCAGGGAACTTTTTTATAAAATCGAGGACTTCATGAACCGAACTCTCGTTTGGTAGCATCCCAATTTTAATCGCATCGAGTGAAAGCTCTGTGAGTGAATCTAATTGGCTTTTAAGCCCGAGCCTTGGCAAAGGATGAATTCGAACATTGGATGAGTTTTGTAAAGTGATCGCACTAATTGCAGAATGAGGAATACAATTATGATCGAGGATTGTTTTTTGGTCCGCTCCAAGTCCGGCACCTCCCGATGAATCTGTTCCCCCAATTATCGCAATGTTAATTGCCATGAATTATCCAATTGTGATCGAATCAGGAAATGTTCCCATCCAACCATCCATGCCGTTCGATAAGTTGAAAAGGTTCGAGTGCCCTAAGTTTTGTAAAGTTTCGCAAGCTGTCCTGCTTCGAATGCCTGCCTTGCAGTATACGACGAGGTTTTTTTGGGGGTCTAGCTCAATCCCATCGATTCCGTTTTGAAGAAGGGGTAGATTCCCCAATGGGACATGCAAAGATGGCTGAATACTTACCAGCTCTCGTTCCCAGCTTTCTCGAACATCCAAGATTTGAAGGTTGCTGTCTGCTAACATCATTTCTTGAAGTTGAATTTCGGAAATTTCTTGTATAACCGCATGATAGTCGATCAAGGAGGATCCACAATGGGTCATCGGTTCAGGTAATGAATCGATGAGCTTATTTTGAGGGTCAACGCTCAGCTCAATAACCTGAGTTCTCTGATTCAGAGCATTGTATAACAAAACTTTCCCTGATAGAGGCGTACCTAAACCGGTTAACACTTTAATCGCTTCCATCGCCTGCATCGATCCAATGATACCGGGTAAGACTCCAAGCACACCCGCTTCTGCACAGGATGGAATGCTGGTAGGATCTGGTTGCTCTGGGAATAGGCAACGGTATGTGGGGCCAGATTGATAGTTGAAGACACTCACCATCCCTTCAAACCTATTTATGGATCCATGAATCAAGGGCTTGTTAAATAGCACGCATGCATCGTTAATTAGGTATCTGGAAGAAAAGTTATCTGTGCCGTCCACAACAAGGTCGTAATCATTTAAAAGAGACTCACAGTTTTCTTTCGTAAGCCTTACAGTATGGGGTTCGATCTTAATGAATGGGTTGATGCCGGATAGCCTGGATGCAGCTATCTTAGCTTTATGTTTTCCCTTATCTGCATGACTGAATAGAATTTGCCTTTGCAAGTTTGAGATTTCGACCTTGTCGTCGTCTACAATCCCGATTCTGCCAACGCCAGCACCAACTAAATACTGAAGTGCTGGGCAACCAAGCCCTCCTGCCCCAACCACCAGGACAGACGACTCTTTGAGCTTTTGCTGGTTTTGCTCCCCAAACCCATCGAGAGATAGATGTCTTTGATATTGCTCAATTTCGCCAGGTTTCATCATGATGAGAATTACCAGGATATAACATGTCTAGCATGGAGATAGCTCCGAGGATGGGAGTTTCTTGGTTTTGGGCTGGTCGTATGATTTGTCCCAGTCCTTCCAAACTGGGTCAAATCCCTTACCCTTTAGCATGGTGCTAATTTCTATGGCAGATCGTTCGTCAGAAACGGAAAATTGTTCAAGTGATTCTTCAGGTTCTGCGTAGCCACCTGGATTGGTTTTTGAACCGGCACTCATATGGGTGACTCCTAAAGGTAAAATATTTTCCCTAAACTGTTGGCTTTCTCTGGTTGAAAGAGTGATTTCCAGTTCATGATTAAAGATTCGAAATGCGCAAATGAGTTGGACGAGATCTCGGTCCTGCAGATCCACGGAAACGATATTTTCTCCTTCATAAGGACGCATTCTTGGGAAAGACATGGAATAACTCGTTCTCCAGTATTTTTTTTCCAAGTAATCCAAATGGATCCCTGCAAAAAGAGCATCGGTTCTCCAATCTTCGGTTAGTCCAAAAAGACAGCCTAGCCCAATTTTATTAACACCAACCTGTCCTAATCGATCCGCAGTGTTAAGGCGCCAATCAAAATTGCTTTTTTTGCCTTTGAGGTGGTGCCTGGCATAGCTTTCTCGGCAGTACGTTTCCTGATATACCATGACGGCATGCATCCCGTGCTCAATTAATCTGGCATAAGCGGTTTCCTCCAGTGGCTGTACCTCAATGGATAAATTAGAAAAATGAGGTCTGAGGAGATCAAGTGCATGAGTAAGATAATCTAACCCTACTTTTCTAGTGGATTCACCAGTAACCAACAAAATATGATCAAATCCGTTCTTTTTCAGTATACCTGTCTCCCTTAGAATCTCCGCATCGGTAAGGGTTTTTCGAGGAATCTGATTGTTCATGCTAAAACCGCAGTAATCGCATATGTTATTACACTCATTGGAGAGGTACATGGGAGCAAATAAGCGAACGGTCTGTCCAAATCTCTTTCGGGTGATACGGTAGCTTAATTGAGCTATTTCCTCCAAGTAATGTTCTGCAGCAACTGGGGAAAGCAGTGAAATTAAGTCCTTGATTCCACCTTTCCCATATCGACTGATCGCAATTTCAACATCACTTCGGTTGACCTGATTAAATTCAGCGGATATTTCAGACCAAGAAAATTTCCTAAGTTCATCTGAGAAATACAGGGTATTTTGCATCTCAGTATATTGGATTACCCAAGGAAAGCCGTTAGGGGGGAGGTTGGGCGGGCAGAGCGATTTGTGTCCCCTAGCCCAGATAAATAAGCTAACCTACCCGCCTCTACTGCTTTACGAAAGGCTGTTCCCATGGTTGGGGGATCTTTAGCCACGGCAAGTGCGGTGTTAACAAGGACTGCAGACGCTCCGAGTTCTAAGGCTTCAGATGCGTGGGATGGAGCTCCAATTCCTGCATCTACGATGACCGGTAAGTTTGATTGCTCGATGATGATTTTAAGAAACTCACGGCTCTTTAAACCATGATTTGTACCAATCGGCGAACCAAGGGGCATAACAGCAGCAGCACCCGCATCTTCTAACCTTTTACACAGAACCGGGTCTGCATGGCAGTAAGGTAAGACCACAAAGCCTAGTTTGGCTAATTCTTCTGTCGCTAGAAGGGTTTCAACCGGATCAGGCATGAGATATTTAGGGTCTGGGTGAATTTCTAATTTCAACCAATTTGTGTCTAGGGCTTCTCTGGCCATTTGGGCCACAAAAATTGCTTCCTTTGCATCTCGGACGCCGGAAGTGTTTGGAAGAATTTTAACACGATCTTGAGGAATGAAATCAATGATTGAATCAGCAGAACCATTCGGGCTTGCTCGTTTCATAGCAACAGTGACTAGCTCAGTTGATGAGTTTTTGATTGTCCTTTGCAGGCTTTCACCCGAGGGAAACTTACCTGTCCCTACAAATAAACGGGAATGGAAAGACTCTCCGCCAATATTCAAGATATCGTTTTTCATAGTTAGAAAGAATGGAATGCTGTCTCGAAAGTCCTACTTTTTTCGATGATCTCAGAGAGACGATTCTGGTCGCCGACATTCAACAAATCAGAGCAAAGGCAGATTCCCTGTACCCCGATAAGATCGATCAGGCCAAAATCATTACGGGTTAAACCGCCAATTAGAAAAACAGGAATGGGGTACAAGAGTGCCGAGATTTCTCTGAATTCTTCCTTAGATAAGCACGGTTTAAGTTCTTGCTTGGTAACTGAATTTCGAAAAGGACCCAGTCCCACATAGTCTGGTTTCTCTTTTGCGGCCATTTCAGCTTCTTCGATTGAATGAACCGTTTTACCAATGATCTTACCTTGAGGCAGGTAATCGCGTACCAATTCGACTGGAGCATCTGAAATGCCAAGATGAACCCCATCTGCATCAACATCTTTAGCTAGTTTGTAATGGTCGTTGATGATGAGTTTACAACCTTTTTGCTTTGCTAGAATCACCGCTGATTTAGATTCATCGATGAGTAGAGTTTCGGGCAATGATTTAGAACGTACTTGTATAAATTTTGCCCCTGCCCGAACTAATTTTTCGACCTGTTTGGAATGCGAAAATTCTGGGTCATCCCGGGTCAGGCAAAGCAACGAGTCTTTGATTCGAAGATCAGGTCTCATCCTTGGCCAAAAGTCGTTGGATAAATCCTTTTTCTTTTTCTTTTTTTGCCCAGACACTTCTTTCTATAAATTGGTATCTCTCGAAGGCAGCAACTGGGTCTTTTTTCCCCCAAATAGATCCAAGTAAAGTCACCCCATCAAAACCCAGATTAAAAAGTTCTGGGACTTTTCTTCTTCTAACGCCACCCAATGCGTAAACAAGGGGTTTTTTAGATTTTCCTTTTTTAAAGTTGTAGAGCACTCCACCTAATTCAGGCAGGGAGACTTTGGGGACATAACCTTTTTTCGAAATCGATTCGTAAACAGGACCAAAAAAGCAATAATCGAGACCTCCACCTATATTTTTGAGTTCATCAAGCTTATGCAGGGATCGACTTTGAGTACCCTTGACATCTTTAGGTTCCTCTCCCGAAAAATAATGATACCCCCCCAGAGAGAACTCTTTGAGTAAATCAAAATATCGGTGAAGA
>Ga0181576_10003835_pt1 | contig 10971 bp, 5 predicted proteins | sample 101ome_22_FD_132464 | JGI IMG/M metagenome (GOLD analysis project Ga0181576, IMG submission 132464) | Coastal salt marsh microbial communities from the Groves Creek Marsh, Skidaway Island, Georgia - 101412BT metaG (megahit assembly) | ecosystem: Environmental > Aquatic > Marine > Intertidal zone...
CATCAACGGGATCACACCCAAGTGCAGGGGATTCGCGTAAAAGAGCCCGGCTGAGATGGCTAGATTGCCTGTGACCCACGAGGCCCGTCGGTCTTCCTTGAGAGACTGGAACGCTTGAAACCTGTCCACGGCTTCCTTGCTCCCTTGTTCTTGATGAAAGGTTGATGCGATGAGGCTGGCATAGATCGATCCGCCACTGACCGAGGAGTAAGCATCAATGCGGTCAAGCAATGGCAGCCCTCGATTTTCTCTGGCGAGATTATAGGCCTCTTCCAAACCCGCCATGGTGTGCAAGGCCATGCGGGCTGCCCGGGAACCACCCCCTGAAAAGCAGACCATGACCAGATGATCCTTGGCGGCCAGGTCCAACAAATTATCAAACCGCTCATGGGTCTGGTCATTGAATTGGAGGCCCTGGTCTGAATGGCTCTCCTCACGTTCATCTCCTTGAGCCAACTCATCGCCCGATCGGAGTGCATTGAGTTGTTGTCTGTCTGGGGCAGAAAGCGGCCGATTGACGCTCAGGTGCCTCGAATCGTAAGTGATGGGCGACTTGGCCCTGGTGACGGTGTAGAGAGTGGGTTCAATCCATGAGCGACAACCGGAGACCAAAAGGCCAAAAGCCCACAGAACCATCATTTGAATCCAAAGGGTCTTGGGAGCCATGTGAGTCATAGTCAAACCATGCCTTGAATATGGATTCTTGTCAGTATTCAAGGAATTGCCCACAAGCCGAATCGCCTCTTAATCAAGTCTTAAACCTCAACAGATCCAGAATAGAAAACAGCAAAAATAACCTATTCCTTTGAGATTTTTCCCTTACCGTCCTCTTGTGGGCTATGGGAGGCGAGATCAAGAGCTCCAGATCTCAGTGAACCCATTAGAGTCGGTAACGTTTTCTGAGAGATATGCAAAGAGGGATCATACATGGCTTTTTGGGGATGGTGGCAGGGTTTGGTATTGCCATGGCATGGCTTTCAATCAAACCGCAACTCCCTTCAGTCGATGCGGATTCCGATGCGTCTGCGGGCAACGCGGAAACGGGTTGGGTCGCCCATGCCCGCGATCTCACCATGCCAGGCAATCGAGAATATGCGCTCCCTCTCAACAATCCGGACACAGTGCCGGCAGAGCAGGCCAATCATGTGGACGACTCTGACATGGTGATAGGGATCACTCTCTTTGGCAAAGCGCGTGCCTATCCCTGGTGGATTATGAGCAACTTTCATGTCGTGAACGACACCCTGATGGTGGGTCAGCAATCGAAGATTCCCATCATGGTGGCTATGTGTGAGCAGTGCAGTGGTTCAGCTGCCTTCATCCCTACCATACCTGAACTGAGTGATCGGCCGCTGACTTTTCAGATATGTGGCGTCCACAATGGTACCTTTGAAATCGCAGACTTCCAAAGTCAGAGCCGTTGGCATCCTTTTGCTGGAGAAGCCACCGTTGGGCCCTTGAAAGGTCGGCGTTTGACTCAAATTGGTTCCACCATCACCAGCTGGAAAAGCTGGGTTGCCAAGCATCCTCACACAGATGTGGTGCTTGGCTCTGAGGGGATGCGGCAGCGGCCGCATGGGCAGTCCTATGGGGCAAGCATGGGTCACGCACACATGCATCCGGTATTTGGTAATACCTCCAATCTTGAGGACAAGCGCCTGGCATCCAATGCCTTGGTATTTGGCTTATTACCCGAGCCCGGACAAAAGCCGCTCGCAATCCCATTCGAACTCATCGAATCGAATTTTCCACTTCAGATCGACCATGAAGGCAAGTCCGTCCTATTGATTCCCTCCGGAGAATATGGCGTGAGTGCCTTTGCCTGCGAACAAGCCGGAGAGGTCCTGACATTTCAGGTGCCGTCTGATGCGTCATCGAGCCTGCTTCAGGATCAGTTTGGCAACCAGTGGGATGAATACGGAAGACGCACCGCTCGCGAGGAGGCAGTGGTGAATGATGGGGAGAACCAGCTTAGAATGCTCAGGGGTTACCTCACCGAGTGGTATGAATGGATCAGCGCTCAGCCTGGTTCCATGATCTATCAACCAGCCATCAAGTAATCAAAGAGGGATATCCGCATGAGGGGGTTTAAGCAATTACCTGGATATGGGTGGATGATGGTCGCCCTAGGGCTGTTAGGCTTGGATTTTAGCCTAAAGGCTTCTAGCGAAATGATGCAGGAGTTGCTCGCGCGGATGGCGCGCCGATCCAACCCCATTCGCAATACCTACTTGAACCATGCGCGTTCTCGCCTGTTTGGTGAACAGGTAAAACAGGCTACCACCGATCTGGACAGGCTGGATCCCTTGATTCGGCAGGCGACCGAATTGCTGGCTGCCGGTCAATCTGAAGAAGCCCTGTCGCAGTTCCTTGCCTGGGATAAGTTGGCCAAAGAAGTTTCACCAGGGCTCGCTGATCACAATCAATACCTACTTCAATTTCATGTGGCCCTGTCCCACCTTAGGATTGGGGAACAGGAAAACTGTGTTGAAAACCACACGAGCGCATCCTGCATCTTCCCGATTCAGCCGGAAGGGGCTCATCGGTTGACCCGAGGGTCTGAGTCTGCCGTGTCTGTGCTCGAGCTGGCCTTACGTCAATTTCCGGATGATCTGGCCATGCGCTGGTTATTGAACCTGGCTTACATGACCCTAGGAGGTTATCCCGATGAGGTGCCGGAAGATTGGCTTATTCCGGAGAGTTTCTGGGCATCGGAAGTGGCCATTGAACCTTTTCCAGAGGTAGCAGCTCCGGCAGGACTGGACGTAAATGCTTTGGCAGGCGGGGTGGTGGCCGACGATCTCAATGGGGATGGACTCCTGGATATCCTGGTCACCAGCTGGGGCCTGGAAGATCCGCCACACTATCTGGAAAACCAAGGCAACGGTCAGTTCAAGGATAAGACTCAAGAGGCTGGGCTCCAGCACTTGCCTGGGGGGCTTAACATGGTTTCAGCCGACTACGACAATGATGGTGATGTCGATATTTTCGTGCTTCGAGGGGCCTGGCTGGGATCAGAGGGCAGGTTGCCCAATTCGCTTTGGCAAAACAATGGTAGAGGACAATTTGAGGACGTGACCCATGAATCTGGCTTGCTCTCAATGCATCCGACCCAGACAGCTGTTTGGGCAGATTTCAATAATGATGGCTGGCTGGACCTCTTTGTTGGCAACGAATCCTCAAACCGAGAGCGCCACCGCTGCGAATTATTCATGAGTCAAGGTGATGGCACCTTCCGGGAAGTTTCTCGGGAGTGTGGGCTTCAGATCAATGCCTATGTCAAGGGCACAGCGGTCAGTGATGTGGACCATGATGGTTGGCTGGATTTGTTCATCTCCAATGAGCATGGTCCCAACCGCCTTTTTCGCAATCAGGGTTCACAGCCCAGCAAGCCAGGGTTGGTATCCTTTGTGGATCAGTCCAACTCAACGGGTATCGGTGAGCCCGTCCATAGTTTTCCCTGCTGGTTTTTTGATGCAGACCAGGACGGATGGGATGATCTGTTTGTTTCAGGCTATCGGATCAAGGAAGTCGGGGAAGTGATCGCAGATTACCTTGGCATGCCTCACAACGCGTCCAAGGCAAAATTCTATCGCAATACCGGGCTGGGGACCTTCCAAGATGCTAGTGGCAGCTTTGGATTGGATAAGGTGTTGCATGCCATGGGAAGCAATTATGGAGATCTCAATAACGATGGATTTCCCGATTTTTATCTCGGCACGGGCGACCCAGACCTCTCGACCCTGATACCTAATCGCATGTTCCTCAATCAACAAGGTCAGCGTTTTGGGGAGGTCACCCACTCAGGAGGTTTGGGTCATTTGCAAAAGGGGCATGGGATTGCCTTTGCCGATCTGGACAACGATGGCGATCAAGATGTTTATGCCAACATGGGTGGTGCGGTTGAGGGAGATGCTTATCGCAACGCCCTCTTTCTCAACCCTGGGTTTGACAACCGTTGGCTCAAGCTCAGTCTTCAAGGGATACAATCCAACCGGATGGGGCTAGGGTCCAGAATTGAGGTCAAAACCCTTCAGGAAGATGGGACCAAACGGAGTATTTATCGAGCTATGGGAACAGGTGGCAGTTTTGGAGCCTCACCTCTTCGGCTTGAGCTGGGTCTAGGCAAGGCCAAAGCTATTGAAGGGGTGGTGATTCACTGGCATGGCTCGGGTCTGGTGCAGGATGTAGCAGGCATCCAGGTTGATACTTGGGTGACCGTGACTGAGGGAGATCCGCAACCCTTCAGCCGGCCACTCAAGGGTTTTGAAATGACCCAAGCAGCTTCGCCGCACGTGCATTAAAAGCGGTGCTTTTATTTAGGGAAGGCATCGGTTGGATGCCTCGGGCCCCAGTCCTTCGGGAGCCAGGAAAAAGGTGGAAAGGCAGATTTTGTCCAAAGCAAGCCCATCCTCTCGAACACCGATTGAGATCTTGTGGGTGCCGGCTTCCAGCGCAAGTTTTTCCATTGTGATCCATTGCCATCCGCTGGTTCCAAGCCCATTGCGCATGATGGGTTCGCCATCGTCAACTTGTAGCCAGCAGGAGTCGTCATCGGCCGAAGGACATCTGAGTCGTGCGAACAAGGTGAAGGCTCCATCTTTTTCCAGGGTAATTGGGATCTGGATTTGCTTATCCGTGTCATCTGGGGCCTGATCAATGCTCTGTACACCTGATCTGGGCGTCACAAACCCTCCGTTGGAAACCCCAACTTCCGAGCGCGTTTCCCAACCATCACCCACCTGCCCACATTCAGCTTCTACGGTGACCACATAGGCATCGGCCGCCCCTTTGAACTCTGGGTTTCCATGACCCCACCAGTCATACCATTGCGCGTGATCGACTGCCTCAAAAGGGTGAATCGCGACCTGAGTGTTGGCATCCTTTTTCCCAAGAAGGAATTTGTCGACGAAGGCTTCGACCTCAGGATATTGCCCCTCAGGTAAGCGGCAATGCGGGTGACCCGCTACGATGGAGAAGCCGAAGCGATCCCCAATGCCAAAGTGCTTCCAGACCTCATGAGCGGCTCGGCAGGAGATATAGCCAGATTCTTCGGCAAGCCATTGATAATCGGGATTGCCCAGAATGAGTAGGGCGCGTGGGGCGACCATGGCCATGAGCTCATGATGATCCATGGGCAACCTCCACACATGGCTACCGCCAAATTGAAACATACTCTCCATGAACCATGCATGGCTGGTGGCGCCCAATTTTTCGACATTGCCCAGCGTTTCTGACACGCGCCAGGCAGCCGCACCCCCACCCCCTGGTTCCTGGGCAATGGTTAGGGCAATACGTTCGTCGAAGGCTCCGGCAAATAGGGCCATCTTGCCAGCAAAAGAACAGCCGCTGATGGCCAGGTGTGACAGATCAATGGGTAGTTTGTCTTGAACCTGTTCCAGCCCGTCAATCAATCGACTCACTCCCCAGGACCAGGCGCTGTAGGCGCCCATGTCAAGGGACTCAGGATACAATCGGTTGATGGGTTCCTGGCCACGTTTTTGGGTGTGACTCATGACTTGCCCGAAAGCGTATGGAATCTGGGCAATACCCCGGTTCTCAAAAAGTTGGGCTGGAAGGCTACCGGTGCCACGGCCGATTCCAATGATGGCAGGGAAGGGGCCTTGGCCCTCAGGAAGACTGATTTTGGATGTCAGGGTCAGCGTTTCCTTGCCCACCTCAATGGTCACGCTTAGCGTCCCGTCTTCATAACTTGCCTTGAGGCTTTCCGGACGAGGTGGTTTGGGTCCGATTTCATAATACTCGATCTCGGCTTTGATTTCCGATCGTCGTTGCTCCCAATCCTCGAACGCTTCCACCCGTCCACTGCCATCCGACCAAGTCAGGGGATCGGTCAGAGGGTAGATGATGGGTAATGCCTCCAGTCCAGGCAGGATGGGGGGTGCATGATGCGCGCCGGTGTGCTCCTTGTCGTAGGCCAAGGGTCGGTCAGCCGCCTGGGTTGTCATGAGGCAGGAGCCCATCCCTATCAGAAGCCCTGCCAAGCTAGCGATTCGATGAGTACTTTGGGTGGGTTTCATTTGGGACAGCAGTGGTTTCATGGCAAGGAGTTTGATCGTTTGAAAAATGCCTGTCAGACCCCATTTTGCCAATTTCAATTCAGGGCGCTCGGGTCATCGGAAGATCGGTTTGATCCGCCTTTGAAAAGAATATCCAAAGTAAAATCGATTTTAGCGGCTACCGTCTGATCAGCTTCAGAGCTTATTTCCCTTGAGCCATCGACAACTTAATGATGGGAGAAAGTTGCCTTCTTGAATGATGGCAGATTATGCCGTCGTGTCATTCTGATCTACCGGCATTTGGCTCCTCATCCAATGGCCAGAAGGTCAGCGAACCATCCGAACCGCCCACCATGAGTTTGCTGCTGTCATGGGCGATGGCAGTACTGATGGGTAGTGCGCTTTCCAGGGCGAAGGATTGCAAGGGATCGCCAACGGGGCTCCAGAGGGTAATGGTTTGATTTCTGCCAGCCGTAGCCAGATGCCCCTGTTTGCCAAAGCGCGCGGCCAGTACGCCATTTGGGAGCTTGCCGTAGTGCCCCTCGGGCCGATCCGGTGGATGGGCCTCGTTGCGTTGGATGCTAGGCCAGCCATCCTTGACGTCCCACCAAATCACCCGACCATCCTCGCCGGCTGAGGCCAACACCTTGCTATCAGAACGCCAGTCCAGTGCTCGGATGCTGGTCTCATGCTCCAGCAAGCTAAGCCGAATGCCACCGGTGGCAACATCCCAGAGATGCAGACCTCCCGCGCGATCTGCTGTGGCCAGGGTGGTCCCATCCGGGCTGAAGGCGATGGCCGTGATCCAGTCGCTGTGTTGGGTCAGGCGGTATTGTTCCTGCCCTTGACTGGTTGAAAACACCTTGACGACATCCGAAGAACCACCGAAAGCAACGAGTGATTGGTCGGGACTGAGATCCCCTGCCAACACCGCGTCCAGCTCATCTCCCAGTTTGACGAGCCGCTTACCACTAGATACCTCGAATAGAACCACACACCCTGATTCAACCGGCCGCCCCCCGGCGACCATCAACACGGCTCCATCTCGACTGAAGCGTAGCACTTGGGGTAGGCCCTCTGGAAAGGCCAGGCCCCCGATTGCTTGTTCGTGTTGGGTGTGCCAGAGCTGGACCTGTTCCTGAGCGGCTACCGCCAGGAGCGGGGCCCATGGACTGGTTGCCATGGCCAGGATTGGGAGAGGCCGCAAGGTTGTGGGAGATGCCACCTTCGGAAGTTGAGAAGGCATGGAAGGATGAGTGGGTTTCCCTTCAGCGCTGGAGGAAGGTACAAAGCCCGTATCCCGTATCTCTAGGGTGGAGGTGTCACCAGCTTTTTCCAATACCCCTTGGTCGATCCAGTTGCGGATGAGTTTAATTTCTTCCTCAGGTAGCATGGGTTTATTGGGGGGCATCCGTGCTTCGTCATCCTGTTCTGTGATCACCTCAAGGAGTAAACTTTGTGAGGATCGACCCGCCACCACCACTGGCCCTCCGCTGCCCCCTTTCATGAGACCTTGGTATTGCTGCATATTAAGCCCTGCCTTTTGTTCATCTTCGCCGTGGCACTTGAGACAGTGGCGTCGCAGGATCGGTTTGATATCATCCTGGTAATGGATCGGATTGGATGCCCAGCCAATCGGTGGAAGGAAGGCAAGCAAGCTGATTATCACAACTTTAAGCGGCATGAGCTAAGCCTCAGTGGTTGAATGAAAATTCGGTTGAGTTAAGGAGACTCCAAAATAAATCCTCATAAACCTCCTTCTCCTGTGGGGTCGACTCGATGAAGGGCAGGAGGGCGTTTTGTTCGGTCTTGGTTGGCTTGCGGCTCAGGGCGAGAATGAAAAGGTCTTCCAGTGCCTCAGCTGACGAGTTGGCATGAGCGATGATTGCCTCAAGTCGTTTGTTGGACCGCAGGCCCGTTTCGAGGGTATCTCCCACCATGAGGTGAAGGGTTTGAGAAAGTGTGGGTTCGAGTTGGGTATCAGTCGAAGACACCGACTTGCGAGGTGAGCGACCAAAAGTCTCCAGAAAAGAGTCGCCGCAGTCGCCCCGTGCGGTATCCCCTCCCACACGTGGGTAAAAATCGATGGCCTTGGTGCCAGCTGCCCAGCTGCCAAATCGACGCTGGGTCCCCATGACAGCCAAGAATGAATCGATCATCACGTCGGCGCGTAAGCGACGGAGAGAGGCATGTGAAAATTGCCGCGTGTCCTGCCTGTTGGATGGGTTGGGTTGGCTGCTGAGTTGATAAACTGAGCTGTTGCAAATGTCGCGTATCAAACTGCGCAGATCAAAATCAACCGCGACCAATCGTTGGGACAAAGCCTTCATTAGGGGCGCATTGGAAGGAGGATTGCTGATGCGAATATCATCCACCGGCTCAATCACCCCTCGCCCAAAAAAATGAGCCCATATGCGATTGGCCATATTTTTGGCAAAATGCTCGTTGTCAGGGGCGGTGAGCCATGCAGCCAGGGCTCGACGAGGGTCTCCTGTATGATCCACCGGGAGGGTGGCATCCAGCACCTTGGCAGGCATCGGGCGATCATCAACCAGGTGTCGGGCAGATCCTGCCTTGGTATCGTAGTAAATACGCTGCTCGCGTGTTTCGATCCCCGGCTTGCGACGCACCCCAGAGAAGAAACTCACAAAACCATAGTAATCGTCCATGGTCCAACGATCGAAGGGATGGTTGTGGCATTCGGCACATTGAATCTGGATACCAAGAAACACCTGTGAGAAGTCGGCGGCAAATGCCTTGGGCTCTAGGCGTGGTGCATGAACCAGCATCGTGTAAAGATTAACCGGGCCGTTCTGGAGGTTGCTTCCAGAGGAGACAATCATGTCATGCACCATTTCGTCGAGGGGCCGGCTTGAGCGCATCTGTCTTCGGATCCACTCGTTGAAAGCATGGGCTGCTTTGATGTGTGTTCCCTGCGGAGCATAGTTGCCGCCAATGATACGCAATTGTTCACTCCAAAGGCTGGTCCAATAATCGGCAAAAGCATCCTCCTGAAGCAGCTCATCGATTTTGAGTGCTCGCTTCTCAGGATTCCCGTCATGCATGAAGGCGCGGTATTCCTCAACCGATGGAGGTCTGGCCACCAGATCAAGGGTGATGCGTCGAAGAAACGTCTCGTCATCACACAGCTCCGAGGGTGCCATACGCAATTGTCTGAGGCGTTTAAACACAAGTGAATCAATGAAGTTTTGCTCACTCAGTTCAGGCCATTGAAAACCCTCATCGGGTGGCAACACTAGGGTTTCAACCCCTGCTGTAAATCGATTGAAGCGTGCGAAAACATGGGTGTCTCCAGCTCCTGTGGCCTGAACCCATCCGTCCTCATCAATGGTGGCAACGCTTGGGTTGTTGCTGTGAAAGCGTGCCAGATGTGACACATCCTGCTGGCTGCCGTCCTCATATTGCGCCATGACCTTGATCCTCACCGCTGGGTCGGTGGTGTGCTCAAATGCCAATTGCGTGGTGGAGAGGGTGATGCCGACAGCATCAGGTGTCTGGTTGCCATCGTTGGGTGCGCCAGCGGCAATCCAATCTCTGAGCTTGCGATAATAAAAACTTTCCGCCGAAAAAAGTGTGCCACCTGTATGGGGTACTGATCCGATGGCCTTGCGCAATAACAAGCTCTCTTCTGGTATGGCTGTGTTGATCCGGCGCCCAACCATTTCCTGCACGATACGATAGTAATCTCCTTGAACATCGTATCCAAACAACGAAAGCCTGAAGCCATCCATACCTCTGGCCGATCCATGGCAAGTCCCGGCGTTACACCCAGCTCTAAAAAGAATGGGCATGACATCACCCTTGAAGCTTGGGGTGGGCGCTTCCTCAGCCAGCCCTGCCCGATCGAGGTGGAAACACAAACTTAAAAGAAGGATGTTGCGAACGAGTTTCATGGGATCGCGTTGTGCTCGGCGCGTAGGGCTGGGTCTATCCTCAGGCTTCCTTGGCCAGCGCGCTGAATGATCTCTGTGCCATGTGTTTGGATGATCACTTCGCACCGTATGCCTGTTTCCAGTCCCAGCAGGGCCTGGTTATCAGCTTCTAATGTGAAAGTAATGGATTGAGCATCCGTGGTGAGCCTTGGCTGATCCCCGATGACTTGGACTCCCTTGGGCAGGCCAAGGAGTCGGGCGGTGGCTGTGCCTTCAAAGGGTGTCAGCGAGCGTATCTGCCATGAGAACTCTTGGGTTTCACCCCTGCGTATACTGGTGGGTTCCGAGCTGAGTTCCAGATAAGGTTCGGTAATATCCAGGGTGATGATGGGTGAAGAAACCTGCACGTGCCCTGTCCCCAACCATGGGGTTAAGGTCTCATGCACATTGTTGGCAAGGACCACAAATGGCTGGGCACCTTTGGGCGTGGCCGCTCCCACCGAAAGCTTGATGAATGCTTCCGATTCATGAGCCGGCAGGGTGGTGATCGGTTGAGACGAAATTCCGGTCGGCGCATAGCCGACGGCAAACTGCACTTCCCCGCTGAAGTCACGCTCTCGATGCACCTTGATGCGCAGGGCTATCTCGCTATTCCTGGCGACCGGGCCACTTGGAGCTTCAACCTCGACATGAAAAGGGGCTGGGTCGGTGACCCCCACCATGTAGCGATCCACTTGCACGTGGTGGAGGGCATTGCCTCCAGAATGGTTCAGGAAGGGGATGTTTTGTTGGGCATGCGGGGCAAAGGTGTCTCCAGATATGGTTGTATCGCTGCTGCGTGCTTCAAGCAGGAAGGTCGAACCGCCCAGCGGGGCCTGCGCATGAGCGATGAGTTGGACCGGCCACAGAAGCGCTCCTTCTGGCACCCTTGGGCGCACAAGCTCCACGCCTTCGGGCAATCCACGAGCCATGAGATCGAAAGCTCCCTTTGGGGAGCTGAATTGACCTTGTTGGAGGGTGACATTCACGGTCCATCGGCCCCCTCGGGGGATGGCAAA
>Ga0181576_10003854_pt1 | contig 10944 bp, 8 predicted proteins | sample 101ome_22_FD_132464 | JGI IMG/M metagenome (GOLD analysis project Ga0181576, IMG submission 132464) | Coastal salt marsh microbial communities from the Groves Creek Marsh, Skidaway Island, Georgia - 101412BT metaG (megahit assembly) | ecosystem: Environmental > Aquatic > Marine > Intertidal zone...
ATTGGTTTGACCCTCTGGGTGATCTGGAGCGTAGTCGGCTGGATCGACGGCTTCGTCCTGCCATTCGTTCCCTCTGCCTATCGACCGGATACGTTCATCCAACATTGGTTCGGCGTCGAGGTGCCAACTGATGTGCGCGGTGTCGGCGCGATCATCTTCATAGTTTTCACGGTTTTTGTCGGATGGATCACCAAGGGTTTGATCGGGCGCTCATTTCTGCGTTGGGGTGAAGAGCTCGTGGGGCGGATGCCGATCGTGCGTTCGATCTACAACGGCGTCAAACAGATTGCCGAAACAGTTTTTGCGCAGTCGGAATCTAACTTTGATAAAGCCTGTTTGATTGAGTATCCGCGAAAAGGCATTTGGGCCGTCGCGTTCATATCTACGAAAACCAAAGGGGAAGTGGCCGAGAAACTTCCAGGTGACGAGTTGGTCACGGTGTTTCTGCCTACGACTCCAAATCCTACATCGGGCTTCCTTCTGTTCCTCCCCAAAGAGGATGTCAGGGAACTGGATATGACGGTTGAGGATGCTGCAAAGCTCGTCATATCTGCGGGGCTTGTCTACCCTGACGGGAAGTCGAAGCGCCCATCACGAAAGCGCGGCGAGGAGTAGGCTATAACGCCGTCCAGCCGCCATCTACGCTGATCGTCGTGCCGGTGATTTGCGCCGCTGCTTCGGAGCAGAGGAACGCGGTGGTGCCGCCGATTTGCTCAACCGTCGCGAACTCTTTCGATGGCTGTCGCGCGAGCATGACGTCCCTAACCACCTGCTCACGGTCCATGCCGTGCGTCTTCATCTGATCAGGAATTTGCGCCTCGACCAGTGGCGTCAGAACGTAACCTGGGCAGATCGCGTTACAGGTGATCTTTTCCTCGGCCGTCTCAAGCGCGGTAGTTTTGGTGAAACCAACGACACCATGCTTTGCTGCGATATATGCGGATTTGAATGGTGAGGCCGTGAGGCCATGAGCCGACGCCACATTCACGATGCGCCCCCACCCGCGCGAACGCATCAATGGCAGCGCTGCAGCGGTTGTGTGGAATACCGAGGACAGATTGATCGCGATGATCCGACCCCATTGCTCCACCGGAAAATCCTCGATGGGCGCAACATGTTGAATACCCGCATTATTGACGAGGATATCGCATGCACCAGCGCTTTCGATCAGCTGCCGCGCCGCGTATCCATCGCTGAGATCGGCCTCAATATAGCGTGCTTTGACGCCAAATTCAGCAGCGATCCCTTCTGCGAGGGCGTGGTCTTCGTCCCGATCAGTGAAAGAGTTCAGGACCAGATTTGCCCCTGCCTCGGCGAGGCATCTTGCGACCCCCAAGCCAATTCCAGAATTCGATCCGGTAACAACGGCGGTTTTTCCAGCAAGGCACATCTGCTTCTCCTGTCAGCGACCAGGCGAAGCATGGCATGCTGCAGGTGCAAAGAAAATGATCCCGCGAACCCAATTAACCAAAAAAAAACGCCGGCACGAAGCCGGCGCTAAGTTATTGAGGCAGGTTTCATACAGGCAAGAAACCTATCGAGCAGTGAAACCGTTATAAGGGGTTCTTTAAGTTGATCCAAGTGCTAATTGCGGGGGCTACGAATTTATTCACATGAGCCTTTGCCTGTAACCCGCTGTTTTTTATCAGATTGTATCAAAACAGGAACCAATCTTCGCGCTCTCGATCCGATTGCCGTTTTCGACTTCGATGCGACCGCCAAGGGAAGAATAAAGTGCTCTCTTGGGGCGGGATGGCGAACAGACACTGGATATTGTGCCTTGGGCATGAATTGCCATTCCCACTCTTCCAGCCACGCGAATCATCTACGAGAGCGACGTGACCCAGAGAATCGTTGCGTCCTCTGCACTGGTTGAGATGACATTGTGACCCATAGCAGCATCGTAATAGACGCTATCGCCCCGCTTTAGATCCATCGGTTCGTAGAACTCTGTGAAAAGCCGAATCGTTCCTGTCAAAACGTAAAGGAACTCTTCACCCTCGTGCCTCACCCAGCCATCAAATTCCTCAACCCGGCGGGCACGGACCCGCGCGCGGTAGGGCAACATCTGCTTTTTCGTCAATTGATCAGCCAGAAGGACGTGCTCATAGGTGGTGGTATTGTGAGTGGCCCCCTCGCCCATGCGGTTCACAGCCAGCCGACCGTTAACCTGATTGGACGCAGTCGGGGTGAAAAGCTGGGGAACGGTAATCCCCAGCCCAACCGCAAGCTTTTTCAGTGCGTCATAGGTCGGTGACATCTGGCCGTTTTCAACTTTCGACAAGGTTGAGCGCGCCAGCCCTGCACGTTTGGCAGCTTCTTCAAGCGTCCATCCTTTCGCCCGACGCAGCTCACGCACCCGCACTGCGAGGTCAACCGGCGCGGCGGTTTCTGCCTCGCCGCCTGCGCGCGCGACATGAATGAGTTGGCTGGGGCTGCGATCCGTCATTGGCTTCTTTTCATCCTCTCGGGTGCTTGCAACAGTCCGGCACCGGATATAGCGACATAACATGATCTCGGAACAAGACACTAGCCCAGCACCCGCTTGCCCGTCGCCTTTCAACATGGCGGCTGCGGTCTTGGCCCATGCAGACGAAACCCCTGATAAGATTGCACTTTCAGTGGTTTCGCTGTCAAAATCCCAGCGCTGGAGCTACGCGCGCCTCAAATCGGCGGTACTGGCAGCTGGAACCGGTTTCTTGCAGGCGGGGCTTTCGGCAGGCGACCGGATCATGCTCAGGCTCGACAATACGCCCGATTTCCCCATCGCATTTCTTGGTGCGATTGCGGTAGGCATGATACCGATCCCGACCTCGCCGCAGCTTACCGCGCCCGAAATCACAAAACTCGCCACGAAAACCAACCCCAAACTGATCATTGTTGGCTCGGCGCAGATTGCGCTGCCGAATGGCGATTGGCCGGTGATTGATGTCACGACGTTCCGCACATGGGAGGACTTGCCCGAGGCGGACATCGTTCTGGGTGATCCCGACCGCCCTGCCTATATCATCTTTACCTCCGGAACCGGTGGCACGCCGCACACCGTTGTCCATGCGCATCGAGCGATCTGGGCGCGGCGCATGATGTGGCGCGGGTGGTACGACCTGAAACAATCCGATCGGATATTGCACGCGGGTGCCTTTAACTGGACCTTCACATTGGGCACTGGCCTGATGGACCCTTGGAGCATCGGCGCAACCGCCTTAATTCCCGCGCCGGGTATTGCACCGCCGGAGTTGCCGCTCCTCCTCAAGCGCCATGATGCAACTTTATTTGCCGCCGCACCGGGTGTTTACCGGCAAATGTTGAGGGGCACCTTCCCTACCCTCCCGAAGCTGCGGCACGGGCTTTCAGCTGGTGAAAAAATGCACGAAAAGACGCGACAAGCGTGGATCAACGCAACAGGCACGGCTGTCCACGAAGCTTACGGTATGTCCGAATGCTCGACTTTCATCTCAGGCTCACCTGACCGCCCCGCACCAAGCGGCAGCCTCGGTTACGCGCAGGACGGACGACGGATTTCGATCAGGGAGTCTGGAAAAGCGGTTCCCTTGAATGAGCACGGTATGATTGCTGTCCACCGCAGCGACCCCGGCTTGATGATTGGCTACCTTGATGATGAGGAAGCAATGAATGACAAGTTTGCGGGTGAATGGTTCCTGACCGGGGATCTCGGCGTGATGGGCGAGGATGGCGCAATCACATATGCTGGCCGCGCTGATGATATGATGAATGCAGGCGGGTTTCGTGTATCGCCACTCGAGGTTGAAAACGCGATGCTCGAACATGCCGCAATCAGCGAGGTGGCGGCGTGTGAAATAATTGTGAATGACGGGGTCGGGATTATTGGCCTTTTTTATAAGGCGCATAAAGCAATCGACTCCGCTGAACTCGAAGAATTTGCACGCACTCGATTGGCCCGCTACAAGGTGCCGCGCGCCTATATCGCAGTTGATCAGCTGCCCCGAGGCACAAACAACAAACTTCTGCGTCGTAAGCTGCGTCAGGATTGGGAGTCCCAAAATGGTCAAACTTGATATTCTTTCCGATCCGATTTGCCCGTGGTGCTATATCGGCAAAGCCTATCTTGATCGCGCGTTGGAAAAGGCAGGAGATCACCCATTTGCAATCGAATGGCACCCGTACCAGCTGAACCCAGAAATGCCTGCCGAAGGGATGGATCGCCGCGAGTATCTCGAAACAAAATTCGGAGGGAAGAAAGCAGCTGTCGATGCTTACGCACCGATCGCGGAGCATGCGGAAAAGGCCGGTATCAAGCTCAATCTTGATCAGATCCAGAAAACGCCAAACACAATTGATGCGCATCGCCTGATCCATTGGGCAGGGATCGAACAAAAGCAGACTTTTATCGTTTCAGCGCTGTTCAAGGCCTATTTCGAGGACGGCCGCGACATCGGAGATCGAGACGTACTTGCGGATATTGCTGACAGCTCGGGCATGGATGCGGCGCTTGTGCGGCGCTTGCTCGGATCGGATTCAGACATCGAGGACATCCGCGTGCGCGACGCACATTCGCGCAAGATGGGCATTACTGGTGTGCCAATGTTTATTGTGGGCCAGCAACATGCTGTACCCGGCGCCCAACCGACCCATCTTTGGGAAACCGTGATTTCCGAGATCATGGAGCAAGAAAAAGCGGAGACTGACTAGGACGCTGCTTTTGCCTTCTTGGCGGCAACAGCCTTTTCAGCCAGATCGCGCGCGATGGCGAAAGCGCCTTTAATCTTGTCGCTGTCTTTTTTCCAGTCACGGCGCACCACGATCTTGTTGTCTTTTACCTTCGCCAAGCCGCGTTGATCATTGATGAATTCAACAAGCCCCTGAGGTGAGACGTATTTATCGTTGTGGAAGCGGATCGTCGCACCTTTTGGCCCGCCATCAAGATGAGAGATTCCAGCACGCTTGCACATTGCCTTTATCCTGACGATGAGCATGAGGGTGTTCACCTCTTTGGGCAATTTGCCAAAACGGTCAATCAGCTCAGCGGCGAAGCCTTCCAGCTCTACTTTTGTCGTTAGATCGGAAAGCCTGCGATACAGGCCGAGACGCACATCAAGGTCGGGAACATATTCCTCGGGGATCAGCACGGGAACGCCGAGATTGATCTGTGGCGCCCATTGGTCGCCGTCGTCGACGATGCCTTCGGCCTCGCCAGACCGGATCTTGGCGATCTGCTCCTCGAGCATGGACTGATAGAGCTCGTAACCTACCTCGCGCACATTGCCGGACTGTTCTTCGCCCAGCAGATTGCCCGCGCCGCGAATGTCGAGATCTTGACTGGCCAGCGTAAAGCCAGCGCCGAGTGTATCGAGGCTCCCAAGAACGCGGAGGCGTTTCTCCGCAGCAGGGGTCAAACGCGCGCGTGGCTTGGTCGTGAGATAAGCATAGGCGCGGGTTTTGGAGCGCCCGACACGGCCGCGGATTTGATAAAGCTGCGCCAAGCCGAACATATCGGCGCGATGAATGATCATCGTGTTGGCGGTCGGAATATCGAGCCCGGACTCGACGATGGTAGTAGCCAGAAGAACATCGTACTTACCGTCGTAGAAGGCGTTCATTCGGTCATCGAGTTCGGTGGGTGTCATTTGCCCGTTTGCCACCACAAAACTCACCTCGGGCACTTCGCGGGTGAGCCAGTCCTCAATCTCTGGCAAATCAGAGATACGCGGCACGACTAAGAAGCTTTGCCCGCCCCGATAATGCTCGCGCAACAGCGCCTCGCGAATAGTGATGGTGTCAAATTCACTGACGTAGGTGCGGATCGCTAGACGGTCGATCGGTGGCGTACCAATAATCGACAATTCACGCACGCCCGACAGCGAAAGCTGCAACGTGCGCGGAATTGGCGTAGCCGTCAGAGTGAGGACATGAACATCCGAGCGAAGTTGTTTGAGCCGTTCCTTGTGCCGAACGCCGAAATGCTGCTCTTCGTCGATGATGAGAAGGCCAAGGTTCTTGAATTTGACGCTTTTTGCCAAAAGAGCGTGCGTGCCGACGACGATGTCCACCTGCCCTGCGGAGAGGTTTTCGCGCGTCTTGTTCGCATCAGAGTTGGTGACAAACCGCGACAGTGGCGCGACATTGATCGGAAAGCCGCGAAAACGCTCGGCAAATTCCTTATAATGCTGGCGGGCAAGCAGGGTCGTTGGAGCAATGAGCGCGACTTGCACGCCCGACATGGCAGCTACAAATGCCGCGCGGATGGCGACTTCAGTCTTACCGAAGCCAACATCGCCACAAACGAGGCGGTCCATGGGACGCCCACTTTCCATGTCGTCCAGAACATCGCTGATCGCTTGCAGCTGATCATCGGTTTCCTGATATGGAAAGCGGGATAGGAATTGATCCCACATCCCATCTGGCGGGGTGAGAACCTGCGCAGTGCGCAGCTCGCGCTCGGCGGCAACGCGGATCAGCCGTTCCGCCATCTCGCGGATGCGTTCTTTCAACCGCGCTTTTTTCGCCTGCCAAGCACCTCCGCCTAAGCGATCCAGCAACCCTTCGTCGTGCCCGAAGCGCGACAAAAGTTCGATGTTCTCGACAGGCAAGTAAAGCTTCGCCCCTTCCGCATACTCAAGCGCAAGGCATTCATGCGCAGCGCCGGCAGCGGTAAGCACTTCCAAACCGATGTAACGCCCAACGCCGTGATCCACATGGACAACCAGATCACCGATATTCAGGCTTTGGGTTTCGGTTAGGAAGTTCTCTGCGCGGCGCTTTTTCTTCGTCTGGCGGATCAGCCGGTCGCCTAGAACATCCTGTTCTGAAATCACCGTGAGTGAGTCTGTTTCAAATCCGTGATCCAGCGACCAGACAGCAAGGTGCAAACCGCGCCCACGGATGCCGTTGAAATTCTGAATCTGGATCGTTTCAGCCAGACCTTCATCTTCGATCAGGCCTGCCAAACGATCGCGGGCGCCATCCGAATAGGATGCGATGACCACAGGGCCGGTTTGCATTTTCTTGCGCAGATGATCTGCGAGCGCACCGAAAAGACTGATTTTTTCCTGCTGTCGCTCAGGTGCGAAATTGCGCCCGATCCGGCCACCTGCATCAATGACCCCAGGGCCGCTGGCCTTGGGCAGAGGGCTAAACTGAAGGATACGGCGACTTTCTACTGCCTGTTCCCACGCGCCGTCGTCCAGATAAAGACCGGCTGGCGGGGCCGGCTTGTAGACCGTATCCACCCTACCCTTTTGTTCGAGAGCAAAATTTCGCGCCTCGTATTGATCAATTATGCTATCCCAACGGCTCAGACGGGCGGCAGTTAGCTGATCATCCATCGTGATAGAGGCGGTCGGTAAATAATCGAAGAGCGTCTCCAGCCCGTCATGAAAGAACGAAAGCCAATGTTCCTGACCGGCGTGCTTGCGCCCTGCGCTGACCGCTTCGTAAAGGGGGTCGTCGGTCCCCGCAGCGCCGAATTCGATGCGGTAATTCTGCCTGAAACGGGTTATCGACGCATCATCGAGAATAACCTCTGACACAGGTGCCAGCTCGACCATTTCCAGCTTCTCGGTCGTTCGTTGCGATACCGGATCAAAGCGGCGGGCTTCGTCCAGAACGTCCCCGAAAAGATCGAGCCGTATCGGACCGGCCTCTCCCGGCGGGAATATATCGATGATCCCGCCGCGCACCGCAAAATCACCCGGTTCCATGACCGTTGAACTTTGGCTGAAACCCATGCGCGCGAGATAGGACCGCAGTGCAGCTTCGTCGATCCGGCTGCCGACGCGGGCAGTAAAGGACGAATTCTTGATGACAGCGCGGGAAGGAATCCTCTGCATTGTCGCATTTATAGTCGTGAGAAGAACGAACTGCTTTGGTGCTCCGTGACAGAGCGTTGCCAGCGTTGCCATCCGCGCCGCAGAAACATCGGGGTTTGGCGAAACCCGATCATAAGGAAGGCAATCCCATGCGGGGAATGTCAGAACTGGCATTTGCGGATCAAAGAAGCGCAGCGATTCCTGCACAGACTGCAAGCGCTTGTCGTCGCGGCAGATGTGCACAACAGTTGCTGCGCCACGCTGCACCTCTTGCAAGATCAGTTGCGCATCAAGGCCCTCGGGGGCACCGCCGACGGTTATTCTGTTTTTCTCAGCCATAGCGCCTGACCTACGCGCGCGGGGGCCGGAGTCAACATCCGGACAAAGCTTTTATGGCTAGAAACCGGGCATTGAGGCGAGGTTCTGGTACATGCCCCACATAGCGGTCACAAAAATCGCGATCATGCCGATGATTTGCGTTTTTAAACGATGCCGCATGAGGATCTTTTGCAAATCCGCGCCTTCTGGTGCTGAGGTTTCAATGAACCGCGCTGTCGACAGGCTCACAGCCCCCACGAGCGACATCGGTACTGCGATGAGCGCAAGCGCCTGCGCAAATTCCACATCATACCACCAGCCAAGCACGATCAGGGCTGTGTGCAAAAAGCTGACAAATCCAAGCAGCCAAATCCCCGCGCCACGGCCGATATACAGCAGACGGTTCACGTTGATCCTAACGAGATCCTGCAAGTCGCCTTCTGCCTGCCCGCCTTGGCGAGCGGCGCGTTGAATCAAGTCGAAAGGAACGCCAAGCACCCAGTGGCTCGCTGTCGACCAGAAAACAGCAAGCGCAATCCAATACCAAAGGTTGGAAAAGGATCGCATATCGATCACTTCGAAAACTGTTTGCGTCCAGTCCAAGAAACACCGCTCCGTTTATTTGAACCGAAACTAGCCTTCCCGAAAAGGATTGCCCATAGTCAGCAATTGGGAATATCGACCAAATTCAGAAAAAGCGACAGAAAGATCATCGGCATGACACCACTGGTTTCCTCTTTTCCAGCAGCGCGCCTGCGGCGGCTGCGGAAATCCCCAGCACTCCGCGCAATGGTAAGCGAGAATCATCTTTCGCCAGCTGACTTTATCTGGCCGGTCTTCGTGATGGCAGGGTCGGATGATGAGACAGCCATTCCCTCGATGCCAGGGGTGACACGAAAAACGGTGGATCGCATCGCGGAAGCCGCTCGCGACGCGGCGGATCTCGGTGTGCCGGCAATGTGCATTTTTCCATATACCGCGATGGAGCACCGGACCGAAGACTGCGCCGAAGCATGGAACCCCGACAACCTATCGAACAGAGCAATCCGCGCGATCAAAGACGCTGTCCCCGAAATGGCGGTAATGACAGATATCGCTTTGGACCCATATAACATCAACGGGCATGACGGGTTTGTCGAAAACGGTGAGATCATCAATGACCGCACCGTCGATGCTCTCGTGAAAATGGCTTTGGCACAGGCCGAGGCCGGTGCGGATATTCTTGGCCCGTCAGACATGATGGATGGCCGCATCGGCGCCATCCGCACAGCACTTGAGGAAAACCACCACCCCGACGTCGCGATCCTGAGCTATTCCGCCAAATATGCCTCCGCCTTTTACGGTCCGTTCCGCGATGCTGTTGGTGCCTCTTCTGCCCTCAAAGGGGATAAAAAAACCTACCAAATGCAGCCTGCAAACTCGGATGAAGCGCTTCGGCTGATCGCGCGCGATATTTCGGAAGGCGCGGATATGGTGATGGTGAAACCGGGGATGCCGTATCTCGACATCTGCCGCAGGGCGAAAGACATATTTGGCGTGCCGACCTTTGCCTACCAAGTGTCAGGCGAATACGCGATGTTGACCGCCGCCGCGCAGAACGGCTGGCTTGATCGCGAAAAGGTCATGTTAGAGAGCCTTTTGGCGTTCAAACGCGCTGGGTGCGACGGTATCTTAACATATTTTGCAATCGACGCCGCAAAGGCGCTGAATGGCTGAACTTCGCCTACCTCTTCGAACCGCGTGACAGGCAACCAAACAACAGCTAATATAAGACCAAATCCCGCGTTAGACGGGCAAATTAGTGAGGCAAATCATGAGCATTCTTTCACGACGGAATTTTGCATTGGGCACCGTCGCTGCTGGCGCATTAGCTGCCTGTAGCAATGGTATCGGCGGATCAGCCCAACAGACAATCGATGCACGGGTTCAGCGAACCCTCAACTACATGTACCAGACCTATCCCGGCACGCGGGATCTGGCAGAAAAATCGGCTGGTATGATCGTCATGCCGGTGATGACCGAAGCCGGTTTCGGAATTGGCGGCTCCTATGGGCGCGGCGCGCTCCAGATCTCTGGAACCACGGTGGGCTATTACTCCGCAGCTAGCGCTAGCGCAGGGCTACAAATTGGTGCGCAGCAGTTCAGCCATGTGCTCTTTTTCATGACGAATGAGGCGCTGATGAACTTCCGCCAATCCAGCGGATGGGCGGCAGGTGCTGACATAGAATACGCCCTTAACGACACCGGCGACGGCATTCGCGCCGACACGACGACGACGCGGTCGCCCGTTATCGCGGTGGTTTTCGCTCAGGCAGGCATCCGCATCGGTGCCTCGCTTGAAGGCATCAAATATTCTCGCATCATACCTTAACCAGCGCAGATTTCGTGCCGTGAAGGCTCCGTCTAGTGGCGGAGCCTTTCGCCTTTCGGGTCGAAGGGTGGCTCGGCCAGAACCACACCGCGATGCGGCTGGCCCAGGATCATGACGTCGACCTCTGCCCCTGGGGCAACGCCCTTCAGGTATCCAAGCGCTAGGCTCATGTTGACGGTGTAGCCAAAAGTTCCGCTCGTGACGCGACCGACAGGTGTGCCGTCGGGCAGAAAGATTGGCTCGCCGCCAGTCGCATCCGCATCGCTGACATTCTGCACATGAATGAGCGACAGCTGCTCTCGCGGCGCATTGTCCTTTAGCTTGAGGTAAGCGTCTTTGTTCAGGAAATCCTTTTCGAGCTTGATCAAACGATCCAAGCCGACCTCCTGTGGCCAATATTCGGGGCTATATTCGCGGCTCCACGATCCGTAGCCTTTCTCAACCCGCAGTGACATCAGCGCACGGCTA
>Ga0181576_10003855_pt1 | contig 10941 bp, 9 predicted proteins | sample 101ome_22_FD_132464 | JGI IMG/M metagenome (GOLD analysis project Ga0181576, IMG submission 132464) | Coastal salt marsh microbial communities from the Groves Creek Marsh, Skidaway Island, Georgia - 101412BT metaG (megahit assembly) | ecosystem: Environmental > Aquatic > Marine > Intertidal zone...
AAATCATTATTGTCATGGTGCTGGCACTGAACCTGTTAAATTCTATCGGCACCGACGGCAGTTTTGGCAATGAAAACTCTGAAAACTCCCTGTTAAGTGAACTAAGCCGCAAACTGACACCGGCATTTTCACCGCTGGGTATTAAAGAGGAAAACTGGCCGGCTGTTGTTGGTATTTTCTCCGGTATTCTCGCCAAAGAAGTGGTTGTAGGTACCCTGGATACCCTGTATAGCGGCCTTGATGAGGCTGATTCGCAAGATAACGAATTCAATTTTTTTGCTGCCATTGACGCTGCCTTTGCAACGGTCCCTGAAAACCTCGCTGGTGTGATTCATGCAATCAGCGATCCGCTCGGTCTGGATGTAGGGGACTTATCTGACACCAATGCGGCTGCCGAGGCTCAAGGCGTCAAACATGCTGTATTCGGTGCTATGCAACAGCGCTTTGATGGTCAGTCGGGCGCTTTTGCCTATTTGCTGTTTATTCTGCTTTACTTTCCTTGCGTAGCAACCATAGGCGCGATAAAACGCGAGGCCGGTACTCACTGGGCCGTTTTTGTAGCCTTCTGGTCGACCTGGTCCGCTTATCTGGTCTCCAGTAACTTTTATCAGATTGCCAATTTCAGCAAAGACCCGGCGACTGCCACAACAGTTCTTGCCAGTCTATGGCTGACGTTTGCCTTTATCATCCTGATTTTGCGTGCATTGGGTAACCGTCAGGAACGCAATCTCAGCGGCACAAAAGTTGTTTCCTGATGATTTTATCCCAGATACGCGATTACATTAAGGCACGGGAGCTGGTTTCACTGGAGGATTTGATCAATCATTTTGATCTGGAAGAATCTGCACTTCTGCAGATGCTGGATGTCTGGCAACAGAAAGGCACAATCCATCAAAAAATGCAGACAGGCAATTGCAACAGTAGCTGCACACAATGCCCTTCAGCTAAAACCATTTATTATGCCTGGGGGGCTCAGCAAAGCGCTGAGACTGTTTTGATTGATGCCTGCTCAATTCGCAGAAACTGATACATTGAGTAAACTTAACCAGTGCCTGACCGGTATTTCACTACCGCTTTGCAAGTGCATTTGACAGCCAATGTTGGCAGTTACGATCAACTCCGGTTGATCAGCCTGTAGATGATGCAATTTTGCGGTTAGCAGTTTTTGTGAAATTGCGGGCTGCAAAATAGAATAAGTGCCGGCCGAACCACAGCACAGATGTGCATCGTTGACATCCACCAGCTGATAACCCAAATCCCGTAAAATTTTCTCCACCACCCCGGTCTGTTTCAGACCATGCTGCAAAGTACAGGGTGCATGAAAGGCAATTCGCTGAGATGAAGGCTTAATAGCTAAAGCCGACAAATCCAGTGCCGATAAGATTTCAGCCGGATCCCTGACCAGCGCCGAAACTCTAGCTGCCTTTTCAGCATAGTGACGATCATCGGCCATGATCTGTCCATAGTCCTGCAACATGACACCACAGCCGGACGCTGTTGCCATAATCGCTTCAACACCCTGCTCAATATACGGCCACCAGGCATCAATGTTATTGCGGATAAATCGCCGGCCTTCTGCATTTGCAGACAGATGACTACTGACCGCGCCACAGCAGCCGGCTTTGGCAACCCGCACGGTTTCAATGCCGAGTCGGGCAAATATCCGGCTGGCCATGGCATTCACATCCGGCGTTATCACAGATTGCACACAACCATCGAGCAGTAAGACTTTTCTCGCGCAAGAGATCGAAGCGACGCTGTCTGCTTTAGCGACAAGAGGAATTTTATCGGCCAGCACTGCAGGTAAAACCGGTTTGCTCAAACGCCCGAGTCCGAGTAAAAATCCAAAACGTTTCGGATATGGCAGAATTTTACGCAGTAACCAGCGGGAGGAACGTTGCCATAAAGGCCTGGGCAAAGATTCTTCAACATATTCGCGGCCAATATCCAGCAGCTCGGCATAACGCACGCCTGATGGACAGGTCGTTTCACAGGAGCGGCAGGTCAAACAGCGATCCAGGTGCGTTCTGACCTGCGCAGTGACCTCTCCTCCTTCAAACAGTTGTTTGATCTGATAAATACGACCTCGCGGGCCATCCAGTTCATCACCCAGTAACTGATAGGTTGGACAGGTAGCTGTACAAAAACCGCAATGCACGCAACTGCGCAGAATCTTCTCTGCACGTTTACCGGCAACTGTATTGACTAGATGATCGCTCAGATTTGTCTGCATGCTATAAGTCCGGATAAAGACGACCGGGATTGAATATGCCCTGCGGATCGAGGGATTTTTTCAGGCGTTTATGCAGATTTAACATCGGCATCGATAACGGTTGCATAATACGTCCCTGACGCGATTGACCACGATAACAGGTTGCATGTCCACCTACTTTTTCAAGAGCATCAAACACCTCATTGGTATCGAGGGCTTCTGCAGAGGCTAACCAGCGTTGCGCACCACCCCAGTCAATAGCCATTTTTCCGGGCAGATTGATGGTGGCCGTTGTCGAAGGTACAGAAAACCGCCACAGAACTTCGGCTGCCTGAAAAAAAGCATGCTTGTGATTATTCCAGCTTTGCCAGAAATGGGCAGCATCAGCTATCACCTGACCACCGATCTGCTGCAGGGATTTGTCAATCGAAGCCTCAAAGCCTGACAGGCGCAAATATAGATGCCCTTCAAAATAACAACTGGCCGACAATGGATGTTGTTGTCCGGCAAGTCGATTCATCATCTCAATCGCTTTGCCTGGCTCTAACTGCAACACGGTGGTTTTGTTTACTGCAGGACGCGGCAGCACTTTCAGTGAAAGCTGCAACATGATGCCGAGTGTACCCATAGCGCCGACCATGAGACGTGATACATCATAACCGGCCACATTCTTCATCACCTGACCACCAAAAGTCAGTTGCTCGGCTTTGCCATTGAGAATTTGCGTGCCCAGAAGATAGTCTCTGGCACTGCCCCGATAAGGTCGCCCGGCTCCCGAAAGACCACAGGCCAGCGTACCGCCAATGGTTGCCGATTCATCAAACAGCGGCGGTTCAAAGGGTAGGTATTGTCCGTTATGAGCGAGTTCCTGCTGCAATTCAAGCAAGGGTGTGGCAGCTCTGACAGTGACTACAAGCTCACGAAAATCATATTCGACAATGCCACTGTGACCTGCCAGATTAAACAATTGACCTTGGGCTTCTCGCCCCAAAAAGCTTTTACTACCGCCGGCAATAATTTGTAACGGTTGCTGGTCTGCCAATGCCTGTTGCAGCTGCTGTCGCAATTCTATCGTGCGATCCATGTTTAAAATCGTTCCAGCTCGGGATGTGGTAGCTGCCCCTGATGCACATGCATGGCGCCGAACTCGGCACAACGATGCAAAGTCGGCACGGCTTTACCCGGATTGAGCAAGCCCAGCGGGTCAAAGGCATCTTTGACAGCATGAAACTGCTCCAGCTCGGCACTGGCAAACTGCACACACATCTGATCAATTTTTTCTACACCGACACCATGTTCACCGGTAATGGTTCCGCCTACAGCAACACATAACTCCAGAATATCCGCACCAAAACGCTCGGCTTTTTCCAGCTCGCCGGGAATATTCGCATCATAAAGAATCAATGGATGCAGGTTACCGTCACCGGCATGAAAGACATTCGCACATCGCAATGCATACTGTGCCGACATGTCCATCATTTTACGCAGCACTTCGGGCAGTCTTGAACGTGGAATCGTGCCATCCATGCAATAATAATCAGCCGAAATTCGACCCACAGCAGGAAAGGCATTTTTACGGCCCTTCCAGAAAAGCTGACGCTCTTCTTCGGAGTTGGAGACTCGCATATGCTGGGCACCGGATTTTTTTAAAACCTGTTCAACAATAGCAATCTCCGCTTCCACTTCCTCGACAGTACCATCGGATTCACAAAGTAAAATGGCTTCGGCATCCAGGGGATAACCGGCATGGACAAAATCTTCAGCAGCAGCCGTGGATAACTTATCCATCATTTCCAGACCGGCCGGAACAATGCCGGCGGCAATAATTTCGCCAACTGCCTGACCGGCAGCAGCCACATCATCAAACGCAGCCATAACCACGCGGGCAATCTGAGGTTTGGGAAGTAGTTTGACCAGCACCTCGGTAATCACTCCCAGCATGCCCTCGGAACCGTTAAATAAAGCCAGCAAATCATATCCGGCAGCATCCAAAGCAGCGCTGCCGAGTGTCATCTGCTCACCCTCAATAGTGACAATATTGACGGCCATCACGTTATGTACCGTTAAGCCATATTTCAGGCAATGCACACCACCGGAGTTTTCTGCAACATTCCCACCGATAGTGCAGGCAATCTGCGAGGAAGGATCAGGCGCGTAATAAAGACCATAGGGTGCTGCGGCATTGGAAATAGCCAGATTAGTCACACCCGGCTGCACCCGGGCCGTTCTTGCCAGACTATCAATGTGCAGAATCCGGTTAAAGCGTGCCATGCTTAAGAGGATGCCCTTTTCAAAAGGCAAAGCCCCCCCGGACAGTCCGGTACCGGCACCGCGGGCAACTACAGGCAGATGGTGTTTATCACAATACTGTAAGACCGCCACAACCTGATCAACGGTTTCCGGCAAAAGCACCAGCAAAGGCAAGCGACGAAACGCAGTCAGGCCATCACATTCATAGGCAGACAATTCCTCAGTAGAACTGAGAATCGACTCAGCCGGCAATATGTTGAGAAAAGCTTTTTTGAGCGCAGATCTGGTTACAGACATAAAGGAAAATCTGATAATTTTTATAAATAGGCTAGCCTATGCGGCTTAACAATGCATCTGTGAAAAGTCAGGTTATGGATTTTGCCACAAATAAAAATCCCCGGCATGACCGGGGATTAGGTATCCGCTGGTGATCTGACGACTTACAGATCGCCGTTAACACCGGCATCAATAATGCTGTAAATACTGTCACGAACCTGTTTCGCCAGTGGCTTTAGTTTTTCAGGCAATTCAACTGCGTGCAACATCATGTCCATGTTGGTGGTAACCAGCCATCTTTTACCTTCGGCATCTTCGACTGCAGCAATACGGCAAGGCAGGAAACCGGCAAAAATAATGTTGTACTCAACCATTTCCTTGGCAATCAGGGCATCACAGAAAGCCAGAATCTGCATATGTCTGGCATCTTTGCCCATGGCTTTGATCTGTTCAGACAAAGGCAAGTCAGCGACCATTTTGAAGTTGAGCATATTGGCGCGCAATTTCATTGAATCGATAGCATCTTCGATGGAAACATCATCGGCGATTTCAAAACGCTGAATGCTGGCATTGATCATCTGTGCCGCAATGTCTTTATCAAACTGGGTATCACCTGCTTTTCCAGCTTGCACAGCAGTCATAGCGAAAAACATTAAAGCAAAAGAAACGAGAATTTTTTTCATGATAAGTCCTTTGGAAAAGCCAGAAAAATTACTTATTTTGTTATAAAAATGAGCCAATCATTTTAATATAAGTCATCACCTAGTCAAGCCAGGTAAAGGTATTTTCACAAATTCAGATGCAGGTAAATGGCTGCAAAGTAACCCAATGCAATCACCGGCAACCATTTCAAATGCGAAAAGAAAGTGTAATAACCTCTAGCCTGCCCCATCAAGGCGACACCACCGGCTGAACCAATCGCCAGTAACGAACCGCCTATGCCTGTCGACAGGGTAATCAGTTGCCACTGCGTCAAAGACATCGCCGGGTCCATGATCAATACGCCATACATCATCGGAATACTGTCAAAAACACCTGACATCAGGCCCATGGAAATATTAGCCATGGTGGCGCCTATGCCGCCATACAGCCAGTCAGATAAAAAAGCCAGATAACCGATAAAACCGAGGCCACCAACACACATGATCACACCATAAAAAAACAACAGCGTATCCCACTCCACCCGGGCGATGGAAGAGAAGATATCAAAGCTGCCGGGCGTACCTATATCATCACCATCCAGGTTGTCGACAAGATCCTTCTGAGCGGTTTTTTTCAGGTAATAACCAAATAATTGCAGATAGGATAAACCGGTTAACATACCGATGACCGGCGGTAAATAAAGCCCGTAGTGCATATAGATCGTGGTCAGGATGGTCAGCAAAAACAACAGCAGTATACGAATGGTTCCACGTCGCGGACGGATGATGATTTCACCATCAGCCTGTGGACTGCCCGCCGGCAAAGCAAACTGAATAATCACAGCCGGGATCAGATAGGCAACCAGCGCAGGCCCCGCCAATGGCAGAAAATCCGGCATTTGTAGCTTGTCCGCCTGCCAGACCATCAGACTGGTCACATCGCCGAAAGGTGAAAAGACCCCACCGGCATTACTCGCCAGGACCAGATTCAGGCAACTTAAAGCAATAAACTGTTTGTTCCCCTGACCCAAGGCTATGACAAAAGCACCGAGCAACAGTACAGTAATCAGGTTATCCGCCAGTGGCGATATCAAAAATCCCAGTAAACCGACAATCCAGTAAAGCTTCCGGTAACTCAAATGACGATTGACCAGCCAGGTTCTTAACGCAACAAAAAGTCGCCGTTCTTCCAGCGCATTCACATAAGTCATGGTAACCAGCAAAAACAGCATCAACTCGGCATAAGATAACAAGCTCTCACGCATCGCCTGCAAGGCGACTTCTGATTCACCATAAGCACTATAAGCGGCGCCTACGATAATCCAGATCAAACCGGCAGCGAGCAAAACCGGTTTTGATTTGCGCAACTGGGTAAATTCCTCTGTCATGATGCCACCAAAAGCCAGCAAAAAAATGGCCAGTGACAGGTAGCCGGCCCAATGATCACTCAGATCAACCGGATTTTGCAGTTCCTGCGCAGCCAGTACAGGTGAAAACATCATCAAAGCAGGTATCAGAAAAATATTCATCAGCGTAGGTTACTTTTCGGTAATCAGGGACTTTTGTTGCAACATTGATCACATTATAAACCGGTCTGAGTTGGAATTCCCGAGTCATAGCATTAAGCTTGAACTCATTGTTGAGATTATCTACCGGAGCCATTATGAATGTGAAATTTTCTGCCCTAGTGATCAGTGCCAGTCTGGCATTATCCGCCTGTCAGACTATCGATCCTTACACCCGCGAGGAAAAAACCTCCAATGCCACAACAGGCGCTGCCATTGGTGCCGCCGCCGGTATTGTCGCCGGCCTGATCAGCGGCGATGACGCCCGAGATCGTCGTCAACGTGCCTTGATTGGTGCCGGTGTCGGCGCGCTCGCAGGTGGTGGCATTGGTTACTATATGGACGTACAGGAAGCCAAGTTGCGTCAACAGCTTGAAGGCAGTGGCGTTAGCGTCACTCGATATGGCGATGAAATTGTTCTGAACATGCCCGGCAATATTACCTTCGCAACGGATAGTTCAGATATCAGCTCAGGTTTTTATGAGGTACTGGACTCAGTCAGTCTGGTACTCAAGGAATTTGATAAAACCATGATTGAAATCAGTGGTCACACCGACAGCCGCGGCAGTGACAGCTATAACCTTGCTCTGTCTGTACGACGAGCTGAGAGTGTAGGACGTTATCTGCGCTCGCGCGGCATTCTATCTACCCGCATTGCAACACAGGGGTTAGGTGAGAAATTTCCAGTCGCATCTAATCAGACCGCAGCGGGTCGCGAACAGAACCGTCGCGTTGAATTAAGACTGGTACCTATTACCAGCAACTGATCAGGGTTTGAAACTCAGGGTGACGAGAGTCACGTCATCCTTTTGTTTCTCCTGAGAATGATATTCCCGCCACTTATCGATAATCACCTGGTTCAGGTTTTCACAAGCCGCATTTTCAATCACGTTAATCAAACGTTCGACACCAAACTGCTCACCTCTGTCATCTTCAGCTTCCGTCAGACCATCCGAGTAAGCCACAATACAGTCACCTTCTCTGACATCTATTTTAGTGACTTTGAATTCACCGCCATCAGGCTCAACAATCCCTAAAGGCAGATCATGCGAAGCAATTTCTGTTTTGATTTTTCCGGTGCGGCCATCTTTCACCAAGGCGCGTGGCATACCGCCATTGAATACTGATAATTCACCGGCATTTTTATCATAAGAAAACATCAAACAACCCATAAACATGTTACTCGGCAGAAACCGCAGTAGTTTGAAGTTAATCTCTTTAAGAATTTGCAAAGGTTTGAAACCCTTTTGATTCATTACAAAAAAAGCTTCTGAAACCGGGATCGCGCCAATCGCACCGGGTAATCCATGGCCAGTAAAGTCACAAACCATAAGCAACCAGGAACCATCATCAGCCTGGGACTGCATGATCAGGTCACCACTGAAAATATCAGCCGGTTCCAGCGATGCGGTGACACCGGGGATAGTTTGTGAATTAAGTTTGATTACATTCTGGAAAATGTTTTCAGCAAAGATCTGTTCGGCGGTAATCTGCTGCTGCACTTCCTGAAGCTCGATTTTTTGTGTCATCACCCGCGAATACAATGCACGAATACGGTTCATCGCTTTCAGTTTGGCCGCTATCATGAACGCATCGATAGGCTTGGTCAGATAATCATCTGCGCCAGCCTCTATGCCCTTTTCCAAACCCTGACGTTCATCCAGAGCCGTGACCATGATGATCGGCACAAAATCTTCAGTATCCAAAGCTTTGATTTGACGGGTAGCTTCATAGCCATCCATGACCGGCATCATGATATCCATAAATATCACATCAACGGCACTGGACTTGACAATATCAACCGCTTCCTGACCATTTTCAGCTTCGATAATCTGCAAACCATGACGTTTTAGTATCGCAGACAAAAGCTTACGGTTTGTTGCGACATCATCGACAACCAGAGCAATCAATGGCTTAAGATCTTGATCAGTAGAGGACATGCATAAAAAGTATTAGAAAAGTTCGTACTACAGTTTAGACCAAGCCGTTCTTTTTTCATATCCAAAATAGCTTATGAATTAATTCTTTTTAGAGAAAAAAGCTTTATCGCATATACTCTCTGTCATCATTTTCAAATTGAGAACATCATTGTTAAAAATCGGCAAATTTAATTATCTGCAAATCGTACAGGTCATGGCACATGGCGCTTACCTCGATGCAGGTCAACCACATGGCAAAATTCTGCTACCGAAAAAGTATCTACCCAAAGGATTTGCCGTAGACGACTGGCTTGATGTTTTCGTCTATTTCGATTCGGAGGATCGCCTGATTGCGACCACGCTTAAGCCGTTTGTCGAAGTTGGCGGGTTTGCACATTTAAAAATTGTTGATGTCAATCGGGTTGGAGCCTTCGCTGACTGGGGACTGGAAAAAGACTTGCTGATTCCGTTTCAGGAACAAATCAAAAAACTTGAAACCGGCCGGCGTTATACCGTGCATGTCTATCGGGACAAGTCGACCGGCCGTATCAATGGCTCAACCAAAATCGACAAATTTTTAAGGCCGCTAAACCAGGGACATTATAACGCCGGCGATAAAGTTAACATTCTGATCTGGCGTAAAACCGAACTGGGTTATTCGGCTATCATCGATAATGCCTATGTTGGCATGTTATACAACAATGAAATTTTTCGTCCTGTCAAATATGGCCAGCAATTGACGGCTTATATCAAACCTTTACGTGATGATGACCGGCTTGATTTAACCCTTAACCAGACGGCAAAACAAACCTATCAGGAATTACCTGAACGTATTCTCGAATGGCTTAAACAAAACCACGGCAGTGGCAATTTAACAGACAAAAGCTCTCCGGAAGACATTTATGCTACGTTTGCTGTCAGCAAAAGTAATTATAAAAAAGCGCTGGGAAGACTTTTCAAAGAAAAGAAAATTGATATAAGCAAAGACCGGATTTTATTACTGGATCAATGACAAAGATACCTCTGACAGATTTGTGTCATGGTATCTCGCACCTCCAGCAAACCGATTTCTGTATTCTATAAAATTTGCTCCTGCATTTTCAGTATTTTCCGGATCCCTTTAATTCATAATCTTCGTAATAGCCTGCAATTACTGCGATTCTCAACTCGAATTCGATTTTTTATGCCCAGCTTAGCGGCTTCGAGAATACCTCAGAGAATCCTAAACATAAAAAAACCGGCTTTCGCCGGTTTTTTGTTTTCAACTTAACTTGCTTCGCCGGGATAATCAGCAATCCCGGGGTTACTCATCACACCAATGAGTTTCGGATGATTGATTTTCGGTAGACGCAAGACCTGATCTTCGCTTTTGTTAGCCAGGATATAATCACGCACCACATCCCACATCAATCGACCTTCAGGTGTGCGGTTAACTGTTGCCCAGCCTGCAACGGAGTATTCTTTGTCAGGCTTAACCATTTCGCCATTATCAAGACGCACGTCAGTGATACGTTCGCCGAGTTTTTTCGCCGGATCAATGGTGTAATCCAAACCACCGATACGAACCATGTCACCACCGGACTGTAAGTATGGATCCGGATCAAACAGGTTATCAGCAACACCTTCTAACACGTCAATCAGTTGTTTTCCGGTCATCGTGGAAACATAGGTCTCACCGTAGGTCATGGCGCATTGAGTCATGACGTCTTCCATAGTGATCCAGTCACCTTTCAGTGTTGTTGTACCCCAGCGGACACCGGCTGACATCGATACATCCGCCATGTATTCGTGACGCAACGCATTACACAGCACCTGATCCCAGGTACCCATGAAATTACCGCGACGATATAGTACGCGGTCCGCTTTAGCGAGTTTTTCGCTAAGGATTTCTTCGTAGGTTTTACCGACTCTGGCAGGGTTAAAGAACAAGTCTTTAGAGCGCGACTCGATGATATTCTCATCATATTTTGTCTGCCGCATCTGATTGATGTAGGCCTGCATTTCTTTATCCGCATCCAACCAGTCAGTAATAACCGGCAGCATCTGATAGTGCATACCTTTGAGTTTGCCATCCTGAA
>Ga0181576_10003861_pt1 | contig 10932 bp, 4 predicted proteins | sample 101ome_22_FD_132464 | JGI IMG/M metagenome (GOLD analysis project Ga0181576, IMG submission 132464) | Coastal salt marsh microbial communities from the Groves Creek Marsh, Skidaway Island, Georgia - 101412BT metaG (megahit assembly) | ecosystem: Environmental > Aquatic > Marine > Intertidal zone...
CGACTATCGAGGGATGGAACTGCCTCCTCTTGGAGCGAAAGCGCTTTTTCGAGGCGCCCTGTATGTCAAGGATGAAACGCGGGCGAGGTCGGACAGCTGTGGAGGACGCAGGCATGGCGGCCGGCTCGGGTGGCGGCGGCGGCAAAGACGGGCGCTGGCCGCCGCGTGGGTGGGTCGCGAGGCCGCGCTCTCGCCCGGGCCAACTGGTGTCAGACTGTGGTGATGTTATTACGCGGGGGAGTGCGGGAAACGCAAGATTAATCCCCTCGGCTCCTCCTCCGCCCACTCCCTCCGCTCGTGTGAGGGGCCCTCCGTCGTCGCCTCGGCCCTACTGTTTACGCCGGCGGCACCCCCCACGCCGATCACAGGCTCACAACCCTCCAATGGGATCGCCCGGCGTACCACCCGCCCCCCCACCGAGCGCCCCCTTGAGCCGCCAGTAGCGCACGTACCATCTCCGTAGTCCCTCCTTCTCAGCCTTGGTTGCCTTTCTGCCCCTCCGCTGCAAAAAGCCTCGATCGACCCCCTTCAGCGCCACCTTGAGATCGTGCTTCTCTCGGGAGATCTCCTCGATCGTCATGGTGGACACTGCGGGGGCCGCGAGGAAGCGGGCGGGGAGGGCGAAGGGCAGGCCGCCAACGTCGACTGGGAGGAGGGCGGCAAGGTCGACGAACCCGGCTTGGGAGCCGGCCAAGGAAGCCGAGGCCAAGGGGTGGGGTTGTGCCGCCCGGGTGGGACTAGAGGAGGAGGAGGAGGAGGAGGGACCCGCAGGGGCGCCTGCGGAGGTGGCGCCGCGGAAACCCGGCGGCGGAGCGCGCGGGGGCGTGCGGGGTGGGGTGCGCGCCGAGTCGGCCGCCGGGGACCCAGCACTCAGCGGGGGGCCGCCGTGGCCACCGCCGAAGCGGCCCAGTCCCGCCGCCGTCGCCGCTATCGCTGCCCGCAGCCGCCGTTGCACCCCGACCATCCTCTCGATAGCCACCTCGGCGCCCGACACACCGTCCGTCTCGACGGCCACGATGGGGCATGGCGTCCACGTCAGGGCGGGAGTGGCGGAAGCGGAGGCGCGGTCGCATGCACCCCCCCCCTCGTCCCCCCCCCATCCCCCAAACAGCATGCCGACAGCCCCGTCGATCTCAGAGGCGAGGTCCGGGGGACACTCGGCCGCCCCCCACCCACCTCCTCCTGCGGGAGAGGTGGACCAGACCCCGCCCTGCATGCCGCCGGCTGCCACGGCCGCGCCCCCCCCCCCACGCCGTCCGCTACGGCTTCCAAGCGGTGACCCCGGCGGCGGCGTCCGGGGAGATGCGGGCGCCCCCTGCGACGGAGACCGGGCCCGCGGTGGCGTGGCCTGGCCCGGGAGAGAGGCTCCACCGGACGCGGCGGGGCCGTCCCCGGGCCCCAGGGCCTGCCACCACTTTCCCCCGCCCCCTTCGACCCCGCTGCCGGACCCGGAGGTGGTCGGGAGGGTAGAGGCCTCGGACGACAGCGCGGACGACGACGACCGTGCGTGCGCGCCCCCCGCCTCTCCGGCCTGCCCCCCCAGCCTTTCCCCTCCCGACCACCCGAGAGCGCGTGCGGCTGCCTGACCCGCCGCCGCGCCCCACTTGCCCGCCACGGCCGCCACGACCCCCCGCGTCGCTGACTCGGGCACTGGAGTGGCAGCCACCCCCTTGCCGACCGTTGTCGCGGAGCCCCCTCCCCCCAGGCGGCCGAGGGCGGCGTCGTTCACCGAAAGGCCTCCGAGGGCTGAGCCCCGCGGAGAGGCTCCCGAAGCCGAGGCCGAGGCAGAGGGCTCCCCCCCGCCCCCTGCGCGGCGGGCAGCCCTCTGCATCAGGGCCGCCTCGAGCGCCGAGGGCCGCGTCCCCGGCCCTGCCGTCTCCTGGAGCCCACCGGCGCCCCCCATGGCGCGCTGCCGCTGCGCGCTCGACGACATCCGAGGGAAGCGAGGTGCCGTCCCCCGGGGTGCGGGCGCTGCGTTAGCGGTTGGAGGGGAAGAGGGCGGCCGTTGGTCGGGGCGCGGTTCGGGCGGGGGCGACGTTGGCGCGGGCGGGCGGGCCACGGACGCCAAAAGGTCGGCTGCATCATCCAAAAGCAAACTTTTCGCGTCTCAAGCTCTTGAAGCTCCCACTGAGTCGCGAAGAGCCGCGAGAAGATGTCACCGCGACGAGAAAGAGACCGAGGCCAACGCCCTCGACTTTTCGGGGCCCTCGTTTCGGCCTGAGCACGGTCGAGCCTCAACGCGGCCCCCTCGGCGATAAATCTGGCTTAGATTGACCCTCAAGGTCGTCCTCCTGGTCGCACGGGGCCGAAAAGCCCCGCCTGCGGGCTCTGTGCCGTTCCCACGCCGCTCGAAGCGACGCCGACGGGCAATGGCCTCCAGGACGCGCCCCTCGCTTCTCACTCACCCCGGCTTCGGACCAGCCACGCTGGTGATCCCTTCGATTCGCGGGGTGACGTCGGGAGGGGCGAAGAACAAAATCCGTCGCGTCAACGACCTCGGCCGACCTCGCCAAATGGTCCCGCCCCTTCCCGTCCTGATCGGCCACTCTCGACGACCTGGGTTCATCCAGCGTGTTCAACACGATGACGCGACGTTTTCGAGGTGCCGCGCTGGGCGCCTGCGTCCTCCTCGGGGTAATTTCGACGTGCCAAGCGTCGGGGACCGAGGCCGATACCAAGGCTCGACGTCGTCGCCTGGAGACGGTGCAGCAGATCATCGACGGGAGGGAGGATATCGTCACCAAGGCGAGTTGGGAGGTGCAGCCCTCGCCAGCGACCCTACCGTCCAATCCGACGCGGACGCCACGGGGAGGAAGTCAAAGTCGCACCTGTTCGGCCCGACGAGCGACCCGCCGCTCGTCGCTTCGCCTCGGGCTGGACTGAAGCGATGGTAATATTCTCGCGAGTGAGCGCGGGACCCGCTCCCGGCCCGCCGCCGCGGCCCGACTGTGGCCGACGCGCCGTTCGACGAGGGCCCTGCCCGTCCGTGTCGCCGTCGCGGTCGCCGCAGCGTCTGGCGAACCTGACCCCCCCTCCCGCCCGCACCGCTCGCAGGTCGGCGATGAGATAGTCAAGATGAGCGCCAACGGGTGCGAGGACCTCGACTGTGGCCCGCGCGACCCCGACGACCCCTATTCCATAAGCTGCGGACAGCATTATTGCAACAGTGCGTTCACCGGCCAGACATGTGCCGACGATCTGGGCAAAAACCCGGCTTGCCTCTCTTCGTGCTCGACACAGGAGGTGAACTACGATGAGGGCTACTGGCGCACGGCGCCCGGGATGTTCAACGACCCACTGGCGCGGCAGGACATCTGCCGGTACCGGGGCCTGCAGAACGTCTTGCCTACACTGCAGCGCTTCGACAACGACCTCGGACAGCAGACGGATCTTTGGACGTACCTGGGCACCACGCACGGCGTCACTGACATGTGGCCCGGCCGGCCACGCGAGCGGACTGCGGGTGGGACGGTGGACGAGGCGTGCGTACCGTTCGACCCGCGTATCCGTCCCTGGTACACGACGGCGTCGTCCGGCCCCAAGATCGTGGCCTTGATGCTCGACCGGTCGACCTCGATGAGCGAGAAGAATCGCTTCAAATTGATGCAAGAAGCCGCCGTGCGCACGCTCGACACCCTCACGGCGTCTGACCTCGTCGGCATCTACCCCGTCTCGGATTTCAACCGCTTTAACCAGTGTAACGCGTCCGTGTTTGACGGAACGACGGGTGAGCGCATCAACGAATGCGAGCTGTATCCCGCCAAGCCGTCTGTCGTTCAGGCCCTGCAAGAGATGATTCTGAACCTGACCCTCGAAGGCGAAGTGAGCGACCTCAACGCGTCCTTCTCGAAACTCTTTCAGTCGATGGCAACGTCCCTCTCCGAGTATAACTCGTCCTACGAGCCCTGTGAGCCCATCGTGCTGCTGTTCGCTGATGGGCAAGACTGCGCGACGTGGAGCCGCGAGGAGGCCGATGATTATAAACAGAGACGGGGTGAGTTTTGCTCCGTCCCCCCGGAAGACATGGGCGAGGGCGTGCGGACCATCCTGGCGACCATCGCCGAGAGTGAATCGGACTTGCGCGAGGTGATGCAGAGGATCGGCCGGCCGATCCCCAAGTCGACGATCTTCACTTTCAGTTTGGGCTCGGAGGGAGAAGGCACAGGCGACGAGATCTTGCTGCGGACCATCGCGTGCGCCAATCGTGGAGAGTGGGACCGCATCAAGGACTATGATGACCCATATGCCCAGGTGGCCCGGTACTCGGATTACGTCGTGGCCAAGTTCCGCCCAGCGTCGGGGTCGGGCCTGGGTCCCATCAAATGGACAAACGTCTACGAGGACGACGGCGGCCTGGGCGAAATGATCACGGCCGCCGCGTCTGTCTGGGGGTCCGACGGGCTCATCGGTGTTGTGGGCACCGACGTCACCCTCAAGCAGCTGCGAGACCTCTCGACCGATGAAACCGACGCTTCTGATGAAGATTTCATCAACGAGGTCATCAGGAGGTCCCAGACGTGCGTCGCGTCCTCGTCCATCACGGCGTGCGCAAGGCAGGAGCTCCGGGGCTCCCGGTCAAGTTGCGCCTCATGGAACCTCATGCAGACGGACATTGGGAGCACGACACTGCGCAACTTCGACGACACCTACCGGCCCCTGGCGAATTACGGCGACGAGACTTGCCTCGCCGTCGGTCCCTCGGCCACTAGCCAGGGGACAGCTGACGTCGTCTATACGCTCGTGTACGGTTGGGAGGGACTGGGAGAGGAGACGCAGGTGGATGAACCAACGCCGGCTGATGCCGATGCCTCCGGCAACCCGTGCTCACTCACCGCCCAAGAGCGGGAATGCGGCTATCCTATCGACGACCCTAACTACACTCAACTGGACGACTGCTTTGCCGATTGTGAGCGGTGTCTGGGCGACACAGATCCGCAGCCGATCCCGTTCCCGAGCTACTGCGTCTGCCAGGAGGGCTACATGCGTGATGTGGACTTCGTGAACGACAGCCTCGGCGGCGTTGACGGCTACATTGCTGACAACAACCAACGCGTAAAAGCGGACTGCGTTCTCGCGCCTCCTGCCACGATGCCGCCCGCAGTCACCCCGCGGATCAAAGCCGTCGATGCCGCGCCCATCGCTACGGCGGCCCTGGCTGCCCAGGCGTGCGCAGGACTTGAGGGCGGCGGGTGGACGCTTGCTGACCCCCTGAACGATACCGACGTCTTCATAATCTCGTCCCTCGCGGCCCCGGATGGATCCTGGGTCGGCGTAACGCAGACCTGGCCAGCTGAGAGTGACGTTTTTCTGCCACTCCGCGGCCCATCGGACTTCAAGGACGAGGACGGTGGGTGGGTTGCCTACCCGGTGGGCAGCCGCGGCGCCCTTGGCCGCTTCCCCGAGGAGGATCCGAGGGAATACGGCCTGCCCATTCCACGCAGCGTCCTGTGCCAAAAAAGAAACACGACGAACGCATCGGGCTCCTACTGGAGCGACGTTTGTGCCAACACTCGGTTCCAGGACCCGGGCGCGTCGGATGCCGACGTCGGGTCGGGTGCCCTCTGGTCCGGCCTCTCGAGCCCTGATCCGGCCATCCCGCCCTACGCCAAGTGCGAGGCCGCGTCGCTCAAGACCAAGTCGACGATCGACACCGTATGCCCCGAATTCACCGAGGACATCCAGGAAGGGACCATATGCGAGCCCCTTGGCTTTGGCCTTAATGAGTCCACGAAGAGACGCGACATCGTCCTTGAGCCCCTCGGGGGATTCGCCGACCTGGTGTGTTGTGCGGGGTGCGTCCCGCTGCCCACCTGGGCCACCGCGGTAGTGGTGGTCGGGTGCCTTCTGTTCGTGGCCATCTTTTCTACTCTTGTCTTTCGCGCCATTCGCAACGCCAAGGCCAGGGACGCCGAACGGAAGGCAGCCAGGGGGCTCGTGGGGGCGCAGCCTGAAGACGCCGACAAGATGTACCGCAGCTCGGGCACGGGGCATGCGCTGGTCCAGCCGTCGCACGTGTCTCACGCGTCGGGGAACCGTGCGGCCTCGTCGACGCTGGGCGGGGGCGGGGGCGGGGGTGGGACGCTGACGTCGGGGTTGGCAGGTTTCTCCTCGTCGCTGGCGCCCGCTTCCCCGCCCCCCTCCGCCTCGGGCCCTCCTAGGGCTCCCACGGGAGGGATGGGAGGGGCGCCGTTGATGTAGAAAGAAGGGGGTGGGCGAGATGGAGATGGGAACGTGAACTGGCGGTGTGCTGGTCTCCACTCGAGATAGTTGTTCCAGGGGCTTGCTGCTTGGAGCATCCCGACCTTCCGCGCCCACGGGAGAGGAAGGGAACACCCCCGTACCTTCCTCTCCGCTTGTGAAGTTGTTGGGCGGGGAATCTCGTCAGGGAGCGGCTGCCCGGCAGCGGCGACGGCCGGCCCCGTCCGGGCCCCGTCTGGTCCGCCGCGCTCGAGGTGAGCGATACGCGTGAGACCAATAGGAAGCAATCGCTGTGCCGCGCCGCGCCAGTCCGGCCGAGAATGGGCCAGTGTTCGCTGGCGGGCGGCTGGCGAAAGGCGGGCGTTGCTCGGCGTCGCCGACCCCCCTTGAGCCCCTACCCCCCCGAGCGCGTACGCTCGCCGACCTGAGCCCCACCCGTGGGCCTGCTCATCAAAATCACGCCGTCCGCCCATCCGCCCTCGCCCCCCTCGTTCCCCCCTCCTCACCTTCCCATGCCCGCGGCGGTGCCCTCGCCCCCCTCCCACCGTCCTCCCCCTCTTCCCCTTCGCGCGCGCAGATGCCTCCGGAGCCGCCATCGTCCTCGTCGCCCTCGCGTCGCTACCCGCCCTGGCCCAGACGGCAGAGAGCGTGATCGAGGCGTTGGAATCGTTGACCATTTACGTCGCCTCTGAGGCCGTCAAGATGGCGAGCATCGACTGCGACGACCTTGACTGCGACGCCAACTTAGGCGTCGCGGCCGGGCGGTGCGGTCAGCATACATGCGGCATCGTGCTCGAGGGGGCCGTGTGCGGATTGGGAGTTGCCGCCGGCGTTGGCGCCGGAGTGTGCGAGAACGACTGCAAGGGCTACGAGATCAACTTCGACTCGGGCTACTGGCGCACCGCTCCTGGCACCTTCAACGACGACATCGTGCGGCAGGACATCTGCCGGTACAAGGCCATAGCCACCGACACGCTGCCCTCGCTCCTCGACCCTGCTGACAATCCCACGGGCCAGGCAACAGGAGCCATAGGTCAAAACACCTACTTTGGCACCACTCACGGGGCCTACGCCATCTGGCCTGGCAGGGCGCGGTTCCGGGAGGTGAACAAGAGCGTCGACGACGGCTGCCGGCCCTACGATCCGCGAATTCGTCCGTGGTGGGCGGCGGCGACAGCGGGACCCAAGACGGTTGTGCTGATGCTCGACGTGTCGGCGTCGGCGAGCTTGGAGATCGAGGGAGGCGGCACGCGGCTCGAGCTGCTCAAGCGAGCGGCGATTGACATCATCAACTCGTTCACGGAGGCCGACGAGGTCGCCGTGTTGCCCTACAGCGACGAGGAGTCCCTAACGTGCGAACGGTGGGCCGACGCTGGGGCGTGCCAGATCTTCAAGGGCACAGACGACAACCTTGCCACGCTGAAGAACCTCGTGAGGCAACTCGAGCCTCTGGCGGGCACTGACCTCACGCTCGGCCTCGATCGTGCCTTCGGCCTCCTCTCGACCTTCACGGACGAATTCTCGCCTGAAGAGGCCTGCACGCCCGTGGTCATCATCCTCAGCGACGGCGGCGACTGTTCAACGCTACAGCGTGTTGGCCCCCTTGAGGTCTCGGGAGCCCCCAACGGCGGTTTCTGTGCTGGGGCGCCCCCCGAGTCGTCGGGCGACGGCATTCGCCGTCTCCTCGCCCACACCGACGCCCTCCAAAAGGACCTGGAAGCGGGCCCCTTTGGCAAACGCGCTCGAATATTTACCATCTCCATCGGCGAGACGGCTGATTCCGTCCTGTTGAGGCAAATCGTCTGCAAGCTGGGCGCCGGCACTGCGTCGCGGATCGTGGCAGACGCCGGCCTCGATCCCCTCTCCCAAGTCAACTTCAATGAGTTTTTGGCCGCGCAGTTCCGCCCCGCCGATGGCGTCGGACCGGGCAACGTGCGGTGGTCGAATGTCTACCTTGACGACGGCGGCCTGGGCGAGATGATCACGGCCGCTGTCACCGTCTGGAGTGGCCAGGGCCTCGTGGGCGTTGTGGGCACTGACGTAACCCTCGCGCAGCTCGAGGAGCTCGGGTCACCGGAGGGCGTGACGTTGGAGCAGATTGTGTCCGAAGCCGTGAGCAGCTCGCTGGCGTGCAGCCCCATCGACATCGACCAATGCTCCGAGCAGCGCATCCGCGGGTCACGCTACGCGTGCCCCAGTGCCGCCCTCTACGACGACGAGTGGTGGCCCCTGGCTGCTGCCCATCGCGGCGGATGCCTCGCTGCCACTGGATTCGGGGCCTCGTCGTCCCGCACCATCACCTACACTCTGGTATACGGCAACGTTCCGCTCACCCCCGTCAACGACGGGTCGACGCCGGACGACCCGGAGTCGACCGCCAAGGTTGCTGGCGAGGTCGCCCTGCCCATCGCCTCGTACGATCAGGCCGTCGACCTGTGTCGCCGCGTCTTGGGCGTGGCATGGTCTCCCGCGCGGGCGACGTCAGAGAACGACCTCTACCTCCTCGGCTCTCTCGCCAACCCCGACGGGTCATGGGTCGCCGCGCCCGACACGAGCCTCGGGTCGGGCGCGATTCCTTACATTTCGGGCGGCCGAGCGGAGTCCGCCGGCGAAGCCGCTGATGAAGGGGGGTACGTCGTGTGGCCTGTGGGCTCAGCCGCCCTCCTTGGCAACGTCCTCGCCCGGGAGGAGCTGCCGCGGAGCGTGATATGCGCGTCCTCCTCAGGCGGCGGTACCGTCTGCACCGGCCAGACCTACACCCAGACGCTCAACGCGTCGGGCTCCCTCTATCAACTGCCCACGATGTCGGCTTCGTCAAGTGGGATGCCATTTAGCACCGGCCCCGAAGCGAACACCCCGCCGGCTTCCCTGTGTGGGGCGGCCTTTGGCGAGGTCGCTCTGGTCGACCGGACTTGCGCCGACTTCGTCGCGTCCGGCGGTCCCGAGCGCACCCTGTGCAACGAGGACGAGGCCTTCGGGGAGAACCCATCGACAGGCCTGCGCGACTGGCTCGGGCTGCCCGCCCGCGGCTACGCCCAGCTCGTGTGCTGCGAAGACTGCATCCCTGAGAAGGCCGCTTGGAAGACGGCCCTCCTCGTCATCGGCATCCTGCTCGGTGTTGCCCTGGGGGTGCTCTTGCTCTACCGGCTCTGGCTTTGGGTGCTGGAGCGGAAGGAGGACGTTCACGAGGCCAGGGAGCAGATCAAGTCACGGGCAGACCTCGTTTCGCGGACCCGCTCCAAGCGTGCCTTGCGTATGCGGCAGGCAAAGGAGGCGCTGAGGGAGCAGAAGATTGAGATCAAGAGCCGGTATAACGTGGCCATCGAGGAGGCCAGGTCGGCGGGGAGGGAGGAGCGGCCGCCGTAGAAACAAGGGATGCTACTGGGGAATGACGGCCCCGAGGTCATCCCCGAGTTTCCCTTCCCTATTCGCTTCCCGACTACTCGACCCAGTTCACCGACACCCTCTCGGGGACCCTTTCCTCGGCGGCAGGCGACGTGGCCGGCGACGACCAGCCCCCCGCCCCAGGCGGAACCACCCCGGCCGCGCCGCCACCGACGCGGCGCCGTCGGGCTGCGCCCCGACCTCCCTGCTCGAGGCGAGACCCGATCCGACTCTGTCGACAGATGGACCGTGCGATGATGACTCACGTTGCTAGCGGGACGGGCGGGACGCGACCCCGTAGCCGGACCAACGGCCCACGGGCCCCTGCCGCGCAGTCTAGGTCGTCGGGGCCCGTCGGCGAGCCACCCCACCCCACACCGCGACCCCTCGCCTTCCTCCTCACTCGGGCGCAGATGCCGCGTCGAGCCCGCCTCCGTTCATCCCCGCCCGCGCCCGCCTCTTTGCTCCACCTGCCTGCAAGAGGAAGTGGGCCGCGCCTTCGCCAAAGGCGCCCGTGCCCAGCGGCTCATCCCCCGCGGGTCGCGCGTCACCGTGGGCGTATCGGGCGGCGCAGGCTCGGCCGCTCTCCTCTACCTCCTCCGATCCACCCGGCCCCGACGGGGCGAGCGCGCCGACGACCCCGCCGGTGGACCATGCGCGAGGCAACTGGCCGCCGTGCACGTGTGTGAGGAGGATGCGTGGTCATCCGTGGGGGAGGCCATGGACGCGGCCTCATGGGCCGCCCTCCGCTCTGCGGTGGCACGCGGCTGCGGTGCAGAGTCAGAGTCGCCGCTCCTGCCCTGTCCCCTTCACGTCGTGCCCCTCGCGTGGGCGTTGGAGTCGGTGCCCCCGCCTCTTGTGCCCGCATGGGGCGAGGGGGCCGGCATAGGGGTTGTCGACGAGGTTCCCTCCGCCCCGCCGGCCGCGCGGGCCCGGCTTGTTGCTCTGCTGGTCGCCGCACCCGACGCCCAGGCCCGGGAGGACATGGTCCGCCACCTCCGCCGGTCGCTCCTCCTCCGCGCCTCGCTTTCATTAAATGCGCCCCGCCTCGCCCTCGGCTGCACCCAGACGCGGCTCGCTGCCCGGGCCCTCGCCGAGGCCGCGTGTGGTCGCTTGCCTGGTGCCTCCGCTGACAGTCAGTGGTTTGACGCTCGCTTCCCCTGTGTCATTGTCCTCCGCCCACTCCGCGAGGTGGGGCTGTCCGAGGCTGCTTTCTTCTGTCGGTTGACGCGATTGCCCGTTGCCGCGGACGCGACAGAGCTGTCGTGGCTCGGTGCGCCGGGAGTCACCCTCGGTGACTCTCCCCAGGCCCGAGGGTCGCTGTCTCGCGCTGTCGACGGATTTCTGGCA
>Ga0181576_10003869_pt1 | contig 10926 bp, 12 predicted proteins | sample 101ome_22_FD_132464 | JGI IMG/M metagenome (GOLD analysis project Ga0181576, IMG submission 132464) | Coastal salt marsh microbial communities from the Groves Creek Marsh, Skidaway Island, Georgia - 101412BT metaG (megahit assembly) | ecosystem: Environmental > Aquatic > Marine > Intertidal...
ATTGAAACCAAGGGCCCTTCCACCAATTAACCTTCGATTGTTTCTGAATTCTTCTTATCTCTCAAAATTCCTGTCCACACAATGGCGATCTTTGAACTGCATTAGAATTGTATGTTCATGAATGACCTCCTCCACAGAATCGACAAGATAGAACAGCTCATCCAAGAGAAAGAGCATGAGTTGCAGCTCCTTAAGGACGACCTCGAAGCCGTGAGAGCGGCCCTCGAAACCACCTTAGAAGAACAGCAAGTCGCGGCACAACCTGAACCTGAAGCAGAAGTGCCTGCGCCCACCCCGGAACCTGTTGAAGAACCCACCCCGGAGCCAGCTGAAGAATCAGTAGCTGGTGAAGAGGCCGAAGCAGACCCTATCAGTGAAGAACAGCAGCACGAGGCCATCATCCGCACGATTGAAGAGTTCGCTCAAGGTGCCCCGTCACCGCGTCCGGCATCAACAACAACGTCAGAAAAGCCCACTCTAGCAGACCGCGTGGGTCAGTCTCACCTGAGCGACCTCAAGAAGGCCTTTGGTATCAACGAGCGTTTTCTCTATGCCAATGAGCTCTTCAACGGCGACATGTCCGCGTTTACCCAAGCCATAGAGGAATTCAACCATCTGGAATCTTCCAATGACGCCCAGCGTCACCAAGACAATCTCTCTTCGAAATACAAGTGGGATGAAGAAAGCGAAACGGTCATCGCCTTTAAGTCGGTGGTTTCGCGCAGATTTGCATGATGCGACACGCCCTTTTCTTCTTTTTCCTGATTTCCATCCTTCCCGCCGTAGCTCAGGACTCTGCCTACGTGCGCCGGATGATCGACACCTTATGTGCCCCTAGATATCACGGAAGAGGCTATGTAGAACAAGGTGATCTGAAAGCCGCTGGGTTTCTGGAACGGCAATGCAAGGAGATAGGTATGACACCGGTCAAAGGTCAGTTCACTCAGTCCTTTCCCTTGGCGGTCAATACGTTTCCTGGTGACCTAGACGTAAGCGTTAATGGCGCGGAGCTATCAACTGGGCTTGACTTTATCCCTAACCCATCCTCAAGCACCATACACGGTGAATTCAAGGCTTATCCTCTCAAGGCGAAATGGACAGGCGATCGCGAGAAGATCTTTAAGTTTCCCACCAAATCGAAGATCCAGAATGGTTTCGTGGTATTGGACGCGACCGAAGAATCCACCGACAACCAAGCCTTCATTCAACGCTTAGGCGAGAATCCGGTGAAAGCCAAGGGATACGTGGTACTGACGGATAAAAAGCTCACCTGGTCAGTGGGAAGGCGGCTCTACAATGTGCCGATCCTAGAGGTATCCAAGGACTCCGTTCCTAAACGGATCAAGTCAATCAAGGTCGACATGGATACGAAGTGGGAAGACGACTACCGAGCCAAGAACGTCATGGCCTACATCCCGGGTAAAAGTGATTCGATGATCGTCTTTACGGCACACTATGACCACCTCGGTCGAATGGGCAGAGACACCTATATCGCCGGCGCCAGTGACAACGCCAGTGGCACCGCCATGCTGCTTGATCTTGCTCGATACTACAAGGAGAATAAGCCGGAGTACACCACGGTTTTCATCTGGTTTGCCGGAGAAGAGGCGGGTTTGGTAGGCTCTCGGTACTTCGTAGAAAACGCTCCGATCGACCTCGAAAAGATCAAGTTTCTATTGAACCTCGACCTGATGGCTGATGCCAAGAAAGGGATCACGGCGGTGAATGGAAAGATCTTCTTTGATCAATTCCGAAGTTTAGAAAAGCTGAATGAATCGATAGGAAAATTAGAGTCGATCAAAGCCCGCGGTTCCGCCGCCAACAGCGATCACTTTCCTTTCTACGAGAAGGGGGTTCCTTCGTTTTTCATCTACACCCGCGGGGATTACACCCACTATCACGATGTGCATGATATACCTGAGCACATAGCGCTCACGAACTACAAGAATGTATTCGATTTACTGACCGCCTTCGTCCACCGAGGGTTGTAAAGCTTAGCGTCTCAGGTCAATGCTTCCCTTGGCGTTCTTACCCTTGTATGGAAGACCATCCGTACCGACCGCATTGATGGTGTAATAATACGTCCCCACCGCAAGCGGATTTCCGAACTTATCCTTGCCGTCCCATGCTTGAGCTTGCTCTAAGTTCTTCGTCTGGAACACCTCCATGCCAGAACGAGTCCAAACGGTGATCAGAAAGCTTTCAAAGCCATAGCCGTCAATCTCCAAACGGTCGTTGTAGCCGTCGTTATTTGGAGTGAGATACAAGGTGGCATTGTGTGAGAAGTAGACGGTGTTGGACGCTTGAACCTCATTCTCGTCAACCGCTGGATCAGGTTGCTGAGTTCGATCAGCAGAAGGATCTTGAGAGCCTTGCGCTACGGCGCTTCCGTCGTCAACGTTCTGATCCGAATCATTGGCTGTGTCGTCCGCTCCACCTACCTTATCAGCACGGTCATCCGCCTGGACTTGGTCCTGAGCGGCTATTGCTCCGGCGTCATTGAACCCTCCATCTTGCTGCTCGGGGGCAGTTTGTTGATTGATATTGGCATCGTTCACATCGGTCGACTCTCCTGAAGGACCTTCAATCGTCTCCGAAGTTCGGGTCACAATTACCGTTGCCGGGTCTACGTGAATTTCTTCCTGCTCAGAAAGCTTGACCGCTGATTCTGTTGAGGTGGTTTTATCTAGATCCTCAACCACTTGTTGGGTCGATTCTTCACCTTCAGCCGCAGTGCTGTGGTAGTCGATCTCCGCCACCGTGGCAGCAGTGATCAATCCGGCAAAGCCGATGACGGCTGCCGCTTTGGCCAGGAAGCCTGATCCAGCAGCACCCGTGGAAGCTGCAGCGCCTGCTTGGCCCAATGTGGATTCAATTCCACTCCAGACCTTGGCACTCACATCCATCTCATGCGAAGCAAATGCCTCGCGAAAGATGTCTTCCAAGTTATGTTCTTTATTCGCCATTATATGTTCTCTCGTTCGACGATAATATTCATCAAATAGGTTCGCGCTTTTCGATATTGGGTCTTGGATGTACTCTCCGTGACCCCAAGTTCTGCCGCGATCTCTTGGTGCGAAAACCCTTCGATCGCGAACATGTTGAATACCGTTCGGTATCCTGCCGGCATATCCTCGATCAACTTCATCAACTCTTCAACGCGCAGCTTGCTCACTGCTTTCGCGTCATCCCCTGCGAGGTACTCGGCTTCAGAGATATCGGTATCGACCTGCATGCGATTGGCTTTCCTCAGATGATCCAGACAGGTGTTTACCATCGTCCTTCTTATCCATCCTTCGAAACTCCCCTCGCGCTTGAATTTGCCCAGGTTGGAGTACACCTTAATGAACCCATCCTGCAGCCAATCCTCAGCCAGCTCGACGTCACCTGCATATCGCATGCAGACCGACATCATCTTTCTCGAAAACTTGTCAAACAACGCTCTTTGCGCCCTCTGATCACCTTTCAAACATTGCTCGATTAGCTCGTTATCCGTCATCTTCAGGCCAAAACTGGGAATAAGATGTGATTTGCGAGAAAAAAGTTGCCCCGTCGTTGAAATTAGTTTCAAGTTGCAAGTTGTTTGAGATGGGCGCCCCCTCGACAGGCTCGGGGGGACCCTCACATACGTTCGGGTGAGCAGCCAACACCGCTCCCATCCTCCCCCTGCACTGATTACTCTTCTCCCCCACACCAATCACTGTTCACCATTCACTATTTGACCATTTGACCACTCAACCATTTGACCACTCAACTACTTCCCCACTCACCCATCCTCGATCCGCCCCAGTTCAGTACTTTCGCTAACCCAGACGCATGAAGATCTCCGCATCGGTATACTCCAGCAAGGAAACTGACCTTGAGAGCCTGATCAAGGACCTCGATCAGCACGGCATCGACTATTTCCATATCGACTGTCGCGATAATCCCGCTGTATTCGATGATATTGAGAAGATCCGTCAATGGAGCGATACTCCGATCGACCTTCACTTGATCTCCCCCAACCCGGAGCAATACTTTGATCGGATAAACGAACTGGGAGTCGAGTTGGTCACCCTTCAGCACGAAGACCTCGAGGGCTATCGATACACCGGAGGACTAAGCTCGCAGATGGGCCTGAGTGTCATCTCAGATACTTCGATAGACGCCTTCGACGCAGAGCACTACGACTTCATCTTGATGATGGCGACCATTCCGGGCGAAAGCGGTGGGCGTTTTGACAAGATCAACTTTCGGAAGATCCGACAGTTCAAACGACAGTTTCCAGACAAGGGCATCCACGTGGATGGCGGCGTAAATGCCGAAGTGAGTTTCATCCTTCGTAACATGGGCGTGCATGCCTCTGTGGTGGGATCCTACTTGTTTAAAAATCTACCGATCGGTGCTGCGCTGTTGAACCTAAAGATCCACGACATCGAAAGTCACTACACGGTGGGCGATTTCATGCGATCGAGAGAAGAGACACCGATCGTCGGTCGCAAGGACCGCAGCCTCAGAATCGTACTTCAATCGATTGAAGACCACCGCTTGGGCTTCACCATCCTAGAAGACGAGCAAGAAAAAATGGAGGGCATCGTGAGTAATGCCGACTTGCGGCGAGAGGTTTTGCGAAACATCGATTCTCCGGATAAGATGGACGTGGCCGCTATGGTGAACACGGACCCCATCACCGTGCAAGAATCCATGACGGTCAGCGACATGCTGTTGTATCTAAAGAGTTTTAAGTTTCCGATCAACTATCTGCCCGTGGTTGATCACGATAATAAAGTCAAAGGTGTAGTCTCCTTCTTGAACTTGGTTAAAGGCGAATTATGATCATTCATTTGAATCCCAATGTGTCTGAATCAAAGGCACACGACCATGCAAAATCCACAGAGTCAGCGATCTTCCATGACGGTCAGCGCTTTGTGCTGGTAACTCCTTCTAAGCTTAAGGAACTTCCCGCCTCGCTTGCCTCGGATACAGAAGCCCATTGGCCGATGGATTCAGACATCCAGTTGGCAAGTAAAAGCTACAGGTCGGAGACCCGAACAATAAAATTGGGTGACGTCAGCATTGGAGGGTCAAGCAACAACACTATGGTAGTTGCCGGGCCGTGTTCGGTTGAATCCGAAGAGCAGATCCGCCAGAGCGCGTCATTGATGACTGAATTAGGAATCAAAGGGCTACGTGGTGGATGCTACAAGCCTCGAACCTCTCCATATTCCTTTCAGGGACTCGGGTTGGAAGGCCTGAAGTTACTGTCCAAAATGAGAGAAGAGAACGGCTTTGTCATCGTCAGCGAGGTGCGAGACGCAACACACGTCGACGACGTGATCGAGCATGCCGATGTGATCCAGATCGGTGCGAAGAGTATGTACGATCATGGTATACTGAAAGCCTGTGCCAAGACGAAGAAGCCGATCCTGATCAAGCGCGGATTCGGAACGACCTTGCAAGAGTTTGTACAAGCTGCTGAGTTCGTTCTCTCCGGTGGAAATCCGAACGTCATGCTCTGCGAGCGAGGGATCAGGACCTTTGAGACCAAGACACGATTCACCCTAGACCTTTGCGGTGTGGCGTGGTTGAAAGAGTATACGAACTTGCCGATCATCTTGGATCCTTCTCACGCCTTAGGATATCGCTACGGCATCGAAGACCTCAGCAAAGCCTGTGTGGCTATGGGTATAGACGGATTATTGGTAGAAGTACACCCTGATCCGAGCGTCGCCAAGAGCGATGCCGCCCAGCAATTGTACCACGATCAATTCCGAGATCTATTGAAAGCGATCAAGCCCGTGGCACAAGCCGTGGGTAGAACGATCGTGTAGTTTTTACTCCCTTGCAGAACTTTTAAAGGGTGGTATGGGTTTACTTTGACAGATTTAACCTACAACCAATGAAACAACTATCACTTTTGCCCTGGCTTTCTCACTGATCATTGCCAGCGCATGCACTACATCCACAGAAGAATCGGCTGGATCTGAAATGACACAGCCAGAAGCAGCGGCTCCGGTTGAAGAGCCCGCTCAACCCGAATTGGACATAGAGGAATACACAACTGCGGCCGATCAGCTACGCGCTCAGATCGAGGGTGCTCTTGAGGAGTCCGAACGAATGGAGCTTTCCACTGAAGGTCTGAGAGGGCAGATCGCACAGAAGTGGTCAACCATACACTTTTACAAGAACGACGGAAACATCGTGAGGATCAAACCCTATCCGCATGATGGAATCTCTTCGCGTACAGAGGAGTTCTACTTCGCCGACGGTCAATTGATCCTTGCAGTGGTAGAAGACGATGGTAGTGGTGACCGAGGAAAAGAGAAGGAGAGCATCGATAAGATCTACTACTTCCATGAAGGAGAAGTTGTCAATGAGATGCACAACACGGAAGAAGAAGAGTACAGCATTCGCAAATCGGACGGCGAGCGCCTTTTACAGGAAGCCGCCGAATACATGTAATTGGCACCATAAATCTTGAAGAGATCAGACAAAAGCTCGGCCCCAGGTCGGGCTTTTTTTGTTGCCAAAAACTTACTTTGCGCCCATGGACATGCTTCGCCGCAATCTAGATCATCTTGGAGTAGACAGCTCTGAAGTAGAAAAGCTTCGGGTCGAAGACCTTCAAGCCCTGGCTGAGCGATATAGCATCGCATGGGAGGACCTACTCCTCTTTCCGCTTTACACCAAGAGTCTAGCATGGGACGCAATCAAATTCATCTTCCTAGATGTGGATGGAGTCTTGACCGAAGGAGGAATGTTCTACACTGATGGCGGAGACGAATTCAAGCGCTTTGACACCAAAGACGGTATGGCCATCAAGGTGGCGATGAAGCACGGTTTGGATTTCGGGATCATCTCATCGGGGGTGAATCAAAAGATCATCCGACATCGCGCGGATATGTTCGGTATCAAACACGTTTACGTGGGGGCCGACCCTAAATTGAAGATCGCTGAGAATTGGCTCGCAGAACTTGACCTTGAGTTTTCGAATGTAGCTTACATCGGTGACGACATCAACGATCTTGGCATGTTCGAAAAAGCCGCCATCGCAGTATGCCCGTCTGACGCGCCCATCCCGATCAAGAAAGCCGCCAACGCTGTTCTTCTCTCCAAGGGAGGTCACGGATGCATCCGCGAATTCATGCGCTGCTTTCCCAAACTCAAGGATCAACTATGAGTGGAAAACTGACCTTGGTCCCTACGCCTATTGGTAACTTGGATGACATCACCCTTCGCGCCCTTTCGGTGCTCAAGGAAGCGGATGTCATCTTATGCGAAGACACGCGCCACTCCGGTCAACTCCTCAAGCACCACGGCATTGAGAATAAACTGAGTCCCTTCCATCAGCACAACGAACACAAGGTCACTGAGCGCTTAGTGGAACAGATGCAATCCGGAACGCACATGGCTCTCGTAACAGACGCAGGAACTCCAGGCATCAGCGACCCGGGATACCTGCTGGTCAGGGCCAGTATTGAGGCCGAAATACAAGTAGCAGTGCTTCCTGGTGCAACTGCTGTGATCACCGCTATTGTTGGCTCCGGACTACCGAGCGACCGATATACCTATCTGGGTTTCCCACCACAAAAAAAGGGCCGACAAACCTTTTGGAAATCACTGGAAGAAGAGGCGCACACGATGGTGATGTACGAGTCCCCCCACCGCATTGAAAAGGCACTAAAAGAGGCCCTCGAAACCTTTGGACCTGAGCGAATGGCCTGCGTAGCGCGCGAGTTGACCAAGCTTCATGAAACTTATCACCGCGGGACCCTCGCTGAATTGGTCGAAGTCCCTTCGGGCACCTACAAAGGAGAGATCGTCTTGGTCATTGAAGGCAAAATGCATTTCGAAAAACGAACGAAGTAATGAAAGCACTTGTACTTACCAAGGATGTAAGAAAAGGAGATCCCGGGAGAGCTTTTGAGCTCCAGGAAATGCCTATGCCTGTAGCAGGCAAGGACGAGATCGTCATCAAAGTGAGTCATTTCGGACTGAACTACGCGGATGTGATGTCGCGTCGAGGTCTGTATGCCGATCGACCTGAGCTGCCTGTGGTGCTTGGTTATGAAGTAGTAGGTGAAGTAGTCGAAGCCGGAGCCGACGTAAGCAACGTTCAGGTGGGTGACACGGTGCTCGCCTTGACGCCATTTGGGGGATATGCCGAATACGCCAAAACCCAAGGCGTGGGTGCGATTAGACTCGCTCCTGGCACAGACCCCGCGGAGGCCACTGCCCTCGCCACGCAGTATTGCACGGCGTGGATCGCAGCTTGCCATATGGTCCACCTGAAGAAGGGAGATAAGGTTCTGGTCCATGCCGCAGCGGGTGGTGTCGGAACCGCCCTAGTACAGATCGCGAAGTGGAAGGGCTGCGAGGTGCACGGCACCGCGAGTCGACCCGAGAAGATGGAATACCTCAAAGAGCTCGGGGTCGACCACCCCATCAATTACCGTGAAAAGGATTTTGTAGCCGAGATCCAACGACTGTCAGACAGCAAGCACATCGACGTAGCGTTCGACCCCATTGGGGGCAAGAACTTCAAAAAGACCTTTGGGCTCCTCGGTTCGGGAGGTCGAGTAGTCACCTTTGGTGCTAGTGAATGGAGTTCAAGCGAAGGCAACTTCTTCGACAAGATCAAGATCGGGCTTGGCTTCGGCATTTTCCATCCGATTGGCCTGCTCATGAAGTCCAAGGGCGTGATTGGGGTCAACATGCTTCGACTGGGAACCAACAAGCCTGACTACGTGCAAGCCGCTATGAACGAGGTCTATGAGCAATACCAGGCCGGCGTGTTGAAGCCCACGGTTGACTCTGTGCACGATGCCTCAGAAATAGGCAAAGCCCACGCCCGGTTGGAGGGTCGAGGGTCTATTGGCAAGGTGGTAGTGAAGTGGTGATCAATAGGTAAATCCGTCCTTGAACGCCGCCAGGCGATCTCGGAGTACACTGAGGTCTTGTGCTGAAGTAGCCAAGTTACCCACGCTGGTGTCGATCTTCAATTCACGCAACTTGATGTTGTTGTTGATGAAGATCATCTCCAAGGAAGGGTAGAGCCCTCTCAATACTTCGACAATGTCGTTGATGCTGAAATTATGCTCCACCAGGTTGGCTGTCCCCGTTGGATGCTGCCCTTGAATGATCTCTCCAATGTGCCGGGTGACCGTATCGATAAAGACAAAAGGTCTATGCTGCTCCCCTGTTCCGTGAATATTGATCGTACCGTGGAAATTGGCCTCGAAGATGAGCTTATTGATCACCGCGTCGAAGCGCATACTCTTGTTGTAGCCATAGACGTTGCCGCACCGAATGATGTGCGTGTCGACCTTCTTCTCTAACCGTCGCACGTGCTCTTCGCCACGCATCTTGGAGATGCCGTAGAAGGTCTTGGGATTCAAGCCGGTTTCGATGGATTTCTCCTCCTCCCCTGATCCATAAACCGAAACCGAACTCATATAGATCAGCCGCTTCACATCGCTCTCTTCGACAGCATAGGTCGCCTCGGCGGTTCCCCAATGGTTCACTTGTTCGAAGAGGTGAGCGTCTTGATCCGCAAAAGGTGTAGTCACCTTTGCTGCTAGGTGAATGACCACATCAGCGTCCTTCACGGCCTTGCGGAGGTTTCGGCTATCTAGGATGTCCCCTTCGATGAACTTGAACCGGTCATCCAGCTTGTGAGAGCCGATGAAGAGGTTGTAATTCGGTCGACTCAGGTTGTCGTAGATCGTGATGCGTTCAATGGACTTGTCCAAACTCAAGGTTTGACTCAACGCCGTCCCAATGTATCCGGCGCCGCCGGTGATCAATACCTTCATACTTACTTGCTTACCAATTCTGTGTGAAGACCACACTCGTTCTTGCTTTGTCCTAACCAGCGCCCACCGCGCTCGTCACCCATGCTGGGCTCCACCGTGCACGGCTCGCAACCAATACTCACATAGCCCTTCTCATCCAAGGGATGGCGAGGCAGATCCATGATGGAAATGTATTGCCAGATCTCTTGCTTGGTCCAATTGAGCATTGGGTGGTAACGACTTCCCCCTTGCGGTGTGTTTTCGAACTCCTTCAGGTTCTTCCGGTTCGCATTCTGATCGGCCCTGACCCCATTCACCCAGATATCGAAACGTTCTAGCAACGGTTGCATCGGCTGGGTCTTGTTCAGGAAGCAACAGTAATCGGGGTCGGAAGTGTAAAAGAACTTCCCCTTTAGATTGCGCTGCTGCACCTTCGGAACGTGCGATTCTACATTGACCACGTTGAGTCCAAACGCCTCGGCTACTTCATCTCGAAATCTCAGGGTTTCTGGAAAATGGAACCCCGTCTGAATGAAATACACCGACATTTCGGGAGCTATCAGGCCCATAATGTGAAGCATCGGAAGGCTGTGCGTTTGAAATGAGGAGCTGGCAAAGAAGGTTCTTCCCTCATTCCGAAACTCTTGGACGTGATCTTTGATCTCGACGATCTTTCTTTGGATATCGGAACTCAGTTCCATTTCTCCTCCTTCATTTTGGTTGGTGATACAAAGGTGCGTGCACAGGAGCACTTAACCAAGCTTCATGTTGTCGATCAATCGTACCTCGCCCGCATAGGCTGCAATCACGACATGATAATCTCCCTCCTCACCATCCTCCCTCGGTTCAAAGGTTTTTGGATCGATGATGTCAAAGTACTCCAGTCTCAGCGTGTCTGACCGATCAATACGTGCCTTGACCTCCGCTCGCATCTCTTCCAAGGGAATGTTCTTCAACGCTCGTCTAGCCCATTGCATGACCTCGTAAAGCAAGACACTTTCTTCCCGCTCTTTGGGCCCTAATCGCCGATTACGTGAACTCATGGCTAAGCCGTCCTCTTCACGGACCGTCTCCATTCCAACGATCTCAACCTCCATATTCGTCATCTCTACCAGTCGCCGGATCACTTGCAGCTGCTGAAAATCCTTTTCGC
>Ga0181576_10003873_pt1 | contig 10919 bp, 10 predicted proteins | sample 101ome_22_FD_132464 | JGI IMG/M metagenome (GOLD analysis project Ga0181576, IMG submission 132464) | Coastal salt marsh microbial communities from the Groves Creek Marsh, Skidaway Island, Georgia - 101412BT metaG (megahit assembly) | ecosystem: Environmental > Aquatic > Marine > Intertidal...
CAAGTTCCTCCCGATTTTCAATCAGCAGCCTTGCCACTTGGGAACCAACAGATCCTGCCCCGAGCAGACCGATTCGGATAGGCCTGTATGCAGCTTGCATTACTCGCCTCCTCCGGGTTGGTAGCCCAGGTCTCTTTCCAGCAGATCTTGTTCGGACTCTGCCCTCACCAAAGCTCTAGCCTTGCCGTCCTTGACAGCGATCAGAGCAGGCCTTGGCACAAAGTTGTAGTTAGAAGATAGCGAAAAGCAGTAGGCACCTGTTGCTGGAACCGCCAATAGGTCGTTGACTGCTAGATCCTGAGGGAGCATTTCGTGGCGAACCACGATGTCTCCAGACTCGCAGTGCTTGCCCACAACTCTTGAGAGCACACCATCCAGGTTTGACGATCTTGAAGCCAGCGCTGCTGAGTACTCCGCACCGTAGAGCGCAGGGCGAATGTTGTCGCTCATGCCCCCATCAACACTCACATAGCGGCGATTTGAACCTGATCCAGACTCAGCAACAAAGACATCTTTGGTGGTGCCAACCGAGTAGAGCGTTACACCGGCAGGACCCGCGATGATTCGCCCGGGTTCGAAGGCGAGCCGAGGAATATCAATACCAAGTGCCTCACACTTTGATTGCACAGCACCGACGATTTGTTCTGCCAGCTCATCAATTGGCATTGGATTGTCGGCGGCGGTGTAGCTGATCCCAAAGCCACCACCTAGGTTTAGCTCAGGAACCTCTCCCCCACTGAGAAGCTCAGCGTGAACATCGAGAAGCTTTTCGGCAGCCGCGACAAATCCCTCAACCGCAAATATCTGAGAACCAATATGAGAGTGCAGCCCAAGAAAACGAAGGTGAGAGTGGCTTCTAATCTTTTCGACCATCTGCGGAACATCCTCTAGAGCTATCCCAAACTTTTGATCCTCTCGCGCAGTCGCCAGATACTCATGAGTGCTGGCGTGAACGCCCGAATTGACCCTGAGCCTGACAGGCTGAATCTTGTCCTGAGCTCCCGCGATAGAGGCAATGCGCTCAATCTCTATCTCGGAGTCAATAACAATTGCTGACACGTCTGCGCTCACTGCACGGCCAATCTCTACGAGGGATTTGTTGTTGCCGTGGACCCCGAGCCGATCTCCGCCAGTTCCAGCAGCCAATGCAACTGCCAACTCTCCGCCGGTTGAGACGTCGATGGCGTAGCCGGCTTTAACAACCCATCTTGCTATCTCGGTAGTTAGCAGCGCCTTTGAAGCGTAGTAGAGCTTTACAGAAGTGCCGGCCTGCCTCGCAGCTACTTCGAAGGCACTTCGCACCTTCTCAAGTCGCGCCTCGAAGTCTGCCTGATCAATTACGTAGAGGGGTGAGCCGTATTGCCTTACCAGCTCGGGGGCGCCGAGACCCGCGAGCTCCAACTCACCACGCTCGTTTCTCACCGCGGAGGAAGGCCAAATGTTCGAGTCCAAGGCGTTTAGGTCCTTGTTCTCGGCTAGCCAGCTTGGCACCAAGGGATTGTTCAAAGCCTCTACATCCTCTCCGGAGCGCTAACGCCAAGAAGGCCCAGGCCATTTGACAAGACGACACCAGCGGCATCATTCAGCCAAAGTCTTGTGCGATGCACGGTCTCAACCTCTCGAGCTGGCAGCGGCAGAATTCGGCAACTGTCATAGAAGCGGTGGTAACTGCCAGCTACCTCCTCCAAATACCTTGCGATCCTATGAGGCTCGCGGAACTCTGCTGCCTGTGCCACAACTCTTGGGAACTCTGCAAGCTTTGCCAGCAATTCGGACTCACTTGGTTCGCTTAGCAAAGCAGGATCAAACTCACTACGGTCAACATCAAGCGTTGGGGCATTGCGATTCACCTGCCTGGTTCTTGCGTGGGCGTATTGAACATAGAAGACGGGGTTGTCGTTAGTTCTGCGAGACAGCAGCTCAACATCGATGTCCAGCGGAGAGTTGATCGAAGAACGGGTCAGCGTATAACGGGCTGCATCTACGCCTACCGCCTCGACGAGGGCCTCCATGGTCACCACGTTTCCTGCTCGCTTTGACATCCTTACCGGCTGGCCGTCTCTAACTAAGGACACCAGCTGCCCAATAAGAATCTCCATCTGCTTTCCGGGCTCATCTCCAAAGGCAGCGCAGAGGGCCATCATTCTTGGCACATAGCCGTGGTGGTCTGCACCCAGCATGTAGATGGCGGAATCAAATCCGCGCTCGCGCTTGTCTAGGTAGTAGGCGATGTCTCCTGCGATGTAAGCAGTGTCACCATCGGACTTCACTACCACCCGATCGCGGTCATCTCCAAAGGTCGAGGAGCGAAGCCAGATGGCGCCATCCTCCTCGAAGATATGTCCCAAATCGCGAAGCCGGGCTATCGACTTCTCAACAGCGCCTGACTCATAAAGCGATCGTTCGTGGAAAAAGACGTCGAAGTGCACTCCGAATTCCTCAAGGGAATTCTTAATCTGCTCGAACATCATCTCAACGCCAGCGGCTCTGAAAGCCTCCTGCTGCTCCTCACCTGTTAGCTCCAAGACCTCAGGCTGAGCCTCCAGTATGTGTTGGCTGATCTCCGTGATGTAGTCACCGGCATAGCCATCCTCTGGTGCAGGCTCACCCAGGGCAGCGGCAACCAAAGAGCGTGAGAATCTATCTATCTGAGCTCCGTGATCGTTGAAGTAGTACTCCCTGGCTACCGAGGCTCCTTGGGACTGCAAAATTCGAGCAAGAGAGTCCCCTACCGCAGCCCAACGGGTGCCACCCAAATGAATAGGTCCCGTCGGATTTGCCGATACAAACTCCAGATTCAGGTTTTGGCCCTCAAGCTCTTTAGAAAGTCCATAGCTCTGTCCTAGCTCAACGATTGATTTCGCAAGAGCGCCTGCTGCGGCATCAGAGACAAAAAAGTTAATGAAACCCGGACCAGCTATGGAGACCGACTCCACACCGTCGGTGTTGCCAAGCTCGGCAGCGAGCTTCTCAGCGAGCTCTCTCGGATTCGTTCCCAATTTGCCCGCTAACTGCATAGCGACGTTGGTGGCCCAGTCCCCGTGTTCACGATTCTTTGGTCTCTCGACCACCACCTCTTCCGGGACGAATTCTTTGTCAAACGCGCCAGCTTCAGCCAATGTCCTTAGGGCATTGACTACTGCTTCGTTGAGCTGTTCTGGCGTCAAAGGATTTCCTGGTTTGGGGCAAAAAAGTGCCGACAGTGGCACTTAGGGATTAGGCCTAAATCATACCCTTGCGGGCTCTGAGACTAAAGGGAGGAGACCCAGGCCGTGGAGTTTGGAGCAAGCTGGCCAGCAATAACTGAGCTGGAGCTCACCAGCACCTCGCCCGCAGGTAATTCGACCGGCTCCGATCCAAAGTTGGTGATGCAAACAACTCCGTCGCGTCTAAACGCTGCGGTTTGTGGGCCCAGGTTGAGCCACTCAATTGACTCGCTGCTGAAAAGTGATTTGCGAAGCGCAATTGCCTTTCTGTAAAGGTTTAGAACAGAGTCGCCGCTCTCCTGCAACTCAACGTTGACCTGGGCAAACCATTCTGGCTGCGGAAGGTGAGCGCCGCCGCTTCCAAATCCAAAAGAGCTGCCCGAGCTGGTCCAGGGAAGAGGAACTCGGCAGCCATCTCGCGACTTGAGCTTGCCCTCACCCCTAAACCACTGCGGATCTTGCATGCTCTCTGCTGGTAAATCCAGTACCTCATGAAGCCCCAGCTCCTCACCCTGGTAAATGTAGGTGGAACCCGGAAGAGCCAGAATCAAAAGGGTTGAGGCCTTCGCTCTCGCCAATCCCATCTCAAGGTCGAGATTGGGGTTGTGCCGGTTCTTTACGTACCAGCGGTTTTCATCGCCAAAGCCATCTGCTGAATCCCCGTAGCCCGGAATCGCAAGTCTTGTTGCGTGTCTGATTACATCGTGATTGGACATGACCCAGGTCGAGGATGAGCCTGTTGCCTCACTCATCGCGAGGTTGTCGGCGATGATCTTCCGGAAGCTCTCGGCGTCCCACTTCGATGCCAAAAGGTCGAAATTAAAGGCCTGTCCAAGTCCATTCTTTGACGCGTAGGGAGGACGCCTATTTGGGTGAACCCAGGCCTCAGCCACTGCCACCCTTGGAGGGTTATAGTCATTGAAGACCTCGCGCCACCCGGCGTAAACCTCGTGGACTTCATCTCGATCGAAGAGTGGGTCTGTGCCGTCATCCTTCATGACCGAAAGGGCATAGGAGTCGCGATCTGGAAGTGGGTCCAAATTCTTTTTCAGCGCGTGGGCAACATCGATGCGGAATCCGTCGACACCTCGGTCGGACCAAAAGCGCAGGGTGTCAAGGAAGTACTGGTGAACTTCTTCGTTTTCCCAGTTGAAATCCGGCTGTTCCTTTGAGAAAAGATGCATGTACCACTGTCCATCCTCGACCTGGGTCCAACCCTCTGGTCCAAAATGGCTAGCTAGCTTCGATGGAGGCTCGTTGCCGCCGTCTCCCTTGCCATCTCTGAAGATGTATCGGTCTCTTGCCGGGGAACCCTTATCGGCAGCTAGAGCCTCTATGAACCAAGCGTGCCTGTTTGAAGAGTGGTTTGGCACAATGTCCACGAATACGCGGATTTGTTTGTCGTGAAGCCTGGCGATGAGCTCGTCGAACTCCTCCAGCGTTCCGATGCGTTCATCTATCGCCTGGTAGTCGTCAACGTCGTAGCCACCGTCTGCGAGTTGTGAGGGGAAAAAGGGCGATAGCCAAACCGCGTCTATGCCCAAGCTTGCGAGATAGTCAACCTTTGAGAGTATGCCCTTGATATCACCAATTCCGTCGCCATTGCCATCAGCAAAACTTCTTGGATAGATCTGATAGACGACGGCATCACGCCACCAATCGGCGGGGCCGGGCAATTGGTTAGTTTTCAAGAGTCTCCAGGAATTTAGAAGCTAGGTCTCAAGGCTACATCAGAGCCAGCAAGCCAATTACCGGCTCATGCACGCTGATAGGCTTTCGCTGCCGCCCCCATAGCTCAGGGGATAGAGCACCGCTCTCCGGAGGCGGGTGCGCAGGTTCGAATCCTGCTGGGGGCGCTATGAATTTTGTTCTAGGTATTCTGCCATCTGCTGCATTGCTAAAAACCGATGCGACATTGAATTTTTTACCTCGGGATCGAGCTGTGCTGCAGTGACTTCAAAGCCTTCAGGTATAAACACCGGATCGTAACCGAAGCCCCCTTCTCCAGCAGCCTCTCTCGCGATCGATCCGCTCCATATTCCGGTAAAGCTGACTTCAGTTGTGCCACTGACCAGAGCCACCGTGCAGACGAACGCCGCGGCCCGGTCAGCGTCTGGAATATCGGCAAGCTGAGCCAGGAGCAAATTTCGATTCGTCTTGTCCTCGCGAGTTCCAGACCAAATCGCTGAGAAGATGCCGGGAGCTCCTCCCATAACCTCGACCGAAATTCCAGAATCATCTGCAAACGCCGGCTTCCCGGTCGCTTCGTGAGCCGCCCTGGCTTTGATCAGAGCGTTGTCCAAGAAGCTTGTGCCCGACTCGACCGGAGATTCGCCACTGAAGGTAAGAACCTCGATGCCAGGCATTCGGCCTCGGAGGATCTCCTGTGCCTCGGCTGCTTTGTGGGCATTTCCGGTGGCGAAAACTAACTCCATGAGTGCCTTAGCCAATCTCCAGCGTTTGACCCAGTGCTTCTTTTTGCGCTATCGCCAATTGGGAGTTCGATTCCAAAGCAAGCTCCAAGAGGCTGTCTAGCTCACTGCGATCAAAAGGTTCAGCCTCAGCCGTTCCCTGCACCTCAACGAACAGCCCTCGACCGGTGACCACGACATTCATATCCGTATCGGCCGCGACGTCCTCGACATATGCGAGGTCAGTCATGGCAACCCCGTCGACAATCCCCACGGACACAGCTGAAACCGTGTCGAAAAGTGGCTTTGCGTCTTTTGCAATGTGGCCGTTTTGTTTTGCCCAGGAAATGGCATCCGCAAGGGCAACAAACGCGCCAGTTATAGCGGCAGTTCTAGTTCCACCATCTGCCTGAATTACGTCACAGTCGATGACAATGGTGTTTTCCCCGAGCTCCTTGTAATTCACCACTGCCCTCAGCGCCCTGCCGATCAGCCTCGAGATCTCATGGGTGCGACCGCCGATCTTTCCGCGAACGCTCTCGCGGTCCGACCTCGTGTTTGTCGCCCTGGGAAGCATCGCATACTCGGCTGTAACCCAGCCCTCACCGGAGTCTTTCTTGAAGCGCGGAACTCCCGGTGTGAATGAGGCATTGCAAAGAACCTTCGTGTTGCCAAAAGAGATCAGGACCGAACCCTCTGCATGCATGGTGTGTCCGCGCTGAATTTTGACCTCGCGCATCTCATTGAGCTGCCTGCCATCTGCTCTAGTCATCCAAAACCTTTCGTGTTAGTTGCCTTACGGACGCAACCTCGGGTCCAAGGAACCTGCCTGCCAGAGCCTGAAACTGCTCGGCATCTCCCGTGGCAAAGAAGTTGTGAGTGGGCTTGTTGCCCGCGGGGGCGGACAGGTTCTCCTCTGTTAGGACCCGGAAGACATCTTTGGCCGTCTCCTCGGCGGATGAAACAAGATTCACCGAGTCGCCCATGACATAGGCGAGCGCCGCCTGAAGGAGGGGGTAGTGAGTGCAGCCAAGCACCAAAGTATCCACCCCGGCAGCCTTCAGAGGCTCGAGATAACCGGTGGCAACACTCAATAGCTCGGGGCCTGACGTGACACCGCGCTCAACAAAGTCCACAAAGGCAGGACAAGCAGCACTAAAAATCTCAAAGTCAACCGCAGCCGCAAAGGCGTCGTCGTAAGCCTTTGACGAGATAGTCGCAGCAGTGCCAATAACACCTACCCGCTTGGAACTGCTGGTTGCAACCGCAGTCCTAACCGCTGGCTGAATTACCTCTACGACCGGAACTCCCAGGCCATCTGTGTATCGCTCTCTCGCATCTCTAAGAACCGCAGCTGATGCGGAGTTGCAAGCAATAACCAATAGCTTCACGCCAGATGCCACGAGTTCATCCATGACCTCGAGCGCAAGCTTTCTGACCTCAGAGAGGCTTTTCGGACCATAAGGCGAGTGCAGGGTGTCCCCTACATAGGAAATCGATTCGTTGGGGAGCTGGTCAATGATTGCCCGGGCGACGGTTAGTCCGCCAACGCCCGAGTCAAACACCCCGATCGGCCTAGCATCCACGCCCTAAGTCTAGGGTGCGCATTATCCAGTCAGTAGGCTGTTGCCGTGTCTTTCGCCCTTATGACCGACCGCTACGAGCTCACAATGCTCCAAGCTGCTCTGCGCTCGGGAAAAGCGGAAAGAGAGTGTGTTTTCGAGGTTTTCACTCGTCAACTTCCGGCAGGCAGGAGATACGGAGTCTTTGCGGGTGTTGGAAGAGTTCTCGACGCTGTAAACGACTTTAAGTTTTCTAAGGCCGAACTTGAATACCTCAGGGAAAAGTCGATAGTTGATGAAAAGACCCTCGACTGGCTAGCGGGTTACAAATTTTCAGGCTCGATTTCTGGCTACAGAGAGGGTGAGATTTACTTCGCCAACTCCCCCGTGCTGACCGTGAGGGGCAGCTTCGCAGAGGCGGTGATTCTCGAGACTGTTGTCCTTTCAATTCTCAACTACGACTCCGCTGTTGCATCGGCGGCTTCCCGCATGCACACTGCTGCAGCGGGGCGTTTCCTGGCCGAAATGGGAGCCCGAAGAGCGCACGAGTCCGCTGCTGTTGCTGCCGCCAGGGCGGCTTTCATCGCAGGTTTTGATGCCACCAGCAACCTAGAAGCCGGACGAAGCTGGGGAATCCCAACGATGGGAACCAGTTCTCACAGCTTCACACTTTTGCACGACACCGAGAAGGAGGCCTTCGAGGCTCAAATAGCCTCAATGGGGCCTGACACAACGTTGCTCGTTGACACCTACGACATCTCCAAGGCCGTTCAGATGGCGGTTGATTTGACCGGAGGGAAGGTCTCTGCAGTCAGGATTGACTCGGGAGACCTCGGCTCAACCGCAGTCGAGGTTCGGGGTCAACTGGATGAATTAGGTGCCAAGCAAACGAAGATTGTCGTCACCAGCGACCTAGATGAATACACAATTGCGGCTCTTTCTTCAGCTCCAGTGGATCGCTTTGGTGTTGGAACCTCACTGGTAACAGGCTCTGGGTACCCGACGGCTGGCTTTGTCTACAAACTCGTCGCACACTCTGACGGTGAGGGCTGGAGCGAGGTTGCCAAGACCTCCCAGTCAAAGACCAACCGTGGGGGCGTGAAAACCGCCTCGAGGCTAATTGAATCAGGAACGGCGACTGCCGAGTTGGTCGGAAGCGACAAGGGACGTGCCCTCCAGGTTCAGCTTATGAAAGCAGGGCTGGCCAATGAGCAATACGTTGGTCACAACGGAGTCTTACTTGCAAAAGAGCACCACCTGATTGCTAAAGAAGAGCTGCCAAAGTCTGCGCTGAGACTTTCAAAGGGTGATGCGGCAATACCTACAGTTTTCAGCTAAGGCTTGAGCTTTTCGTAGATCGCCTTGCAGGTGGGGCAAACCGGAAACTTCTCTGGAGCTCTCGATGGCACCCAGACTTTCCCACACAGAGCAACAACGGCATTGCCCATGACGGCTGATGAGACAATCTTGTCTTTCTTTACGTAGTGCGAATAGCGCTCATGGTCACCGTCTTCGAGAACTTCCTCTTTTTCGAGGAGCTCGGTATCGCGCTCTGTCATGCCGACTAGTTTAGGTCGGCAGCGTCACCGAGCGTCACCGTGAAGGAGCGGTTCGTGCCATCGCGCAGCACCACAACCTCCACCTCGGCTCCCGCGGGCTGGGCCCTTACAAGAGCTGTTAGGTCTGCTGAGCTGGTTACCCGCTCGCCGGCAAACTCAATAACTACATCACCAGAGCGAATTCCAGCGGCATTGGCGGCACCATCCTCGGTTACCTGCTCAACGTAGGCACCGGTGGAGAAACTTGAGTCAGCAGCAAAGCTGTTTCGGACCATCGCCCCAAGCAAACCGTGGGTGGCTACGCCGGTCTCCATAATCTCGGTAGCGATGCGAGCGGCGGTATTAGATGGAATTGCAAATCCCACACCAATTGAGCCTGCAACTCCATTGCCCGCGGTCGCAATCGCAACGTTTACCCCAATCAACCGGCCATTTTCATCAACCAGCGCCCCGCCTGAGTTACCCGGATTAATGGCCGCATCGGTTTGAATCACCTGGATCGAGATTGACTCTCCGACACCCGTCCAAAAACTCAACCCTGGCTCATCTGAAACCTCTGAGCTGGCAACCTGGATCGTCCTGTTCAGTGCTGAGACAATGCCCTCGGTGACAGTGGAGGTAAGGCCAAGTGGCGCCCCGATTGCAACCACGTTCTGACCAACGTTTAGCGTCTTGGAGTCAGCGAAGACAATTGGCTTTAGCCCTTCCGCTTCGATTTTTAGTACAGCAAGGTCATAAACAGAGTCGTAGCCAACCAGATCAGCGGGAACTACTGAGCCATCAAAGAGCATTACTGCGAGCGAGGCTCCATCGGTCTCACCACCAAGTGTTACAACATGGGCATTCGTCAGAATGTAGCCGTCTTCAGTCAAAATTACGCCGGATCCAGACCCCGAGTTTGAAGACGAGTTAACCGATAGCGTCACAACGGATGGACCTGCCTGGGAGGCGGCCCCGGTTACCCAGTTGACCTGCTCAACACTGTTCACCACCACTGGAGCTGGCTGGGTCGAGGCTACGTAACTTATGCTCATCGAGCTTGCGCCGATGATGCCTCCCACCAGGGCACTAGACGTTGCTAGTGCGGCAATGCCCAGAACACCAACCCTACGCTTCGGCGGTTGCTGCGCAACAGTAGCTGCGTATGGAGTGCTGAAGGTGAACTGGCTATCGCCTCGTTGGAAATTACTCATCTCGACCCTTTCGCTCCCCACGATTATCTACAACAACTCTGGGTATTCAATGAGTCCCAGCTGAGTAGATTCTGTTATCTCATGATCAATAGCGTCCGCCTGGGTACTTCAACGACCGAGATAGAAAGCTCATTACAAGGAAGCCAAATTCTGGCGTCCGACTGCTGCCAATCACCGTCCGAATAACGGTAGCTTGGCTTGACACGGACCTTCGCGACAGCTGTATAGGTGCCCCGCGAATCAAAGCTGCGTGAAAAAGAAAAGCCAGAACCCTTTGTCCCGTCTGAAAACTCCCATCGGACCTCAACCGGTTCAAAGCGGATTGTTGCGGCCTGGCCCAGGAGTGTTCCCTTAAACTCTCCCGCTGCAAGTTCAGCCCTGAAATCTGCCAATACGAAAACTTCTACTTCGCTGCCTGGCTCCCGAGACGCAAAGGGCCTTCTCGATGAAGCCCCAAAGACTTCCGTTACTTGATCTTCGAACGTCTTGGTCTTTACCGATGAGGTGGCAGGCGTATCACCAATGCAGAGTCTGGAGCCAACGGGAACCCACGCGGTTATGACGCTCAAGGTCGGGGTGTCGATCCTCCCGTTTGCATACCACCTGCAAAGCCGCATGGGCTTTGCGGGTGAGTCATCCGGATCTCTTGAGACGAGGTCCTCACGGCCCTGGATGCGCTCTGTCGCGCACACTTGAAAAGAGTCCGCTCCTGCCGGGGCTCCGCATTCGCACACGCCTATTGCCGCAGCATCCAAGCTGCAGCTGGCGGTAAGTAGTAACTCGACAAGCAATCTCACGTGAGCAAGATAAAGAGTCTGAGAAGTTTTTGCTTAGTGTTTTCCACAAGTGAAAACCCCCGAAGCAGTTGCTTCGGGGGTTACTGGTTGCGGGGGCAGGATTTGAACCTACGACCTCCGGGTTATGAGCCCGGCGAGCTACCGAACTGCTCCACCCCGCGGCGAAGTTGTAACGATAGCAGATTGGCTGC
>Ga0181576_10003878_pt1 | contig 10913 bp, 10 predicted proteins | sample 101ome_22_FD_132464 | JGI IMG/M metagenome (GOLD analysis project Ga0181576, IMG submission 132464) | Coastal salt marsh microbial communities from the Groves Creek Marsh, Skidaway Island, Georgia - 101412BT metaG (megahit assembly) | ecosystem: Environmental > Aquatic > Marine > Intertidal...
GGACTTAGATTTATTAAACCAATCGGCTGTCGATCAGTTTATAGCCTCCCACAAACCTGATATAATTATCAATGCGGCTGCAAAAGTGGGTGGGATTCATGCAAATGATACTTATCCCGCTGAATTCATTCATCAAAACTTACTGGTGAATACAAATTTGATTCATTCTGCATGGGAGCATGGTGTGAAGAGGTTTCTAAATCTAGGCAGCTCCTGCATTTATCCCCGTGCCTCTCACCAGCCGATCAAAGAAGAGTATTTACTCACTGGACCTTTGGAAAAAACCAACGAGGCATATGCATTGGCCAAAATTGCAGGGTTGGAAATGTGCCGCCATTACCGCAACCAGTATGGCGTACTTTACCACTCTGCTATGCCAACGAACCTATACGGACCGGGTGATAATTATCACCGGGAAAATTCTCATGTCTTGCCCGCTCTTATTCGTCGGTTTCATGAAGCCAAAGAATTGGGCTTATCGGAGGTAATGATTTGGGGAACAGGCAACCCCAGAAGGGAACTTATGAATGTAGATGATTTGGCAGATGGTGTGCATTTTCTCTTATCCACAGAAGACCCACCGCACTGGGTCAACTTGGGTACAGGGTTAGATCATTCTATTTTGGAAATTGCCAATTTGGTAAAAAATACAGTCGGGTTTACGGGAGAGATCACTCATGACCTTACCAAACCAGATGGTATGCCGGTTAAGAGGTTGGATGTTTCTTTGGCTAACTCTCTCGGGTGGAGAGCAAAAACCTCATTAGAGAAAGGAATTTCATCTGCTTATCAGGATTTTCTTTCCGGTTTAGAAAGCGGAGTCACCCGATTGTAAAAAGAGCTCGAAAGAGAGGAACCTGAAAGAGTTTTACCTTATTCGAATTGCTTACGAAACTCTCGTAATTCGTCAGACAATTCCCGGACTTGGTATCTCAGAGCTTCCACTTCCTCCTTCAGGTCTTTGAATTCAGACAAAACGGTGTCTAATTGATTCAGCCTTTGGTCCGGTGCAGGGACATAGACCGCACTGCCATCCTGTAGCTCCTCAAGCGTAGGAGGTGGTGCAAGCTTATGAAACCATCGGGATTCTTTTTGACCGGGTCTTGCTTCCATTAGACCGACCAGGCTGGGAGATCGTTCCATCATGTCTGTGAGGGTATCCTCGACATCCTCAATCCCATCAAATTCAAACATCCGGTCTGCTCGGTTATTTAATTCTCCTGATGTTTGTGGTCCACGGTTTAAAAGTTCAGCAATTAATGCCCGTTCGGCCTTGATTAAATCGAGTTCCTTTTCCGCATTGTGCTGGAATTTTGGGACACGGGATCCGACTAAGTCCACGCGGTGAACAAGTCTTTTGATCCGCAACTCTTCAATACATTGGTTTACCTCGTCTTCGCTAAGGCTGGATTTAGGTAAACGGTTGTTTTTTTGGTTACATGCATTAACCAGCCCATTTAAGCTCATGGGATAGTATTCCGGAGTGGTTAGCTCTTTTTCTATGAGGGAACCGAGTACCCGGGTTTCTTCAAAGGTTAACTGCACTAAGGTCTCACCTGTATCGTCAGAAGGTGAGGGGTTTTCGGAAGAAGAAAGGTTGTTTGGTTCCATGTTTCCGGGGGAGACGGTAGCCAAACGATAGGCTGTTTGAACTTAAAAGGTATTAGTCGGCCAAAACATTGACCAAGCGGTGGGGTTTATCAAACTGAACTTTGCCAGGAGTAAGGGCAAAGAGAGTGAAATCTTTACCGAGTCCAACATTCTTTCCTGGGTGGTATTTGGTTCCTCGTTGGCGAAGAATAATATTTCCGGCAATCACAGATTCACCACCAAATTTTTTAACACCTAAGCGTTTGCTATTGCTGTCCCGTCCGTTTTTTGAAGTACCCTGTCCTTTTTTATGTGCCATGGCGTAGAAGAAGTTAAATTAAATAATTTGTAAAAGATTACTTGAGATCAATAGATTCAATTTCGATGACGGATAGGAGTTGGCGATGCCCGCGGCGTCTTTTGTACCCTTGGCGGCGCTTTTTCTTAAAAACAATGACTTTCTTATCCTTCTTGTTTTCCAAAATTTTGGCAGTCACAGATGCACCCTCCACGGTTGGAGATCCAAAGGTGGATTTTCCGTCATCAACGACCATTAAGACATCGTCAATCTTTACTTGGTCGCCCTCTTTGGTTTCGGGGTAACGGTTAACAAATAGCTTATCGCCTTTTTCAACGACGAATTGGCTGCCTTGGGTACGAATTGTGGCTTTCATAATTTTGGAAAATCCTTAAAAAAACCAATTTCTTGGTGATTTGGCAAGACTGATCTTGGTGTAGTGATGCCTACATTTGCAAATGTAGGCTTAGTTCAGGCATTCAAGATCAAGAACCATTCGTCCAACTTTGGTGGCGGGCCCTTTCATCAATACATTATATTCATCATCAATTTGCAGAACAATTTCACCCCCGGGCATTTCTACAGTAATGTCTTGGTCGCAAGCTCCCATCTTCCGGGCAACCGCTCCAGCAGCTGAGCTACTGCTCCCTGAAGCTAGGGTGTAGCCCGCCCCGCGCTCCCATATTTCAATCTTGATACGATTTCTATCAATAATCTTGAGAAATTGAACATTAGTACGGTTTGGAAATAGAGGGTGGTTTTCCAGTTCTGGGCCGTATTGGCAAGCGGTTGGCTGATCAATCTCATCGAGGGGGACAACACAGTGAGGATTGCCAATTGTCGCCCCATAAAAATGAAAGGTACGATCAGAGAGAAGGATCTTTTCATTGAGGACTTCTCGGGATGAACCTTCCACTTGAACAGGTATGATATCGCTGTGGAAATTAACCTGTCCCATTTCCACGGAGATGAGGGATTGATCGGCTGAAACTTCGCAAGTTACTACTCCCCCCAGAGTGTCCACCGTGAAAGGTTTATCGCTCACCAGACCAGAATCCCTGAGATACCGGGCAAAAATGCGCAGGCCATTGCCACTCTTTTCTGCTTCGCTTCCATCCGGATTGAGGATGCGCAGTCCAAAATCCCCCTTGTTTGAAGGCAATGGGCCAACAAGGATTCCATCGGAACCAAGCCCAAAGTTTCGATGGCATATGCGAATGGTTTCTTCTTCGCTAAATTCGTGGTTTGATTCCCTCGGGTCGAATACAAGGTAGTCGTTCCCCAGAGCATGGTATTTTTCAAAAATCATAATATTTCCAATATCAAAATCTTTTTTTTCAGGCGAGGGAACTTTTTCGTTTTACTACCCAATCAATGATGGCTTCATCCCTGTCATCCAGAGACCGGACTACGGCTAGAAACTCAGCGGGATGGATGTTGTTGGCTTTAAAGAATTCCCGATCTCCTCCGCAACAATACATTACCTCAGGCGGAAGTTCCCCCCGGAGTTTAGCCCGAGCCTTTGGCAAAATTCGGGGCAACCAGGCAATCCCACAGAACTCTTCTTCTCTTGGGGGAAGGGTGGTTGGATCGAGAACAACTGAAGAGGGAACCCCCTTTTGTTCCTCACTGAAAAACCTCCACCGTTCATAATGAACAAGTAGAAAAGTTGAGAAATCTGGTTCTTGATGAAGACACCAATCCTCAGCGAAATCAAAAATATCGATTCTCTTGATCCCCCAACTCGAGAGAAGTGGAAGTTCTTCATCGATAGGAAATAAGGAGGAATGAGTTTGTCCAGCTTTGTACAGACCGACCGAATGTTCCCATATTCGGTGGAGATGGTTGTGGAAGTTATGAGACATAGGTAATGATCGTTTCTTTCAAGACCTGAAAAGTGAAACTTTAGACCATTCGAAAGTCCATTTGCTTATCCAGGGCATTGATCCGATAAATTTGAACCTTTATTTTTTGGCCGACCTTTATTTTATTTTTTGGATTTCTGCCTATGAGGGAATTGCCATTGGAGGACAGGCGATAGCCAAATTCCCGGGGCAATGATCGAATGGAAACAAACCCCCGTGCCAGGGTGTCGGTTAATTCGATAAAGAACCCTCTTCGTTGAATCTCAGTGATCAAGGCTTCGTGCTTTGCTGGATTCTTACTATCTAGATCACCCTTGTAGTAGAGAATTAATTTATCCTTCACGGATTCCCTTTCCGCATCCACACTGTTTCTTTCAGAAATGGATAGCTTTTTGGCTATTCCTTCTATCGAATTCGGGAAGGTGTTCTGCTTGGATTTCTTTTGCAGTAAAGCTTCCACTGCCCGATGAGCAATCAGGTCGGCATACCTTCGAATAGGAGAGGTGAAATGCAGGTAATCTTTCATGGCCAAACCATAGTGACCATCTGGGGAAGCACGGTAACATGCTTGTTGAAGGCTTCGTAGAAACTTTATTCGTAATACCTGAGAAATGGGCGAGCGATTAATCTGGGAAAGCATTTTCTGCACCTCCTTGCGACTGCTTAAGTCTCCGCATGATATCCCAAAAAGAGCCAGGAAATGTCTCAATTCTTCGAGGCTTTCGGGGTCAGGGTCTGGGTGAGTGCGATAGACTACCTGCAACCTTTTCTTTTTTGCTTGTTTGGCAATCGTTTGGTTGGCCAAAAGCATGAATTCTTCAATCAGTTGATGGCTTTCATCATCTTTATTTTGGTAAATCTTCTCGGGCTGCCCACGGTCATCCACTAATATTTTTACTTCAATCGATGAAAGTTCCAAGGAACCGTTGCTCATTCTTTGTTTCCTTAGTGAAGCAGCTACTTTGCCCAGTATTCTTACACTGTCATGAATCTTTTCCAGAGTAGATCGATTGATTTTAGCGAGTGGAAGTCCGGGATTTCCAGAATACCGGCTTGGGGGAGGGCAGGCCTGGAGAATTTCATCCAGGTTTTCTTTTTGAAGAAAGAGAAGGGCTTGTTCGTAAGTGAGCCTTTTATCGCTTCGAATGACTGCTTCATGTAGATGAAACCCAAGCAATTGGAAATCGGAGGAAAAACGAAAAGCAACGGTTTTAACTAACCTGTCCTCTCCTTCGATTAGACTGCAAATTCCGCTGGACAGAGAGTGTGGAAGCATTGGGACAACTTCACCCACCAGATAGGTTGAGTTGCCTCGCTTTTTTGCCTCAGCATCGAGTGCAGAACCCTGACGGACATAATGAGAGACATCTGCGATATGTACGCCAATTTCCAGCTCTCCATTTTCTAAATTTTTAAGCGAGATGGCATCATCAAAATCTCGGGCATCGAGGGGATCAATCGTAAGGGTGAAAACCTTCCGGAAATCCTTCCTCCCCTTACAATCTTTGGTAGAAACTTTATCACTGATTGCTTTGGCTTCGTTTTCCACCTTTTGAGGAAAGGTGGGCGACAGTCCATATTTCGCGAGAATCCCTTTGTGGTCTGTCCTGGCATCGTCTCCTGGACCAAGCACTCTTAGTATTTTGCAGGTAGGGATACGTGCTGGTGGGTCCCAGCGAACAAATTTAACTAAAACCTTTTCTCTTTCCTGCGCATTCCTCGTGTCTCCCATGACTTTAAAGGGCATAGGAATCCGGGAGTTTTCGGAGTGAATGACCGGTCTGCCCTGTTCATTGGAGAAAAATCCCAAGAATTCATCTGTGCCTCTCTTGGCAATTTTTCTCACCTCATACCTGGGAGGGCCTGGCTTATCTGTGTTCCTCTTTGGCTTTCTGGTCTTTTTTTTGGGAGGGAGGCGAAACAGTTCAACCACATCTCCATGGAGAGCGGTGGAGGAAGCCCCTCGAGCTAGAGAAATTGCCTCATCCCGGTCTGGCAGAACAACTTTTGCCCTGCCGGTTTTGGAAAAGTATATCGTTCCTTTGACTTTGCTGCTTGGATGCAGAGGAGTTAAGGATTAGTTGCCTCCGCCAATCACTTCCCAACCTTCGGGCAATGCATCTTCGGGATTAGAAACCAGTTCCAGTTCGGTGTCCTCATCTGCATCTTCAGCAGGTGGTTTGAGGAAAACGCCTTCGCCATCGTTATCGGTGGACTCGTACCATTCAACCTTACCGTTGGAAAACAAAACATGGCCTCCATCCCCGCTCCATGGCGAGTCCGCATCCCACTCATTTCCGTTGAGTCCCCGTGTCCACATGATCGGGAAGGGTCCGCTTCTGAGGTTTTGGTCTAGCTTGGGACTGGCATCATCAGAAGTGGGAAGAGCGATCACCCAGGCGATTGCATCTTTTTGTTCTTGGTCGAGGTTGGCACCCATGGAGGAAGGCTTGCCTGGACCGCCATCCTCTTCAAGGGAAAGTACTTTATCATCTTCGTCGATATACCAATATGAAACCTCTGGGTTGCGTGTTTTTTTGGCAAACCACTCAGCAAACCCAGAGGGAGATTGGTCATCTAGGTTGGTGGGGAACTTGGCCTGTCCTTTGTAGGCTTGAACAATTGCCTTGTGGATGTCCATTAACTTGTCTTTGGCAGAGAGCTGGCCTGCTTGACCAAAAATCCCACCAAAAGCACCAATGGCTATGCCGGCAAGAATACCGATGATGGTGATAACAACAAGAAGTTCAATAAGAGTGAAACCTTTACGGCGTGACTTTGGGTTTTTCATTTTGGTTACAACAATAATTTGTGGGGCAAGATCTAATAAGGTAATGGGAATCTGGAGCAAAGATCAAGCGACTTTTGCTTTTGTATAGCCAGGTTTTCTGAATCGTTGGGAGCTTTTAAGATATCATCAATGATCTCAGCAATGACCAGCATATCAGGTTCCTGCATACCGCGGGACGTAACAGCTGGAGAACCAATTCTTAACCCGCTTGTCTGAAAGGGACTGCGGGTTTCCCCTGGCACTGTATTGCGGTTTAAAGTGAGGTTGGCACCTTCGAGGGCAAGCTGGGCTTCCTTACCTGTCATATCTGGGTGGGATGACCGAAGATCCAGAAGCAATAAATGGTTATCCGTCCCTCCGCTAACTACATGAAAGCCACGAGAGGATAAAGCTTCCGCAAGAGCGGAAGCATTTGCTTTTACCTGCTTTTGGTAGTCGATGAACGTAGGCTTGCCTGCTTCCTGAAAACAGGTGGCTTTTGCTGCAATTACATGCATCAGCGGACCTCCCTGATTGCCGGGGAACACCGCGGAGTCAATCGCTTTGGCATATCCTTCTTTGCAGAGAATTAAGCCACCCCTGGGACCGCGTAAGGTCTTGTGGGTGGTGGTGGTGACAAAATCTGCATGGGGTACAGGGGATGGATGCAACCCAGCAGCTACCAAACCAGCAATGTGGGCAATGTCTGCCAAGAGAAGCGAGCCATTTGCCTGAGCGATTTGACCCATTCTTTCGAAATCGATGGTTCGTGAGTAAGCAGATGCACCCACTGTAATGAGCTTGGGTTTCTCTTTCTGTGCCAGTGCTTCGATTGAATCATAGTCAATCAGGCCTGTTTGCGTATCCACCCCGTAGTTTATGACATTGTAAAGCATACCGCTACAGTTCTTGGGGTGCCCGTGGGTCAGGTGGCCCCCGTCCTGTAAGCTCATAGTGAGAATCTTGTCCCCAGGTTGGAGCATAGCAAAGTAGACCGCAGTGTTTGCCTGGCTGCCCGAATGAGGTTGCACATTGGCATGATCTGCTCCGAAAAGTCTTTTCGCCCGTTCGATCGCCAAGCTCTCTGCGATGTCCACATGTTCACATCCCCCGTAGTATCTTTTCGCAGGGTAACCTTCAGCATATTTGTTAGTTAAAACGCTTCCTGTAGCCTCAATCACCGCGGGCAGAGTGAAATTTTCCGAAGCGATTAATTCAATGTGAGTTTGTTGTCTTTGCCTTTCCTGTTCGATTGCTTGGTGAATTTGCGGATCGATCTCGGAAAGAGGACGCGCGTCCAGCGTTTGTGTAAGGGTGGCAGAATTGGAATCGGAGGCGAGTGTCATAACAAGTACTAATTTAAAATATTTAGAGGTTTTTCTCAACCCAGTTAATCAAGGAGGGTATGGATTCAAGCATGCGGTCCCTGCATTCGCGATAAACTTCAATATCCTGACCATAAGGGTCGGGAAGCTCTTTGGGACCAGTTTCTAAAAATTCACGCATCAAAAAGATCGGATACCCCTGCGGTAACTCAAAATACATATTGATCAGTGCCCGGTGAGACTCGGTCATGCAGAAAATAACCGAGGCTTCTTCGAGCGTGGTTCTGGTGAGGCCAGCACTCCTGTGGTCTGTTATATCGAGGCCAAGTTCGTGGCATGCATCAATCGAGTTTTGGGAAGCCTTGTCCCCATCCATTGCGGACAGACCTGCAGAGTGGGTCTGTATTTTTTGGTCATGTTCAGACTTTGCTAGCTCCTGCGCAAAAATTCGCTCAGCCATAGGGCTGCGGCACACATTCGCCGTGCAGATAAAAAGGACTTTTTTTGTCTCTCTACGCTCTCTTTTCAGTCGACTCTTCTTGCCCATTTAAAACCTAACCTTCATCTGCCAGTCGATGAATGGCAAGTTTGAATCTAATTGCTCCGGGAAAACTCACGGTGTCCAATGTCTTTTCTGTAATATTTGGACGAGAAATTTACCGATTCACAGAGCATGTAGGCGGTATCTCTCGCATCGGAAAGAGTTCTCCCGGTACCCACAGCACCTAAAACCCTTCCTCCTGAACTAACGACCGTCCCATCCTCTTCCTGGCTTGTGCCTGCGTGTATAAGTAAGCTCGAACTGGGAGTGCTTTCAGGAACATCAATTTTTTCACCCTTTGGGTAAGTCCCGGGATATCCAGCGCTTGCCAAGACCACAACCATGGCAAATTCATCTTTAATCGAAAGCGTATCGGGCAGGCTTTCTCCCTTTGCTGAAGCAATGAGGACAGGCACCAGATCTTGATCGACTAGGGGCAAGATTACCTGTGTTTCTGGATCTCCGAAACGCACATTGAACTCAAGCACTTTGGGACCTTTGTCGGTGAGCATCAGTCCAATGTAAAGAGTTCCCCGAAAATCCATACCCTCCGATTTCAACCCAGCTAGCGTGGGGCGTACAATCGATTCCTCGTACTCCTTGAGCATGCCTGGAGAAACCAAGGAAGTCGGGGCATAAGCACCCATGCCACCAGTGTTTGGACCGGTATCTCCTTCCCCCACTTTTTTGTGATCCTGGCTCATGGGCAGGGTCACATAGTTTTCTCCTGAGCAAATGAGATGGAGCGATGCTTCTTCTCCTTCCAGGAATTCCTCAATGACCACTTCGCTCCCACTTTCTCCAAAGCTGTTCCCACTAAGCATCTCATTGATTTCTTTTTCGGCTTCCTCGTGAGAGGAACAGATGATCACTCCTTTGCCGGCGGCCAGACCGCTTGCTTTGACCACAACAGGCAAACTGCATTGATGCAAGTATTCCAATGCGGGAGCTACTTCGGTAAAATTTCCGTAAGCAGCCGTGGGAATGTTGTACTTTGCTAGAAAGTCTTTGGTGAAAGCCTTACTTCCCTCGAGCCGTGCACACCGGGCATCTGGACCATAAGCAAGAATCCCCGATTTGTGCAATTCGTCTACCACCCCGTTGCAAAGGGGGACTTCCGGACCGACCACAACCAAGTCTATTTTTTCTGCCTTAGCCATTTCAACAATCTGGGAATTATTCTCCACCGAGAGCTGAAGGGTCCTAAATTCTTTCTGGATGCCTCCATTTCCGGGAGCAACCAAAACTTCGCTAACTAAAGGGCTTTGTGTGCAAATTTTTGCGAGCGTATGTTCGCGTCCACCGCTTCCAAGAACGAGAATTCGAAGATTTTTTTCATTCATTGGAATATCGTTTTCTTGAATCAAGCACTGAAGTCGAGGCAATTTATCTTTGCCAATACATTAAGGGGTCTATTTTCAGTTGTGTAGATGCGGGTATTTTTTATCGGAATTTGTGGTACGGCAATGGGCAACGCCGCGGTGTTGCTTAAGAATATGGGGCACGAGGTTGCGGGTTCGGATGCTGGGGTCTATCCGCCCATGTCCGATGTTTTGTCGGGTGAGGGGATCGAACTATTTGAAGGGTTCCAAGTGGATACATTTCTTGCCTGGAAGCCGGATCGTGTGGTTGTGGGCAATGCAGTATCCCGGGGAAACCCTCAGGTTGAATATTTATTGGAGACCCGGAGCGTGCCCTTTGTTTCCCTTCCTCAATTAATCGGGGAGGATTTGATTGGAAACCGTCCGTCTATGGTAATTGCTGGGACCCATGGGAAGACCACGACCACTTCGCTTGCCGCTTACACACTTGATCAAATGAAAAAAGATCCGGGGTATTTAATAGGTGGTGTTCCCTTGGACCTGCCCGGTGGCAATCAACTTGGAAACACATCCTCACCTTTTGTGATTGAGGGGGATGAGTATGATTCCGCCTTCTTCGATAAGCGGAGTAAATTTATCCATTATCGCCCTAGGGTGTTGGTTTTAAACAATCTGGAATTTGATCACGGAGATATTTTTCGCGACCTACAAGACATTTCCCGAAGTTTTACCCACCTGTTACGAATCGTGCCCTCCAATGGGTTTATTTTGAGAAATGGGGATGATCCAAACCTTCTCGCATTGCCCGAAGCCACTTGGACCCATGTACTTTCTGTGGGGACCGGTCAAGAGAATGATCTCGTGCTTCAGGACTTCGAGGAGGATGCATCAGGCAGCCGTTTCAACCTCGTTTGGCGGGGAGAGAAAGTCAAAGAGATCACTTGGCAGATGCCTGGCCTCTTCAACGCTAGAAATTTATCTATGGCAATACTTGCGGCTTCACTTATCGACAAAAATGAAGTGCCCCAAAAGCTAACCGCCGATCTATTTCATTCCGTATCTAAGGTTGATTTTTCGAAGTGCCAGGGAGTCAAAAGGAGGCAGGAAATTTTATGGGAGAGCGGGGACATTACCATGCTCTCTGATTTTGCACACCACCCAACCGCAATAGGCGGGGCTTTGGAATCCCTCCGGGCACGGTA
>Ga0181576_10003891_pt1 | contig 10893 bp, 6 predicted proteins | sample 101ome_22_FD_132464 | JGI IMG/M metagenome (GOLD analysis project Ga0181576, IMG submission 132464) | Coastal salt marsh microbial communities from the Groves Creek Marsh, Skidaway Island, Georgia - 101412BT metaG (megahit assembly) | ecosystem: Environmental > Aquatic > Marine > Intertidal zone...
GGCAGGTCGGTCTGCTTGTTGCGGTCAGTTTTTGCGCCTCTGGGATGACGGCAGCGATTGGTGTCGGTGGGGGTACGATGATGCTTGCTGCGTTGGCGACGGTCCTGCCGGGAATGGAAATCGTTCCGGTCCATAGCACGGTGCAGCTCGGCTCCAATGCAGGGCGAGCGTTGCTTGCGCGGGCTCATATCGACTGGCGAAGAACCGGCTGGATTATTCTCGGGGCGGTTGTGGGTACTCTCGCTGCAGCACCGCTGGTGATGTATGTGTTAACGCCGCGCATGCTTGAAGGGTTGATTGGGGTATTCATTTTAATCAACCTCTGGATGCCCCTGCCGTCACTCGGCAAACGCATTAAACATTCAGCCCCGTTTTTTGGTCTGATTGTCAGTTTTATTGGTGTTTTTGTCAGCGCTGTTGGTCCGCTGGTGTCGAGCTATCTCAAACGCGACGCGTTGCCGCGGTTACCGTTGGTCGCGACGATGGCGGCGACGCTGGTGGGTATCAATCTGCTGCGTCTGACCATGTTTTCGGTAACCGGTTTCGACTGGAGCGCTTGGATCGCATTGATCTTGATTTTGGTGGCGGCAGGATTTGCTGGAACACGCGTTGGTCTGATGTTGTTGGGGCGCATGCCGGAGAGACTGTTTCAGCGTATTTTGCAACTTCTGTTGACGTTGATCGGGTTGAGACTGCTATGGTCTGCTCTTCTATGACGCGAATATGATTTCACTTGGAGGATAACTATCATGAAAGACTTCAGTGCCAAGACCGTTTGGATTACCGGCGCATCCTCTGGGATTGGCGCCGGTTTGGCGCGTGGGTTTGCCCGCGAGCAATCAGCGCTGATCTTGTCCGGGCGTCGTGAGGATGAGCTAAAAGCGGTTGCTGAAGAATGTCGTTCGCTGGGAGCGGTTGATGTTTTGCTGCTCAGTTTCGACACCACGGATTATGATCGATTACCATCGCTGGTCGCCGAGGCTGAAGGCTGGCGCGGTGGCGTTGATGTGCTGGTCAATAATGCGGGGATCTCACAGCGTTCCCTGGTGATCGACACGTCGATGGACGTGTATCGCCGAATTCTTGATATCGATTTTTTCGCGCCGGTTGCGTTGACCAAACTGGTGTTGCCGGGTATGCGTCGACGTGGTTCTGGGTTGATCGTAGTGACGACCAGCGTTGCCGGGAAAATCGGCTCCAAACTGCGTTCCGGGTACAGTGCCGCCAAGTTTGCCTTACATGGTTTTTATGAGTCGTTGCGCGGCGAGGTCTATGAGGACAATATCAGCGTCTCGCTGGTTGTACCTGCGTATGTCAAAACGGATGTAACGGTTAACGCGATTACCGGGGATGGAACACGCCAGGGCAAGCGCGAGCAGGAACATGATGGTTCAATGACGCCGGATCAATTGGCGGCAGAGGTCATTCCAAAGCTCAAGGCGGGCAAAGAGGAAATCGTCACGGGTAGCGGCATGCCACGCTATATAGTGTTGCTCAACCGCGCGTTTCCGGCGCTGGTGTCGTCGATCATCCGCAAGCAGAAGATCGACGATTAACGACGCCAGATCACGCGAGCCCAGAGCTACTTTTTGGGTTTGCGTGCTTTCTTGGGCTTGCGGGCGTCGGCGGGTCCACGACTGTCGCGTGGTTCTCGCTTCGGTGGCTTGAAGCCATCGTTGCCACCCATGCGACTAATATCCAGAGGACGTCCGCGCACGCGGGTTTTCTTGAGATGAGTGAAGACTTCTTTGGGCATGCCCGCTGGAAGATCTACCGTCGAAAAGTCATCAAAAATGCTGATATTGCCGATGAAGGCGCCTTCGATATCCGCCTCATTGGCGATCGCGCCGACAATTTCTTTGGGTTGGACCTCATGATTGCGTCCAACATTAATGCGGTAGCGCTCCATGTCGATTTCAGGATGGTCCCGCAGAGGTAACGCTTTAACATCATTTGGATTGCGGGAGGGGCGTTCGAAACGTTCCCCGCGCTCGCGACGCTCTCCGCGTTCCGGCTGTTCTGACCTCGCACCACGCTCGCGCCTTGGCCTGTCCCCGCTCGGTGCAGCCTGATCTCTTTCTCGAGGTCGTGGTTCTTTATCGGGCGGCGGCTGTAACGGCCGTTCTTCTTGAAGCAAAAATGCCAGCGTTGCGGCGACATCGGTGGGAGAGCAATCATGCTCTTCACACAGCTGTTCGACAATTGAGCTGAAGAAGTCTGCGTCATCGCGCCCCAAGGCATCGGCAACGTGTTGCTTGAACAGTCGGGTCCGTTTCTCGATCAGCTCCTTACGCGTTGGCAGGTTGATCTGGGTAATGCTTTTACGCGTTACCCGCTCAATAGCCTGCAACATGCGGCGCTCGCGCGGCGCCACGAACAAGATGGCCTTGCCGGTGCGCCCGGCTCGACCCGTACGGCCAATGCGGTGAACATACGCTTCCTCATCGTAAGGGATGTCGTAGTTCATAACATGCGATATTCGCTCTACGTCGAGACCCCTTGCCGCAACGTCGGTCGCAACAACAATGTCTATCCGACCACTTTTAAGGTCTTCGACTGTACGCGTCCGCGCCTGCTGACTCATGTCGCCATTCAGTGCAGACGCTGAAAAACCTCGTTGGTTCAGCGCATCTGCGACTTCAACAGTGTTGTTACGGGTACGCACAAACACAATCATGCCGTCGTATTCTTCGACCTCAAGCAAGCGGCTGAGCGCATCGAGCTTGTTGGTGCCACTGACCAACCAGTATTGCTGCTCGATATTTTCATTGGTGGCCGTGGCCGCCTTGATGCGAATTTCTTGCGGATTGTTGAGGTGACGCTCAGCAATCTCCCGAATCCGAGTCGGCATTGTTGCGGAAAACAACGCGACGTTTTTGTCGGTCGGGGTTGCGGCCAGAATTGTATCGACGTCATCGATGAAGCCCATTCGCAGCATTTCGTCCGCTTCGTCGAGGACAACCGTGCGAAGATCATCAAAATTAATGCTTTTACGCTCCATATGGTCGAGCAAGCGACCAGGCGTCGCGACCACGATATGAGCGCCATCCTTGAGGCCTCGCAATTGCAGACGCATGTCCTGACCGCCGTAAACGGACAGCACGCGCACGCCGGGTATCTTGCGTGCATAAGTGCGAAACGCCTCTGCAACCTGCATTGAAAGCTCACGCGTCGGGCATAGAATCAACGCTTGCGTGCGTCTGATTTCCGGGTTCAGACGTGCCAGTATCGGCAGTGCAAACGCGGCGGTTTTACCCGTACCGGTTTGTGCCATACCAATGACGTCGCGACCTTCAAGCAGCGGAGGGATGGTTGCAGCCTGAATTGGCGAGGGCTTTTCATAGCCAACTTCATTAATCGCTTCGAGCAGGGATGCGGAAAGACCGAGCTCTGCAAATGCAGGCTCGTAAGTATCGGTTGAATGCATGGGAGAAAGACAGACAAGAAATTTAATCAGCGATTATAAAGTCCTGTCTTGGATAGCGCCTTTGCTTTTGCAGTTAATAATCACGCGCGCTGGTCGCGTATCCGATCCGACAGTGCACGTATGTCGACGCTGTTCAGCGCGTTTAACATGCCGCTTCGAACAGACTCTGGTAGCGCACCCATTGCGCCAACATACTCGTCCCTCGCGAGCAGATCATCGTCGAAGACCTCAGTTCTTGCGCTCATTAAGTCGTCGCACAGGCGCGCGCTCAGATAAATCAAAATCGCCTGCACGGCGCTGTCATCCTCTGCCTGAGTTGTCATGAACGGGACCCTATGCACGCGATCAATGCCCAGAATAATCCCCTGCGGAATGTTCCACTGCTGCAGCGTGATGCGCCCGGCAATATCGGAGTTGACACCGCACGTCTGCTGCTGTTCGCTGATTCGCTCCAATAGAGGCAGCGACCATATCCGCTCGGCGTCCGCGGCACCCATGATGTTGATCAGTGGCAAATCGCCGAGGAATGAAAGAATTGTTCTGGTCGATGCCTCTGCGATGTTTTGTTGCTGTAGTTGTCGTAGCAGCAACTGGCACAATTGCGACGCAAGGATGCTGGTGTTCCATATTCGCTGGTAGAGTTTGCGAAATTCCGGTGCCACCGATTGCGCCGCGTCTTCGAGCATGTAGCGGATTGCCAGATCGCGGATGGCGTTGACGCCCATGAATGCGATGCCATGCTGCACGCTGGTGATTTGTTGCTGCAGTCCGTACAGCGGTGAGTTGACCGCCGACATAATCTTGGCAACAAGCACGGGTTCCTGCTTGATGATATCGGCAAGTTCTTGCGTTGAGGCGCGAGTCAGGCTGGCCGGAGACAGAAGCGAATGCAGGCTATCCGGCGGTTTTTTGAAATTACGAATTTCCTTCATCAGCGTGTTGTGCGCTGATGGGGTAACCTCTTCTTCGGTAAGCAGTCTGAAATTAAGAATACGCTCCGGCAGCGTTGGTTGCTGTGCGGCTCGCACTTCCTCGATGCGCTGCTCGAGGCCTGAGTCAATAACGCGCGCTCGTTTTGGCGCAATCGGCTGGGTGTCACGCTGTGCTCGGGCCGAGGAGCGCTTGAGCATAAAGGCCAGCAAAATCAGAGCTCCGATCGCGCTAATCAGAAGCAGAAAATTCGTCATTGTTCAGGATCCAGACTCGACGTTCGAGGTTGCTTGATATCGTTTGTGCAATAGCTTAACGCGCTCGACATAGGTGCGCGTCTCAGGGTACGGCGGAATGCCATTGAACTTGGCGACAGCATTTGGGCCTGCATTATAGGCAGCGGTTGCAAGTATGATGTTGCCGTCGAAGCGCTCGAGCATCTGCGACAGGTAGGCAACCCCGCCTTTGATGTTCTGATCCGGTTTGCGCGGGTCGACGCCCAGCTCCTTGGCCGTGCCAGGCATCAGCTGCATCAGTCCAATGGCTCCGGTTCGCGAGCGCGCGCTGGCGTTGAATCCGGACTCTGCATGTATTACCGCGCGTATGAGCGCAGCATCAACGTCATGATGTGCAGCGGCGTTGCTGATTTGTGTCGCGTACTCGGTGGTGTGCAGAGCGACCGCGTTCCAATCGAGCGTTGAGTTTGGGTTACACGCGTAGCAGGTAAATTCCATGACCGAGAATTGTTGATTCGCCGGTGCTTTGTCGGAAAAGACCGGTACACCATTGGGCTGCTCGTAGGTATAGACCTTGTAGAGCGGGGCTTGTCGCTTACCATCCGAAAAGCTCTTCGACTTTTGACCCGCATCTGCGAGCGCTGGCGTGGCCAAAAGAGCCACGCACAGCGCACCAATAAATGCGGTTATTGCCCGTAATGTGTTCAGATGTCTATCCACCGAAAAAGTAGGATAAGGGTGAGCATAAACCAATACGAGCCGAGCTTTTGTCGATTCAATCAGATTTTGCGGATGCGCGCTTGGCCGCGCCACACGACTCCCGGATGACCAGCGTCGGATCAAGCAATTGTGATGTCGGCGCTTCACCTCGGATGGTTTCCAACAGCAATTGAACCATCATCTCGCCAGCCTTGCGGGCATCTTGTCGCATGGTGCTCAACGCCGGATTGGCATAGGCCGCTGCCGAGATATCGTCAAATCCCATGACGCTCACATCATCAGGAATGCGGCGCCCGTTGCGAAGTAGCCCGCGCATGGCTCCAAACGCGATGATATCGCTAACACAGAAAATAGCGTCGCAATCGGGTTGTTGGCTGAGGAGTACGTCAATGGCGCGATTGCCCGCGTGATCGCTGTTTTCGGCGTCGATTCTGGGGATTTTATCGGGATCGATTCCGGATTCCTCAAGCGCCTCGCAAAATCCACGATAGCGTGCGTCCAGTTCCGGGAAACTTGCTCCGACATCACCGACGAGCGCGAGTTTGCGTCGACCCAGACTGAGCAGATGCTTGCCCGCGAGATAGCCTCCTTTGCGGTTGTCGCAACCAACGGAGCTGCCAGGCTGTTCGGGGTTCACTGGCCCCCACAGAACGAACTTCGCACCGACCTCGGCCAGTCTGTCCAGTTTGGGTCTGGATGTGTTGTAGTCGCCGTAGCCAAGCAGAATCAGTCCATCGGCCCGATGCGCTTCCTGGTAGTGGGTATGCCAGTCGCTCGATAGTTGCTGGAAGGACACCAGCAAATCGTAGCCCAGTTGCCCGCTGGCATGAGTTATCGACCCGAGCATAGACGAGAAAAACGGGTTGATCATGGACTCGTCCGAATCCGGATCTTCAAACAGCAGCAGGGCGATGGTGTTGGTGCTGCCCGAGCGAAGGCTGCTCGCCATTCGATCGACCGTGTAATTGAGTTCTTTGGCAATGCGTTGGACGCGTTCCCGGGTCTCCTCGCTCACCAGTGGGCTATTGCGCAGCGCGCGTGAAACCGTTGATTGAGAAACGCCCGCAAGATGGGCAATCTCAAACGAAGTCGCTTTTCTCTCGGCCATGATTCTGCTCGTTCTCGTATGTTATGACAGGATCGGCATGGGGGCAGACGAATGGGGGTTATCGTGTACCATGCGATAGTTTAATACGGATTAGCGATAAAGGGTGAGCGAATCACGCCAAAGATATAGTTTTGGATTGCATTCGGCCGCGGCTGAGGCGGCGAGAGATGTGGCGATGGAAGTGATCAAAAATGTAGCCCGTGCAGCATTGATAGCCGGCATGCTGTCCGGTGGTCCGATGATGTTGTCGGCAAAACAGGTGTATGCGCAGAATGCGAGCGCCGAGCAGCTAATCTCCGCGATTGCCGAATCCGAACCGGGCAGTGCTCGGGCGGAGCCGGGTCGTTCATTTTGGGAGCAACTCGATCAACAGTACTGCTATCGCGGAGATGATCTTGGCGTGCGCTGGGACGCTGCTGAGCGGGTTGCGCGCTTTCGGTTGTGGGCGCCATCGGCCGCGTCTGTGCAGCTGATACTGATCGATATCACCAATGGCAACAAAGAGCTTGGGGGCGCGCCATTTAGCCTGAACCGGGACGTTGAGACCGGCGTCTGGTCGCTCGATGTGTTCGCATCCGAACTCGGAGTAGACACCTTGATGGGGGTGGGTTATCGCTTCCTCGTGGACGGACGGTCAGTGCTCGATCCTTATGCGCGCTCGCTCGCTTTGGACGACGAAGAGCCGGGTACTGCGGCGATTATTGATACGAGTACGCAGTTTGTCGGCGGTTACGCGCGCATTCCCGGCTATCGGCGCCGCACCGATGCGGTGGTCTACGAGCTGAGCGTGCGCGACTTCACCAGTGACCCTGATGTCGAGTCAAGTCTGGAAGGTGCACCCTTTGGTACCTTTGACGCGTTGTTGACGCAGCTCGATTATCTGTCTGCGCTAGGCATCACGCATGTGCAGTTGATGCCGGTTACAGCCTGGTATCGCAGCGATGCGCTTGGCGCTCGCGAGCGCGAGGACGAATGGTCTGTCTCTGAAAATCGCTATAACCGGGGCTTTGATCCGCGCGGGCTGTTCGCTCTCGAAGCGACCTATTCATCGAACCCCCGCGATCCCCAATCTCGCGTTGATGAGTTCAAGCGATTGGTCAACGCCATTCACGCGCGCGGGATGGGCGTTGTACTGGATGTGACCTTCAATCATGCATCTTTGGTTGCGATGCTCGATGCTATCGAACCCGGGTATTTTGTGCGTGAGCAAGCGGCCGCGGCCGAGTCAGCGCCTGTGTCGTCATCGGAATCGCCAGCGGACCTGGCAAGCGAGCGCTGCATGGCGCGCAAGTTGATCATCGATTCGTTGCGCTACTGGACGCAGCAGTACAAAGTCGACGGATTCTATGTTGATCGCATGGGTTTGCTTGATGCGCGAACCATGACAGAGGCCCACCAGTCGTTGTCGGCGCTGAACCCCCAATTGCTGATATATGGCGATGGTCGGCGACTTTATGACGGGCAGCCCCAACAAATGGCCGATAACAGTTGGGTTCTGACACAGGATTTTGCCAGTGTATTGTCGACGGACTTCAAACAGACGCTGATTGGCCTAAATCCGGAACTCAATGCCTCGGGCCTGCTCGCGGGCGAGCCCCAGTCGGTTGCGAGACTTCTGCAGAACCTGCGTGCGCAACCAATCGGCGGCATTCGCGTTGATAGTCCGGGTGATGCCGTGCAGTACCTGTCGACCCATGATTCGATGACGCTGCATGACGAAATTGCCGTTGCATTGAATCTTGATCCAGGTAGACCCGGTGATCAGATCGATATTCAGCGTCGTATCCGACTTGCCAATGTTCTTCAAATGACCGCGCAGGGCATGCTGATGTTGCAAAGTGGCCAGGAGTACGGCCGCTCCAAGCGCTGGCTCGGCGAAGAAATGCCGGTAAACGTGACGCAAAGTGAAAACGGTGTTGCCTTTGTCACCGGTTCCGATGCGTTTCCGGATTTGCTGAACCAATTTGACTGGAGTGCCATCAGGGAAATCGGGATTCAGGCGGATACCGCCCGCTACACCGCGGGACTGATCACGCTACGACGACTGAGCGAATCCTTTCGTCTTGGCTCCACCGAGGCTATATACCGCCGCGTATCAGCGGTTGATTCACCGGATATCAGTACGCTCGATTTGGTTGTAGGGTGGTCTGTTGTCGATGTAAATGGCGGGAGTACCATGGTGCTTGTGAACGCAGATAGTCGGGAACGCGTGATCCGAATTGAACACGATACCCGCGATGCGCAAGTGCTGGTCGATGGGAAAACGGCGGGCGTGTCGCCGATTGCGTCGCCCGTGGGTGTGACACTTGAAAAACGCGCGGTGCGACTTGCGCCTCTGACGGCAGCGGTTTTACGATTCCCACTCTGAATTCGTTTGCAGCTGGTTGCAGCGCCGTCGGGGCTCCCGTACTTTTGTAATGATGGTGCGACGCCGTTCGTTCATACTTATTTTTTCAAGGAATTACCCCTTTACTGATGAACCGAATCCTAGCTGACGTTTGGGCGCCGGAGTCGATCGCTGCGATTGTGGAGTCTCGACATAGCGACCCCTTCGCGGTGCTTGGCATGCACTCTCATGACAAGCGCGCGTTATTGATCGTGCGTGTGTTTTTGCCGGGCGCGCACTCGGTGGCGGTGATCGACAAAAACACATCCGAGGTCGTGATGGAGTTACATCCGTACGATACGCCCGGCTGTTTTGCCGGTGTCATGGGCCGCCGACGAAAACCATTTCCCTATCTGCTTCGGGTCCGCTATGACGAGTTAAGCGTCGACGTTGAAGATCCCTATGCTTTCGACACGGCGCTCACCGAGCAGGATCAGTACTTGTTTGCCGAAGGCACTCATGAACGCTGTTGGGATTGGTTAGGCGCCCACGAGCGCACCATCAGCGGTGTAAAAGGAACCCAGTTTGCAGTCTGGGCGCCGTCTGCAAGCCGGGTCGCAGTGGTCGGAGACTTCAACTATTGGGATGGGCGTCGACACCCGATGCGATTGCATCCGGGATCAGGCGTTTGGGAGATATTTATCCCGGGCGTTGCTGATGGTGCTCACTATAAGTACGAGATTCATTCGTCAAGCGGTGATCGGCTTGCGCTCAAGGCTGATCCGTTCGCCCTGTCGTTGTCGCGCTTTAATGACACCGCCAGCCGAGTCACCGGTGACTCGGAATACCAGTGGAACGACACTGACTGGTTGGCGCGCAGGGCGCAAATGCAACCCCATCGCGATGCTGTCAGCATATATGAGGTTCATCTCGGTTCCTGGCGCCGTACCGATACTGGTGAGTTTCTCAATTACACGGACATTGCCGATCAACTGATTCCGTACTGCCAGCAGCACCGTTTCAGTCATATTCAGTTGATGCCCATCAGTGAGTACCCTTTCGATGGGTCCTGGGGGTATCAGCCCATAGGCCTTTTCGCACCGACCTGCCGATTTGGATCGCCGGACGATTTCAGATCCTTTGTTGACCGCTTCCATCAAGCCGGTCTGGGGGTGCTGATCGATTGGGTTCCCGGACATTTTCCGACCGACGAGCATGGTCTCGGTCGCTTCGACGGGACTGCGTTGTATGAGCATGAGGATCCGCGCAAAGGTTTTCATCAGGACTGGAACACGCTGATTTACAATTACGGACGTAACGAGGTTCGTAGTTTCCTGCTCAGCAATGCCTGCTATTGGATGGATGAGTTTCATATCGATGGTCTGCGTGTCGATGCGGTTGCATCGATGTTGTACCTCGATTACAGCCGCAAAGATGGAGAGTGGATTCCCAACGAGCATGGGGGCAATCAGAATCTGGAGGCGATCTCGTTGCTGCGGTTGGTCAACGAGCGCGCGTATGAACGCTTTCCCGGCATTATGATGATCGCCGAGGAATCCACAGCGTGGCCGGGTGTTTCGCGGCCAACCTCGTCAGGCGGGTTGGGTTTTGGCTTCAAGTGGAATATGGGCTGGATGCATGACACGCTGCAGTACATGGCCAAAGAGCCGGTGCATCGGCTTCATCACCACAATCAAATGACATTTGGCATGGTGTACGCCTACAGCGAAAACTTCGTGTTACCCCTCAGTCATGATGAGGTGGTTCACGGTAAGGGCTCCATTCTGGGTCGTATGCCTGGTGACGAATGGCAGCGCTTTGCGAATCTGCGCGCCTATTTCGCGTTTATGTGGACGCATCCGGGCAAGAAATTGTTGTTCATGGGCGGCGAGTTCGGTCAGTCGGGAGAATGGTCGCACGATCGCCAGCTTGATTGGTGGCTGCTTGACTATCCTTTGCATCAAGGGGTCTCGGCTCTGGTTGCAGATCTGAACGCGGTTTACCGTAATTTGCCAGCGCTGCATCAACTCGATTGCTCACCCGATGGGTTCAGGTGGCTCGAAGGTGCCGACGCCGAGAACTCGGTGTTTGCATATGCACGTTTTGATGAAAACCGCGGTATGGCGATCGTTCTGGTCAACATGAC
>Ga0181576_10003914_pt1 | contig 10860 bp, 7 predicted proteins | sample 101ome_22_FD_132464 | JGI IMG/M metagenome (GOLD analysis project Ga0181576, IMG submission 132464) | Coastal salt marsh microbial communities from the Groves Creek Marsh, Skidaway Island, Georgia - 101412BT metaG (megahit assembly) | ecosystem: Environmental > Aquatic > Marine > Intertidal zone...
CTTCAAACGAATAAGGAGTTCAGCTTTCATTAACTCAGCCACCTTATCATTGTGGTCATACATTTCCTTTGACCAGGGTTTTGTGATTTCGATTCCGTATTTGATTTCTTTTACTTTCATATTATAGTGTATCAATTAATTTTACAAGTTGTTCAGCATACAACCAAGTATTCCACGAGTAATAACTATCAGTAGAACAAATACTCATATTGATTTGAGGAACTCTTAGAGTGTATCCGTTGTAGGTTCTACTACCACCAGAAGTGTAGTATCGTAACCCATTATCTCTCCACTTAACCTCACTCCACTCCATACAAGAGTTTTTAATACCCAACTCAGTAAGTAACTCACTTACTTTATTAAGGTTTGGCATTCTACCTTTTTCGGTAGCTTTCTTGCGGAGGGAATCTAATGTTTTTTGGTGTTTCATATCTCTCATTATTACATAGTAAAGATACGAAAATTATTTGGATATACCAAATTTTAATGTTAAGAAATTGTTAAATTTTAGGCTTTAGAGAATTGCCTAAAATCGGTGATATAATCCTTTAAGGCAGGATAATCCTCTGATTGGTAATTAATGGTTCTGATATTAGTATCAATTATACCACTTTCTTTTATGTTACCTTCTGAATCTAATACATCATTATCAGGACCTGATATTTTCCATTTGATTTTAAATTTTTCCCAAATTTCTTTATCTAATCCATCTTCAGTACCCACTTGGCCATATCCTTCACCATTTAGTTCTATTATTTGATTATCATTTCGTTTATGAGCAAAATATCGTATCATATACCCATTAGTATAATCTTTATCTTTGGGTTGTTCTGATTTTGAGTTTGGTGTTAAACTTTTTTTAACGTAATCTGGCTTCAACGTATCATATTCGAAGTTTTTTGCAAAATCAATACCCAATTCGTTATCTTCAAATTTTTCTTTCAAATTAACAAATGGTATTAGAATTCTGGACTTACCATCTACATATGATGCATCTGTAAATACTTCACCCGTAGTATATCTATGGTATTGACCGATATACTCAGTACCATCGGTGTACATCCACTCACCACCACCAGTTTTTAGACCATTAGTGATTTGTGCCTTTGTATAATATATTCTTTTTCGTTTATCAGCCATTACTTACCTATCTTCATAGCAGTTTTAATATCAGTTTCCCAACCACCATCTCCATCAAATGAATGTTCTAATGCAGTAACTAAAAACTTACAGTTATCTTTATATCTATCTGGTAATCTATCTACAGTTACAGGTGCTAAAAAGTTAATTCCTTCTATACCATCTATTTTGATACCTAATTTTATTTGTAATGGAATTGTTACCATCGTACCATCTGCATCATCTGATAATGCTTGTGCCATACCCGATGCAATAGAACTTGCACGTTCATCATCAATACCATCTTTACCAACTCCACTTTTAGTTGGAGCTTCTTCTTTTTCTGCCTCTTCTTTACCCTCTTCATTTTTTGGGTCTACATCTATTTTCGGTATTTCTGGATATGCTACTTTTAATGGTGCCAGATTAAATGCACCACTTTTAACATTACCAACCGTCATCATTAACATAGTATCCATATCAAATTCAGTATCTATACTAATTTCTTTTACAATGGAGTTTTCACCAATCGCTGAAAATGGAAACGGGCTGGGTGGTGCTAGTTTTTGAACCTCAGTATTATTAAATATCTCATATGTACCATCTGGGTCTTTGGGCTTTAAAGGTACAATTTGTAAATCAACCAAACCACCTGTTAAACGTTTTAAATCAGCACCAATTGACTTTAATAACTTTGATACAATTGGTGGTTGTTGTTTTTCATTTACAGTAGTACTTAAAGCATCAAACTTTTTTGTTAGATATGTTATTGAAACTAAAATATCTTTGATACTATTACCTCCAGGTGCATTCTTTTTGATATCTTCAGCTTCTTCACCATAATCGGCCATCGCACCAGGTAATATAAATTTTCGTGGGTCTGCTGAACCATATTTTGCTTTAGCTGGTGAAATGGTATGATGTTTTGTGTGAAAATCAAATGATTTATCTTCAGAATCACCACTTAACCTGTTTGCAAGGTTTACTATATCTTCTAATCTTACCATAGCAACTCTAAATGGGTCATCAAACCACCCACCTTCACCAACTTCTTTGATACCTAACATATAATAATCAACACCATCGTGGTTTTTCTTTATAAGACTCCCTTTTTTGACCTTTGAATCTGATGCATCATCATCTGCAGATAAACCATGTGCAGTTTTATATTTTGCGATAAGTGCCATAGATAGGTTTGCAGGGTTTGCACCTTCTTCACTTAGTGTTTTGGATTCATCATCTGTTAGTTTTATAGTACCACCAACTCTTGCAGCACCTGCAAATGCATCTCCTTCTAATCCTTTAACATTACAATTAAAAGAACCATCGGCATCCATTGAATACCCAAAATTATAAATTGATATTGTGGACGTATTCTTTTCACCCGCTAATGACGAACCTTTCCACCCATAGTGTACGGTTGCTTTAGCACCCAATTTAAAAAGGTCGTTTTCAACTAAGTTTAAATCATCTAATGTATACACTTTAAATTCAATTTCAAACTCTCTAATAAATGAGTTATAGATATCACCACCACCATCTAATGTAATAGTTGCAGATGTTATGTGTTTTTTGAATCGTCTTGCGTTTTCCTCAGGCGTTGTATAGAGTGATAGATGCCCACCAGTTGGTGGAATCCCAACAGAAAACCCTTTTCGTGGTATTAAATTAAATACCGAATCCGAATCCTTTGCTTCACCAACTGTTGGTGGTTTGTAGTCTGATGTAGTTAGATAAAAATATGCGTATTTTTGATAATTCCAATTAACCTCTCTATTTTTAATCTTAGCTGCCCTCGCATTTAAAGTAGGGCCTGCACTTCCAAAACCAGGTGTAAAATTAAATGACATAACTTATTATCCGTTTAGTTTTCTATATTCATCAATAATATTTAGATAGTTATATGGAATTCTTATTTGTATTCCGATTGGTACTGATAAATCACCTTTTCCTAAATTGTTTGCTCTTGCGATAATCCACCATAACATACTATCTTTATAATATTTGTTTGCAAGATTATCTAATCTATCACCTTGCATACCCACTATATAAATATCATTTTCATTCTTTTCAATTATAGGGTATTTAATAGTTTTTTTATATCGTTTGCCCAATTCAGTTTTTAATATCGCTATATCTTCATATCTGTTCATATCTTAAATACTCCAATCATATACTGTTTGTTTGTATTGAGGTCTATTAACATCCAATACTTTAAATCCGATAGCAACATCAACTCCCATTGGAAGTTCCTGCAAATTACCATCTAAATTAATATCCCAAGGTGCGTCATCTGAAACTGTATATGTTAGTGAATCAATAAATGCTAATTTACTTTTATACAAATCACCAACTCTAAACTTAACCAAAGTACCATTATAACCTTCTGTACCCGCATATTGTGGCATTGTCATAGTGGATAATCTTTCTAACTTTTTCCACATAGGTGCCATATCACCTCTTGATGTTGCATAAACTTGGAAGTTAAATGATACACTTCTTTCGAATGTACTATATTTGTATCCCTGGTCTGCTCTACCACCAAATTTAATAGAATCCCATGATGGTGAGAATGTATCAGTAAGACCTGTGATTGTTCCTCTAAATTGTATTTGTGATGAAACACCTTCTGAATATTCTTGAACCCAAAAGTGTACTAAATCGTTTTTAGCAGCATTACCAATACCATTACTAACTACGGGGTCGGCGTTTATCGCACCAGACCAATCTTCTAACTCTCTTCCCGCTTCATAAGTTGCAAACCCTACTCTTTTATGGATGTGGTTGCTAGTGTAATCTGATTTATCGGCTCGTTTCTTTTCATCACCTGTTAATGAACTTCTAAAATCAATAATTGTAGGATTACCAGCCTCTCTTGCTGGTATATCACCATACGCAATAGTTTCATAATTTTTTATAAGTTCCCCAGCAGTATCGTTCTTTTCTATTGGGTGTGATACACCTTCACTATTTTTATTGTTATTCTTAAAAGAGGCTGGTAGGTCGTTTGCTTGTATTCCTAATTCAGTATTATCTGGTTCAAATTGTTCTCCAATTGGGTTATACTGATTTTCATTATCGTATTTTAAACCCGCTATTTTATTTTTATTGAAATTAGGGTCTGATGTTGGTTTTTTATTTGGTGCAAAATCTGTGTAGTTTTTATCTTTTATTTTCTTACCTAACTCAGTTTTATCACCAAAATTATCTTCTGAGTTTCCTTTGTTTAAAACATCTAATTTTCTGGTATTTCCTTCTGCAACTCTACTACCATCACTCTCTAATCTAAATGTTGCATATTGATTGAATATAGTGTATCCAATAAAATCATTAGGTCGTGTATTTTCATTTCGAGTAGGAACTCTACCACCTGGAATCAACCCATATAATGAATTGGGCCCTCCTAATGATTGTAATCTTGCGAATGGTGCTCCACTAAATGTTAGTGATTTTGATTGTCGTTCAATTGTTATGAATGATTCTGCCCATAACCCAACCAATCGGTTTCCTGACAGTGGTGCTGCTAATGCCGGGTCTGCAGTATGAGTTTTGCTTTTCTCTCTTTGTACGGTTTCATATTTTTCAGGATTAGCAGCCTCTGGTAATGGTAAAATACCATGTCTACGTGGGTGTAACCCAATAAATCCACTAAGTGATGATGCAATTGTGTTTATTGGAGTCCAAACTTTTGTTAATCGTTTACCTGTAAGTGTTTCTACGTTTGAATTCGATGCCTGTAAACCTAAGTTTTTGATTCCCCACAATAAACCTTGTACTGAACCCATCCATTTACCCAATCGTACTGCATCTACAACTGCTCTATCAGCTGCGGTTACAATACCACCTCTAACTAACCCATCATCAACTGGAAATCCAAATCCCCACTTTTGTGGTTCACCTTTATCTAATCCTTTTCGCTGGATACCTCTTAGAATTAGTGGATGTGCGAACGCAGCCGTTCCTAAGTTAAATGCATCATCTCTTAGATTGAATTTATCATACATCTTATCTAAGAAAGATGGTGAACTTCTCATCTCTTGTAGTTGAGAAATTCCCATTCGTGTCAACTCATTATCTACTAAGTATTTATTACTTTCAGAGTATCTTTGTACATTACCAGTTTCTTTATCAAACTTAAATTTATCATAACCAGGTCTATAAGATAATCCGTTATATAAACTTTTAGTATTACTATACTCTGATGATTTTTCATCAAAAACAGTTCCAGCAGTATCAACACCTATAAATTGTGATGGTTTTTTAGACCTACCAATTGGGAACATATCTTTGGTAAACCCAGTTGCATCATCATCAACAATAAAGTTTGTTAAACCAAGTTTACCATATAATGATGTTGCTCCATCAAATTGTGTTTGTGATGGGTCAACTCCTATAAATTGTGATGATTTTTTAGGTCCACCAATTGGGAACATATCTTTGGTAAACCCAGTTGCGTGTAAGTCATCAATGTAATTAACTTTGCCTGGTTCTTTACCTTGAGTTTCTTGCCTAAGTATATATGGGAATCTTGCAGGTGTAGTTTCACCTTTGAACTTATCACCCAAACTCATAACAGTCGGATTGGTTTCTCCTTTAAACTTATCACCTTGTTCTACTTCTGTTGGTGTTGTTTCACCTAAGAATTGACCTGTACTATCTTTATCAGTAGGTTCAGTTTCTCCTTTGAACTTATCACCTTGTTGTACGATGTTAGGGTCGGTTTCACCTAAGAACTTAGCATCTAAATTCATTTTATTTGGTTCAGTTGCAAATGGAGATGAAATTTGCTCGTTACTAAATCTAACAAAGTTTGATGTATTATCAAATTTGGTAGGGTCTGTTTCTCCTTTGAACTTATCACCTTGTTGTACGTTCTCTGTGGTAGTTTCTCCTTTGAACTTATCACCTTGTTGTACGATGTTAGGGTCGGTTTCACCTAAGAATTGGCCTGTACTATCTTTATCAGTAGGTGTTGTTTCACCTAAGAATCGTTCTTCCAAACTCATAGGAGTTGGGGATGTTTCACCTAAAAATTGACCAGTATTATTCTCACTCTTAGGAGTTGTTTCACCTAAGAAGTTTTCTGAATTATCCATAGGAGTTGGATTTGTCTCTCCTAAGAACTTTTCCGAATTATCCATCTTATTAGGGTCGGTTTCACCCAAGAACCTTTCTTCTAAACTCATAGGAGTTGGGGATGTTTCACCTTTGAACTTTTCCTCTAAACTCATTGGCTTAGTATCAGTTTCTCCTTTGAATTTATCACCCTGTTTTATTTCAGTAGGTGTTGTTTCACCTTTGAACTTTTCGGTTTGATTTATTTCAGTAGGTGTTGTTTCACCTTTGAACTTTTCCGAATTATCCATTGGTGTTGGACTCGTTTCACCTTTGAACTTATCACCCTGTTTTATTTTAGATGTATCGGTTGCATTGGGTATTTCTTTTGTGTAGTATCCTTCCCAATCTGGTGATACAGGTGTACTATTATCTCTATTTGGTGTTGTTTCACCTAAGAACTTAGATTCTCTATTCATAGGTTCAACTGTCGTTTCACCTTTGAACTTTTCAGAGTTATCTACTTTTTTAGGAGTTGTTTCACCTTTAAATGGTTCTATTTTAGTTACAGGCTCTATCTTTGGAGAACCTGATGGTGTTTCTTTGTAATAACCATCATAATCAGGTGTAATTGGAGTTTGATTTGTTCTACTAACATCAACTCCCCTTTTATCAGTCGTTTTATTAGGTTTTGATGGGTTTGGTAATCCATTTGCAAGAGAATCTAATGGTGTTAAATTTTGATTTTTATTAACATCAACGCGGGCTTTACCCTCCAAAGGTTCTTTCTTTGGCATCCTAAATTTTGAAAGGTCTGATTTTAAATCTTTTAACGCCATTTATTACCCCCCATATCCACTATTACGAACACTTTGTTTTCTAGCCTGAACCTTACTCATAGCGGATACAACTTTACCATCCACTTTAATAAGTATCGGTTGTTGTTGAATATCTTCTCTCAATGCTCTAAGTTCCTCTACCACTTCTTTCATTGATGGGTCTGATGATTGTGAATTATCTTTAGCAGATTCTCCTTCATCCCCACCAAATGCAGCAGATACTGTTGGAAGTAATATACTCAATGCTGCAAGTACAGGTAGGAACAATCCTATAAACCCTAACCCAGCTCCTAAACTAAACAATGATGTACTCAATAAGAAGAATGCTCCCGATAGTGCTACAAGTCCAGGTATTAGAGTTACTAACATACCCATCATTGGAATTGTAGTTAAGAACGCCATTAGATTTGGTAGAAGAGATTCAAATGATGCTGATAAGAATTGTACAGATGCAGCCCACATTGTAGTACCAAATGATGCAAATAACATAGCAGGTACTAATGCGGCAGTTACCAATGTTCCAAAAGAAAATATTGGTGTAAATATTACCATTGCTGTGGTTAAACCTATAAGCGATGCGGTTAAGTAGTTAAACGCATCTGCAGTTGCTATAATGAATGGTAGTTGTTGTACCAACAAAATTACATTTGCAGTAAATATTGGTAACATCGCTACCATAGGTGGTAGTGATTCTGCTAAAATATCTAATGCAAAACTAAAGAATATCATTGGTATTGATGCCAGAGTCATACCAATCCCTAAAACACCTAATGCCAATCCTAACATAAATAGAACTGGTGTTAAATACTCTATTATAGGTGCTATTACCGTTAATTTTAACATACTTTCAATAAAGATATCAGTTGATTCACCCATCTTAGCCATAGCATCAGCGGCTGTATTCAATCCCATACCCAATACCGTCATAGCCACACCAAATAACATTATGATTGGTGTTGCTAGTAATAATGAAAACGATAATGGTAGTAATGAGAACCCAAATGCAAGTAATGCGGGGCCTATCAGAAGTAATGCTGGTAAAATTCCTACAAATCCTGAAAACGCATCTACTAATTGAGGTATTTGGTCTACTAACATAGGAATTTGTTCACCAATCCTATCAATACTACCCGTTATTAAAGATAATCCCACACCTAACGCCAGCATTGCTATACTAAATAACAATATGGCTGGAGTTGCGAGTATAAGTGCAAATGATAGTGGTAATAAAGAGAATCCGAACGCAAGTAAACCTGCGGATGCAAGTAATAACATTGGAGCATACACTGCTAATTGAATCAAATTCGCCATTAGTATCGGGAATAGTTCCGCAACTATTGGTAAGAATGTACCCACCATTGCGAGTCCTAAACCAAAAATAAACATCGCCGGGCCAACTAATAGTAGAGCAACTCCCAATGGTAATAATGCAATTCCAAATGCACCTAATACTACTGCGGCTGCTAATAACTGAGGTGCTTTTTCAATTACACCCGCCATAGAATCAACAAAGATTTGAATGTTATCACCTAATCCACTCACACCTTTATTGAATACCTGAATACCAGCCCCTAATATAATCATTGCTGCACCCAATGCTATGAGTGCTAAAATACCCGCCCCAAATATCAGTGCTCCAATACCACTAAACATAATAGCACCTAACCCTAATATAATCGCTGAGAATATTACAATACCTGCTGCGACCGCAAGAATTGATTGTATATCAATACCTGCAATAAGACTCATTGCGAATGCGAATGGAATTAAAGATACACCCACCAATACTAAAGCAAGTGCTCCTTTGATTAAATCTGCGGTTGGGAATTGAGCAAGGAGATAAAGTGCTCCTAACATCAATCCTAATCCAACTGCCATTCCTACATATGGCCCTACCTCTGTTGGCATTGCAGATATTGCTTTGGCCATTATAAACATAGCAACACTCACTATTACCATTGCAGCGGCACCTTTTAACACATCATTTGTTCCAAATTTACCTATAAAATCTGCTACTGGATTTCCTCCTCCACCACCCATTCCAGGTAGTTTAATCTTTCCCATTAAGAATAATGCACCAACTACTACAAGTATACCAGCTAAAATTGCCTTCCAATGTTGTGCCATAAATGCTAAAGCCTTATTACCTTCCTCAATTGGTTTGTTACCATCCTGTGCTGCTTTTGTGTTTTCTGCAGTTGCGTTCTGAATATTTAGTAATTCATCGGTAGTCATACCTGTCGCTTCACTAACCATTCGTTGAACCTGAAGGTTACCTTGTAATGATGGGCCTAATTGGTCTACTAAGTTTTTCTGAGCTTGTGCTACTGCTAATGCATCTCCAGATGCTTGTGCTGCTCTTAATTCATTAAATGAAATGTCCTTACCTAACATGGTTCGGAGTTTCATTTCATCTTTTAAGGATTGTTCTATATCTAATGCCGAAGATGCTATATCTCGTGCCTTTTTCATATCGACACCGAGTTTCTTCATCTCTATACCTTCTTTGGCTTTAAGAAGTATTTGTTCTTTGGTCATACCAACCAATTCGTTTTGACTGGCTGCCAAATAATCCATAGCAGGGCCTGCTTCCATACCCATACCTTCGGCCATTTTCGTTACTTCTTCAGTAAGTGCACCTGCATCAACACCTGAATTGGTAAGTGTTCTATTTAATGATACTGCGGCATCATTACCATCTGATAATAATTTACCCATTTCAGTAACATTTGCAATGGTTTCGGGTGAAACATTTATTCTACCAGTTGCTTCTACAACTGCATCTGCTGCTGCTCTGAGTTCTTCGGTAGAATATGTTAAAAATCCAGTTTGTACTTTAGCCATAGCAACATTGGCTTCCAATTCACCTGCTGCTGCGGCACTTATACCTAATTCATGTTTTAATTCTTTTGCTCTAGCTACACCATCTGCAATATACCCAACAACCTCTTTGAGAATCGCAAGTCCAATTGCTGCTGCTGAGAGTTTCACAAATGCATCAACCAATCCACTGGATATACCCAATGCACTACCCATATCACTTGCAAAATCCTTACCTATATCTTTTATTTCGTCCTGAAGGTCTTTTTGTTCTTTTTTCTTTTCTAATAATTCAATTTCAGTGTCTAAGATTTCAAGTGCTTTATCGCTAATTATACGACCATTTTTTACTTCTTCTTCGATAAATGATTGTCTTTCTTGAATTAGGGCATTAAGTTGGTCTCCGATATCCGCTTGCATTCGAAGGGAATCGGTCATTTTAGCCATCTTACCTTTAGTAACATCACTAATACCATCCAGTGCTAAAAATTCCTCTTTTAAATTACGAGCAAATTTGTTAGCTTCCTGAAGATTATTCTTAATTTCTTTACCTGATTCTTTAGCCACTTAAAGTATCCTTATTAGTTTACATCCCAAAATATTCTTTTCTCCAATCGGGAACTTTATCCCACGAACCATATTTTGCTATAAGTAAATCTTTAATTTCTTTGTTTTTTGCTTTTAATTTACCTTTAGCGATAGCTTTAAAGATACCATCAAATAAACCCTCTCTAAGAATGGGGTCTTTTAATCTTTCTTTTATTGATAATTTTTTAGCCATAGTAATTACTCCATTGTTATATGTATAAATATAAGAAAACCCAACAAATACGTTGGGTTTCTTATTATCTTCTACCTTTTGCTTTTGCCTTTCTCATTTCTTTATCATGTGCCTCTTTTTCACTTTGTTTAAATTCTATGATTTTACTAATGTAAAATTTCCGAACCCAAATCGGCATATTGTAAACATCTGAGAAAGTGAACCCACCATTTCCGTGATAGATGAGGTCAAATATGTGAGAATGTA
>Ga0181576_10003915_pt1 | contig 10858 bp, 9 predicted proteins | sample 101ome_22_FD_132464 | JGI IMG/M metagenome (GOLD analysis project Ga0181576, IMG submission 132464) | Coastal salt marsh microbial communities from the Groves Creek Marsh, Skidaway Island, Georgia - 101412BT metaG (megahit assembly) | ecosystem: Environmental > Aquatic > Marine > Intertidal zone...
ATGTTCAAACCCTATTGGGTTGTCGTCGCGCTTGGCTTTGGGACGGTGACTTATCATATGGAATAATGACTCTTTATTTATAGCTGGTCTTTAATCAAGGTTCATTAGACCTTGATTAATGTTATGTTATCACATATACAATCATTATGTCTAGTGTTGCCTCTTTGCTATATCGTGGCCCCAAAACAATGAGCCATATAAAATCCATCATCGGTCAAACACGTCTCATCGCGTCTTTTATTGTTATGGTTCTGTCTGCCAGTGTTTCCGTTGCAGATACGCCTCGTGTGGCTGTGGATATTGCCCCTGTGCATTCGCTTGTCGCCCGGGTAATGGATGGGGTTGATACGCCAGCGCTCATCATTGCGGCTGGGGCAAGTCCGCATGAATACAGTTTGCGCCCATCAGAGGCGGCGGCATTACAAAAGGCTGATGTCATATTCTGGATAGGGCCAGAGCTAACCCCTTGGCTAGATAAGGCTTTATCGACCCTAGCTCACGATGCTGTTCAGGTTTCCTTTATCAATGCAGAAGGCACAATATTATTACCCTATCGTGAGAGCGCCCTATTTGAACGTCATGATCATGATGATGACCATGCTGACCATGCTGACCATGCTGACCATGCTGACCATGACGACCATGACGACCATGATGACCACGCGGACCATGACGACGATGATGATCATGCGTACCATGATGATCATACGAACCATGATCAGCATCCTATGGATCCTCACCTATGGCTTTCCCCTGAAAATGGTATTGTTTGGATGAATATGATTGCAGAGGTTCTGGCGGAAGCTGATCCGACAAACGCTGCCACTTACCGTGCGAATGCCGTCGCAGGTCAGAAAGAGTTGATAAATCTTCAGACGAATATCAACACCATTCTCGCTCCGCATCGCGGCAAAAACTTCATCACTTTTCATGATGGGTTTCAATATTTTGAGGATCATTTTAATTTTCCGGCAATGGGCGCCATTGCGCTATCTGATGCTTCTCAACCTGGGCCTGCACGTCTAGCGGCAATTCGGGAACGCATAGCGAACGAATCCATAAGCTGTGTGCTATCCGAACCTCAATATCAGTCAGGGATTATTACTGCGGTCACGGGTGAAATAGAGGTGAACATAGGCGTGGTTGATGCCGTTGGTTATCGCCTAGAGCTAGGCCGTGATCTCTATCCTCAATTGTTGCGCGATCTGGCAGAAGCTTTGGCAGAGTGCCTCGCCTAGCAGTATCGGCAAGACAAAGAATAATTATCAGCTTTCTTCGGTTTACGAATTCGGATAATTGACCTTTATGCAGAAATATCCTACAAACGACCTAAAGTCGAATTTTGAACATTATATAGAAGGAAATTTTATTATGCCAATTCGGAAATTACCAAACAATGTTTTATCTTCAGGTAATGAAGAAATGACTTTGGGTGGGCGAATTCAACAGTCAAGAACACAGGCTGGAATGAGTCTTCAAATGTTGGCTAATTTGTCAGGGGTCAAAGCCTCTACAGTAAAGGCTTGGGAAAACGACAGAAGTGAACCTAGGGTCAATAAATTGGTGGCCATGTCGGGCATTCTAGGGGTCAGCCCTACTTATTTTATCGCCGAGGAAGGTAACGCCGGTAAAGGTGTGTCATCGACCAGAGGGCGGCAAGACAAAATTATCAGTCTTCTCATGGAAGAAGTCAGCCAGTTGAGCGAAGAGCAAAAAGCTGTAAATCAGCGTATCCGAAAAATAGAGGCTTTGATGAAAAGCCTTAAGTGATTTGATCATAGGTTTAAGGGTGGTTTGCCTCATTCCAAAGTTTTAACGAGGCTATATCCTATGCCATATCCCGCCGATTTAGTGATCAACCTAGAAAACCTAATTGATAAGCCAACCATGGCTAAGCGGTTATAAAGATGACTAAAAAAATTTAATTTTTTTCTTTAATCTGAACTTTTACTGTGTAAGGGTAATGATAACGATAGTAATGCTTCGTGCAAAACTAACAATGATAAAAAGTATTTATGGAGGGTAATATGAAAAAGTTAATTTCAGCAGCAACGCTAGGTCTTGGCCTTGTAGCGGTGCAAACGGGACCAGTTTTGGCCGCGGATGTGGTCATTGGTGTTCCAAACTGGCCATCAGTTTTGGTTACAGGCCATGTGCTTAAAGTAGCCTTAGAAGACAATCTTGGCCTTGAGGTGGAATTGCAGAACGGCACCAATCCTGTTGTTTTTGAAGGAATGGATGCAGGATCAATGCATGTTCATCCTGAAGTATGGTTGCCTAATCAAACGAACCTGCACAACACCTTCGTTAAAGATAAGAAAACCGTTAAGATGAACCCTAACGGCGTTGCTGGTGATCAGGCAATGTGCGTAACCAAAGGCACTGCTGAGAGAACAGGCATTGTGAACTTATCTGAGCTATCTGATCCGGATATGGCAAAGAACTTTGACAGTGATGGTGATGGCAGAGGCGAGATTTGGATTGGCGCCGCTGGCTGGGCTTCAACTAATGTGGAAAAGATCCGGGCGAAGTCCTATGGCTATAGCGAAACCATGAAGTTAAAGGAAATGGACGAATCTCTGGCGCTTGCCGAAGTAGATGCGGCTGTGACTGGAAATGATAACATTGTGTTCTTCTGCTATACCCCACACCATATGTTTGCATTGCATGAGTTGGTCATTCTGAAAGAGCCAGCACATGATCCGTCTAAGTGGAATGTAAAGCAGCCTACGGAAGGTGCTGATTGGCTTGAAGTATCAGAAGCACCAGTGGCTTGGGACACAGCTTATCTGCATATTCATTATGCAACAGAACTCGAAGCTAGCCACCCTCAAGCGGCAAGATTGCTTGGTAGTGCAAAGTTCGATACGGACACGATTTCCCAGATGACCTATGCGGTTGTTGTTGAGAAGCGTGATCCAGCGGAATTTGCCAAAGAATGGGTTGCTAATAATGGCGACACGGTTGACAGCTGGTTGAATTAAACTCTGTCACTAAAACATTAGGGCAGCGCCAATTTAACCTGTGGCGCTGCTCATTTTAAGCGGCATGAATATAATAACAAACATCGGCTAATTATGAAAAAATCAAACGAAAACGATGTCATTATTCTGGAGCATGTCTGGAAAATTTTCGGTGAAGATTCCCAGCTTGCCATGCAGGCGATCAAAGACCGTGGCATTTCAAAAAATGATGTGCTGAAAGAGTTTAACTGTGTGGTCGGGATCGCAGATTGTTCATTTTCGGTAAAACGAGGTGAAGTGTTCTGTATTATGGGGCTATCGGGTTCTGGTAAGTCAACATTAGTGCGACATTTGAACCGCCTGATTGAGCCAACAGCAGGGCAAATAAACGTTCTTGGCCGTGATATCCTAAGCTTAAATGACGCAGAATTACGCGCGATTCGTGCCAAAGAAATTGGCATGGTTTTTCAGCATATGGCCTTGCTTCCGCATCGTACCGTCAGGGATAACGTGGCCTTTCCGCTTCAAATCCGTGGCGCATCGAAAGCAACCCGTTGGGAGACCTCACAAAAATGTTTGCAAATGGTGGATCTAGAAGGATACGAAGATCGCCTTCCTAATGAATTGTCAGGCGGCATGCAGCAACGTGTAGGGCTAGCCCGTGCGCTGGCGTCTGATCCCGAAGTCTTGCTGATGGATGAACCCTTTTCCGCCCTTGATCCATTAATCCGAAGACAACTACAAGATCAGTTTATGCAGCTCTCACAGCAGTTGCAAAAGACCACAGTCTTTATTACCCATGATTTGGATGAGGCCATTCGCATTGGTGATCGCATCGCCATTATGAAAGATGGGCGCATCGTACAAATTGGGACGCCTGAAGAAATTGTGACCAAACCGGTTGATGATTATGTGCGTGATTTTGTAGATGGAATCTCAAAACTTAAATTGGTCTATGCACATTCAATTATGGTGCCTCTTGATAAGTTTAAGCCACCACGCGGGCAAAAATTAGATAAAGCTCCGCGCGCTAACCATGGTGCTAGTCTTGATGAATTGATCGACATCTCTGTTAGCTCTGACAAGCCTGTCATCATTCAAGATGACAAGGGCAAAGACATCGGGGTCGTTGATAAGCCAACCTTGCTGAAAGGGATTCAGGGAGGAAAAGCATGAAGAACGATATTGAAAAAAATGAATTAGCAGCCTCAATTGATAGGTTTGCCGTTTCCAATATTAGCTATTATCGGCGTGAGTTTGAAAAAATTCAGAAATCAGAAAAACTGGCGCTGACGTGGAATAGCATGGCCGCTATCTTTGGCCCGTTATGGGGTGCTATTCGTGGGTTATGGGGCTTTTTCTGGATTTTTCTAGTTCTAGAAATGTTTGCCTTTGTTCAGATTGGACGCGGCTTATGGGGCGAGTTAGGGGCAGATAAGATTGAACGCTATGAACGGCTTTTGGCAAATATTGCTAAGCGAGAACTGCAAGCGGCAGATTTGATCGCTGCAGGTGATACCGCCGCTGCTGCTGATAAACTTAATATTGCTAACAATCTCAAAAAAGCCGCTGAATCCACATTGATCGAAGCCAACGCCGCCGCACAACAGGCGTTGAGTGTCCTTGTTTTTGGGCTAGTATTTTTTGCTGTGATCAAATTGCTCGAAGGTTTCTACGCCAACTATGCTTATGAAAAGCAATATCTACGTTGGCGGTCTAACCCAAAAATCCAAGAAGGTTTAAGCAAGGCCAATGCCCTATGGGGTGTTCTTTTAATTATTTGTATTCTTCCCCTGACCCTGCTTCGTTACACGGTCACCAAGGCGGATGATTTGCTGTCATCCCTGACAGGCGGGGTTGTAGGAAAGACAATAACGATTAGTGAGTTTCCTGTTAATCGCGAATATTTTTCAATCTTAGCGGCGTGGGGTGATCAAGGGTTTGACTGGTTAGCGTCGCGTTTTGGTAATGTGTTTGATGGAATTACTTATGCTATCCGCATGGTGTTGGATTGGATAGAAGTCTTGCTCATTGGAACGCCATGGCCTGTTGTGATGATAGTCATTGTTGTTGCCGCGTTACGGCTTGCCGGCATTCGCGTTGCTATATTTACTGCCGCTTCACTTGCGTATTTATCCATGATGGGGCTGTGGGAAATATCGATGATAACGGTTGCTTTGATCGGAACAGGCGCATTTCTTTGTGTGCTCTTTGGAATACCTTTGGGTATTTGGTTTGGGAAAAGCGAGCGTGCTTATCGCACGGCTGAACCTGTCCTTGATTTTATGCAAACCATGCCGGCATTTGTATATTTGATCCCGATTATTGCGTTCTTTGGAACAGGCAAACCGCCAGGGGTTCTGGCAACATTGATCTTTGCAATGCCGCCAGTGATCCGCTTAACTGCGCTGGGCATTCGCGGTGTTCCAGAAGCCACAAAAGAAGCTGCCGTTGCTTTTGGATGTTCGCGCAGACAGTTGATGACGAATGTTGAGATACCCCTTGCCATGCCATCCATCATGACAGGCATCAATCAGACCATTTTGATGAGCCTGTCAATGGTTGTGATCGCGTCATTGATTGGTGCAGATGGGTTGGGGGCTTTAATTTTAGAATCCCTTCAATACGCCGCAAAAGGACAAGGTTTGCTGGGTGGTTTGGCGATACTGGTTTGTGCTATGGTGATCGACAGGATTGCGCAAGGGGCTTATCGTAAAAAATAGCCCCATAAAGAAATGGTTTAGGTGAAATGGCAGGTGAAGACCCGAAACCTAATGGCAACAGTTTTGCGAGCAGATGGAATCATGCTCCGGAAGTGCCTATTAAGGTCTCACCTATATTTTTATGGCCGCTTGATCCTGTCGGCATATGCCGCTGGATGTTATCACAGTGGCTGATTGTCACCGAACGTTCTGTTCTGATTCTGGTGGCGTTAATCTCATGGTATATGTTTCAGCCCTCATTAGAGGTGATGGCAACGCTATCCTTTGATTGGGTAGTGTGGCTTTACCTTCGCAACATGGTGTTGATGATATTGGTTGCTGGATGTTTGCATCTATTTTTTTATTCTTTGCAAAAACAGGATCAGACACTGCGCTATGACAATCGTGAGCTAAAAGCCTTACAAAAGAACTTCCTGTTTAAAAATCAGGTGCATGACAATATGTTCTGGTCACTTGCCAGTGGGGTAACGATCTGGACACTTTATGAAGTGCTAATGTTTTGGGCGATGGCAAACGGTTATGCGCCTGTGCTGTTATGGGCTGATCATCCCATTTGGTTTGTGGTGATGATATTGCTAACACCGATCTGGATTTCCTTTCATTTTTATTGGGTGCACCGGTGGTTGCATTGGCTGCCGCTTTATCGTCTCGCCCATGCCCTGCATCATAAAAATACCAATGTTGGGCCATGGTCGGGTCTATCCATGCATCCGGTTGAACACATCCTTTTCTTTTCTTCCATTCTTGTTCATTTCATTATCCCATCTAGCCCGTTTCATATTTTGTTTCATATGCAGCATCAGTCGCTGACGGCAGCGACATCACATACTGGATATGAGGCTATGCTGATCAAAGACAAAAAATATCTTGCCTTGGGGACATTTCACCACCAAATGCATCATCGTTATTTTGATTGCAATTATGGCAATTTGGAAATGCCTTGGGATAAATGGTTTGGGTCGTTTCATGATGGTACTGATGCATCACATGACGCCTTTCGGGAACGCAAGAAAACATTGCTTAAGAGGGGGTAAGCCATGGCAAAAAAACACGATGAAAGCATGATGAATAACTTATATTGGTGGGGCATCCCGACCATGTTTCGCTGCCCTCATGTTGAGGTAGAAAACGCGGATATCGCTTTGGTTGGTGTGCCACATTCCACAGGGAACGGAACCACGGAACGCGACCAGCATCTTGGTCCACGGGCTATCAGAAATGTGTCAGCCCTGCAACGCCGTGTTCATGGTGAGTTTCGCATTGATCCATGGGAAAAAGCGCGTGTTGTTGATGTTGGTGATGTGCCGTTTCCGCGTGCTAATGATAATGAGGACTGCATTGAGCAAATTACCGCCTTCTATCAGAATATTGATGCTGCTGGGGCTAAACCTGTTTCTATTGGCGGTGATCATTCCATCACTGGTGGTATTATTCAGGCCCTGGGCAAGGGCAATTTGGCCAAAGGTGAAAAGATCTGTTTTCTGCATCTTGATGCGCATACTGATGTGTTCACAACGGTTGATCATTTTCTAGGGGCAAAAAAATCTGCTGCTCATTGGGGGGCCTATCTTGTGGATCAAGGGCTAGTTGACCCGACACATTCCATGCAAATTGGATTGCGCGGCCATCCACGAACACTCGATTGGCTTCAGCCATCTTATGATTATGGGTATAATGTTGTTACCATGGCAGAATACCGAAGCCGAGGGGCGGCAGAGGTTATTGCCCAAATTAAAGAAACACTTGATGGACGGCCAGTTTATATCACCTTTGATCTGGATTGCCTGGATCCCACGGTTGCGCCAGCTGTATCAAATATTGAACCGGGCGTAACAGGGTTTTCTATGGATGAGGCGGTTGCGCTAATCCGATCCGTTCGGGGCATGAATATCATTGGCGGTGATGTTGTCTGTATCATGCCTACCAAAGATCATCCTAATCAGATTACGGCAATGTCTGCGACGGCTATCATGTTTGAAATGATCAGCATGATTGCAGAAACCATAGGTTGATTATTTCAGGTTAAGATGGATGGGAAATAAATCCCTAATCTTTTGGTCGATCTCAGGCAAAATGTATGTGGGATGATAATTTTCCAAAATCGTTTTTGCCTGTTGATTGGCCCGTTGCCAGATATCAGGTCTTCCTTGCTCTGACCATGTAATAGGCGGATTCCGATCAGATAATTTCGGATAGATGTAATCGCGTTCCATCGCGGCGAGGGTGGTATCATGCCCCAGAAAATGTCCATCTTCGGTGATGGCGTCTTCAATGGCTTTGAGGCTCATGGTCTCGTCGTTAATTTCAATGCCACGCATCATTCTGTAAATCGCGCTGTGCATATCATTATCAATCAAAAAAGCCTCAAAGGACGCCCCAAGCAAAGACGCCATCATCCCTGAACTCTCATAAATCAGATTGCCTCCTGCCAGCCCTGCGGCTAACGCGGTCAGTGCCTTTTCTTCACCAGCTTGCGCATCGATAGCCTTGGCGTCAGTCATTGACGAGGCTACACCCGATGGCAGACCTAATGCATTGCTAATCTGGGCAGAGGCGGCGTTTAGCAAGGCGGTTTCGCCGCCGCCACCACTAAAAGCGCCAGTTCGCAAATCAATAACAAGTGGCCAGTTTGAAAAGACCATGGGATATCCAGGTTTAATCACATTGACCATTATCAGGCTGGCTAGGGTTTCGGCGAGAGATTGGACAAGAAAGCCGGCCAATGTCGCAGGTGCCGTAGCCCCAGATTGCGCAGCGGTGATACATGAAAGCGGAAAGTTATGCGCCATACAAGCAAAGGTAACATCCACAGCATCTTCACCAAACCGCAGTGGCGAAATTACTGGACTAATATGGGTTTTGACAAATGGCCGCTTAGCAAACTGACCATCACCGCCAGCAGCAAGATCAAGCATAGCAACAATAGGTTCAACATGTTCAGCCAACGTAAAGGCTGTTGCCACCGGTTTAGTGGTTCCCCTTAGCAAGGCATAAACAGTGTTCACATCCAGATCAAAAGGGTTTTCTATATCGGTTGCAATACAGCAACGTGTGAACCAGCTCACATTTGGTAATTGATCTTGAAGACGAGTGAAATCATATAAATCCTCTAAGGTAGAGGGTCGATAATCGCCGCTATTAAGGTCAAGGGTTTGAACGGCAGCACCACCAGTTCCAAAATGAACCGCTTTACCGCCAACTTCAATTGACCTCTCTGGGTCACGGCCATGAAGGGTAAATTGTTTTGCTGCTATGCTGATACAATGCTCAACCAATTGCCGTGGAAATACCATTCGGCCATCATCTCGCCAAGTTGCCCCATGGGCTAAAAATAATTCTGCCAGTGGCTTGGGCACCTCAGACATTCCAAACTGACCAAGCAGCCGGATAGCGGCGTCAATGATTTGCGCGACTTCATTATCCTTTAGTGGTTTATACATTCCGCCAGCAACACCGGACGGGGCCGGATTAGGAATAGCATCTGATGCGGCTCTATGCTGATGACGCCCATGGCGGCCACCACTGCGTTGTTTTGGTATACTCATGCGATTATCCTAGTAATGCAAAAGAGTCTTGTTAATGATCAAAACACAGCTTCATGGAAATTAATCTATCATTTTAATTTTGTTGAATGTGATGGGTATTTGGAAACAGATGATCGGTTTTGACGGGCATAGCCTCTGGCAAAGACAGAGTTGCGATTTTCTGACGGATGACCGTTTCAGCAATGCTTCGAATATGGCTAACCGTTGTTGCGAACTCACCTTCGCGGTGCCAGATGGAAATGGTGCGGGTGATCAAGGGAAATGGCGTTGGGATAATGGCCAAATCGTCAATGGCGGTTGGTGTATCTAGTATTGATAATGGGGTAGTTATGCCCCATGCCTTCAGGTCTTTGCATAAGCTAACCAGACTTTGGGTCGTATCAACCGAGGCCAAAATGCGTGGTGACAACCGACAGCGTTTCATCTGGGCATCAATCATCCGCCCAAGGGGAAAATCGATGTTAAACTTGATCATTGGGATCAGGGAAAGATCAGGGCGCCGCCCCTCTTCGGCCATATCGCGCGGCAGGACGGCAATCAACGGCTCACTAATCAATTCATGATGATTAATACCGTCAATCAGCTCTGTGCTGTGTCCAGAAATAGAAATATCAAGCCTTTGCTCTTTGAGATCTTCAAGCAAATGATCGCTACGCCCTGTTCGGGTCAAAAGTGAGCGATCTGGCCACATTTGATTTAGCTTTCCAACAATCGCTGGCATGACAAATCTCTCTAGTCCATCTATCATGCCAATACGAATTTCCCCTTTTGCCGCGATATCTTGATCGATGATTTCATTTTGCAGATCATGAATGATATTAAAGATCGCCTCAGTTTTTTGACTTAGCAAAAGACCTGCCCTCGTTAACCGAATAGGGCGCGTTGACCGATCAACTAACAGGACACCTAATTCAGCTTCTAGGCGTGCCAGAGCCTGGGATACGGTGGAGGTTTTGATGTGATGCTGTTGCGCGGTTTGCACCATGGAGAAGGTAGAAGATAATGTGCGGAAAATTCGCAAATGATTGATATTCATATCTTCACCGTGACCGTGTCCTATCACTTTAAGAGTTTCAATAATATTGAACATCAAATTTGAAAAAAGACAAATTGATTATTTCTGATTGCTTGCCCCTTATGGATCTTGCCAGAATAAAACGAGATCAGAGGAGAGGGAAGATGCGGAAATCGGCGCGTGTTGTTGTTATTGGTGGGGGTATTGCTGGTTGTTCGACCCTTTATCACTTAACGGAGGAAGGCTGGACGGATGTTATGTTGATTGAGCGAGATGAACTCACCTCTGGCACAACTTGGCATTCTGCCGCGCAAGTAACAAATTTTGGCATGAATCAGACTATGGTAGGGCTAAAATCCCATTCCATTGCGCTTTATAAAAAGCTGTCTGAAGACATGGACTATCCCATTAATTACCATTATGCCGATGGCGGTATTCGGTTGGCAAATTCCGAAGAAGTGATGGAAGGTTATCGCCACTTTGCCTCCATGGCGAAGGGTATGGCCCTGCATTTTGACGTCACCGATGCCGACGCATGCAACCCGCGCCACCCTTTGCTCCCAACCGCTCCGCCGCTTGCGGCACTACGGGCTCCCCCTGCTGCCGCCCTCC
>Ga0181576_10003917_pt1 | contig 10857 bp, 13 predicted proteins | sample 101ome_22_FD_132464 | JGI IMG/M metagenome (GOLD analysis project Ga0181576, IMG submission 132464) | Coastal salt marsh microbial communities from the Groves Creek Marsh, Skidaway Island, Georgia - 101412BT metaG (megahit assembly) | ecosystem: Environmental > Aquatic > Marine > Intertidal...
AACGGATTGGCCCTGCGCGATCAGTACCGCAATCACGACCTCATAGAGATCGGTTTCGGCCCACATTCGACGTACCAGGTCAGTGAGGGCACCTTGTCAAAGGTCGCCATGCTGGCAGAGGAGCTGGAGGCGCCAATCCAAATTCACCTTCACGAGACACAAGAAGAAGTGCTGAGCGTTGTTGAGCAATCGGGCATGAGACCGATAGACCTTCTGGAAAAATTAGGCGTATTGGGGCCGCGCACACAATGCGTCCATATGACGGCATTAGGCGAGCAGGATATGGACACCATCGCCACACATGGCGCTCACGTCGTGCACTGCCCGCGATCCAATATGAAACTGGGTTCGGGGATTTGTTCTGTGCAAAAACTGCTCGACCGGGGAATCAACGTGGCGCTGGGAACAGACGGTGCAGCCAGCAACAATCGACTTAGTATGCTGGGCGAGTTGCAGACAGCGGCACTTATTGGCAAGACCGCTCAAGGCGACCCCAAAGCAGTGGATGCCTGGACGAGTCTCGAAATGGCGACGCTCAATGGCGCCCAGGCACTCGGTAAGGAACACCGCCTCGGTAGTATCGAGCCTGGCAAGTTGGCAGATCTTATCGCTGTGGATCTCTCGGGTTTACAGCACTTACCCCAATACGATTTAGCCTCCAGCCTGGTGTACGGCGCAAGTGGCAGCGAGGTGCGATGGAGCTGGATCGGGGGTGATTGTGTTGTTCGCGACGGACAACTGCAAACAGTCGACTACACTGGTATGTCCGAGCGGGTTGCCAAGTGGTCCGAGCAACTGTCGTCATTCCGTGCAACATTGGAGCAGTAGAAATATGGCTGTGCAAACTAATGTGGATCCAGAGGAAATCGCGAAGTTCGAGAAGCTCGCGTCGCGTTGGTGGGACCCCAATAGCGAATTCAAACCGCTTCACGATATCAACCCGCTTCGCGCCGACTGGATTGACGAACGTGCAGCTGTCAGTGGCAAAACCGTACTCGACGTCGGCTGCGGGGGCGGACTGTTGTGTGAAGCGTTGGCGCACCGGGGTGCTCAGGTCACGGGCATTGATATGGGGGAAGCACCCTTGTCTGTCGCCCGCCTGCACCAGCTCGAGAGCGGCGTTGAAGTGGACTATTTTCAGAGCACTGCGGAATCACTGGCGGAGGAGCGAGCGGGCTCCTTTGACGTCGTGACATGCCTGGAAATGCTTGAGCACGTGCCAGATCCTTCCCACGTGATTCAGGCTTGTGCAGATCTGTGTCGGCCCGGTGGAGACCTCTTCTTTTCGACGATTAACCGCAACACCAAATCATTTCTGTTCGCGATCGTCGGGGCTGAATATGTGCTCAACCTCCTGCCTCGAGGCACCCACGAGTATGCAAAACTGATCAAGCCCTCCGAACTCGCGCGATGGATTCGCAGCGCGGGACTGGAAATGGTGGAAATGAGCGGCATGACCTATAACCCACTCACCAAACGATACCGGCTCACTGCAGATGACGTATCCGTTAACTATATGGCGAGGGCTCGCAAACCGTGACCTCTCTGCACCCCCAAGCGGTGCTGTTTGATCTGGACGGGACCCTGATTGATACCGCCCCGGAATTCATTGAGATTAGTAAGCGTCTGCGTGAAGAGGCGGGACTACAACCCATTGACGAGACACTCATCTGGCATAGCGTGTCCAATGGTGCGGTTGGCATGGTTCAGGTCGCAATGGGTCTGCCGATCGACAGTCCAGAAATTGAGCATTGGCGAAATCGCTTTCTAACGCATTACGAAGCGGACTTGGGTAACCTCAGTCAACCCTATCCGGGTCTCGTTGATCTCATCGCAGAGTTTCAGCGCCACAACCTGCAGTGGGGGGTCGTCACCAACAAGCTGGCTCGCTTTGCTCGCCCCTTAATGGCGCGAATGTCCTTCCAGCCCCAAGCCAGCGTTATCGTCACACCCGATGATGTCGATCAACCAAAACCCCATCCGGAAGCGATAGTGCTCGCGTGCGAGCGGCTACAGTGTCACCCCGCACGGACGATTTATGTAGGCGATCACTCGCGCGACATCGAGGCGGGTCGGGCGGCCGGCTGTACCACGGTCGCGGCTGCCTATGGATACTTGGCAAAAGGTGAATCCGCATTTGACTGGGGTGCCGATCACGTGGTCAACAGCAGCATCGAGCTGGTGCATTACATCGAGGAGCTTCTGGCATGGCAATAGCACCAGCGGGGTGGCAGCCTGCGGACGACGAACTGTCGGGGAAAACCATCCTCATCACCGGAGCAAACGACGGTATTGGCCGGGCTGTTGCGATAGCTTGTGCCAGAGTCGGCGCAGAGGTGTTGTTGCTGGGCAGGGACGAGGCTGCGCTGGATACAGTCTATGACACAATCGTATCTGAAAAACTGCCCACTCCTGGAATAATCCCCTTTGATTTGCGCCAAACGTCGGTTGACGCATACGACGCTTTGGCGAACGCGCTGACGGAGGGTGGCGTCACACTCGATGGCTTGCTCCACAATGCCAGCGTGCTGGGCGAGCGCCGTGCGCTGGCTCAAACCTCCCTCGAAAGCTGGCAGGAGGTGATGCAGGTCAACATCACGGCAACCTTCTTGATGACCCGTTCAGTCATGCCAATGCTTGAGGCTGCGCCTTCATCGTCCGTCGTGCTTACGAGCTCGAGGGTGGGTCGTCGCGGCAAGGCTTATTGGGGAGCCTACGCCGTATCCAAATTCGCGACGGAAGGCTTCATGGAAGTGCTGGCAGATGAACTCGCAGCCACCAGCCGAATCCGAGTCAACAGCCTGAACCCGGGAGCGGTGAACACAAAAATGCGCCGCGCCGCTTATCCCGGAGAGTCGCCAGATACCAACCCGCTGCCGGAGGCTTTGGTAAATCAGTGGGTTTTTCTTTTAAGTGACGCCAGCGAGGGCATAAACGGAGAGGCGCTCAGTGCTCAGTAATGCTCAGCGGCGCGATTTTCTGGACCCTTTGGGTTGACCCTTATTGGAGAGCCGCTCACGTCTCTCTTGCTCTTTTTTGGTCACCGAAGCCGCCTCCTTGGGAGGCAAGTCAGCCATCTGATACACCACATCGACGTCGCGTTGCGACAGCTCCAGCCACTGGCCTTTTTTCAACTTTGAGGGCAGAAATACCTCTCCGTATCGCACTCTCTTGAGCCGGGAAACCGTGACCCCCTGAGATTCCCAGAGTCGTCTGACCTCTCGGTTCCTGCCTTCCATCAGCACCACATAGAAAAAGCGGTTAATGCCGTCGCCGCCGCCTTCCTGTACATCCGAGAAGCGCGCTGGACCATCGTCCAACTGCACACCCGCTTTGAGCCGTTCGATCATGGCTTCATCGACTCGCCCCATAACACGCACGAGATACTCTCTCTCGACAGCGTGAGATGGATGCATCAGCGCATTCGCAAGGGCCCCATCCGTAGTAAAGAGCAATACGCCAGAGGTATTGAAGTCGAGGCGCCCTACCGATATCCACCGGCCCTGTCGCAGTTTAGGCAGGCGCTCAAAAACCGTTTTGCGCCCCTCCGGATCACTCCGCGAGCAAACCTCTCTGACCGGCTTGTGATACAGCAATACACGCACGCCGGACAGGTTGTCCAGCGCCACGGCCTTATCGTCCACGCGAACCGCTTGACCAGCCTGAACGCGATCCCCAACCCTCGCTGGCACGCCGTCGACAGTAATCCGGCCCTGCTGAATCCACCGTTCGATTTCGCGCCGTGAACCCAAGCCAACATTGGCCAGAGCCTTGTGGATTTTCTCTCCAGCAGGTTCTGCTGGGCTCAATTCCGTCTCAGCCCGCTCCCTGACTCGTTTCGCCATCATTCAGCTCTTCTGATTCAACCGCATTCTCTGAACCCGGCCCCTCGCCCGGCTCCGCTCCACGCTCCTGATCCGCAGCGTTTTCCGACTCAGGAACGCTCGCATCCGGTAGCTCAAGCGCCAGCTCACCCGAGAGGTTGTCCAACTCCTTAATTTCCGCGAGAGGCGGCAACTGATCGAGAGATTTGAGATTGAAATAATCGAGAAACTGCCGTGTTGTGGCGTACATCGCAGGCCTACCCGGCACATCGCGATGTCCGACAACCCGCACCCACTCACGCTCAAGCAAGGTCTTCACGATGTTGGTGCTGACAGCAACCCCGCGAATCTCTTCTATCTCCCCCCGAGTGATGGGCTGTCTGTACGCAATCAAGGACAACGTCTCCATCAGCGCGCGCGAGTATCGAGCCGGCCGCTCCTGCCACAACTTCCCTACCCAGGTGGAGAGATGCTGACGCACCTGAAACCGATAACCCGACGCGACTTGAACCAGCTCGTAACCCCGGCCCTCGCAACGCTCCCCAACGCGCTTCAGCGCTTCTCGCAACTCTTCATTGGCGGGTCGCTCGTTTTCCTCAAAGAGCAACGACATCCGCTGAACCGATAAAGGCTCTCCCGCTGCGAACAATGCACCCTCAAGGATCTGCACCAATTCCGCGTCCATGTTGACTCCACTCATTCTGTCTTTGCCTTGATATGAATCGGGCCGAAAGCTTCTGTCTGCACCAATTCAACCAGCGACTCTTTCATTAACTCCATCAGGGCCAAAAACGTCACGACGACCCCAAGGCGTCCTTCCTCCGGGCGAAACAATGAGATGAAGGGCACAAATCCACCCGCTTTGAGCGTCTCGAGCACCTGAGACATCCGCTCCCTCGTGGAGAGCGATTCCATCTGGATCTGATGGCTGGTGTACATCTCCGCGCGCCTGAGGACTTCTCCCAGCGCCATCAATATCTCTCTCATATCGACCTCCGGCAAAGGTCGCTCCAAGTGCAAATCGGGAGGGGCAGCAGAAGCTTGCCATAGCTCCCTCTCCAACCTCGGCAAGGTCTCGAGATCCTCGGCCGCCTTTTTGAACCGTTCGTATTCCTGCAATCGGCGAACCAAGTTCGCGCGGGGGTCCTCCTCCTCTTCTTCATTCTCGCTAGATCGAGGTAACAGCATTCTCGATTTAATCTCAGCGAGCATTGCCGCCATGAGGAGATACTCGGCCGCCAACTCAAACTGCATCGCATCCATAAGCTCTACATAACGCATGTATTGCTCGGTGATTTGCGCGACATCAATATCCAGAATATCGAGGTTTTGGCGCCGAATAAGATACAAAAGCAGGTCCAAAGGTCCTTCAAAGGCTTCGAGAAACACCTCGAGGGCCTGAGGAGGAATATAGAGATCCTTCGGCAACTCGGTCACCGCCTCACCGCGAACCATCGCGAATGGCATTTCGGCTTGTTCCGGATGCGGAGAGGCGGAGTCAGGGTTGACTAGAGTGGGTCCCTGCGGATTTCCCTCGATCAGGGTGGTCGAATTTTCAGGGGACTGATTCACCGCCAAAGTATACCCTCAGCCTGCCTCAAAGTCGCTCAGATCACCCAGGCCGCGCCTCAAAACGACGGGTTCCGATCCGGTCAAATCAACGACCGATGTCGGTTCCAGGCCGCAGAAGCCCCCGTCGATTACCAAATCCACTTCGTGTTCCAGGTACTCGCGAATGTCATAGGGATCAGTCAGTGGAAATTCCTCTCCGGGCATCTGCAACGTCACGCTCATGAGCGGCTCGTCTAAAGCGTTCAGCAGGGCGAGCGGCACTGCGTGATTGGGCACACGCAAACCAATCGTCTTTCGCTTGGGCTGCACCAACCGACGCGGCACGTCGCGGGTTGCCTCAAGTATGAAAGTAAATGGACCGGGAGTATTGTGCCTGAGTAGTCGATATGCCGGATTATCGACTCTGGCATAGTTACCCAGTTCAGAGAGATCACGGCACATGAGTGTGAAGTTGTGATCATCGCGCAACTGCCGAATTCTCCTGATCCGCTCGACGGCCTTCTTTTCACCGAGCTGGCAACCCAACGCGTAAGCGGAGTCAGTGGGATACGCCACTACGCCGCCACGTTGAATGATCGCTACCGCCTGTTGAATCAACCGTGATTGCGGATTCTCAGGGTGCACTGCAAAAAATTGGCTCACGGTATTTTGCACCCCTCGATGACCGGCCGCTCGCACGCATCCCAGCGCGCCTGTGCGGCAGATCGCTTTTGATCGAGCCTCATCATCACCGTATTCAGCACCATGCTTCCCACACCCCGCACCCGGCAGGAATATGCCGTATATCAATTCCCAAAGCCGGCCCGTGAGGCGAATCGCGGTGAAAATCCGAGCCCACGGAAATCTGAAAATCATGCTCCTCAACCAGGCGCCATAATTGCTTCAGTTCTGCCGCCTGAGGGCGTCCATTAATCACTTCAAGAGCCGTCCCGCCAGCCTCGCCGAAGTCGCGGCACAGCGCGCGCAAACGGGTCGCCGTCATCTTGTAATGCATTGGGTGCGCCAGCACCGCGACTCCCCCCGCCCCGGTGATCGCCGCGACGGTCTCATCGAGAGACGGCCATAACACCGATATATCGCCGGGCTTGCCCCTGCCAAGATAGCGCTTGAACGCTTCGGCTTCGCTGTCTACATGGCCAGCCAACACCATCCACCGAGCAAAATGGGGGCGGCCTATTTGCGCGCCTTCCGCAACCGCCCGCGCACCGCTCCACGCGTTTGCCATACCCGCACGCTCCAACTTCTGGGCGATTCGATTCGCCCGCTCCGCTCTCGCCTCATTTAATCGGTGCAGATGCTCTTCGATCGCCGGGGCTGTGACGTCCAGGTTAAGCCCCACGACATGAATTCCCACGCGGCCCCACTGACTCGATAATTCCACTCCGCTGATGAGCTGTAATCCTGGATACTCAACGTCTTTCACGCTCAGGTAACCGGCCATGGTGTCATGGTCGGTCAAGGCCAAACAGCGAAGTCCCTCCCGTGCCGCCCGGGCCAGCACCTCGGACGCACTGAGCGCGCCATCGGAGGCGTTGCTATGTATGTGGAAGTCAATCAAGGCAATCTCTACACTAGGCGCGGGTCAGGTGGGGCACCTAGCGCATGGGTCCAGTCAAGGCGCAGATTGTCTACCATAGCGATGACGATAGCGAGCGCAGGCGAACGGGAAGCTGAAACTTCATGAAGCAATTCCTTGAATTTCTCCCTCTGGTGCTGTTTTTTGGCGCGTACCAGATGAACGGCGAGACCATTTCAGTGGGGGAATGGCTCTACGCATTTGATGGAATCTACAGTGCGACCGCCGTTTTGATGTTCAGCAGCGTTGCAGTGCTGTTCGTCGCGTTTGTATTGGAGAGGCGGCTCGACAAGCGTCTGATGTGGATGACCGTCGCCATCTTGGTGTTCGGCGCAGCAACTCTGATTTTTCGCGACCAGCGGTTTATACAGTGGAAACCCACCGTGTTTAATTGGGTGTTGGCCCTCGTTTTTCTTGCTTCTCAGTTTGTTGGCGACAAAAACCTTTTGCAGCGGTTTCTGGGTCAGCAACTTGTCTTGCCGAGAGCAGTCTGGGGTCGGCTCAATCTCCTGTATGTTGCACATTTTAGTGTGGTAGGCGCTTTGAATCTTTTCGTGGCCTATCGTTACGAGGAGGCTTTCTGGGTGTCCTATAAACTTTACTCCAGCCTAGGGTTCACCATTGCCCTCATGGCGTTGACGGTGCTGTTGCTGTTTCCCCACCTAAAGAATCAGATCCCAAACGGTGACACAGAAGACCCGATGCGGGGTGAATTGTGAAGCGGCCAAGTCACTGTGCACAATGGGTGCTGACAAACACATTGGTTGCGTTGCTGTCTCTGAACGTCCCCGAGGGCTTGACGCAGGAAACGCAGTACATCAGCGATACAATATTGGTGCCGGTGCGCGAGGGCGCAGGTCCTGATGAAATCATCATTAATCGAGGTTTGCCCTCAGGCACTTTGGTGCTCGTGTTTCAGCAATCCGAAGATGGCGAGTGGACGGAGATAGAAACCCGGGCAGGTACCCGCGGCTGGATTCGCTCGAAATATCTGCAAATAGATCCCCCGGCGGCACTGCTGATGACCGATATTCAGGTTGAACTGGCGCAAGTTCAGGCCGAGCGCGACCGACTGCTTAACCAACTGAATGCCCGATCATCCGAAGCTGATGAAGCGGACGGGACTATCTCAGAACTCAACGCAGTGATAGAGAGCACGCGAGCAGAACTGACCGAAATCAAGCGCGTCTCTTCAGCGACCATAGAACTGGACCTGATGAACCAACAGTTAGTCGCAGAGCTTGAATCGGAACGCTCTGAATCTGACTTGTTGCGCCTGGAAAATGTCCGCTTGCGCGAACGAATCGCAAACAATCAAATTCTGGATGGTGCGCTGGCCGTGCTGCTTGGCGTGCTCTTGGCACTCATTGCACCGCGCCTGTGGCCGTCCAAAAAACGATCGGACGGTTGGACGTGAACCTAAGGAAGGAGAATGTTGATATGGCGCTTCCCAATTGCAGACAGGGGACCCATTCCAGGCAAGGGGCTTACTTTACGATGATGATGGCTCTGGCTCTCATGCTGAGCGCGCTGACAGCAGGGGCAGAAGAGGAGCAGGCTCCAAACCCTCGCGTCCTGATGAAGACCAGTGACGGCGACATCACCATAGAACTTTTCGCAGACAAGGCCCCTGTCACTGTTCAAAACTTTCTGCAATACGCAGAAGACGGCTATTACGACGGTACGGTTTTTCATCGCGTTATCAGTAACTTTATGATTCAGGGGGGAGGCTTCACCGCGGCGCTCGAAGAAAAACCCACCCGGGAACCCATCATCAATGAATCGCGCAACAAGCTGCACAACACTCGCGGGACGCTGGCAATGGCCAGGACCAGCGATCCCGACTCAGCAACGGCGCAGTTCTTCATCAATCAACGAAGCAACCTTCGACTGGACTGGTCGCCGGGAAAAGACGGTTACGCAGTGTTTGGCGAGGTGATTGATGGGATGCAAGTCGTAGATATTATTGCTCTATCTGATACCGGTTCGGCGCAGGCGCAGACCACGCGAGGACCAGCCGTTTTTCAAGATGTGCCCGTCAAACCGGTGGTCATTCTTTCTGTGAGTCGCCTGTCGCCGTGACGCAGCTCAGTGTCAATCTGAACAAGATTGCGCTCATCAGAAATTCCAGGGATACCCGACACCCGGATCCCTGCGAGTTTGCTTTGGAGGTGCTGCGTGCCGGGGCCGCGGGTATTACAGTGCATCCGCGCCCCGACCAGCGGCATATCAGGGCTGAAGACTGCTATCGACTGAGTGACATAGGCACCCTCCATTCGGGGGGTAAAAACCCCATTGAACTGAATATTGAAGGCAACCCTTTTGCAGGGCGCGAATCGTCAGGTCGGCAAGGAGTCGGTGACTATCCGGGCTTTATGTCTCTGGTGGAGGCGATTCGTCCTGCGCAGGTCACCCTAGTTCCCGATAGCGCGGATCAACTCACTTCTGACCACGGCTTTGATATTGAACAGGAAGGAGATCGCCTACTACCGATCATTGAGGAAATTAAGGGTTGGGGCTGTCGGGTCAGCCTGTTTATGGATCCCCTGCCCTCACAGATCGAGCGTCTCGCGGGGCTGGGAGCGGACCGCATTGAACTGTATACCGAGACCTACGCTAAAGCGCACGCCGATGGTGAGTACGGCTCGGTGTTAGCACAATTTCAAGAAGCCGCGGCTGTAGCACGCGACATAGGTCTCGGCGTCAATGCCGGACACGACCTGAATCTCGAAAACCTGAAAGACTTCAACATCCCTGATCTGTTGGAGGTGTCCATAGGCCATGCGTTCACTATCGACGCGCTACGCTACGGCATTCACGACGCCACCCGAAGATATGTCGAAGCACTCAGCTCACTTTGAGATGGCGCACAAAGAAGACGAGGTGGGCCTCGAAACGGGAGAGTTACCACCCTACCTTGTTCCGCATTCGCAAGAACCGATCAAGCTGCTATATCGGGACAGCCAACTGCTCATCGTCGACAAACCTACGCTACTGCTGAGTGTGCCAGGGCGTCACCCAAAGAATCGTGATTGTCTCCTCGCTCGACTGAACCACCGATACCCTGGCGTGAACGCTGTTCATCGGTTGGATCTTGATACCTCCGGCGTGATGGTTGTCCCCAGGTGCCGACACGCGTTGTCTAGCCTTGCACGCCAATTTCAATCTAGACAGATCGATAAGGTATACGTTGCGAGGGTGGCGGGCTGCGTCTCCGATGACCGGGGTGAAGTTGATTTGCCTCTCACGGCCGATTGGCCCAATCGACCGAAGCAGAAAGTCTGCCTGGATTCGGGCAAGCCTGCGCTCACCAGATGGCAAGTGCTCAGCAGGGACAGCCAAAGCTCTTTGCTGCAACTGCGTCCGATAACCGGGCGCTCGCATCAGTTGCGGATTCATATGAAGGAAATGGGGCATCCCATTCTCGGTTGCGACTTCTACGCACCCCTCTCCGTTCTGAATGCCGCCCCAAGGCTGCTGCTACACGCTGTACAAATCCGTTTCAGACATCCTATCTCGGGGCACTATCTCACCGCTTACTCTTCACCACCCGCAGTCTTCGACTACCGTTGAGCGGCTATTCCGTCCCTTTGCTTCGATGCATTACCATGCGCGCTGTTGTTGTACGGAGCACAGCGTGGTTTCTCTTGATCAGGCGGGCCTGGAAAAGGTCATCGTAGCCAAGCCAAACCGTTCCGCGACATGGCATCAAAACCTGTGGCTACTGGTGGCATTAGCTATTCCCTCTCTGGGAGCAGGAGTCGGTTTTGCGCTGCTTGGCGCCTGGCCTATCCTGCCTTTGGCCGGGCTTGAACTAGCGGCGCTGGGTAGCGCACTGTACTGGGTCAACTGGAAGTTAGAGTATCGGCATGTGATTCGATTTAC
>Ga0181576_10003931_pt1 | contig 10834 bp, 10 predicted proteins | sample 101ome_22_FD_132464 | JGI IMG/M metagenome (GOLD analysis project Ga0181576, IMG submission 132464) | Coastal salt marsh microbial communities from the Groves Creek Marsh, Skidaway Island, Georgia - 101412BT metaG (megahit assembly) | ecosystem: Environmental > Aquatic > Marine > Intertidal...
CGTTGGCAACATTTATGAAATAGACCACGTCAACAGTATTATCGCTGCTGGGCGAGCAGATCTGGTGTGCTTGGCGCGACCACACCTTGCGGATCCTAATTGGACCCTGCATGCGGCGGCCCAGCTTGGTTACAGCGGACCCGGTGTGAATGAGCCCCACCAGTACTTCCTGGGTTATCGTCAGGCTCACGTTCTCGCGGAACGCGAGAGAGAGACAGGCTGATGCCGCGCCATGCCTTGGTGACGGGCGCGGGCACGGGTATCGGCGCCGCCATCGCCTCTACACTACACGCCTCGGGGTGCAGCCTGACTTTAGTGGGTCGAAGAAAGGAGCCTCTAGACATTCTTGCGGAGACGCTCGGTGACCGCTGTTTGGTGCAACCAACAGATGTCACCGACAGAGAGCAAGTCGCTGACTCCTTTGACGCCGCCTCCAGTCATCATGGTTCCGTCGATATTTTGGTGAACTGCGCGGGCATGGCACCCACCGCTCCCTTCCAGAAAATAGACTTTGCTCTGTGGCAAGCGACCCTGGACTTAAACCTTAACGGCGTTTTTCACTGTACCCAGCATGTATTGGCGGGAATGAGGGAGCGCGGATGGGGCCGCATCATCAATATTGCCAGCACAGGCTCCCTTAAAGGCTACAAGTACGTCGCTGGCTATGTGGCGTCAAAACATGCTGTATTAGGGCTCACTCGATCCCTTGCGCTTGAAGTCGCAGATAGCGGCATAACCGTAAATGCAGTGTGTCCGGGCTATACCAATACAGACATCATCCAACAATCGGTAAAAACCATCGCCAGTAAGACCGGTCGTTCTGAGGCAGAGGCGCTAGCACACTTTACCGATTGCAATCCCATGGGGCGGCTCATTGAGCCCGCGGAGGTCGCGGCCGCGGTACAATGGCTTGCAAGTGACGCTGGGGGTGCCGTTAACGGACAGGCGATCGCACTGGACGGCGGGGAAACGTCGTAACAAGGAAAGCTTATGCAAAAAACAAAGTTGGCAGACTACCAAGCCACTCATTTTCTCTGGGAAGCGTCCGGCGGGGTAGCAGTCATTACGCTCAACCGACCCGAGCGAAAAAATCCGCTTACTTTCGAGTCCTATGCCGAGCTACGGGATTTATTTCGGGCACTGTGTTACGCAGAAGACATCCACGCTGTCGTTATGACCGGTGCAGGAGGTAACTTTTGCTCGGGCGGTGATGTCCATGAAATCATCGGCCCTCTAACCAAAATGTCCATGAGCGAGCTACTCGCTTTCACCCGCATGACCGGAGACCTCGTCAAAGCCATGCGGACTTGCCCACAGCCAGTGGTTTCAGCAGTGACAGGCATTTGTGCCGGCGCCGGCGCCATCATCGCCATGGCCAGCGACCTTCGCTACGCGGCCCCATCCGCCAAAGTGGCTTTTCTTTTTAATCGCGTGGGTCTTGCCGGCTGCGACATGGGGGCTTGCTCTATTCTTCCCAGGATTATTGGCCAAGGTCGAGCGAGTGAGCTCTTGTATTTTGGGCGATCCATGTCGGCCGATGAGGGCGAACACTGGGGGTTTTTTAATGGTGTCAGCGAAGACCCCCTCAGCGACGCTAAGGGTGCGGCTGATCGGATAGTAGCCGGACCCACTTTTGCCAACGGGATCACCAAAACCCAACTCCATCAGCAGTGGAATATGTCGGTCGATCAGGCCATCGAGTGTGAGGCACAGGCGCAGGCGATTTGCATGCAAACTGAAGACTTCAACAGAGCTTATGAAGCCTTCGTCAGCAAAAAGTCTCCCCTCTTCGAGGGTAATTAACGGGTCAGGTAAACCAAGCGCTATCTTGAGGAAACGACAACGGTGAGTGATAAGAGCTTTTTAGGGTGGCCATTCTTTGAGGACCACCACCGACACTTGGCTGAAACCCTTGATCAGTGGGCTCAGGAGCAGATGGAGGTTCTCACAGAGCATGAACATGAGGATCTCGACGGTACCTGCGTCAAACTAGTCAGGGCGTTAGGGAGCTCGGGTTTCGCCGGCTATGCAGTGCCTGCAAGCGGCGGCGGGAATCTCGAAAAGCTCGATGTGCGAAGTCTTTGTATCATTCGAGAGACGCTAGCGCGGCATAATGCGCTTGCTGACTTTGCGTTTGCCATGCAAGGGCTGGGTAGCGGGCCGATATCGCTCTTTGGAACAGCACAACAACAGGAAAAGTATCTGCAGGCTGTCGCGGCGGGTGAAAAGATGAGCGCCTTCGGGCTTTCTGAACCAAATGCGGGATCGGATGTGGCGGCTATGAAATGTAGCGCCGTTCGAGACGGTGATGACTGGATTCTGAATGGGTGCAAGACCTGGATTTCGAATGCGGGCATAGCGGATTTTTACACGGTGTTCGCGCGCACCGACACCAGTGGCGGCGCTAAGGGCATCAGCTGCTTCATTGTGGACGCCGACACAGCTGGACTGGAGGTTACCGAACGCATCGATCTCGTCGCCCCCCACCCTCTTGGCACCCTCGAGTTTAACGACTGCCGCATAAGCGATGCTCAGCGAGTTGGGGACGAAGGTCGGGGCTTTGGCATTGCCATGGCTACTTTGGATGTTTTCCGCTCAACCGTGGCAGCCGCGGCTTTGGGGATGGCTCGCAGAGCCCTAGACGAAACCTTGGACTACACCGCTTCGCGAGAGATTTTTGGCGGTAAATTAGACGACCTGCAGCTCGTGCAGGCCAAAATTGGTGAAATGGCGCTGGGTGTTGACGCCAGCGCCCTCCTTGTTTACCGCGCCGCCTGGACCAAAGACTGCGCCGCAGACCGAGTCACCCGTGAAGCGGCTATGGCCAAATATCACGCCACAGAAACTGCCCAGCAGGTAGTTGACACCGCGGTTCAACTGCATGGCGGCAAAGGCGTGACCAAGGGTTATATCGTTGAATCTCTATACCGCGACGTTCGCGCGCTACGGATCTACGAGGGTGCCAGCGAGGTACAAACCACCATCATTGCGCGGCAGACCCGCCTAAATCATACAGGCGCCTGAACACGGATCGACAATAAATCAGGACGTCATTCTCAGGCTTCCCAGGTAATCCATCTTGCCTAGCGGTACTCCGTGGTGTCGCAACATGCTGTAGGTCGTTGTGGCGTGAAAGTAAAAATTCGGGAGTGAAAACGACAGCAGGAAGCTCTCGGTTGTAAAGGGTAGTTCTATTTTGCCCATTTTAAACAGCATGGGCCGCCCGCCCAGTTCGTTTACCGTGGTTTCCTCCAATTCAGCGCAGTAGGCGATGGCCTCGTCGACCAGCGCCAGCAAATCGCTATAGCTCAGCTCTCCAAGCTTCGGTGGAGGTTCAAACAGGCCAGCAGATAAACCCTTCATCGCGCCCAGCGAATGGTGCCATACCGATACCACCTGAAAGGAGAAGGGCAGCATATCCTCGTGCAGGCGAAAGTTAACCAGCGCCTCCAAATCAAGAGCTGAGTCCGCAGCAGTAGCCGCGCCCCGCTCCATCGCGTTTTTAACGCCGCCCAAGGTTTGTAAAAAACTTGCAACGCTACAATCGTAAAAACTCAGACTCATGTTGCTCTCCCAATACTGGTTTATATATTTATGGTCGACGGGTGCTGGCTACCGCCGACCCGCATCCTTCTCCCGGCCAGAAGACACATCGAGGGTGAATCCGCGATGATTGTTAATTCGAGGTACACTATCCCTGTTCACCCAATGGCTGCAACAAAAGACGAGTTAACGCCCTATGAAAAGCCATCAACGGTCTCTATCTCAGGAGGAGATCATTGACTTCGCCCAAGCCTTTGATCCGCAGCCCTATCATATGGACGCCGCCGCGGGCGACGCTTCAATATTCGGCGGCCTATGTGCCAGCGGCTGGCAAGTTGCCGCTGTGGCGACCCAACTCGCCAGTGACACACTCGCAGCGGAGGGTTATAACCCCGTCATGCTAACCGAGGTTAGCGAGATGAAGTGGCGCAAACCCACGTTTGTCGATCAATCACTAACCACTGAACTCCAGCTGGGCGAGCGTCAACCGAGTTCTATGGTACCGGGATGCGAAAGTCAGGGAGTCGAGATTTCTGTCTTTGGACCGGAAGCGGTCCTAGTGGCCGAAATTTCCGCGATCTTCGCTGTGGACACGAGTCAATGAGCAATCTCTACCTTCGCAATCGGTGGTTTGAAGATCTTCCAGTTGGAGAGTTTCATGTTTTTGGAAGCCACACGTTTTCAGAGCTCGAAATGATTGAGTTCGCCCGACTGTATTCCAAGGCTCCCGAGTACACCGATCCGGAAGCAGCTCGAGCCCTGCGTTGGGGCGGCTTAGTAGCGGCCCCTTGGCATATATGCGCTATGTGGATGCGCAAGATGGTCGATTACATGGAGGTCTACGCTCAGGGGGTTAATGACGGGCGCCGAAATGGCGCAGGGATCTCAGTTCAGTCGATGATCTGGCTTGAACCAGTCCGGCCAGGACACACCCTGACCTATACATACGAAATAATCGCAAAATCAGACAAGGTTATTCGGGATAAGTGGGGAGTGATCCGCAGCCGTAACGAGGCATTCAATCAGAATGGTGCCAAAGTCCTATCCTTTGAAATCGACATTCTGGCTGAGAGGGGCTCAGACTAGACCGCCGGACGATACCACAGAGTCTTCCACCCCGTTACTCAGTAGCTTGCACCTGTAAGACAAGCTTGCCTCGAGTCCGGCCGGTTTCGGACCGCCTGTGGGCTTCGGCGGCTTCGGAGAGGGGCATCACCTCGACTGGAGGTATTGGTAACTGCCCTACCTCGTACTTTTTCATCAACTCGTCGAGCATCTTCCCATCCGGACGATGATGCAAAAAAATACTCCTCAGTTCACGCTCCTCGATCTCTGCCAGTTCCGGAGGCTCATTGTTCATAAAGACAACCGCGCCACCGTCCGCTGCGAGACTGATGGCACTTCTAGAAATATCATCGCCGTAAAGAGTCTCGAGCACTGCATCGACTCCCGTCGGTCGCTCCTGTTTAATCACATCAACATAGCTCTGTCGGGTGTAATCAATAACGACATCGGCACCAAGCTCTGCCACATATTCGGCATTGGCAGCACTACAGGTTGTATAGACCCAACAACCCAAATGCTTGGCCATTGGAATCGCCACGCTACCGATGCCGCCGGCACCAGCCTGAATAAAAGCCGATTGACCCGCCTGCAAAGCACCAAACTCTGACAGCGATTGCCATGCAGTGAGCGAGACCAAAGGTAGCGCTGCGGCATCGGTAAAGGAGATCGATGGGGGCTTTTGGGCGATCGCCGTCGCATCGACAGGAACATACTCGGCATAAGTGCCGTGTTGCACTGACCACGTGAAGGCCAGTCCCACCACCTCATCACCAATACGCCAGCCATCGACGTCACTACCTACTGTCTCGATAACACCCGAAAAATCCCAGCCCGGTACCACAGGGAAAGTCCGACTAATGTACTCCTGAAGTTCGCCTGCTCGCAGTCGCCGATCAATCGGATTAACGCCCGCGGCCGACACCCGCACGAGCACCTGATGTGGCGCGCAGGCTGGAACAGGCAGGTCGCCTTCGGTGAGTACGGCGGCGTCACCGTGGTTTGAATAATAGATGGCTCTCACTTCTCACTCCTTCTCGGTAGTCAGACATTTTAGTAGACGGCACCACATCGACTAACCAAAGCGACCGTTTAGATCGTGACCTTTGAGATCGTGGCCCCTGAGATCGCAGGCTGCTATACCAGTGTTTTCCGCATCGAGGCTCTCTGTAGGCTAATTATGTTAACCACATGAGATAGGCAACAACCACTGCCGCTAAAAATAAGGTCTCACCCAGCAGCAAGATCACAGGTCTGAAGCCAATAGTCATCACCTCTTTCAACGACGTACGGATACCGAGCGCTGCGATAGCCAATAACAACAACAGCGAGGCTGAATCAGCGAGCGGTCGGGCCACCGCGGGGGGCATGTAACCCGCGCTATTCATCACGAAAAGCAATACAAACATCACGAGAAACCACGGCACCGGTGCCGATGTTCCCCTCTTGGATGTTCTGTGGGCGCCCGATCGAATGACAATGCCGACAACTAGAACGACAGGCACCAGCATCGCCACCCGAAGCAACTTTACAAAGGTTCCCAGATCACCTGTTTCTGTCGAGACCGAGTACCCCGCACCAACCACTTGTGCCACGTCATGGATAGTCGCTCCAATAAACAATCCCATTTCGGCATCACTGAACTGAAGTAATCCGCCAATAACGGGATACAGCACCATTGCAATGGTGCTCAAGGCGGTAACGCCAATCACCGTAAACAGCGTTTGGCGCTTGGTCTCCGGTCCTTGGGGCAAAGCGCTACTGATTGCCATGGCGGCCGAGGCCCCACAGATACCCACTGCACCGCCAGTCAAGACCCCTACTTTTGGGTCAACTTTCAGTACACGCGCCAACAGGACTCCCACCAGCATCGTAGCAACGACGGCTGTAAAAACCATGACTATCGGGCCCCAGCCCAAGGCCGTAAGGTCATCCATCGTCAATCGCAACCCCAGTAGTGCCACGCCAAGTCGCAGGATCTGAGTCGCAGAAAAATCAATGCCTGGCAGAAGTTTTGGCGTCTCAGCAAGAAAATTGAACGCCATGCCAAGAAGGAGGCCAAGGAGCATCGCCGGGGCCCCATACCGATTAGCAAGAAACGATGCCGCTAGAGCAACGACAGCCGCCACGCCAACACCAGGTGAAAACCGTTGCCAGCGCTCGATAACAGCAGGAATCATAATCAGTGGTTAAGTGCTGTCAGCGCGGCTTGGAAAGGTTCCTCTTCTTCACCCTGCATCGCAGCGGATCGAAGCTCGCTCACCGTCTCTGCCGAGACAATCTCGGACGATTTAACGCCATCAACAATTCTCATCAAGCGAGTCGTGGTCCTGTGTCGTGTTGATCCGTATCCTTTAACCATTCGACCGCATTCCACCAGCTCTCGAGCGAGCGCCGGGTCACCTGCCGTTAGGATTGCATCCAACCATGCACTGATCATGCGCCACTCGTGGTGAAAACCCAGCATGTGCCGTCTTACATGGCGCAAAGATGCCAAAAAGCGCAACGCCAATGTCACCGCAATCGTATCGGTGCGGAGCTGTCGAGCGCCAAGCGTGTTGTTGACTGCCTTTCGCCACAAGGATGATTTCAGCAAGGCGCCACCAAGCCGTCTTGGTAACAGAGACGCCACTTCCTCTACTCTCGGATGAAAATACTCGCTGACTTTTAAGGGTTCGGCCTCGGTAACACCAATCTCTTGGCGCAACATCTCATCACGGGTTGGACGCAGCTTGAGCTGTGCCACACGGGGAATATCCTCGAACGCCATCCAGAGCGCCAGCCAGCGAGCCCCTTCCCGGGTCAATTGAAAGCCTGATGCCTCGCTATCCATTGCAACGAATTGCTCGACGTGCCCAAGATAGGTTTTTGCGTAGGCCACGTCCTGATACTCAACCAGCTTGAGCACCCCCTGAAAGGTGACCTCATGCACAGCCGGGGGCAAAACTTCGATTCGCGGCAAGAGCTCCGCGCCTATTGCCGTCGTGGGCTGGGGCAGTATGAAGGCAGGTTCCTCGGCAGAGGCGCCGGGATTTACCACACCCACCCCCCCGTTGGCGGCACAGTCGAACGCCTCGGAGAATGCGCTCAGGTTGGCCGCGGCGCCTTTACCGTTCGCGAGCGCTTGCTCGAATGCTTCCCGACTGAAAGGCAGAACACCTGCCCCCGCAACAGCTCCCAACATACCCGCCGAGATAACCGTTCCGTGGCGCTTCACCATCTCCGCCATATCGAAGTGGACAAAGCGTTTCGCATAACGGCCACTCATCGCGAGAATAAGATCTCGGTCCGCCGTGCCATCACCGGTGTGGGTTTTCTCTGTAATACCAAACACTCGATGATCTGACGAAATCAACGTGGTCTTATCTGGTGAAATAAATCCCCGACTGACCATGCGACCCGCCTCGGCGATTTCAGAGGTGAGCGCAACGTCTATGTCACCCTGCGCTGGAAACAAAGACATCACTGGCTGAGACTTGCCTACCATACGTTCCATGAACTCCAGATAGTAAATCGTCGCACCGGTGCGCTGGGCAACCCCGGCAAGTGATGTACTCTGGCAGTGCCAACCGCTGCGATCAGCAATTTCTATCAGCCAGTTAGTCAGCACCCCTCCGCCCTCTCCACCGAGAGCGGCAATCAAGAAATTGATGGTTTTACCGCCTTGACTCACAGGCTGTACCGCTCCTGTCGCTGGCGATCTCGATTCCTTAACCAGCCGCGAACCCGCCGCCGAAATCCGTCAAGAACGCGATCTAAGGCGGTGGGATTGTGTACTACATTCACCCTCGCGAAGGATGGACACAGCACCGCAGAGTGGGCATTGGTACCGCACACGCCGCAGCCCACACAGCTGTTATCCACATGGGAAACGGGATCGAGCCTGAGAGGATCCGGATTTTCTTTTATAGTCAGTGACGGGCATCCCGAGATTCGAATGCAACCGTGGTCGCCAGTACAGGTCTCGGGATCGATGTAGAAGCGCGCTTTCTCAACTCGCTTCCCACTACTTATTGCCTGCTTAATCATTGGCTTTACACGCCGCTGGCGATTGAGCATGCACTCACCCTCGGCGATAACCACCTTCAACCCGGGCTCGGCGGATGTGAGCGCACTTCTGAGGGTGTCCTTCATCGCTTCAATATTGTAGGTGCTCACCGTTCGCAACCACTTCACCCCCGCACCGCGGCAAGCGTCTTCGATCGGCTGCCACTGGTCCCGCTTCGGGCGATCAGCATCTAGCGTGGTCGCGATAAGATTGGGCTCAACCAGTGAGGGGATATCCTGTCCTCCGGTTGCCGCCGAGTAACCGTTGTCAATGATGATCAGCAGCCCATCGTGCCCATTAAAAACGGCACTGGTCACTCCGCTGCTGAGGCCGTTGTGCCAGAATCCGCCGTCCCCCATGATGCTAATTGCCTTGTGCGGCAACGTATGACGAACTCCCGAGGAACTCGCCAAAGACAGACCGTAGCCCATAATGGTGTTACCAAGATTAAAAGGCGCCGCCGTGGCGAAGGAGTGACAGCCAATATCGGAAGAAATGTGAAACGGTCCCAGCTCCGCCTGCAACTGTTTGATAGCGGAAAAAAGAGGCCGCTCTGGACATCCCGTGCACAAACCCGCAGGCCGTGGGGGCAGTGAGGACATCAGCTCGGCGATATCCTCCTCACTTACGGGAGTCTCAAGCGCCTTTACTGCATCAGAGTCGAGCTGTAGGGGAATCGCCGCCCCCGAGCACGCTTCCAGAAACCGGGTTATACCCTCAAGCATGACCTGCCCGGTATATTCGCCGGCCATGGGCATGATGTCTTTCCCGAATACCCGAGTTTGCACATCCTGCCGGCGCAGGATTGTCTGAATCCCCTGCTCAATATACTCAGGCTGCCCTTCCTCGAGCACAAGGACCTGCTGCTTCCCGACGCAAAACTCAACCAATTCATCAGGGATTAAAGGGTAAGCGACGTTGAGACAGTAGATGGGAATATCGGAATTGCCGTAGACATCTGCCAATCCCTGCCGCTCAAGGGCGCGGATGACCGTGTTGTAAGACCCTCCGCAGGTAATGATCCCTACTTGCTCGTAACGACCGGCAAAAAACTCATTTAGCTTTTGCTGCTTGATGAAACTGATTGCAGCGGGCAGTCGCTCTGCAATTTTTTCTCGTTCCTGCGCGTAAACAAAAGGAGGCAGGATTATTTTTTCTGGTTCACGATAAGGCGAGACTGGTGCCTTATTGCTATAGGCAGGCGGGACATTATCTCGCGCCTCAAATTCTCCGGTAACGTGGCAACCCCGTATCCGCATCATGTAGAAAATAGGGGTGTTCGACGCCTCGGAGAGCTCAAACCCCTTTTCTACCATATCGACGATACTGGTGAGATTCGGCCGGGGATCGAGAAGCCACATTTGCGCCTTCATCGCAAAGGCATAGCTGCGCTCCTGCATGATGCTTGAGCCTTCGCCATAATCTTCTCCAACAATCACCATGGCACCGCCCGTCACCCCGGCGGAGGCTAAATTCGACAGAGCATCCGATGCGACATTCGTGCCAACCGTCGACTTCCAGGTAACGGCCCCTCGCAGGGGGTAGTTGATCGAGGCAGACAGCATGGCCGCTGCAGTCGCTTCGGAGCCACTAGCCTCAAAATGAACGCCCAACTCCCCCAGGATATCCTGAGCGTCATTGAGTACGTCCATCAAATGACTAATAGGCGAACCCTGATATCCGCCGACGTAGGACACTCCTGACTGCAGAAGTGCTTTGGTGATGGCGAGAATGCCCTCACCCTTGAAGAGCTCGCCCTGCGCCGAACGTAGCTTTTTTACTTCCTCAACAAAGGAGCGTTCCGCCATAAACCTTTTATTCCCCCAAGGTTCGCTTGCTCGTGTCGGCTAGTTACTGTGCCGTAGGAACAAGAGCAATCACCCGGCAAGGACTGCCAGAACCATTCTGGATCTTCAGCGGTGCAGCGATGAGGATAGCGCCCGTGGGGGGTAACTGATCCAGGTTGCAGAGACTGGCGAGGCCGCACTTATTAGCGCCATGCATGAGGTTGTGGCAAGGAAACATTGGATCCTGAGCCGCTGCTTGACCCGCATCGGTTCCGACCGTCTCGGTACCCACGCCTGTTACATCGCGCTCCTCGGCAAGAAACGTGATTGCCGCTGGATCCCAGCCTGGATTGTGATTGCCATCTTCCCGCCGGTTGAGGAAAGACTCAGGATC